>SL_8KL_010_SEDDRAFT_10002239_pt1 | contig 16419 bp, 14 predicted proteins | sample SodLakKL_010_SED_4_FD_11160 | JGI IMG/M metagenome (IMG submission 11160)
GTAACCTCATCACTAACAGGACAGAAGACTTTAATTGGAAAAATGCTCCAAATGGGATCTTCGAAAAATTCGAAGCAGGAGAATATGAAGTATGGGCAGAATACGAAGGTGAATCTTCCGATCCTGTCACTGTAAAAAGTGCCAGTAGTATAAAACCGGCTGTTATACTCCTGCCAGTAATATTGACTTCTGTAGTAGGTTTAGCTATTTACAAAAAAGTAGGAGGGGAAAAATAGATGGCCGAAGAAGAGATCGATGAGTGTCCAGTATGCGGTGCAAAATTGGATGAAGGGGCAAAAGAATGTCCTGAATGCGGTGAGCCCCTAATAGAGGAGGAAGGATTTGAGTGTCCGGTTTGTGGTTCAGAATTGGAAGAAGAGGCTGCTGAATGTCCAGAGTGCGGAGAATCTTTTATAGAAGATGAAGAGAAAAAGAAAACTATTGAACAACTCACCGATATACCTGGTCTTGGAACAGAGAGAGCTAAAAAACTTTATGAAGAGGGTTTCAAAGACCCTAGAGATGTTTTAGATGAAGGGATGGAAGGATTAGCAGGTATTGATCAAGTAGGAGTAAGCACTGCTGAAAAAATACTTGATGGGGCGGAAGAACTTTTAGAGGAAAGAACTGAAGAGGAAGAAGATGAAGAAACAGAAGAAAGCATCGTTGAGCCTATTGAAGAACCTACAGGAGGTACAGAAGAACTCGAAGAACCTATAGAAGCCACAGAAGAAGAAGAGACTGAAGAAGAGCTAGGTGTGGTCGAGTCAATAACTGAGGATTTCGTAGATATCTCAGAGGAAGGTACGGAAGAAGAGAAAGAGGAAGGAAAACCTAAAAGAGTGATAATTGGAGACGATATCCGGGAAAATTTAGGAGATTTGATTCCTATTTTGGCTTCATTTTTGATACCATTCTTTTTGTTGATCTTAGCTGGCTCAGAACTAGTATTGTCTCTACTTGACTATACATCAGTTTATCCGGCTCAGCCCCTGTATTATTTTACCCCTTTCCCATATATAGTTCCTTCATGGATAGCTTCCTTGATTTTTTCCTTTTTGATCGTTGTGGGTCTTTTTATCACGACATGGAAAGGATTTATATTCAGCTCATTACCGTCTTTAAAGATCGACAAAAACATGATTTTTCTCTCTGCAATTTTCTCTGCTGTTATAACCCTTTCGCTTGGACTTCACATTTATTATCAGGAGATCTACCTAGGGATTTTATTGACTATTATAATCTTGGCGCTATCCCTTTTTATGCTAGTAAACCAGCTTGCACTCTTGATAAAGAGAAACACTTCTTTTCCTAAAATTGAGGAAAAAAAAGGATGTCCCGAGTGCGGCGAGGTTATGTCTTTAGACATAGAAAATTGCCCTTGGTGTGATGCAAAGGTAGCTGTGCTAGAAGCAAAACTATCAATGGTAGATGAAGAAACATGGTCCATCTCTTTTTCCTCTGTTAAAGACAGATTTGGAGGCGCGATAAAAAATCTGAGAGAAAAGACTATCTTTGAAGAAGGGGAAAAAGAGATAGTGGAGGAAGGCATCTGTCCGACCTGTAGATCGGTTATACCCTCTGACTCAGAAGAATGTCCTGAGTGTGGTGAAGAATTAGAGCAACCTGAAAAAGAATTAGAGAAAGAAGAATTTGTGGAAAGCGAGTTAAAAGACCTTGAAGAGGAATTGAAGGAAGAAGAAGTTGAAGAAGTCTCATTCGTCTGTCCTAGATGTGAGGCGGAGATAAAGGAAGAAGCTACAGAATGTCCTGAATGTGGAGAATCCTTAACTGAAGAGGATGAAAAAGATAAAGCTATAGATCAACTCACTGAGATATCTGGGTTAGGAGAGAGTAAGGCAACAAAACTTTATGAAGAAGGTTTTAGAGACATTGAAGATATTTTGGAAGGAGGGATGGAAGGGCTTGCATCTATCGATCAAATAGGTGTAAGGACAGCCGAAAAAATACTTGATGAAGCGGAAGAGCTTATTGAAGAAAAAATGATTGAAGAGGAGCCTGAAGAGGGGTTAGATGAGGAACTAGAAGATGAGAGGGAAGAAAATATTGAGGAATCCGAGGAAGAAGTGGAAGGGGAAAAAGCTGGATTTACTCAGAACTTCGCTGATATCGCTGATTCTATCCGTGATAAATTATCTTCTTCCATGTCTTTAATACAAAAACAATTTAGTAAATTGCCTAAAAAAATTAAAAATTTGAAGTCTTCAAAAGAAGAAGAGTTCGAGAAAATAGAGGAAATAGAAGGTGAGGAGGAAAAAGAAACGGTTGATGAAGAAACAGAAGAAGAGGAAAAGGAAGAAGAAAAAGAGAGAGTAGAGGATGAGAAAAAAAGTTCTTCTTTCCATTCTTATTCATCACGTCCTTTTAAAACTGATGAAGATGAAATAGAAGAGGAAACAGGAGAGGAATCTGAGGCAGACTCATTCATCTGTCCCATTTGTGATGCAGATTTGAAAGAAGATGTCGATAAATGTCCGGAATGCGGAACGGTTTTTGTTGAAGAGGGAGAGGAAGAAGAAAGTGAAGAAATGAGAGAAGAAGATGAAGAAGGAATAGTTGAAGGTGTTCTTCGTGAGGACGAAGAATAAAAGATTGTATGAAGAAGAATAGAAAAGAAATGATTTTTTAAAATAAAAATAGATTGATCGATTGTTTTCAAGATACCCTTGATATTATCGTTTTATTCTCTCAATATTTCTATAGTAAGAAGACGAACCTTTTTATTTCGGCCGTGTTACTGATATTAACTAATAAGTTTCGAACTTCGTTGTTTTTGAAAATGAAACTCCTAAGCTTTCTTCAACCTCACCTCAAATCTAGCTCCTCCTAGATCAGAATCTTTCACCTCTACATTGCCTCCATAACTTTTAGCTATCTCCTTCACCATGTACAATCCCAATCCTGTTCCAGCTGTCTCTCCACTTCTAAATCCTTTTTCAAATATTTTATCCTTCACATCGTCAGAGATGCCTGAACCATCATCTTCTACCGTCACTATACATTCATCTTCTTTGATCTTAGAATAAAATCTGAGTTTATCACAATCAGAGTGTCGGATAGCGTTTTCGATAAAATTAGAGAACATTTCTTCCAATAAGGGTCCTCCTTTCACTTTTCCACAACATTCCTCCATTTCTACATTTATACCATTGTCTTGGAGATGGATATCATGCCTAGAAAAAGCTTTGTCCACTATTGAACTTAATTCTATTTCCTCTACTTCCTCCTCTTCACCTATCTTCCTGAGCTTTCTAACCTTATCGATTATCTCTGTACTATCCATCACTGCCCGTTCTGTTTTCTCAATCAACTCTTCTACTTCATCTGGAAGATCATGATCTCTCATCATCCTTAGATATCCATCGATTATCTGGTTTTTGTTACCGACATCGTGCCTGAGAAGAGAATGGAGGAATTCTTCTCTCTCTTTCATCTGTATCCTGTCTAATGCTTCTGAAACGTGACTTGCCAAGAGTTCCGCCATCTTCAAGTCTTCATAGTCAAAATTCCCCCTTTCTTTAGAAACAGCCTGAAATACTCCTTTTTCTCCTATGGGAACGCTTATTGCAGACTTGTACTCACTTTTCACTGGCTTCGCATTTTTGTCCGTGGTTAAATCATCTACTAGATAAGATCTCTGGTTGAGATAGGTTTTTCTATCTATTCCTCCTTCGTCCAATCTCCTTTCAGTTGATCCCCCTTCTGGTGTATCAGATGACGTTGCTTTAACCACAAACTTGTTTCCTTCTACGGCATCAAAACCACATATATCAAAGTCTAAAATGTATTCAGCTGCCTCTACTGCGAAAGAATAAACTCTTTCTTCGGATTGGTAGGTCTGCAGCTCAGCGCTTATCTTGTGCAATCTCTCTATCTTGTTCTTGTTCTCTTCTATGTGTTGTTCCGCTCTTTTCCTATCGGTGATATCTCTCACAATCGACATCACGAATTTTTCATCCTCTATCTTATAACGATTCAGAGTGATATGAGTGTGGAAAGGCTCACCATCTTTTGTAGTGTGAATCCACTCGAATTCCTGAGGTTCTCCTTTCAACGCTGAATCGATCTTTTCCATAGCCTTATCTCGGGATTTTCTTCCATCGGGCTGTTTTTCCGGCGAAAATTCATACGGAGGCTCGCCCACGATGTCATCTCGACTACATTCGAACATTTTCAAGGTCTTTTCATTACAATCGACGAATCCATCTTTCTTCATTATTAATATGGCATCGTTTGCGTTTTCGAATATAGCTCGATATTTTTTCTCCCTTTCCTTCAATTTTTCTTCAGCTGTTTTTCTTTCACTTATATCCCGATAGACAGCTAAATAGTGTGTCTCCTCTTCCAATTCTACAGGTCGACCTGTTATTGAGACAGATATCTTATTTCCGTGTTTATCTATTCTAATAGTTTCATGGTCAAAATATCCTTCTTTTCTAGTTTTCTCATCAAGTTTTTTTGCCTCCCCAAGTTTTTCCTCGGGAACGACTATATCATTGATGTGTCTTCCTACCACCTCTTCTTCATCGAAATCGAATAAATTTTCAAATTTGGTATTAGCTCTCAGCACCTTGAAATCTTCGTCTACTTCCACTACAGCCTCTGGATTCTCTTCGAAAAGGGTCTCATATCTTTTAGTGCTTTTTTTTAATTTTTCTCGTACATTTTTCCGCTCTGTTATATCGTGAACGCTTCCGACTAAATATCTAGCATTTCCATCTTCATATATGGCCTTCCCAAATTCTTCCAACCAAAGTGTATCTCCCTCAGCATTATTTATCCTGTATACCAAATGAAATGAGGAATTACTTTCTACAGCCTCTTCCACTTTTCTAAATATGTCTTCTTGGTCCTCAGGATGATAGAGTTCAGTAAAACTAATCTCGTCTTGTAAAAATTTTCCTTTCGAGTAGCCAGTAATCTCTTCCACAGCTTCGTTGATGAATAGCATCGTCCATCTCTCATCATTTTTGCAGAGATATATGATAGCCGGTACGCTATCTGCCAGTGTTTGAAATCTTTCTTTACTCTCTTCTAATTTCTTCTCTGTGATTAGTTTATCGTAGGCGAGTGAAAGATCGTCAGCCACCTCATGAAGAAGATCTTTCTCCTCTTCAGAAAAGGTCCGTTCTTGTTTATGACATATACTCAATATTCCGATCAATTCATCTTCTAAAAGTAGAGGAACTAAGAGCGTTTGATGGGCTATATCCTCTTCAAAATGATGACAGCTGGGGCAATATTCATGAGATTCTTTGACATGTACCATCGATTTCGAGTTCACAACATCTAAAAAACACTTAGGGGCATCACCTTTTCCATCGGGAGCTATCTCCCAATCTCTTTTCTCATGGAAACCTGACTGGACAAAGGGTTTTATTTTTCCGCGATCCTCTAGAAGGGCTATAGATATATTCATATAACCTCTAGTTTCCAATAAAATCTCCGCTGATTTCTTCATCAAACTTTCTAGATCATCTTCCTGCACGATCAGTTGGTTAACGTTCCTTATCGATCTCAACAAAGAATTAAGTTCGACTACTTTTTTCTCCGCTTTGCTGTGTTCGTATGCCTGTTTTATGGCTTCCATAAGTATATCATACTGTATTTCAGGATCTCCTCCCTTTTGGACGTATCTATCTGCTCCTAGATTTAGAGCTTTGACAGCAACATCTTCTCTGCCTTTACCTGTGAACATTATGAAGGGTATATCAAAGTCTTTTTCACTTTTGATCTCTTTTAAAAGTTCTAGTCCATCTGTATCGGGCATCTGATAATCTGATACTATAACATCGAATTCTTCTTCCTCTAGAATCTTAAGAGCTTTCTCGGCGGAACTCACTGTTTGAACCTGTATTTGTTCATCTCTTTCTTTTAAGAAAACTTCGGCTTGTTCCAATAATGTTTCTTCATCGTCGACGATGAGTGTTTTTATCGGCATCAACTCATTGCCTCCATCGCATCAATCGATGTCGAAATAGGATAAAGATATAAAAATATTTACCTGTATTTATCAAGTACCAAATAAGGCTGATCGAGATGTAAATCTGCCTGATTATTTTATATCTTGGTGAAACGGCTAAAAAATCAACTATCTTATTCTTCTAATTTTTATTTATAAAGGATAAAAAAACTAAATTTAAAACATTGATCTAGCTTCTAATCACATTGACTCTACTTACTAAAAGTTTTTAAAAAATCGGTATCTATACCGAAATATGATGAAAGAAAGCAAGACTTCTGAAAAAATAGACCGATTTCTCATCACCGGCTTCGACGCTTTTGGAGGAGAATCTGTTAATCCTGCCTCTGAAGTTGTTATGGAACTAGACGATAAAGAGATAAATGATTGTCAGATAATAGCTAGAGAGATACCGACTATCTATGGAAAATCTGCAGAGAAAGTTAAAGAGCTGATTGACGACTTTGAACCCGATGTTGTTCTTCATATCGGACAGGCGAGCGGGACTCATGGGATAAGAGTTGAAAGGATCGCTGTAAATATTGACGATGCTAGGATCGAAGATAACGAAGGCAATCAACCAAAAGATGAAACTATAGTTGAAGACGGCCCTCTAGCTTATAGAACAACTTTACCTACTAGAGAAATTGTCGAAGAGGTAAAGGACGAAGGGATACCCTCTTTCCTTTCATACAGTGCAGGCACCTTCGTATGCAATCATGTCATCTACTCTACGGCTCATCATGTGAATAAGAACGGCCTTCCGATAGATTATGGGTTCATACACGTTCCTTACCTTCCCGAACAGGCCGTGGATAAAAATACTCATCCTCCCAGTATGTCTAAAGAAACTATCAAAAGAGCACTTATAACTGCTATAAATACGATAACTAAAGAGAGATAGGAAGGCAAAAAACCAAATATCCAACATCTTTATCCTTTTGACATGTCAGAGAAGAAGGATACAGTAAAGAAATACGCTCTAAGAAACGCGGTTAAGTTCGAAGGCGAAGCTACTGTAGGGCCTGTCATGGGAAAAGTGATGGGTGAAAGGGACGAGTTCAGAGAAGACCCACAGGGGACAAAGGAACTTGTAAATGAAGTCGTGGAAGAGATCAATCAGCTTTCTCTGCAGGAACAAAAAGAAGAACTCGAAAAACTTATGCCCGAATTTTTTGAGGAGGAAGAAGAGGAGGAAGAAGAGAAACTTCCGGAGATCGACGCTGAAGATGTTAAAATGAGGATGGCTCCATATCCTTCTGGACCACTACATATAGGTAACGCGAGGATGGTTATACTTAACGATGAATACGTGAAACGAAATGATGGTAGATTGGTGCTTTTCTATGATGACACCATAGGATCAGAAACAAAAAGACTTCTCCCAGAAGCCTACGATATGATAAAAGAAGGATTAGAATGGCTGAACGTCGAATGGCATGAAACTTATTACAAATCTGATAGGATGGATATTTACTACGAGTATGGAAGAAAGATACTTGATATGGGCGAAGCTTATGTGTGTGAGTGTTCCCAAGAGAGCTTGAGAGAAAAGCGAGAAGCAGGTAAGGAATGTGAGCATCGAGATCGACCGAGTGATGAAAATTTTGAACTATGGGACAATATGCTTGAAGGGGAAATAGATGAGGGAAAAGCAGTGGTGAGATTGAAGACGGACATGGAACATCCCGACCCTGCTTTCAGAGATAGAGTACTTTTCAGGATATCCAAAAATGAGCATCCTAAAGTCGGAAAACAATACTCGGTTTGGCCTCTTCTTGAGTTTTCCTGGGCAGTCGATGATCATCTTCTTGGAATGACCCACATCTTGAGAGGAAAAGATCTTGTCATAGAAGATAGGATGGAGGAATACATCTGGGATTTATTCGGATGGGATAAACCTGAATTTCTTCACTATGGAATGCTGCGATTAGAAGATATAAATCTGAGTAAGAGTGAGTTCCAAAGAAAGATGAGAAGAGGCGAGTTCGAAAGTTGGGAAGATCCAAGGACTTGGTCGATGCAGTCTTTAAGCAGAAGAGGTATACAACCCCAAGCAGTAAGAGATTTCATATTAGAATTTGGCATGTCGGAGACAGATATCGAAGTTGCTCCGTCTAAATTGTACTCGATAAACCGAGAGATAATTGATCCCGAAGCGAACAGGTACTTTTTCATACCTGATCCTGTGAAGATAGAATTAGTAGGAAATATAAAACCTGATAATGCAAAGATCGCCCGTCATCCTAGCGACCCTGATAGAGGTTATAGGGAACTAGAAGTGGGTAAAGAGGTTTACATACCAAGGAAAGAATGGGATGAATATCAAGGAAAAGAAATACGTTTGAAGAACTTCTGCAATCTTGAATTGGACGGGAAAAAGGGTAATATAACTGGATTCGAGAACAAAGATATATTGAAGATCCAGTGGCTTTGCGATGCTCTTGATGTAATGGTTGAGAGACAAAACGCTTCTGTGGAAGAAGGGCTCGGAGAAAAAAATCTCTCGGAGACAGAAGTCGGCGATATAATCCAGTTTGAAAGATACGGTTTCGTTAAGATTCAAGATACAGATCCATTTTTAGTCACTTTTGGACATAGATGAAGAAACCAAAAAGTTATAAAAATAATCAATATTTAGATAAACCCTAGAAGCTGAACGGGCGTAATTATGTTGGACGGAAAAAAAGAAGAAAAGGACAACAAATCGATAGAAGATATCGATAGGGAAAAATTGATCGAACATGGAAAACGTCTCCTTGAGACCATCTATGAAGATGAAGGGATGGAGACGTTCGAAGTAGAAGAAGGTCGAGGTTATGTTTTTAGGGAAAAAAGACCGGAGGAAGGATTAGAACTTGCATTGAATAAGATGAAAGAAGAGGGCGAGGGATACGTTTTAACCAGTATTAATCCTGCCGATATCAAAAAGGAGTATGATGTGTCTGATGAGTCGATATCATTTTACTGGTTAACTGTTTTGGAGGGAAATAACAATTTCGACCCAACTAATCTTCATTTGATAGGGCACAGTATTATCGACTTCTTAGAGAATAAAAAAGGATTAATTTTCATAGAAGGGATAGATAAAATTTTAAATCATAATTCTTTCGATAGATTTTGGAGATGTTTGAATCACCTCATTGACGTGGTCAGTGAAGAAAACGGTATCTTGGTTATCAGCTTAGATCCTAGCACGCTCTCTGATCAGTATCTGTCCAAGATAAAGAAAAAATTAGAGATTCTTCGATGAGTAAGTCCATGGAAAAAGATTTATCTCCTTTGTATAATACCTAATCATGGAACAACACAAACATTGTAAAATATGTGCTAAACCGATACCGTTGGATGAAGAATTCTGTTCTGAAAAATGTGAGGAAGAATATCAGGAACTTATGAGTAATAGAAAGAAAAAGCAGTATATATTCTACGCTCTCCTCGTGATATTCCTTATAGTGTTGCTTTTGACATTTTATTGAAGAAGTGGTTTCCATGACTAAAAAAGTTATAGTAGGTGGAACTTTCGATCATGTGCATCTAGGACACGAAAAACTGTTAAGGACCGCCCTTTCCGAAGGTGAAACTACAATCGGTCTTGTCTCAGACGAGATGTTAGAGGAATGGAAACCGGAAGCAGAGAACTCCTACGAAGAGAGGAAAAAGGATCTTGAGAAATTTCTTTCCCCCTACAAAGGTTGGTCAATAGAGAAGCTGAATGATCCTTTTCAAAAGGCGGTGGAGGGGGATTTTGACGTTCTCGTGGTTTCTTATGAAACTAAAGAAAGGGGTAAAAAAATAAACGAGATGAGGAAAGAGAAAGATAAGGAACCTTTAGAACTCATAGAAGTTGATCCTGTTCTAGCTGAAGATCTCCTCCCGATAAGTTCTACTAGGATTAGAGAAGGGGATATAGACAAAGAAGGAAAAAGACTCACTCCAGTAAGGGTTTACCTCGGCTCTGAAAATCCCGTTAAGAAGGAAAGCGTCGAAGAAGCTTTATCTGAGTATTTTGATATGGATATGACTTGCAAAGAGGTTGAAGACGCTGAAAAACAGCCGGTTAACGAAGAGATAATCCGAGGAGCGGAGAAAAGGGCTGAGGTACCAGAGGGTTTTGATTATGGCGTGGGAGTGGAAAGCGGGATAGTTCAGACCGAGAATCGGACTTTTTCACTCGAATATGTTGTAATAAAGGATCGCTTCGATTTCACCTCTAAGGGTCACGGTCCCGGTTTTCCTATTCCCAAAGGATGGGTAGAAGATTTAAAGAGTGGTGTTACCTTGGGAGACAAGATGAAAGCAATATTTAAGGACACTCACAAAGAAGAGATCGGTGCCGTCGGTCTGCTCACCAATGGACAGGTTGAAAGAAAAGATTGTATAAAATCTGCCTGCTCTATGGCTATGATCCCCCGGTTGAAGGCAGAACTTTACCGGTAGCATAAGGTTTCGAAAAGGGAAATATTTAATAATAAGTCCTAAGTATGCAGAGAACACCTCACACTGAATTTATCTGGAGTGTAATAGCCTATGGCAACAGTATATGATGTTCCTCCGAACAAGCTGATAGAAGAAGTGAGTAAGGAGATCAAGGATATGGACGGAATTCAAGAGCCCGAATGGTCGAAGTTCGTAAAGACCGGAGTACATAAAGAGAAGGCTCCTGACCAACCCGATTGGTGGTTCAATAGGGTCTCCGCTATATTGAGAAGTGTATATATGGAAGGCCCAGTGGGTATATCGAGACTCAAGACTAAGTATGGCGGAAAACAGAGAAGAGGGCCCAAACCCGAGAAATTCGCGAAAGGTTCAGGATCGATAATAAGAGAAGCCTTACAACAGTTGGAAGCAGCGGAATTCGTGGAAAAAACTGACGAGGGAAGAGTAGTGACTTCAGAAGGCCAGTCCTTTTTGGATGATACGGCTCACGAGATAATGAAAGAGATGGCAAAAGATAACCCAGAACTCTCTAAATATCTATAAGATCGATCAGGGGTGGTCGCATGGCTGAAGAAGATGAATTGGAAGAACTGAAGAAGAAAAAGATACAAGAACTTAAGGAAAAACAAGGCTCTGAAGAGGCTCAAGAGGAAGCTAAACAGCAGATGGAAGCTCAGAAGAAAGCCATGCTCCGAAAGGTGATGACTCCAGATGCTAGGGAAAGATTGGGAAGAGTCAGGATGGCGAGACCACAACTCGCAGAACAGATCGAATCTCAGATAATAGCATTAGCTCAGAGAGGGGGAACGGAAGGTAAAATAGATGATGAAACTCTCAAAAAATTATTAAAAAAGCTTAGCGGTCAAAAGAAAGAGATTAATATCAAAAGGAGGTAAAATAGATGTCGAGCAACAAACCAGGTCCGAAAAAACGCAGACTCTTGAAGAAAGGTAAACAAAATAAGAGAGTTCCAGCATGGGTGATGCAAAAGACCAACAGGAACCACACCCAGAATCCGAAAAGAAGAAACTGGCGTAGACAGGATATAGACGAATAAGGTTAGATCAAGTTGGTGAAAATCATGGTAGACACTGAAGAGAGAATCATGAATATCCCGCTTAGGGAAGCAAAAAACACCCCTTCTAGCAAAAGGGCATCAAGAGCGATGAAACTGATCAGAAAGTTCGTTTCTAACAATATGAACGTCCCAGAAGAGGACGTATGGATTGATTCGAGTACGAATGAAGCTATATGGGATCGAGGTATCAAAAAAACTCCCTCTAAAATAAAAGTAAAAGCTATAAAGTTCGAAGATGGGATCGTTGAAGTCTCCATCCCGAGAGAGTGATCTATGCTGAAAAAATATGCTATCGAGTCTCATCCATATATAGGCGTCTTTTCTGCAAGTTCTGAAGATTTGGTAGTCATACCTCCAGTAGATGAAGATGTTTTCGAGGAGGCTCTCGAATGCGAAGTTGTTAAGACAACGATAGGAGGAACGAGAGTCAATGGTTCCTTAATGGGTTTAAATTCTAAAGGAGCGGTAGTTTCAGACATAATCGAAGAAAGAGAAATAGATAATCTTACAGAATATGTCGATGTGACGGTAATTCCAGATGCACAGAACGCGTTGGGTAACAATATTCTATTAAATGATCGCGGTGCAATGATACATCCTGACATCGAAGAGGAAGCTAAAGAAGCTATAAGTTCTGAACTTGAAGTCGAAGTCAGGAGAGGTACGATTGCGGACATAAAGATGGTAGGGTCGGTGGCCGTGGCTACAAACAAAGGAGTGATATGCCATCCTCATGCGAATGATGAAGAGATAGAGATATTGGAAGATCTTTTTGAGGTTCCCGTTAGTAAAGGCACGGCTAATCATGGATCAGGATGGGTAGGTACCTGCTTGGTAGCGAATACTGTCGGTGCGGTAATAGGTAATCTGACAACTCCAATTGAGATGGGCAGGATAGAAGAAGGTTTGAGATATCTAGATTGAACTTTATTTTTTTAAAGAGAGAATGCCCATATCTCTGTTTGATCTGGTAAATCAGCCTTTATGAAATCGAGTTCCACCCCTAATTTGAATATCCTATCTTCAGGATAGAGGGATAAGAACGGTTCTAAAGTCTTTATATCGAGTGAAAGACCACCGATCTTGAAATGCATCGGTACCGCAATTTTCGGTTCAATGGTCTCTATAGTTTCCTTAGCCTCTTCCGGACCTATGGTGAAATTTCCCCCTACAGGTATGAACAAGAAATCGATGTCACCGATCTCTGCGACTTGTTCTTCCTCCAAAAGATGACCTATGTCTCCAAGGTGGCAGAACGTGGTACCGTTGATCTTAAATCTAAAAATGGTGTTTTTGCCTCTCCTTTCTCCTTCATTTTCATCGTGGTATGACCTGATTCCTTTCACTTCTATATCTCCAAGAGTACTTTCTCCAGGTTCTCTAATAATCTCGCTATTACGCTTATCGACTTTTCTAACTGCGTTATGATCGTAATGGTCATGTGAAACTAATATTATATCTCCCCGGACATTTGGCGGGTTTATACCTATACTCCTACCGTCGTGTGGATCAGTTATCAATATCTTCTCTTCACCACCGATCTCAAAACATGATTGTCCATGCCAACGGATCCTCATCTTTATCTCCCTTCAGGTAAAAGATATCTACTGATTTAATCTTTTTGCAAGCTCCCGGTTCCGGGAAGTCCACACTTATAAATAGGTGCTCTATCTAATTCAATCTTTGTTAGTGAATATATGAGTGAAGGCAAGATTGAGTTGGTGGAGTACGACCCCGCTTGGGCTGAACACTTCCAAAGATTGAAAAATATATATGTCGATTCTCTAGGAGACCTGCTTTTGGAAGTGGAACATGTCGGAAGTACCGCGGTCCCTGGTATCTGTGCTAAACCCCATCTCGATATCGATCTGGTGATAGAGAGTTACTCTTCTTTTCAGGAAGTAAATGAGGCTCTTGCCGATTTGGGTTACGAACACCAGGGCGATTTTGGAGTTCAAGGTAGAGAGGCTTTTCGGAGGAAAGATGAGATGGTTCCGTGGGATGGTTCTAACTCTAGAAAATATTCTCATAACCTTTACGTTTGTCCGAAAGATAGTAGAGAATTGAAAAGACATCTCGCTTTCAGAGATTACCTCCGTGAAAATGAAGAAAGCCTTAAAAGATATGATGAACTTAAAAGAAGATTGGCTAAGAAACACAGGGATGATCGGGAAGCTTATACAGAAGGTAAAACAAAATTCATCGAAAGAGTGTTAGAAGAGATCATGTGATCTCTGTTTTCGATTTTGGGAATAGATTTAATTAACCAGTTATATCTAATCTGCAACCATGACATCTGAAGAACTTGAGATACATGAACTAGAGAAAGCAGATAAAGAAGAAGTTGTAGAGATGACATCTGGGATATGGGATGGACGCGATTATATCTCTGATTATTTCGATAGATGGGTAGAGGACGGTGGATTCATCTGTGGGATGATAGATGATGAGATAGTTGCGTTGGCTAAACATACATGGCATTCAGACGATATACTTTGGCTCGAGGGCCTAAGAGTTCATCCTGATCATAGAGAGGAAGGTTATGGCCGGGCGATGATCGAAGGCCAAGTGAACTATATCAACGAACATCTTGATTACCGAGTGGCTAGATTTTTGACGTCTAATGATAACACGCCTGTCAAAAAGGTTGTAGAAGATATCGGATTTGAACTCAAGCAGAAATACGATTATGTGAGGTTAGATGATGAAGACCTAGAGGAGATGGAGCCTCCTTCAGAAGGAGAGATAGGAAGAGTACAGGTGGAGAAAAAGGCTAACGATGTTGTCGATATGGTCCTATCTTCGAATGAATTGAAGGATAATAAAGGTCTTTACATGGAACATTGGACCGCTTATCCTACGGACGAGGATCTTATCCGAGACCGGGTGAATGACGGATATTGTTATTCGGTTAGAGACGAAGATAGCGGTGAAATCGACGCTTTGATGTTCATGCAGGTCCACGATATCTATGAGAGTTTAAGTGTAACATTTGCCTGCGGTTCTCAGGAAGGGATGAGAGAGCTTTTTAGGTACGGTCTTAAGCATTGTCTTGGAGAAGGATACGAGAGATTAAGATTGAAAAGCGCAGCAGATAATGTAATAGAAGCTGCGAAAGAGGAAGGATTCAGCCATTCAGATCACCACAGCTGCACTCTAGTGTATGAGTATAAGAAAGACCAGTAGTTAACAATTCAGTCAAATCTCAGTGCTTCCGCAGGTGAAACTTTACTAGCTTTTTGTGCGCTTGGGATAGCCGTAAACAGCATTGCTAAATAGGCTACTATCCCTATGGCGATTATAGTTCCCCATGGTATGTAGAATTCCCATCCCATCGGTCTGAAACCATCATACCATAATAACCATCCGACGCCTATACCGAGCAGTGAACCGAGAATTATTCCGGCTAGAGTTATGAGGGAGTTCTCTATCAAAAACACGTATCTTATCATACGTCTTTTGAAACCGATAGCTCTCATCATCCCTATCTCTAGCCTTCTTTCATGAACAGCTCTCAAGCTGATTATTCCCAGGCCTGCGATACCGACAACTAGACCCAAGCCCATGTAGCCACTGAAAAGATTAAAAAACATGAACTGTGCGGCCAACGCTTCTCTCAAGACGGTATCTATGACGATAGGTTGAAATCCGAATCGAAATAATTCTCTTTCCAAATTTCGAGCTAGCTGATCCGCATCTACACCCTCCTTCACACTGAAGAAGAAAAGAGTATTGGAAGCGATATCGAATTCGTTACTTACAGTCTCTTTGGACATGAAAAGTCCATTGATCGCTGATTGATTCATCAATCCGATGACCCTTTTCTCTGTTGGCTCTCCCTCTTTATTTACTAGATTGACGGTGGAATTCAATTCCAGGCCTCTTCCCATAGGCATTCCAAAACTATCTGGAGGTGCGTTGGTAACGATCAGAGTAGGATCGTTCAAAACCGCTTGCCATACCTCGTGTTTAGAATCATATTCCTCTAAATAGTCAGAAAAACCAAATAGGTTATTATCGACAAAATCTTGGTCTATACCTATAACTGACCTTCTTCTAGTTCTATTACCATCTTCGGATAATGAACTAACCATCCCGAGATAAGCTGAGTCTATATAATCAAAATCCTCTATATCTAAATTCTCATTATTGATAATCTCCTGCTTTATATCAACTATAGGTCTGCCCTGATCGCTGAGACCGAGTATCTCATATCCTCCGGATTGCTCTTCTATCATAGCGTCTATGTTAGTATTGAAGATCCCGACGATCATGCTCATCACTATTATCGCAAAGATTATGAGTGCGAATATGAACATGGTCATACCTGTTCTGAATCTTTCTTTCAAGGGGTGGGATATTCCCGACATCACTACCGCCTTTGAACCTTTACCAGAACCTACTATCTTCTCAAAGGCACTCGTTATAATGGAACCGTTGAGCATGACTATCATGACACCTGCAGTTACTAGGAATAATCCTGAGAGTATGAACATCTCAATTCCGGCGGTATAATCCTCAAACATCGGAAGTACCTCTAGAGGTAAAAACCACCATATTATCAGAAAGATACCTACTGTGGTGTAAGCTGCTCGATCCCCCACCCATCTTCTAGCGATGGTTCCGATCCCGATTATAACGAGTGAGACACCCGTGACCGGGAGCCAAAGCTGTTGAGAACCCATTCCAGCAAAGGTCAATAATACACCCAATCCTAGACCAACTAGGGCTAAATAGAAAAGTTTTCTACTTTTCTTAGATATCGGCGGCTCTGGGATCTCTCTTATAGCTCTTATTATATTTAATTTAGATATTCGAGTTACAGCGAAAAATATGGTTCCCATAGTCAGCAGGAATCCAGCTCCAAAAGCCAAGATCAGGCTTTCCTGTGTAAAATGGAAATAAGATAGTAGAGACA
>SL_8KL_010_SEDDRAFT_10002240_pt1 | contig 16417 bp, 14 predicted proteins | sample SodLakKL_010_SED_4_FD_11160 | JGI IMG/M metagenome (IMG submission 11160)
AGCGCCGGAACAGCCTATGGTGAACAGGTGGAGTTCACCACAGAAATTGAACTTGCCACAGTTACCACCAAGAGCATTACAAATATCAATACAGCCACAGCAACAGGCGGGGGCAATGTAACAGATGACGGGGGCAACACTGTAACCTCAAGGGGCGTGGTCTGGAGTACCACAGAAAACCCAACCCTGGATGAAAATGACGGTACAACTAATGATGGAGAAGGCACAGGGGAGTTTACCAGCAACCTCTCTGGACTTTCCCCGGGTACAAATTACTATGTAAGAGCCTATGCTGCAAATAGCGCCGGAACAGCCTATGGTGAACAGGTGGAGTTCACCACAGAAATTGAACTTGCCACAGTTACCACTAAAAGCATCACAAATATCAATACAACCACGGCAACAGGCGGGGGAAATGTAACAGATGACGGGGGAGCAAATGTTACTGCACGTGGCGTTGTATGGAACACCTCCGGAGAACCCACTGTTAACAGCAATGACGGTATGACTGATGACGGAGGTGGCACAGGGGAGTTTACCAGCAACCTTACCAGCCTTTCCCCGGGTACAACTTACTATGTAAAAGCCTATGCTGTAAATAGCGCCGGAACAGCCTATGGTGAACAGGTGGAGTTCACCACAGAAATTGAACTTGCCACAGTTACCACCAAGAGCATTACAAATATCAATACAACCACAGCAACAGGCGGGGGAAATGTAACAGATGACGGGGGCAACACTGTAACCTCAAGGGGCGTGGTCTGGAGTACCACAGAAAACCCAACCCTGGATGAAAATGACGGTACAACTAATGATGGAGAAGGCACAGGGGAGTTTACCAGCAACCTCTCTGGACTTTCCCCGGGTACAACTTACTATGTAAGAGCCTATGCTGTAAATAGCGCCGGAACAGCCTATGGTGAACAGGTGGAGTTCACAACTGAAGAGCCTTAATTTGCAGGAGGAATTGGAGCTGACGGAGTTTTATTTAACAAATAAGGGTTGTAGCTTTTAATAGCCACAACCCTTTGACTTTGAAGCTCCCCCTCTAGGACTTGAACCTAGGACCCCCTGATTAACAGTCAGGTGCTCTAACCAACTGAGCTAAGGAGGAGTATTTTTTCTTTTTTCTTAATTGAACTGCAAAATTAAAACGATAATACGAATTTTCCAATACTTTTAAAAAAAATCCTGCCGAATTTACTGCTAAGTGGCTTTTTTTGCAAAATCCGTTACAAATATAGCTACAAACTTCTTATTTAAAGATCAGAACAATCCGTATAATTCCGCATCAATCCTGTCTATCACCTTACTGAGAGCTTCTCTGCTTTCTGTGAACTGTAAATCATCTACATCAACGATCATCAGTTTGCCCATATTGTAGGTTTCTACCCACGCTTCATAACGTTCGTTGAGGCGCTGGAGGTAATCCAGTCTTATGCCGGCTTCATATTTCCTGCCTCTTTTCTGGATCTGGTTAACAAGTGTAGGAACAGAAGCCCGGAGATAAATGACCAGATCAGGGGGCTGAACCAGTGAACTCATAAGATTGAAAAGAGCAAAATAATTTTCAAAGTCACGGGTAGACATAAGACCAAGTGAATGGAGGTTGGGAGCAAAAATATAAGCATCCTCGTATATTGTTCTGTCCTGTATAACAGTTTTACCCCTTTTTCTGATATCTATAATCTGGTTAAAGCGGCTGTTCAGAAAATATATCTGCAGGTTGAATGACCAACGTTGCATGTCCTCGTAAAAATCATTCAAATAGGGATTATCGTCAATATCCTCATATTGTGCCTCCCATGTATAATGTTTTGATAAAAGCTCAGTCAGAGTAGTTTTTCCTGAACCAATGTTTCCTGCTACTGCTATATGGTACATAATCGACTATTTAATTATTTGCAACACCTAAAAATAACATTTTTCCTTTAACAAGCAACAAAAGCAGTTCTACAGGGAAAAGCCGGAAATCAACAATGGGCAAGATTCATAGCTTATCATTCATTTCAAGAAGTTCATCAACGTATACCCTGCTGTTTGAAAGGCGGGGGACTTTATTCTGGCCTCCAAGCTTTCCTTTTTTCTTCAGCCAGTTGTAAAACAAGCCTGGTTTTACACTTTGTACTATCGGTGGGGCGAGAGTAATATCTTTATAACGTTTAGCTTCATAATCGGAGTTTAACGACTTGAGGGCATTATCCAGCTCTTTTGTAAAATCTTCCATCGAACCCGGCAATATTTCAAATTCAATAAGCCACTGATGTTTACCTTTTTCGGTTTTACTCATATAAACAGGAGCGGCAGTATATTCTGCAATTTGTGCACCGGTTTTTTCACAGGCATTTCTGAGAGCGTTTTCGGCATTCTCAATTATAAGCTCTTCACCAAAAGCATTTATAAAATGTTTTGTTCTACCCGATACCTGTATTTTGTGAGGATAAAGTGAAGTGAAATAAACAGTGTCACCCAGCAGATAGCGCCACAAGCCGCTGTTTGAAGAAATTACGATCGCATAATTTACGTTTTTCTGAACTTCCCCAATAGTTAAAACAGTTGGGGTTTCGCTCCCTATCTCATCCATGGGGATGAATTCGTAAAATATCCCGTAATCCATCATCAGCAACATGTCGTCGGTATCGAGTTCATCCTGGATTGCAAAAAAACCTTCGGAGGCATTATATGTTTCGATATACTTCATTTTTTCCGAAGGAATAAGTTTTTTAAACTGATCTTCATATGGCTTAAAACTGACTCCCCCGTGGATAAAGAGCTCCAGATTTGGCCAAACTTCCAGCAGGTTCGATTTGCCTGTCTTCTCAAGTACATACTTCATAAATACCATATTCCATGAAGGTACGCCAGAAAAATTGGTTATATTCTGATTTATGGTTGTCTGATAAACCTTTTCAATCTTCTCTTCCCAGTCGGACATCAGAGCAATCTTTTTGGGAGGAGTACGCACAAGTCTGACCCAAAATGGCTGATTTTCAAGCATAATAGCAGATAAATCGCCTGAATAAGACCTGTTTTTGTAATTGTTTACCTGGTGGCTCCCTCCTATCGTAAGTCCTTTCCCGCTAAAAATTCGGTTATCCGGATGATTTTTTATAAAAAACTGAAGCACGTCCCTCCCGCCGCGAAAATGATTGTTGTTCAGGGACTCGTTAGTTAAGGGTATAAATTTGCTTTTATCGCTTGTTGTTCCGGAAGATTTTGCAAACCACTTCACTCTTCCCGGCCAGATAATATCCTTTTCACCCTTCATTAATTTTTCAATGAAAGGCTTGAAATCTTCATACGTATGAATGGGTACACGTTTTTGATATTGCTCAACAGTCTCAATAGAGCCGAATTTATATTTCCTGCCCCACTCGGTGTTTTGAGCTGATTTAAGCAGTTTCATCAAAGTCTCCTTCTGAACCTCAAAAGGATAACGCTTAAAAACTTCTATTTTTTTTAACCGCTTTGAACCAAAACGTTTTATCAAGCAGTTTACAAACATCAATATCTAAGTAATACTGGTTATTCTTACTAAATTCTAACCTTTATTCGCAAAGTAATCCAAACTGATTATTATAATAACTCTTTTTGCCTCCTCAAAATTACAGAGGACAAAAATAACTCCTTTATTAACTTTAACCGAATGTTGTTGTAAAAATTTAGGTTAACTGAAGACGCTGTGTAAAACTTTGATAGATTTTACTTCACCCATGCTCTCTATATGAATACGAAAATAGTCGATCAGTATTTCAAGCAATCGATTTCTTTGTGAACCATTCAAAGACAAGCTGCTCATATTGTCGTAATTCAAAGTTTGTAAAGTTGCAATATGCCTGCTATGTGGCGGCTTTAAGGTGGCGGGATGCCCAGGGTCGGCTTCTACAAATTTCCCGTTTTTCATGTCAAAAATTGATTTTTCTTCCGAAAAGTTATTCAAAGGGTAAAATCCTAGGTGTTTTGAAAGGTTCATCAAAAAAACCGGATGAAAATTTGCAAAGCCCTGTTCACTAATATCAAGAACCTGAAATGAGTTGGTCAAAAATTCAAACAGCGAGGTATTTGTTTCCTCTTCACGCAGGGTTTTATATAGAATTTCGGCAATAAAAAGGGCAATCGCGTTTTTTACTGGATGATAAGGTATTTGCAGGTAAGGAATATGTATACTAATTTCTTTAACCCTGTGAATTTCACGACTTGATTTAATGTATACCTCCATATCAATTATTGACAATGGCTGCGACAATTTAATCCTTCCCTTTGTTTTTCTGTTCCTTGAGCCATTGATAATAAAAGACTGTCGCCCGAAATGTTCTGTATAAACATGCACTATTACAGACGAATCGGAATATCTGAATTGATGAAGAACTATACCGCGCGTTTTGTTTACCATATACAATTTAATGAGTGATCAACTCAAGTACCTTCATTTCGAATATATTCCGCTAGTTTTTTAAATGCCTGTGCACGGTGACTTATCTGGTTTTTTTCATTAAGGTTCATTTGTGCAAAAGTCCGGTCATAACCCTCAGGCATAAAAACCGGATCATAGCCAAACCCTTCATTCCCACGCTTTTCATCAATTATGCTCCCGTTTACCACTCCTTCAAATTTAACTTCTTTACCGTTAATAATTAAGCAAATGACCGTTCGAAACCGTGCTTTTCTGTTTTCAAAACCTTCAAGGTCTGTAAGCAGTTTTTTTATATTGGCTTCATTGTTTTCTTCTGATGTACCATAAACTGCACCTGTTGTGACTTGAGCATACCTTGCTGAAAAAACACCGGGATTTCCGTTAAGCACTCCCACTTCAAGGGCGGTATCATCTGAAAAGCAACTATACCCGTAATTATTCCAAATATAAGCCGCCTTTGCGCATGCATTCTCCTCTATTGTTGAATATGGCTCAGGAATATCACTCCTGCATCCGATATCCCTTAAATTAAGCAACTGAACTCCTCCCCCAATCAGTTCTTTGATCTCCCTGAACTTATGGAGGTTATTTGTGGCAAACACAATCCTCATCTCAGCAAATCTTTGTTAATCAACTATTTATCCAATTTATGTATCTCTAATATACAAAGTGCCTTTACAGTGGTCTGACTCCCACGTTTGTAAATCTTATTTTGTCTGCAAAAGGCTAACGGGGTTCAACCCAAAAAGCTTTTCCAGTTAAACATAATACGATTAAAGGTAATTTTTCCTTTTAAAAAAAAGCCATAATTTTTGTGGTAAAATTTATAAAAGCTTATATGAACTCAATGAGGTAGAGCTCACAAAATTAACGCATGATAACGCTTTCGCGTTTTCATTTTAGCGGAATAAACAAGTCGGGGCAATCAATTTAAATGAGAAAGGCCTGGATTAACCTCCCATAGCGGAAAAACCACCAGACATCTGGGACTTTCGCGGATTTAAGCACATTACAGGTATTTTAGCGCTGTTGGCAATGATATATTGCTCCACCGCTCCGAACATATAATCTGTAAACCCGATATTTTTGGTAGACATGGTAATTATAAGCTCGGCATTGACCTGCTTTGCATAATCAATAGTCTCTTTTGCAAACGATTTTTCTCCGGGAGCTTCTACGATATCATAATCTACATCTTTTTGCTTAAGCATTTTTCGCGCAAAAGTTATATTACTGTTAATTCCCTTCAAAAGCCACTTGTCGGTTTTCCTGGGCTTGAAAATATGAATTTTTGAATCGAAATATTTATGTAAATAGATTATACCGTTGATTTTTTCCTTGTCTTCTCTTCTGAAATCAACAGGGAATACAATATGCTCAAACTTTGAATCAGCCGGTGGGGTTTGGACCACAACGAAAGGTACTCTTGAGCTTACAATTACTTTGAGTGCCCAGCTGCCTGTAAGCTTTTGCATGCCTTTTATTCCATGCGTCCCCATTATAGTCATACCTGCATCAATCTCATCTGCAATTTCGCCGATCGTAGAAAAGATTGTTCCCTCTCTTACTATGACACTGGGTTTAACATTATATTTTTCATATGCCTCATTAGCAGCATACTTTTCGAGTATGCCTCTAAGTTGTTTTACTTCACTCTTCCTTTTTGCTATATGGACAAGATAAATGTCACTCCCGTCAATCTTTGAGATTTTTGCTGCAAATTCGAGAGCAAACTCGGCAATTTTTGTGAAGTCCCACGGGACAATCAATGGCTTTTTGGGAATTTCCATAACAAAAAATTAAGATTAATTTATACTTGGTAATTGGTTGACCTTTCCCCCATATTTTTAAAAAAACAATTGTAAAAGAATGTTTTAAAATATAAATATAAAAAAAACAATTATATAAGTTTGCGATGAAATATACCCTTGTTTAATTAATCATATTAACGTTTACATTGAAATCCGCATTTACCTTTTACCGTTTGTTGATGTTAATATTCTACGAGTTTCATACATAATAGTTTCAACATAATTTATTATGCGCTCTTGTAAATTATTTTAATATCATTAATTTTGAAAAAGGGAAAAGTATTTAACAAACTAAACAATATGAGTATGGAAAAATTTGACTGGAAAAATCTTCCTTTCGGCTATGTAAAAACCGATTATAACGTAAGATGCTACTACAAAAACGGCGAATGGGGCGAACTTGAAGTTACATCTTCGGAAAAAATTGACATGCATATGGCTGCAACATGTCTGCATTACGGGCAGCAGGCATTTGAAGGCATGAAGGCTTACATGGACAAAGACGGGAAAATCAGACTTTTCCGCTGGCAAGAAAATGCAAAGCGCTTACAGACTTCTGCAGATGGAATTCTTATGGCCAAAGTGCCGGAGGAAATTTTCAAAGAAGCTGTTGTTAAAGCCGTTTTGCTCAACAAACAGTACATTCCGCCACACGGTACGGGAGCTGCACTCTACATCAGACCGTTGCTTTTGGGATCCGGGCCGCAAATCGGTGTTAAGCCTGCCAAGGAATTCCTTTTTATGGTATTTGTAACTCCGGTTGGACCTTATTTTAAAGAAGGTTTCAACCCTGTGAAAATTGCAATTGTCAAAGACTCCGACAGGGCATCGCCCCGCGGAACAGGCCACATCAAGGTGGGTGGCAACTATGCAGCAAGCTTGTACGGTGTTAACAAAGCAATCTCGCAGGGATACGGCTCACCTATGTACCTTGATGCCATTGAAAAGAAGTATATTGATGAAATTGGTGCCGCCAACTTTTTCGGAATAAAAAACAACACCTATATAACCCCTAAATCAACCTCAATACTTCCATCCATTACCAACAAAAGTATAATGACAATTGCTGAAGATATGGGAATGAAGGTCGAGCAACGTGCTGTACCTGTTGAGGAGCTTGAAACTTTTGAAGAGGTTGGTGCCTGCGGTACTGCTGCAATAATTGCACCGATTGGGGAAATATTTGACATGGAGACCCATAAAACTTACAAATACTGCAAAAACGGGAAACCAGGCCCTGTCTCAACAAAAATTTACAACAAACTCCAGGGCATACAGTTTGGGGATGAACCCGACAAATTTAACTGGATTGAGATTATCGGCTAACTTCCGGAATATTTTTTAAAAGCACTTTTATTCACTCCCCCGGTATTTTTTGAACCGGGGGAGCTTATATTTACAGATACCCTTTATTAAAATTTCAACAGTACTTTATCTTTGAGTTCTAATAAAAAAATAGTTGCACCGAAACTGAAATTCCTTTCTCTAAACTGATTTTCAATTGAGTGAAATAAAAAAACAGGGAATATTCAATACTGTGATCACCTATATAGGTGCCGTTGTTGGCTTTGTCAACCTGATAATTGTGCAGCCTTTTTTCCTGACACCAGAGGAACTCGGACTAACACGGGTACTGTACTCATTTTCGGTTGTAATTGCTACATTTTTACCATTAGGTATCAACAATATAACTATAAGATTTTTCCCAAAATTCAGAAATCCGCAAAAACGTCATCATGGTTATTTCGGTTTTATGATGCTGTTCCCGTTTGCAGGATTTATTATTATAAGTCTGCTTATCCTGATTTTAAAAGATTTTATAATTGAGCAGTACATAGATCAATCTCCTCTTTTTACCGAATATTTTTTCTTTGTTATCCCTCTAACACTTTTCATTGGGCTGACAACCGTACTTAATATTTACTGTTTTTCGCTTTTCAGGACTACTTTCCCCACTTTGCTTACAGATGTAATAGTCCGCCTTGTTACCATTTTACTTATAATTGTCTATTCGCTGAATATTTTCCCCCTACATATTTTCATATCATTGTTCGTTGGGATTTACGGACTTCACATGGCAACTCTTCTTGTATATATTTACCTTATAGACCGCCCTGGCTGGAGAATTGACAAAAATTTCATCCGGGAACAAAACCCCCGCAGATTGATCGCATTCGGACTGACCCTGACTATTGCCAGCATTTCATCATTGGGTATCAAATATATTGACTCAATGTTCATTGGCAGTTATCTTTCTCTTTCAATGGTTGCCATTTATACGGTATCAGCAATCATTCCCACAATAATACAGTCGCCTTTGCTTGCCCTTGAAAAAATATCCAACCCGAAAATTGCCGATGCATGGAACAGAAGCAGCTTATCAGAGATCAAAAAAATTTATTATGACTCTTCAAAATATCTTCTGCTTCTGGGTGGACTGATTTTCACCGGTATAAACATCAATGTTGCTGACCTGCTATCATTGCTGCCACCGGACTATATTCTGGGAATAAATGTTGTTTATATACTGAGCATAAGTACATTGTTCAACATGGCAACCGGTACTAACAACGCGATAATTTTCAATTCAATCTACTACAGATACGGAGTTTTAATGCTTGTTCTTCTTATTTTTCTTGCAGTTGTTTTGAACATGGCATTAATTCCTCTCTACGGTATTGCAGGAGCAGCATTGGCAACAGCAATTGCAACCTTTTCTTTCAATTTTCTTAAATACCTTTTCATCCTGGTAAAATTTAAATTACAACCTTTCAAATACAAAAGCCTTCAAATTGTGTTACTAATAGCAACATGCACTTTAATAGGCTTTACAATGCCAGTTACAGGAGAAAAAATCCCGGATATAATTTTAAGATCGGCAGTAGTAACAATTATTTACCTTTGTGCCACTTATTTTTTGAAGATTGCAAAGGAACTTCATAAAGACATTCCAATAATAGGGAGAAAATTTAAACAACATTAAAACTAATGTCTGTATGATTTTCGTTTGGTGATATATCAACAATCTTATATATTATTTTGTGTGGTTCAGCATATGGGGTCATCTGCACAGGTTGCAGTTACTTGTATGCCTAAAAATGTGTTAAAGCTTTTTGTTGAGGTTGATTCAGTGCTTAACCTGAGAGCCGGAAATTTTTAATTTGTTGGCTTTACAAGTAATCTCAGGTTTATCAGGTTTTTGGTTAGAGTTGAAATTTTGATGAGAAAATTTTTAATTAAATTTAAGCAATTATTTAAAGTACAATGAAAAAGGGATCAAAAGCAGTTAAAAGACGTTTACGGAGTTCCTATGCTACATCCATAATTAGCATATCATTGCTGCTTTTTGTAATTGGCCTGGTCGGTCTTCTTATTCTCAATGCCAAAAAAGTATCGGATTATGTTAAGGAAAATATTGCTTTTAACATAATCCTCAATGAAGGAACAGAAAAAGAAGAAGCAACAAAAATTCAAAAAGATATAGAGTCTGCCGATTATTCCAAAAGTACCCGATACATTACACCTGAAGAAGCAGCCAGCGAAATGGAAGAAATGCTTGGTGAAGATTTTATTTCTCATCTTGGCTACAACCCATTGACACCATCCATTGAAGTTTTTTTAAATGCCGATTATGCAAACCCCGACAGCATTGCAATAATTGAACAGGAGCTGGAGGGGATAGCTCAGGTTGAAGAAATTTTCTATCAAAAATCACTGGTGCATCTGGTCAATGAAAATGTGCGAAAGATCAGTGCGGTGCTTTTGGTCTTTAGTGCTATTTTACTGGTTATTTCACTTACATTAATAAACAACACGATTCGTCTTTCAGTTTACGCACGCAGGTTTATTATAAATACCATGCAATTGGTAGGCGCAACCAGCGGTTTTATCCGCAAACCGTTTTTGATTAGAAGTATACTTCACGGGATTTATGCTGCTATAATTGCTAATACACTGCTTGTGGGAGTTATTTATGCTGCAGAACAGGAATTCGGCGGGATACTGGCACTGCAGGATATTGAAACTACGGGATTATTATTTTTGCTTGTTGCAACATTTGGAATAATAATTAATCTTATTTCGACATTTGTTGCTGTTAACAGATTTTTGCATTTAAAAACAGAAGAACTATATTATTAAAAAATATCACTTAATTATGGCCAAGAAGAAAAAAGATATGGAAGGGAAGTTTGAATTCCCTTTTAAAAGAGAAAATTACAAATTGCTGATAATTGGTTTTGCAATTATAGTTTTGGGTTTTGCCCTTATGGCTGGCGGTGGATCGGACGATCCGAACGTTTTCAAATATGAAGAAATTTTCAGCTTCAGACGTATAACGCTGGCACCCATTGTTGCTATTTTCGGCTTTGTATTTATAATTTATGCAATTATGAAACCTCCTCAAGCAAAGGAAGAGAAAAAGTAACCACCACTTATTGCCAAACCGGCGTATTAATCAGCAGACCACTTTGTCTTTGAAAGGCTGATGGGGTAATAGATTTCTCTCTTTCTTTTCGGTGGCAAATGCTCTAAAATCTGCTCTTCCGGGCAAAATTAACTTCCTTTGAAATATGCGAAGGCCCGCAATAGTGGTTGAAAATTTGCTTTATAGCAAAACTATTGCGCCAAGGTTTGATATTGCTCCCTTAAAGCGGACAGTAAGGTATCCAAAAAATATGCAGTTGTTCTGGGGATGCTTTGCAGCTCCAATATTAAGCAGGTTATACTACAACTTCAAAATTAAACTCTCACCAATCTTGAACCCTTAATAAGGTGGCATCAGGAAAATTATTATCTTTGTTGCTTTTTGTTGGCATTAATTCATAAGTTCTGGCTTGTCTGTACATTTTTTTAATAAAAAATTTTAACCCTTTAAATTGCAAAATTTATGAGTTGGCTGGAAGCACTTATTTTAGGGCTTGTTCAAGGATTAACAGAATTTTTACCTGTAAGCAGCAGCGGTCATCTTGAAATTGGAAAAGTTATTCTAGATGTTGAAGCCAAAAAGGATCTTTCTTTTTCAGTAGTTGTTCACGGGGCAACCGTTCTGAGTATAATTGTGGTCTTTTACAACGACATCAGAAAGCTGGTCGCAGACTTTTTCAAGTTCGAATGGAACGAATCAACCAGATATATTACAAAAATTTTAGTTTCAATGATTCCCGTAGGTATTGTGGGAGTATTTTTCAAAGATTATGTTGAAGGGTTTTTCACCGGAAATCTTGTTCTTGTAGGAAGCATGCTTCTTGTTACGGCAACACTTCTGGCTCTTACAAGAATTATCCGCCAGCATAATAAAGACATTAATTACAAGGAAGCCATTATTATGGGCATTGCACAAACTTTTGCCGTTCTCCCTGGCATTTCACGCTCAGGAGCAACGATTGCTACCGGACTATTACTTAAGGGAAAAAAAGATAGTGTAACCCGCTTCTCTTTTTTAATGGTTATAATACCCATACTTGGTGCAACATTTCTCGATATTGTTACAAAACCTGAGTCTACAGAAATTGTAGCCGGTCCACTTGCCTTAACAATCGGTTTTATAGCTGCCTTTGTATCCGGGGTTTTTGCATGCAAAACTTTGCTGGGCATAGTAAGAAAAGGCAAGATTTATTACTTTGCAATATATTGCGCTTTAGTCGGCCTAATAGCCATTATCAGCGGATAAAAATGACTGAATTAAATAAAAAAGAAGCATCATTTGATTTTTTCGAAGGAGAGATTGTTTTAATTGATAAACATTACAGGTGGACATCTTTTGATGTTGTCAACAAGGTAAGAAAAATAATCCGTTTCAAATATAATGTTAAAAAGATTAAAGTGGGGCATGCAGGGACTCTTGATCCTCTTGCAACAGGATTGGTTGTAATTTGCACCGGCAAAATGACCAAAAAAATACCCGAAATTCAAGCCCTTGAAAAAGAATATATAGCAACAATAAAGCTTGGAGAAACAACCCCGTCATTCGACCTTGAAACCGAAGTGGATGGAAAATTTGAAACGTCCCATATAACAAGGGAGCTTATTGAAACATCCTTAAGGCAATTTATCGGAGAAACCGAACAGACACCACCTATTTACTCAGCCAAGCTGATTGAAGGGAAAAGGGCTTATGAATATGCCAGAACAGGCGATAATTCAAAACAACCGGCTCCTGTAAAAGTTAAAATTAACTCCATTAACATTGCTGAATATAATCCACCTGAGCTTATTCTTAAAATTAACTGCGGAAAGGGAACATACATCCGTTCACTTGCGAGAGATCTGGGTGAAGCATTAAAAAGCGGCGCGCATCTTACCGGATTAAAACGAACTGCCATTGGTCATTATAGGCTTGAAAACGCCTTAACAATAGAACAATTTGAGAAAAAAATTAATTCTTAAACAACAAAAAAGAATTTTTTTTCGTATTAATTTGTTTATATCAAATATGAACCTTTCTGAAATATTGCATATATAATGAAGTTATCACGCTATAAATTTAATCTTCCTTCAGAGCTCATTGCAAAGTACCCCGCAGAAAACCGCGACGAATCAAGGCTGATGGTACTACACAGAGATTCCGGGAAAATTGAGCACAAAATATTTAAAGATATTCTTAATTACTTCGAAGAACAAGACGTAATGGTGTTCAATAATACCAAAGTTTTCCCGGCACGTCTTATTGGAAACAAAGAAAAAACCGGCGCCGAAATTGAAGTTTTCCTGTTACGCGAATTAAACAGAGAGCAAAGACTTTGGGATGTTCTGGTTGATCCTGCACGTAAAATCAGAATAGGAAACAAACTATATTTTGGGGAAAACGACGTCCTCGTTGCAGAGGTTATCGACAACACCACTTCGCGCGGCCGCACTTTAAGATTTTTATACGACGGGCCGTACGAGGAGTTTAAAGAGACTCTCTACAAAATGGGGGAAACCCCTTTGCCAAAATTCATTCGCAGGGAGGTCGAGCCTGAAGACCGCGAACGTTATCAAACGGTTTTTGCCAAACACGAAGGAGCAGTTGCTGCCCCCACAGCAGGATTGCATTTTAGCAAACAACTGCTCAAGCGACTGGAAATAAGAGGGGTAGATTTTGCTGAAATTACACTTCATGTAGGACTTGGAAATTTTCGCACAGTTGATGTGGAGGACCTTACTAAGCACAAAATGGACTCCGAAAGAATTATTATACCTGAAGAATCAACCGAAACAGTTAACAAAGCCAAGAACAAAAAGAAAAAAATATGTGCTGTCGGCACCACAGTTCTCAGAACCCTTGAAAGCAGTGTTTCAACAGACGGCTATCTAAAGCCTTATGACGGATGGACTAATAAATTCATCTTCCCACCCTATGATTTCAATGTTCCAACATGCATGATATCTAATTTTCATCTCCCGCTGTCAACCATGCTGATCACAGTTTCAGCATTTGCCGGGTACGACTTCGTGTTTAAAGCATATAAAACAGCAATCAAAGAAAAATACAGATTCGGCTCATACGGGGATGCCATGCTGATATTGTAACCAGCTTGCTTCATGGTCTCCTTTAAAAGGGTTCACACATGAGCGGAATGGTGATCGGGATCAACCAACTCCCTGTACTTATAAACAACCTTTTTATAATCTTCCCAAGCATCGCGTTTTAATGCCTGATTTCTAAGGAGTGCCGCAGGATGATATACCGGCATCACCTGTCGACCTTTCCATTCCAGCCAGCTTCCCCGAACCTTTGTTATTTTGGCCTCCGGATCAATTAAAGCCTTTAGTGCCACAGCACCCAGCAATATAATAATCTTGGGATTGATCAGCTCAATCTGTTGCATCAGGTATGGCATACACAACTCCCTTTCCCCCGGAAGCGGGTCACGATTCCCCGGTGGCCGGCACTTCAGAATATTTGCTATATACACATTCTCACTGCGTGAAAAACCGCAGGCAGAGAGAATTTTGTCCAGCAATTGGCCTGCGCGCCCTACAAAAGGCCTTCCTTTTACATCCTCATAATATCCGGGTCCTTCCCCTATAAATAAAATATCAGCATAAGGATACCCCTCTCCAAAGACCACCTGTGTGCGGCTTTTTGACAAATCACACTTCACACATCCCAGTGCTTGTAACTTCAAAGCCTCCAGCTCGGGATTCAAAGAATCTGTATCCATAATATTAAATCTCTTTAAAGTAGTTTCTTTGCTGTTTCCTGAAAGATTAAACAAAACCGCAAACGGGTAAGCTAAACTCTCTAGAGTAAATAACTGCAGTCCCGCAATTTTACCGGTCATTCAAGTTGCTTGTTGATTGCAATAAGCAACTAAACGTAAAGCTATCAAAAATATAAAAGAAAAAGAATTGGAATTAAACTAGCTGCATATTAACAATTTAAGTAAACTTTTAGAGAAATTTCACGTAAAACCAATGAATAGGTCAATTAATCCTAAATATTTAACTGTTAGTGTAAAAAAATATATATATCAAAAAAATTCCCGTATAACAAAAAAACATAAACATAAATATTAACTATAATTGAAAATATTTTCAGACAATATCTGCAAAAATTAAATAATTACTGACTATAAAGCAGGAAAGGAGGGAATAATTTCATAATGTATTTTTAGTGACCGAAACTTTATTATACAAAAATATAAAGGGTCTTTTATTGCTGTCATCTGTACTCTCAGATAGAAGGAACAATACTTTTATGCCTCCAAGGGCGGTGTTGATAAGGATGCTCTTTTTGTTCCTTTTTGGTTTCTCTCTTGTTTCGGGCACGTTGGGCCAGGAGGCAGGAGATTACAGGACAAAACACACGACAGGAGGTCCGAAAAACTGGGATAAAGCTAATAATTGGCAAAAACATGATGGGAACGATTGGGTTGATGCAGATGAATATCCCCAAGTTGCAGAAAAGGTTATTATAAGAGATGGTTCTTATTACAAGCTCAATGTAGACACAGAAGTTGTTATAGAAGAGCTGATTGTTGACGGAGAATTAGAGTTTAGTGACAATCCTGGCATGATTCTTACAATCACCGAGGCTTTAAGCGGAGACGGGTATATTGATATGAGCGGCGGTAACCAGTCGCATACTTTAAATTTAGAAGGTTTTTCCAACAAAATCGGTTCATTTTATTCCAACACCCAAAGTTCAGTTATTTATTTAAGAGAGGGAGATCAAGAAGTCTTTGCCTCCAATAATTATGGCAATCTCACCTTTTCAGGCAGCGGCACCAAAACCCTTTCGGGGAATGTGACCGTAGCCAACGAACTTAAAATGGACGGCGGCAACATTGATTGTAACGGACACATCCTCGAACTTGGCACAGGAACAGGCAATCCCGGATCACTTGATTATTCCACCGGAAACATTACAGGCAAATTTGAAAGATGGGTTAACACGACCGGAACACCTTATTTATTCCCTGTTGGTACAGACTCTTACAGCAATCATGTTACCATAGTTTTTTCAGACTTAACAGAAGATGGTTCGTTAATTTTGGAATTTATCCCCGGTGACCCCGGGAGTGATGGCCTGCCATTAACAGAAAACAACACTGAGGTTTCTGACCAGTTTACTACAGGTCACTGGTCGGCACTAGCAAATAATTCGCTTGCCTCTGCAGATTATTCAATCAACCTTAATGCAACGGGTTTTGATACTTATGATATCAATGAAAAGACCCGAATAATTAAGCGTACAGATGCCGGCAACTGGTTTCTGGACGGTTCTCATCTTGATGCTGACGGAGTAACTATCAAAAGAACTGGTCTTGATGGTATATATGATACAGGATCCGGCACACAATTCGGCATTGGAAGGACCAAGACCACTCTGACTATCGGTGGAAGCTTCACTGCTTCTGATAAGGTCTATGACGGCGAAACATCTGCAGAAATAGATGAGGATAATCTCGAACTTGTTGGTGTAAAAGGAGATGATGATGTTGACCTGACAAATGTGGTGGTTGAGTTTGCAGACGCCAACGCAAATAACGATATTACTGTTAGTATCACAAGTGCCGACCTGGATGGAGATGATGCCGATAACTATATTCTGTCACTTGATGAGGCGCCAACCACCGAGGCTGATATTACACAAAAAGAGCTGACAATCACAGCCGATGATAAAACCAAAGTCTATGACGGAGAGGTATTCCCCTACGAGGACTTTACTGTCACCTATGAGGGATTTGCTGAGGGTGAAGACGAG
>SL_8KL_010_SEDDRAFT_10002241_pt1 | contig 16415 bp, 14 predicted proteins | sample SodLakKL_010_SED_4_FD_11160 | JGI IMG/M metagenome (IMG submission 11160)
ACGAGTACAAATCAGATATTGCGAAAGCTGATCTTATAGAAATTAACGAAAAATCATTTGAAGTGAAGTTCGAAGGCAATTTCTGTTTGAGTTGCTGTATGGACGAGTATTTCATAGATTTAGTTCATGATTTAAAAGAAAAAGGTATCGAAACAGCATTAAAAAGTTTTCATCAGATTGAAGGTAAGACTTTCATCGTTGAATATGAAAAGAAATGATGCTTTGAGCAGCCCAATCTCTTGAGAACATAAAGATTTTTTACCCTCCGTTCAATACCCATTCATGACAGGGATGAATTTCTTTCGCAGTAAAGAGCTCGAAACGATTACAGAATTCTATACGGAAGAATTGGGAATGGGTCTTTGGCTAGACCAAGAAAAGTGTAAGGTATTGAAAGACGGAAACCTTCTTATTGGCTTTTGTGAGAGCGAAACAATGGACGAAGGAGGCACTATTACTTTCTTTTACCGGAGTAAAGAAGAAGTAGACGAGATGTACGAAAAGTTAAAAGATAGAGCCCGAGGAAAACCCTCTGAGAATGATTTCTTTCAGATCTATCAATTCTTTGCTGAAGATCCAGAAGGAAGAACTCTAGAATTTCAGACTTTCCTCCATAAACTAGAACCCTACATGGAGGGCATCGAGCTCCTAGAAAACAGGAGAAGCGTAAGAGAATACAAAGACGACGAAGTTGATGAAGAAACATTAGAAAAGATATTTGAGACCTGCCGTTTTGCTCCTAGCTCTAGAAACTCGCAGTCCTACTATTTTATGCCGATAAAGGATAGAGAGGTAGTAGAATTCATGGCGGAGAGAAGAGGTAGTAACAGCGCCCCCATCGCGGAAGCCCCTATGGCCATAGCGATCTGTTGCGATCCGGACAAAACTGGTAGGCCTCAACAGGACGGAGATATCGCCGCTTATCATTTCATACTCACGGCTTGGACTCACGGTCTAGGTACATGTTGGATAGCCGCTATGGATAGAGAAGATGTGAAGGATAAATTAGGTATACCGCAGGATCATTATGTCGCTACTGTCACTCCCTTAGGATATCCAAAAGAAGTTCCAGAGGTACCATCGAGAAAAAATGCAGAAGAATTCGTAAAGAGAATAAATTGACCACAATCATCATTTGAATATATGTCCAGTTTCCTCGTGCCAGAGTACAAGGTCTAGATGGCCTAGTGGTATGCCTACATCATCAGAAAATCTCTTCATCTTTTCTTCTATCTCTAAATATTTTTTTTTGCTCAGTGTTTTAGGCACTTTATCGATCACGCTAAGTTCTTCAAGATTCTTCAATATGTGTCTGTCTAGTATGGCGAGATCCTGTGTGAAGCCTATGTTCCTCAAGAAATGACTGCTTTCTTTGAAACCTAGCCCCTTAATGTTATCTACAATCCACTCCCTAGCCATCTTAGGATCATCGAACTCTTTCAACTTTTCCTTCAAAGAGATTTCGTTCTCTAAAAAATTCGTTCTTGCCTGTACTAGGTACTCTGATTTATTATGTCTAAATCTCACTTTTTTTATCTCTTCGGCAATCTCAACTCTCTCTCCTCCTTCGATCATCCCTTTTTCTCTCAGTTTTTCAACAGTATCCCAACAAACCTTAGCTTTGGATTGAGGTGTGAACAAACAAAAAGTCAATTCGTCGAATATTTCATCTTCATCTCCCTCTTTCCACAATTGTTTGAAATCTTCGATCCTAGACCTTATTTCATCTTCAATTGTCGAATATTTTTCTTTCAAGTCTTTTTCATTCATTGTTACTAAAAATATGATAAAGAGAGTTGTTTTTAACCTTTTTCAACCAACATCTTTTCAAACTCATCAATATTCGTTACAGGTTTTTTACACGTAAAATCTTCACAAACATAAGCGGTCGGTTTTTCATCGATTTTTTCCATAGATGATGTAAATCCTAGGATTTCCTTCAACTTCTCACTAGAATCTTTATTTTTTACTATTACAACCGTATCTGGAAGGAAGTGTTTCTTTAAAACATTGATCATATCTTTGATTTCATCTTTCTTACCAACAATTACGACTTCTTTCCCTCCTGACCACCATGATTGTAGAGCGCTCAAGAACATGGTGAACTGCCCTGGATTCTTTGAGACCTGTCTCGAAAAAGCTTCGATTGTCTTTCTTACAATATTCTCATACTTTTTTTCTCCTGTGATTTGGCTCAAACGGATTATATCCAACATGGCAATAGAATTACCAGAGGGATATGCTCCATCGTACACATCTTTCTTGTTCAATGGCAATTCATTATCATCTTTTCTAGAAATGAAAAACCCTCCTTCTTCCTGGTCCCAAAATTTCTCGATCATTATCTCTGTAAAGTCGATTGCTCTTTTCAAATATTCAATTTTGAAAGTCGTCTGATAAAGACTCAATAGTGCCCAAATTAGAAAAGAATAATCATCTAAAGTGGCTTTTACAGATACTTCCTTTTCGATATACGCATGATATAGATCGCCATTTTCAACTAGATTATCTAGAATAAAAGAGATCGTTTTTTCTGCCATATCTAGATAATTATCTTCTTCAAGTACGAAGCCAGCTCTACATAATGCAACTACGATCAAGCTGTTCCAGTCCGTCAGGATCTTGTTGTCCACATTCGGTTTCTCTCTTTTGAGCCTTTCTTTTAAAAGCGATTCTCTCATCTTTTCAATATCGTTTCTTAGCTCTTCGGCGGACATCTCTCTGTTTTTTACAAATTCCTCAATAGAACTTGCTAAGTGAAGAATATTTTCTCCTGTTTTTCTATTGGTAGCTTCTTCCCTAAAATTTCCCTCATTTTTTATGCTGAATAATTTAATGAAGAGCTCGCTCTTTTCTCCCAGTATATCCTCTATTTCTTCTTTTTTCCATGTGTAATAAGCTCCTTCCTTTCCAGAAGATTCCGCATCCTCCGAAGAAAAGAAACCTCCTGAATCAGCTTTTAAATTTCTATCTAAGTAATCTATCACTTCTTCAACCGTTTTAGAGAATTCTCTATCTGAACATACCTGCCAAGCCTCCGTAGAAGCCATCAACATCATTGCTTGGTCGTATAGCATCTTCTCAAAATGAGGTAGTATCCATTCCCGATCTGTAGAATACCTGTGGAAACCGAATCCAACCTGGTCATAAATCCCTCCTTTTTTCATCTCTCGGAGAGTTTTGTAAACCATCTCGTAAGCCTTTCTGTTATTTTCTTTTTCACCATACCTGAGTAAAAATAAAAAATTGTGAGGGCTAGGAAATTTTGGAGAATCCCCAAATCCACCATGTTCATCATCGAATGCTCTAGAAAGATAATCGAAGGCATCATCCAAGATGGATTTATCTATTTCCTTACTTGGTCCAAAATCTTCCTTTTTTAGACTCTCAATGACCATCTTTCCTCTTTCTATCAATCGCTCTCTATCGTTCTTCCAAAGATTTTTTATCTTAGGTATCAGCTCGAGAAGACCAGTAATATTTTTCTTCCCTTTTTTAGGAATATAAGTCGCAACGTAAAATGGTATTTTGCTAGGTGTCATAAACACTGTAAGAGGCCATCCCCCTCTTCCAGACATGCTTCTAGCTACGTCCATATAAACGGAATCGATATCGGGTCTTTCTTCCTTGTCAACTTTAATAGAAACGAAGGTTTCATTTATCAGCTCGGCTACCTCTTCATCTTCGAAAGACTCTCGTTTCATAACGTGGCACCAATGGCATGAAGAGTAGCCGATAGAAAGAAATATAGGCTTGTCTTCATTCTCCGCTTTCTGAAATGCTTTTTCACACCACGGATACCAATCTACAGGGTTGTCAGCATGCTCTTTCAAATATGGGCTTTTTTCTCCCTTGAGATGGTTGATCATAACTCCTCCTACAAGATATTACAATGTTATAACATGTTTATAGTATCTTCCCAACTACCTCAGCTATTTCCTCTAAGATTTTTTTGTCTTCATCTTCAAAACGAGATTTTTCGTGGGAATCGATATCTAACTCTCCAACGACCTTACCCCTTTTAAAAATAGGAACAACAATTTCTGAATTTACTTTAGGACTACAAGAAAGATAATTTTGCTCCTGATTAACATCATCTACCAAGTAAGTTTCTTCCCTTTCAGCTGCTTGACCACAAACACCTTCACCGAAATCAATATTAGTGTGGTCTGTGGGCTCACCCACGTAGGGTCCAAGGACCAACTCACCGTTTTCGACAAGATAAAAACCGACCCAATCATAACCATCTAGTTTGCTGTGAAGAATTCTACATATATCTTTCAATTTAGACCTAACATCTTCATCATTTTCTACAATATCTCTAACTTTTTCGATTATTTCATCTTTTTCCATACTATCATTCCTCTTCCAGTTTACTCCACTTTTCAACAGCTTCTCTTAAGTGAGGTATGGTGATGGAGCCACCCACTATTAGCGCCACAGATAACGCTTCCATCATCTCTTCATCCGTTACATTCTCTTCACTGCATTGCTTTAAATGATACTCTATACAGTCGTCACATCTCAAAACAAGCGAGGCGACTAATCCAAGCAGTTCTTTGTTCTTTTTGGAAAGGGCACCTCCTTCATATACCTGCGTATCTAGATTGAAAAAACGTTTCATCTGTAGATTTCCTTTATCCATTATTAATTCGTTCAACCTTTTTCTCTTCTCCTCAAAACTTTCTTTTTCTGTCATCATTAGGATAATATTCAATTGTTTTTTAGTTTTAACCCAACCGGAAAACATATATAAGTATATTAGAATATGTTAATATACAAATGAAAGGACAACACTCGGATGATGAACGAATAAATGAGATGCATGCCGAACTCTGTAAGATGCTGTCCCATCCTACTAGATTGAAGATCCTGAGACAGTTAAAGGAGGAGAAGAAGACAGTAAAAGAGATAGTTGAAGCGGTAGAAACTAGTCAGCCTACGGCTTCTCAGCATCTTGGAGAACTTAAAAAAAGAGGTCTAGTTAGAGCCGAAAGAGAAGGAACTACAATGCTGTATTCAATCACATACCCAAAAATACTCGATGCATGCGAAATCATCCGGGAAGTCCTTTTTGAGCGGCTATATGAAGAGCAAAAATTGTTGGATAGAGGTGATGATGATGAATGAAACTAAAGATGAAGATGTTGAAAATATCAAAAAAGAAATGGTGGATAAGATGATGAACAAAACAGGATCGAAAGAATATCCTGCTGAGCCGATAGAAGTGACTGATAAAGACTTTGAGGAGACTATAGAGGAATATCCTCTTGTTTTGGTCGATTTTTGGGCTGCCTGGTGCGGTCCATGCAAAATGATGGAACCAATTCTTGAGGAAATTGCCGAAGATTACCAGGGCAAAGTCGTGATCGGAAAGATGAACGTTGATAAGAATCAAAACATTCCTAGTCGATTTCAAGTTTCTAGTATCCCGACCATGATTCTCTTCAAGGAGGGCGAAGTTGTAGAGAAAATGATCGGTGCATTAGGGAAGGAGCAGTTGGGTCAAAAATTTGAGGATTATTTGAGCTGAAAAGAGCTCAGTAGTCGAGATTAAAAAACATTTCTTTTTTGTTTATTTTAACGATAAAAGTTATAAACCTGTTTTATCGTGCAGACCTCACCACATGGTTATAGAAGTAAAGGATCTTCGGAAAAAATTCGGCGATACTGAAGCATTAAGAGGCATCTCATTCGAGGTAGATGACGGTGAAATATTCGGTCTTTTAGGACCTAACGGTGCCGGAAAGACTACCACCGTAAAGATATTAGCCACTATGCTACTTTCAGACTCCGGTGAGGCAAAGATAAACGGTATGGACGTCGTTGAACAGCCGAAAGAGGTACGGGGTCTTGTGGATGTTATAACAGCTAGAGACAAATTTTACCGACGATTGGACGCTTATCAAAATATCAAATTCTTCTCAAGCATCTATGAAGTCGAAGATTGGAAAGCAAAGATGATAGAGTACGGAGAACGATTGGGACTTGAAGAAGAAGATTTTGAAAAAAAATTAGCCGATTATTCTACTGGTATGAGGCAGAAACTTAACTTGATCCGAAACCTGATAAGAAAGACTCCTATACTTTTCCTCGACGAACCAACTTTGGGTCTCGATCCTGTTTCAAGCCGCAGGTTTAGAAGCCTTTTAAAGGAAGTCATGGAGGAAGAGCAAAAAACGGTGATATTTACCAGCCACAACATGTACGAAGTCGAAGAGATCTGTGAGCGTATCGCNATAATGAANGAGGGCGANATAACCATGAGGGGCAAACCTAAAGANCTGAAAGATCAGATATACCCCAAAAGGATGATCGAATTTTCCTACCTTGATGGTGTTAAAAAACCGAGTTTAAAAAATGAATTCGTAGAAAAAGTAGAGAAGAAAGGAGAAAAAGTGAGAGTAATAATAGAATCCGGAGACGGTGAGCACGTCCACGATGTTATACAGGATATCTTAGATAGTGGAAGTATTAGGAACCTGAGTGTGAAAGAACCCACATTGGAAGAAGCGTTCATAAGACATACTGGCGGTGAAGAGGAAGTTTCGACGGAGGAGATAGATTGGACCTGAAAATATATCCCAAGATAATCAAGGCCTTTCTCATCAGAGATTGGCAGAGACGCTGGTCCTACAAACTCAACTTTGCCGCGATGCTTTTATACCCTATAGTTTGGGTGAGCGTTTTTGCACTAATGGGCCGCTTTGCTGAGGGAAACGCTGAAGAACTCGTCCCTGGTGGCTTCGCTACTTATATTGTTACGGGTATAATCACATGGCGCTTTATCAGAGTCGGTTTTTTCGACGCCTCATGGAGTATCAGATGGGAACAGCACATAGGAACTTTCAAAAATATCTATATGATACCTCATCATCTTTTAGTGCCGGTGACGTCAACGGCGCTTTCTGGTTTTACCGTTTCCCTTTTGAATTTTGCTGAGATGTGGATCGTGGCAGAATTCGTCTTCGGTATAAGTCTAAACATGACGATATACTCCTTCTTATTTCTCGTGTTAGCATGGATGTCGATCATCGGATTTGGATTTATTATCGCCGGCTTGGCCGTTTTATATAAAGAGATACAGGCAGTTTTCACTGTGATTTTTTTCTCATTTCAATTTTTTTGCGGTGTTTTCTTTCCCGTGTCGGAACTTCCTAAAGCAGCGCAGTACGTGAGTAGAGTCATCCCTGTTACGTACGCATTGAGAGGTATGAGGACAAGCATGGAACACGGTTTTATTCCGAGAAACGACATACTGATAATGGTGATCGCGGGCGTCATAGGCATGATTATCGGCTTGGTCACACTCCATCTATGCCTCATGAAAGCGTTGAAGGAAGGTAAACTGGAGAGATACTGAGCTCTGAGCGAGCTTCCGAAAATTTAATAGTAATCTATCCATTTTGCTCTATCCGTCATGACACTCACTGGAGATTATGATTTCAAAGAAGTCGAAAAGAAATGGATGAATAGATGGGAAGAGATGGAGATCTATAAGTACGATCCAAACTCTAAAAAACCTATCTTTTCCATAGACACACCCCCTCCTACAGTTTCAGGGGATATGCACATAGGCCATGCATATTCTTACACTCAAATGGATATCATGGCTCGTTACAAGAGGATGCGGGGCTACAATCTATTCTATCCTTGGGGATGGGACGATAATGGTATCGCTACAGAATTATTCGTGATAAATGAAACAGGTGTGAATCCAAAAGAGGTTGGAAGAAAAAAATTTAGAGATATTTGTAAAGAAAAAAGCGAAGAATTAGAAAAGGAACTAGAGCGCAAGTGGAGAAGGATCGGTACCTCAGCAGATTTCGACCTCTTTTATAGAACTATTGATGAAAGAACTTTGAAGACATCTCAAAAATCTTTCATTGAACTTTACGAGATGGGGCGGGAATATAGGAAAGAGGCTCCGACTCTTTGGTGTCCGCATTGTGAGACAGCGATATCACAAGTCGAAACGGAAGATATGGAGAAAGAAGGTAAGTTCAACAATATCCATTTTTCTTTGAAAGATGGTGGGGAATTGGTAATATCCACCACAAGGCCTGAACTTTTACCCGCCTGTGTCGCTGTTTTCATTCACCCAGAAGATGAAGAACATAGTCATCTTGTAGGAAGAAAAGCGAAAGTACCTCTATTTGGACAAGAAGTTCCTATTTACGAAGATGAAGAAGTGGACATGGAAACTGGAACTGGAGTGGTTATGTGTTGCACATTCGGTGATCAGGCAGACATAGACTGGTGGTACGCTCACGACCTGCCGCTCAGGATCGCTATAGATGAGACCGGATATATGACCGATGTAGCTGATGAGTACGAAGGCTTGCACGTTGAAGAGGCGAAAGAGAAGATAATCGAAGATTTGAAAGAAGCTGGGAAGTTGAGCAAACAATGGGAAATCACTCACGATGTGAAGGTTCATGAGAGGTGCGACACCCCGATAGAGTTCTTGGTTACGGAACAATGGTTCATTGAATATTTAGATCTAAGAGATAAGTACTTAGAGGTTGGAGAAGAATTGAATTGGCATCCCGAACATATGAGAGTAAGATATGATAATTGGGTAAATTCTCTTAAGTGGGATTGGTGTATTTCTAGACAAAGATATCACGGTATTCCATTTCCTGTTTGGTACTGCAAAGAATGTGGGGAGGTTAAGTTGGCGGACGAGAAAGATCTTCCTGTGAATCCTCTCGTAGATGAGCCTAAAGGGAAATGCGAGTACTGCGGTTCAACAGAGTTCGAGCCTGAAGAAGATGTATTAGATACTTGGGCTACGTCTTCTTTAACTCCATATATAGCTACAAGATGGATAGAGGATTCCGAGATGTTTGAGAGGGTATTCCCTTTCGATCTCAGACCCCAGTCTCACGATATAATCAGTTTTTGGGCATTCAATACGATCGTTAAAAGCTTATTCCATTCTGACACCAAACCATGGGATGAACATAATGATTCATGGATATCTAATGCTTCCTGGTGGAAGAGCATTCTCTTCATCGAGAGGAATAATTATAGATCCAGAAGAGGTAGCTGATGAATATGGAGCAGACTCGATAAGGTATCTTGCCGGTGTAAACAAACCTGGAGAGGACGGCGAGTACGAAAAGAAATGGTTGAAAAGAGGACAAAGGATAAGGACTAAATTTTGGAACGCTCAGAAGTTGATCTCTAGTTCGTTCGAAGAAAAACCAAAAGAAAAACCTGACCTTAAATTGATGGATAGATGGCTTCTAACAAAATACAGCGCACTAGTAGAGAAGGCTACAGAGTATATGGACAATTACAGATACGACAAGGCTCTTCAAGAGATCGAGTACTTCTTATGGCATGTTCTAGCTGATCATTATTTAGAGATGGTCAAATACAGGATTTACGAACAGGGTGACGATGCAGCAAAATACGTGTTGTATCATGTTGGACTCGGAGTTGCTAAACTCCTTGCACCTTTTCTATCATTTATAACTGAGGAGGTCTATGATAGTATCTATAAAAGATTTCAAAATGAAGAAAGTATCCACATCGAATCATGGCCAGAACCGGTTCTCAAGGACAGAAAAGCTGTGAAAACCGGTGAAAGGGTAAAAGAGCTCATCGCTGAGATAAGGAATTGGAAATCCGATAAAGGAATACCACTTAACGAGGAGATCGGTACCATCAGATTGGTTACTGAGACAGAAGGTATACTTGAATGTGAAGAAGACATTTTGAAAACGTTGAATGCGTCGGAAATACAAATTTTGGATGAAGGTGAAGTGAAAGAAGAGGCTGTAGATGTAAAACCCGATCATTCTAAGATCGGTCCGAAATATAAGGGTAAAGCTAAAGAGGTTTTTCAGAGATTAGAAGAAACAGATCCAGAAGAAATGAATTCCTCCTTCGAAGAGTTCGGAAACTATGTATTCCATCTATCAGATGGGACGGAAATAAGGCTGACAGAAGAAGAGGTCGAATTGAGGAAATCAAAAGTGCACGAAGGCGAAACTTTAGATTCGATCTCTCTCGAAGGGATGTTGATATTGCTAGAAAAAGAATAGCTCAGGAATAGTAATCTGTATAAGAGACATCCCTATCTCTCTTTCCTTTGCTATCTTCTTTTCTGCATTGCGTGCATACACCTCTATGAATGTGTTCGTCACAAGTCATAGAACCACATATGCTGCATGACTGAGTTGCGTTTCTTCCGCATATGTGACAGCTACCCATCATCTTCATAACATCTGCCTCCTAATTCTAAGATGATTGTTCGGAGATATTAAATTTAGGGACTTAACAACATATTCTATATGTTTTTGGATATTACTTTGTTATTAACCGAAAAACATATGGTAGAGTAGCAGTTAGCCCACTTGCAGAAGGGATGATATATATGATAAACTTCGAAGAAAAATTTTCGGAAAGGGCCTCTAAAATGAAAAGGTCCGAGATAAGAGAACTCCTAAAATTGATACAAAAACCGGATATAATCTCTTTCGCAGGTGGGTTGCCTAATCCAAAAGCTTTTCCGGTTGAAGAGACGAGGAAGATAATAAATGAACTCCTCGACGAGAAAGGAGAGAAGGTGCTCCAATATGGCTCTACAGAAGGTATAGGTCCCTTGAGAAAAGAACTTGCAAAGATGATGAAGGGAAGAGGGATGGATGTAGACTATGAAAATATATTGATAACCCATGGCTCACAGCAGGCTTTAGACCTTCTAAGCAAAGTTATGTTAGACCCGGATGATACCATAATCGTAGGTTCTCCAACATATTTAGGGGCTACCGGTGCATTCAGAGCCTTTGAAGCTAATATGGAACCCGTAATAGTAAGGGAAGACGGGATGGACATGAGTCTTTTAAGGAAAAAGTTAGAACACCTTAAACAAAAAGGCAAACTTCCCAAATTCATATATGTTGTATTGACTTTCCAAAACCCTTCTGGATCTACTATGTCTCCCGAAAAGAGGAAAGAACTGCTTCAGATTGCTTCAGAATATGACCTATTGATTGTAGAAGATTCGCCATATTCTCATCTCAGATATGAAGGAGAGGAAAAGCCTCATCTGATGTCTTTAGATGAAGAGGATAGAGTATTAAGATTGGAAACTTTCTCGAAGATCCTTGCTCCTGGATTTAGAATTGCTTGGGCCACTGGTCCTACGGATTTGATAGAGAAGATGTGTATCGCGAAGCAGGCGACAGATCTCTGTACCAATCCATTTGGGCAATACGTGGCTTATAAATATATAGCCGAAGGGATAATGGATGAACACTTGGAAAATATTAAAGAACTCTACAATAAGAAGAGACTAACAATGTTGGAAGCTATGGAGGAACACTTTCCGAAAGAAGTAAAGTGGAACAGGCCAAACGGGGGTATGTTCATATGGGCTGAACTTCCCGAGCATATAAACACAAGAGAACTTTTCGACAAAGCCGTTGATGAAAAAGTAGCTTATGTAGTTGGCGATGCCTTTTTCGTGGATGACGGTGGTTATAACACCATGAGAATCAACTTCACCCATTCATCGGAGGAAGAGATAAAAAGAGGCATAAAGTCACTTGGAAATGTTATCAAAGAAGAACTTGAAACTATTGAAGTAGAGGAAGAAAGCCCTATCTCTCCCTGATCAAAGGATGGATATTTAACACTCTCTCTGAAACCTCTTTCTTTTCAACTATTTTCTTGATTTCTTTAGATTTCATCCGACCATTTTCGTTTATGAACTCGGCCCTTTTCAGTTGAGTTAACTCAAAATAGTCGTTTCTCACTATAACACTATTTTCATTATCCCATACCTCATTTGGAGGGTGAGATTCTCCTCTTGAAGGAGGGATTTTCGAGGATAATATCTTGGAACTGTCAGCGACTACATAGAATTTTTTTCCTAATGATTTAGAAACTATGGCAAGTGGTCTAGTTCCTATCTTATTTAGAAAACCTTTTTTCGAGATGGTATCTGCACCAACCATTACGCAATCTACATTTTCTAAAGGCTTGCACATACCCGCGTCGACCCAATATTCAACTTCATTTCCCTTTTTAGCTAATTTTTTCGCAGTTTTTCTGCCCTCCATTTTCGGTCTTGATTCTAAGACTTTTACTTTTCCAATATTAGAGAGGGCTTTGACCACGGTAGAACTATAACTCAGTGTAAGTATTTTATTATAATTTTTGTTTTTGATAAAATCCCTCGTCTCGGTTACTACTAAATCTATTCTAGATAAAAAATCATCTTCTATGTCTTCAATTTTCGAACCTATATCTTCCCCTCGCTCCAAGCTGAGAAAAATCTTGTTTGCTAAATTGACTAGAGGGGTCATTGAATATCTCTTCATAACAAGTGTTTCTAGATAACCTTCGATCTCATCTTCTTCTATCTTTTTAATGCTCTCGATAACATCTGCAAGTAGTTCAGCAGCACCTTTATTGTTGTCCTTAGCAATTTCTTCGGCGCTTCTAAATCTCATGTTACATAATATGAAGCATAATTATCAAATTTTGGCTTATATTTTCTTTATCGATACTCTTATTTAACCCATATCCTATAACGATTGAATAACTCAATAGGAATGTAACCTCTTCAAATTGGAGGTATAATCACGTCTAAATTAGCACATTCAAGGAAGATCGCAGATTATTTCCAATCGTTGGAAGAAGAAACCGAAAATTGTTACAAGATAGCGGAGAAAGCCCGCTCTTTAGGGTTTGACCCTAAAAAAGATGTTGAAATCCCAAGGGCAGAGGATCTCGCTCTTAGAGCTCAAAAGCTGACAGGAGTAGAGGACACTGCGGAAAAGATAAGGGAATTGAGCGAAAAGTACGACAGGGAGGAAGTCTCAATTCGTATTGCTAAAGAAGTGGCATCAAGGGACGAAGGTAGAGTTGTCGAAAGGTTAGAAGATGCAGTTAGAATAGGACTAGCAGTTCTAACTGAGGGCATACTCGTCGCTCCGCTAGAAGGAATCGGTGGTGTAGAAATAAGAGAGAATAATGACGGCAGCAATTACGTTGAGCTTTCTTTTGCAGGTCCTATCCGCTCTGCTGGTGGAACGGGTCAGGCGATGAGTGTTCTGATAGCTGATGTCGTGAGAAGGGAGTTGGGTATAGGGAGATTCAAACCTACGCCGGCTGAAATACAGCGTTTTAAAGAGGAGATACCTCTATACAAAAAATCCTTAGGCCTTCAATACACCCCTACTGCGGATGAGATCTCACTTATAGTCGATGGTTGTCCGATAAGTATCAGTGGTGAGGGAACAGGCCAGGAAGAGGTCTCTGGTAATAGAGACTTACCTAGGGTCGATACAAACCAGGTGAGGGGTGGTGCTTGTCTTGTGATAGCAGAAGGTATGTGTTTAAAAGCGAAAAAACTGAAAAAACATGTTGAAAAATTGAACATCGAGGGATGGGATTTTTTAGATGAATATATAGAAAAATATGCGTCAGGTGAAAAAGATGGATCTGACGGTGAGGATGAAGAGAAAAAAGGTATAGCTCCAAAAACAAAGTACATACAGGAGACCATCGCGGGACGTCCTGTTTTTGGTCATCCAAGTGAAAAGGGCAGTTTTAGACTCAGATACGGCAGAGCTCGAACAGAAGGGTTAGCGTCCATAGCGGTCAACCCCGCTACAATGTATCTTACCGATGAATTCATGGCATTGGGAACTCAGATAAAGACCGAGCGTCCAGGCAAGGCAGGAGCGATTACTCCATGCGACTCGATAGAAGGTCCTACAGTACTGCTCAGTGACGGAAGTGTAAAAAGAGTCGATTCACCTGAAGAAGCTAAAAAGTTACAAAAACAGGTGGAAGAGGTAATCGATCTTGGAGAGGCTTTAGTACCATTTGGTGAATTCATTGAGAACAATCATCCATTAGTTCCTGGCGCATATTGCCATGAATGGTGGGTACAAGAGGTTGATGAAGATTTTGAAGAAGAAGAGATCACTTCTAAAAAGGCAGTAGAGTTATCAAGAGAAAGGGACCACCCCCTCCATCCAAAGTTCGTTTATTTTTGGGATTACGTTAAGACCGAAGAGATTAAAAAATTGAGGGATTGGATCTCTGAGAGAGGAGAAATAAATGAAGAAAAATTGATACTCCCCGATGAATCGGGGATGAAATATATATTAGAATCCATCGGGATTCCACATAAGGTTGAAGATTCTATAATTATTTCAACTTTTGAACCAATGTTATTTTCCCTAGGTCTTGATGAAGAAAATCTTACCAAAATTAGAGACTCTGAAGAGAATAATCCTTTAGATTACATAAGTGAACTTGCAGGGGTTATAATCAAGAGTAAAGGGCCTACTAACATAGGTTCTAGGATGGCAAGACCTGAAAAAGCTAAAGAAAGAAAGATGAGCCCTCCTGTCCATGGTCTTTTTCCTTTGGGTGAGTCAGGAGGTTCTGAGCGGCTCGTAAAAAAGGCTGTAGAGGAGAATGTGATAGAGGTTGACATAAGCGCTAGAAGGTGCCAAGAATGTGGAAAGGGCAGCCCCCTAATCAGATGTTCTTGTGGGGGTAGATGTGAGATCATGGATGAACCGAAAGAGCAGAAGATCCCTATGAAAAGCTTATACAGGCAGGCACTCAATACTTTGGGAGAAGGAGGAAATATTCAAAAGATAAAAGGGGTAAAAGGCCTCATCACTGAGACTAAAACTCCTGAAGCTCTTGAAAAAGTTATTTTGAGAGCAAAACACAATATCTACGTTTTTAAAGACGGCACTTCTCGATATGATATGACTGATCTTCCTTTAACACATTTCAAATCGAAAGAAGTCGGATTGACAGTACAACGAGCTAAAAATTTAGGTTATGAAGAGGATATCCACGGTAAGGAACTTAGTGAAGAAGACCAGATGCTCGAATTGAAACCTCAGGATATGGTGATATCTAAAGAGGCTGGAGATTATATGGTCAAAGTTGCAAATTTTGTAGATGATCTATTAGAAAAATATTACGATCTCGAAGCTTATTACGAAGTTGAAAATAGGAGAGATCTAATAGGTGAGCTCGTAGTTGGTCTAGCTCCACACACTTCTGGAGGTGTTCTTGGAAGAATAATAGGATTTCACGAAGGAAGAGCAGGATATGCCCATCCTTATTTCCATGCAGCGAAAAGGCGGAATTGTGACGGAGATGAGGATTGTATAATGCTTTTACTAGATGGCCTGCTAAATTTCTCCGAGGATTTTTTACCAGAGAAGAGAGGTGGTCTTATGGATGCTCCCCTTGTTTTGACCACCAAAATAGACCCTATGGAGATCGACAGCGAAGCCCATAATGTTGATACTAGCTGGAAATATCCTTTAGAATTTTATGAAAAAACATTTGACTACCCAAACCCGAACAAAGTTGCAGATATGATCGAAACCGTGGAAGATAGATTGGATAAAGAATCTCAGTATGAGGGTTTTGGATATACTCACGAAACCTCTAGATTGGATGAGGGCCCCACCATGAGTAGATATACTCGATTAGGTAAAATGACTGAAAAGATGGATTCTCAAATTAAAGTTGCAGATATGATCAGAGCGGTGGATACAAAAGATGTTGTGAGTAGGGTAATTAACGATCACTTTATACCTGATCTGATAGGCAATCTTAATAAGTTCGGTGTTCAAGAGATCAGATGTACTAAGTGCAACACAAAATATAGAAGGATACCGTTGAGTGGGGAATGTAGGTGTGGTGGTAATCTTACTTTGACTATACATGAAGGCAGCGTTAAAAAGTACCTNAATTTTTCTTTAGAAATGGTGGAAAAATATGAAGTGCCTGAATATCTCTACCAGCGAGTACAACAATTGAATAAACAGATAAAATCCCTTTTTGAAAATGATAAAGTTTCTAATCCGAGTTTAGACGAGTTCTGCTGAACTTTAATCGAAAGAGAGGAGAGTGGACTGTTTTCTTTTCTCCATCCCTTTTTTAAATTGCTCTAAAGCTGAGTCCACTCGATCCTCAGAAAAATCTCTTTCATCACATAAAAAACCTTTCACATCCCCTAGTTCGTCTTCAAATTTGATAGTATAATCATCTGTCACCTCTGGGTCTAAAAATATATTTCTTATAGCTTCATAATTATCGATATGTTCTTCTTTTTCTTCCAAGACAGATTCTAAATCATCATATTTTTTAATGTATTTTAAACCTCTTTTTGGACCTATGCCTTTAACACCTTCATTGTAATCGGTTCCGCATAAAATACCGATATCCACTAATTGTTTGCGGGTAATCTCTAATTCATTCAAAACTTCTTTGAGTTCTATCAATTCCGGACTAATTTTTTTATATTTAGATGATCCAGGCATCTTTCTTTTACCAGTAACTGTAAGATTTTTAACCAATCTTTCGGCTCCAAAAAGCAGAGTATCGTAATCCTGACTGCCTACTGCCCA
>SL_8KL_010_SEDDRAFT_10002243_pt1 | contig 16390 bp, 11 predicted proteins | sample SodLakKL_010_SED_4_FD_11160 | JGI IMG/M metagenome (IMG submission 11160)
AAGCCTCAGCATCAGATAGGACTTTCAAGAAAGTAGTTTTCTCACTTTCTGCACGCTGGCCGTTGTAATACACATGAACATAGACTCTACGCTGTGATTTATTTATCATACAACCCTGCCCATCATACTCTTCATAAGGCCACTTCTCCATACTGCTTATCTGGTAAACATCCTGTATGGGAGCATAGTTAGAGAAATCCTTAATGGAGTCGCGCACCCGGTCAATATACTTGCTCACAAACTTCATGTTGCCTTTTCCAGCAATCAAAAACTTGTAATGGTGTTTATACAGATCATTGAGATTTTTGGCACTGAAAAATCCTCTGTCCATTACCAGCTTGATTTTCTTAAATTCCATGTAATCAAGGTCTTTAAGCAGCTTGCGCACCGTCCTAACATCGGTAATGTTGCCAGGCAGGCGGCGATAATATACAGGCATCATGGATTCCTGTCCAAACACCAGGGTTAGATTGATCTGCGGTAAGGGTTCTCCATCCTTGTTCTTGCCATATTTAACATGATTTATGAGTTCAGAGTAGGAGGAGATGCTGGTGGTGTCATAGGCAAGATGTTCTTTTTCTGTCCGTCGCGTTTTCTGTTTGATGAAAAACTTTATCCGAGCATCTTCCTTAATACTGGCGAAGAGTTCGCTGATGCGCTGGCTCGGTAAATCCAGACCATAAGGATGCCAGTGAGTGTGTGCCCATCTGGAGAAGCGATACATGGGACTATCGCTTTCCATTACCAGATAGCTGGCCAAAGACAATATTTTAAGGTAGTCATGGGGGAAAGAAGCTTTCAGATCCTTTTTGATACCAGTGATATCAGCAATGGCATCCAACAGACATGTTGCACCATAGTATGTTCTGGCTACTGATTGCTCAACCATAGAGGCGCCTCCTTGTTTCGCCTCTTCAAGTTTCATTTTTGCTGCATAGGTTTTATTGGGCACGAACTCACCTTTGGCATCCAGTTTCCCAATATACACACGTTTATGGCGGGTCTGTTGTTTTTCCCTATCCCAGTAAGGATAGTCTTCGTACACATAAGTAGTACCTTTGATTTTTTGGGTCCGCTGTTTGATATTTTGGCTATTCATGTTATAAACTATAGCATGTTATGGCGCAAATGTCAAGCATAAAAGGGTCGAAACCCTCTTTATCTTCAAGGGTTACGGGAATTCATGGCGGGTAACGTGTTATAATTTTCGGGAGGGCAGGTTATAAGAAATCCACCTTACCTTATTATCCCCCAAGCCGAACACCTGGACCTGTTTTTGGGGGAAATCAAATCCAACTGCAGGGCTAAACCAGACCTCCATAAAATATACGGGTTGTAAAATAGTATATTTCATCCCGCTTTCCTGTATACTTGCTTCCACCTCTCTTTTTGCCTGTTCCAGGGGTATATCGGGAGAAAGTTCGGGAAAGGAAATAAAAATAAAGTGTTCTGCTCCCTGATTTTTTGCAACATCAACAAGCGATAACTGCCCGTCACGATCCACGGTCTGAATACTGTCTCCTTCCTGCCTGGATAGGGTGCAGGAAGCAGTTGAAATAACGGTCTGGCAACCCTTACAAGCACTTTGAAGAGACCCGGGGTCTTTTAGATCTCCATAAACCACTTCCGCGCCCATCTCCTTGAGACTTTTAACCTTTTCCGGATCAGACGTCTGCCGAACCAGGGCCTTAAATTCTTTCCCCTCTTCTGCCAAAAGCCGACAAATCTCACCTCCAACAAGCCCTGTTGAACCAGCAACAAGAATCATTGGACCTTCCTCCTTCTTTATTTTTTTCCAGATTGCAAAACCAAAAAAGAGCCCAAAAGCTGGGAACCATCACCCTCTAATTACCCGCTTTTTTTGTAATAAAAAATGCCCCTAACCCGGTATAAAAATTGTTTTTACAATAGGCCAGAGGCATTATGAAAGAAAAAAGAAGCCTTTTACAACAGATCCTTAATTTTTTTCTTATTAATCTAAATATTCTGTATTTTTTCTTTTTCCTTCTAAAATAATTCTTTTTCCAAAAATACTCATTTAATTTGCCGACCATTTTCCCACTCTTATTTTTTGAAGACCCAAAAAACTGGTTTTAAGGGTTCCTGGGAAGTCGGAAAATACAACCTGCATTTAACTTTCCCGGTTTGCAACAGGGGCAATATAATTCTGTTTTGTTATTATCAGAACCTAACCACTTTCTTTAACCCCGGGACCAACCTTTAAAATCCTTTTTAATATAAGGCTAAATAATACGACTCCGATCATCACTGAAAAAAAGATGAAATAGGTTGCATAAGATAGATTCTCAAAGAAAAGAAAAAACCAAACGGACAGGATGTAAAAAACCTGGCCCAGTCGGACCCATTTTGGTTCCATAGATATCCCCAGGTCATCGTATAATCGCTCCCTGTCCTCCAGTGCCCAGAACAAACTTCCCCCAAAAAGAAGTAGCGCCAGGAGAATTAAAAAACCAACCCCGGGATTTAAGGTAAAAATATAACCCAGGGAAAAAAACCCAAAAAAGATGCTGCCCAGGAAAATAACCAGGGAAAAAAGAGCATATTTTGCTAAAAACGAGTTTTTCCCATAACGAAGAAAGGCAAAAATCAGGGCAATAGCAAAAAGCAAAATATAAACACTGTTGCTGCGGGAAAAAACGAGGAAAATCGTTACCGCGGTAACAACAAGTAAGTCAATGTACGAAGGGTTTTTCCCAGATATTTTTGAAATTAGCCGGTGCAGTAAAACCATCCAAAAAATAACTGCGAGTTCAATTCCATCCAAAAATGGTGCCCCCGAGAGGAAAAATCCACCGGCCAGGAAAGCAGATAAATCATTGGCCGGATCCACTTCCCGGGCCAGAGCCCAGCACAAGAAAAACCCACCTGCTATCAATAAGCTTTTCCCAGGGTTGCCTGAAAATAACCAGAAAACCCCAAATATAATAACAGTTAAAATTGCCAGCCAGCGATTGGTCCTGTAAGCAAAATCAATTTTTCGTCCCAGAGAAAATCCCAGAATAGACTCCCCCTTTTCATTTTATTTTTAAAAAAAACCCATTCCCTGGAGGGAAAAACTTAGATTTAAAACCTTTGATGCCATTTTTATATTTAGAGCTCATCTATGCACTTATTTTACTTCGCTATTACATTAGAGTCAAACTCTTTATTTTTTCCATATTATTCCTCAATCAACCTTCACTTCCCAGGGAAAAAGCTTTTGGGTAATTTATTGACATTATAAATTGCTTTAGCCCGGAGATAAAACATAACTCCAAATCACTATATTTAAAAACTAGATAAAACAATAAACCCTTCCTCTCCACTCCTGGAAAGGAAGGGTTTGTTTTTTCTCAAACCGAAACCTTTTTTCCCTTTAAATTTATAAAATGATCCCACTTTTTCTGATCGAGAGGACGGTCAAAGCTTCGGAAACCAGCCAGTTCAAAGCCGTGCTTTTTCGCTTTTTCCTGGACAAAATTCATGTCTCGCAGATTTAAATCCGTTCCCAGACTCATATTACGATATTCTTTTTCCAGGGCCATAATAAAGGTTTCCGACATGCAGGCATAAGCAAGGCCCTGCTCAAAACCAAAACTCCATCCCCAGTCAGGTTCCCCGGGGACCTTTATTACCCCGCCATCAATCACCAGGACATCCTGCCTGGTTTTTTCAACTTCCCGGCTAACATTCGGCGGTCGGGATAGGTCGAGGACAACGGCTCCTTCTTTCAACATGTCTGCTGTAATAAATTCCCCGAGGGAACTGGTAGCGATTACAGCAACATCCGAATCCGGGAGACAATCAGGACATGAAGAAGAGAGCCGGATCGGGGTTTTTCTTCCTTTGTGAACGTCTTCAGCCCACTGCAAAAACCGGGAAAGAGGTTCAGAAGAGCGGGGAAAGTTACTTTGCTGCAATAGCCAATGCCCGATGGAACCAACCGGGAATTTTTCTCCTTTTTCCAGCCTTTTGGCCAGGTGTTTATAAATTCGGGCGCAACCCTTCAACAACCTTTTGTAGGCCTTTTCTGGATGACGGGGGTTACCGATCAAATTCAATCCGCCCACTCTACCTGCTAGAAGCAGAGAGGCAGCACCCCCGATTGCTCCGGTTGCCCCAACAACACTGACCCTGGACCTGGCCAGAGGAAGGTTTGCTTTTTCGGATACTTTTTCAACAGCATTTACTGCTGAAACAACCGTATAACTATTCCCAGTTGTTATGGGAACTCCTTCTTTTCTGAGGTGCAAACCACCCCTGCTTACAACAGAAGTATACGCCCCCAAGCCCACGAGTTTTGCTCCTCTTTCTCGGGCCATGGCGACAGCCTTACGAACCTCTTCCAGAGCTTCTTCACCGGGCATTTCCATTAGTTCTTCAGCAGTGCGGGGGACAATTATAAAGTCGCCTCGGGCTGTGTTCCCCGCAGTAGATTCAATCCGGGCTTCCGAAACCAGAAAAGGTTCGACCAGGTCGTTCCACCTTCGGGTTAATTCTTTTATATCTTCATCCTCCAGCCCTAACAGGCTACGGTCAAAATCCCTGTAATTCTCAATATCCAGGGGATGGGCAACAAAGGCCCAGCGTCCCTCATCGGGTTCTGCGGGCAGAGGCTTACGAATCGGTTTTGCTTTAATTGCCTTGGAGGGATCTGGCTGATTAATCGTGAGGTGTTTGAGTACAGCTGCAGTATTTCCCCTATCCAGGCGGCCTGCCATCTTTTTGATACCTTCGAGAACAAAATCAATTTCTTCATCAGTTACCGAGAGAGGCGGTTCAATCCTGATTACAGTATCCCCGTTCAAAGTTGGCGCTGCTCTTATTTTTTCCTGGCATAACAGGTGGCTGGAAAGAACCGGAGTAATCATATCCTGGTCTCCCATTATCCCGAGGAGAGTCTCCGGGAGATTATAGCGGGAGACCTGAAAGTCAATTCCCAGCAAAAAACCTCTTCCCCGGATTTCTCTAATAACCCGGGGGTATTGTTCTTTGATTTCCTGTAATCCCACTTTTAAGCGGGAACCCTTCTTCTGGACTTCGCGCATTATCTGGCCATCGTTCTCAGTAAGAATGTCGAGGACAGCCAATCCCACCCGGGCTCCCAGAGTATTTCCCGCAAAAGTCGAAGAATGCTTGTTGCCAAAATCATCAGTGAACGCATCTCTGGTTGCAAGGACTGCTCCAATGGGGAAAAGCCCTCCCCCCAGTGCCTTGGCAATGGTAATAATATCGGGGAAAACCCCTTCTTCAGGAGATAAAAATAGGTGTCCCGTCCGACCAAGCCCGGTCTGGATTTCATCAAGAATTAATAAAGCTCCATACTCCTCGCAGATTTTTTTAGCCTCTTTTAAATACCCTGTGGGTGGCTCCACGATGCCCCCTTCTCCCTGGATTGGTTCCAGAACAAGGGCTGCAATTTGTCCCCCTTTTTCCTTAAATACCTTTCTCAACTCTTCAATATCTCCAAAAGGAACAAAACCAAACCCTTCTACCGGCGCGAAAAAAGGAGTTTGATAAGCATTCCGGCCAGTTGCGGATAGAGAACCCAGGGTTTTTCCATGAAACCCACCCTTTGTAGCCAAAATTCCTTTCCTTTTAGTCCGGGAACGAGCCATTTTAATTGCCGCTTCAACGGCTTCTGTTCCACTATTGGTAAATGTTACATTCTCAATTCCCCGAGGAGCAAGTTCAACCAGGCGTTGGGCAAGCTCCCCGGCAGCACCTAAAAAAGATGGTTGAACAAGACTTGGCTCCTCGTTCTTTTCGACTTCCCTTAAAGCTTCCCAGATCCGTTTCGGATTGTACCCAAAAGGAAGAGCACCATAAGAGGCTACCATATCCAGGTACCTGTTGCCTTCCTTATCATAAAGCCAGCTTCCCTCACCCCGGACAAAAGTTTTATCCATATTCAACGATTGCAGCAAACTTCCCAGGGCGGGGTTGACATGTTTAATAAATGGGTGCACAGTTTCACCTCCAAAAGGAATATGTGCACAAATGGTGCACACCCTCATATCAAATGATACTAAAAAACAAGAAAAAAAACAAGGCTAGAAAAAGCCCTGTTGGAAAAAAACAATTAATTAAGCTCTTTTTCTCTCGAAAAAATATTAAATCTTTTTAATCCTTTTTTCTGGAGACCTCCTTACTCCCCGAACTGTGGAAAAGAGTAAATCCCTGAAATTCCTCTACTCCTTGCCAAAATTCAATCCGGGCAAACATCATGTCCAGCAAAAAAACATTTTCTTCTCCGGGCAGTAAAAGCACTGGGGAAAAATTTGGTAAAACAAGGTAAAGCATTCCATTATCATAAAAAACTTCTGCAAGCCCCCGGGGAGAATAACTATATATTCCCAGAAAACGTTCCACTTTTTCCGATTCCATAAAATAGGTTTCCCCGGAACTAATCAGGTTATCAAATGAGATTCCAAGGTCTTTAATAGTTAACCCTCTGGAATCCAAAGAATAAATTTGTTTTTCTCCCTTTTCTCCTGGTGATTTTAAAATTTCTTTTTCCAGGTCAATTTCCCAGGGGAGGGTAAAAGCCCCATTTAAAGCCATTAATATTTGCTTCTTTTCCGGTAAAAAAACAAGGGAAACCCTTGTTGAAACCTGTCTGGTCTCCCACAAGGCTTTCCACGCATCCTGAACACTGAAATTTTCTCCTCCAGCAAGGACAATTTCCTCCAGGATCAAGTACCGTGGACAAATAATCTGCCCTGGAGGATAACGATTATTATAAAAATTGGTCATCAAGCTAAAATCCCCGGAACTTTCAACAAGAACAACTCCAGCTTCCTCAATTTCAATGACCAGGGCCCTTCCCCAGCGGTCAGCAAGATGCAGGTGGAGAGAAAAACCCGGAGCTGCAAGGATTTCTTTCCCCGCAAGATAACTTTTTATTTCATTTAACTCCCCTGAGTTAGCCAGGACCCACTGGAAAACTTCAGATATACTCACCCCTCTTTTTTCCTTAAAGGAATAGTTGGCTAAAGGTGGCACCGTTTGCAGGGAGGCCATCATCTCCTGACAATTCATCCCCATAGTTTCCCTAAATTTACCAGCCATCCTGTACTCCAGTTTAAAATACTTAATATCGCCCGGACCACGTTGAATGGAAAAACGGGCAACGTCCGGATGGGGAAAATAGGACCAAAACCCAAATTAAAAGAAAAAACAGGATGAAGATTATTCTCATTTTTTTGATCTCCCTTTTATCATGGCATAAAACTCTGGGTTGCTAAAGCCAGGTACATTAAAAATGTATCCCAAAAAATCCAAACCAGGGAATAATACAAGTAGAGGAATTCTTCTCCTCCCTTGACCCAGTTATCGCGGGAAAGCCATAACACCGTCGCCGTTGCAACAATACCGGAGAAAAACATCAACCCGTAATCTGCTGGGGGTGTGGTATAGAAGAGCGGAATATATTCCCGAAAAACGAAAATAAGGATAATTAGGATACCCAGAAATTGAAAACAATTTATTTTCCCTAAAAACCTATTTTTTTGCAGAATGTATAGGATAATAGCAATAAAAAATATTGCCAATGCATTTCTAGCAATAAACCCCAGGGAAGCGACAAACTATAAAGGACCCTCAAGGAACCCTCAATTATAATACTTCCAATCCCTTCCTCAACAAAACAGAGTTGCCCGTTGTGGTACAATTTTGCAGAACCCAGGTTACTGCTGTTAAACCCCCAGATCCTATCATTACTACCATCTACCTGGCGGGCCATCAAGACAAACTCGCCTTCAGGATTGTTAATAACCCAGACCAGGCGGTTACTGCTATATTCATCAGTAACCCTTGCTGCTTCCAGCAATATATCCCTCTCGCGGTCTAGGTGAGTATACAATAAATTAAATTGTCTTCCAAAATAATCTTCCCATACAATACCCAATTCTATATTATCATTGGAGAAAAGATTACCAAACAGGGGGAAATTGTTTTTTCCAGGGGAACAAAAGGTTTTTCTGCCCCGGTAAAAACCAGATAGGGCTGATTGCTACCTCCTTCTCGAGAAACAAGACCAAAACCCGGTTCAATTTTAAGCACCTCTGCTTTTTGGGTTGCAGCAAAATTTTACCCGTTATTTTTCTAGGGGCTGAACGTTCCTGGGGATATAGCCAGAAAGATAATAAAAGAATCAAGGAAAATCCATAATAAAGTATAACCAAGGTAAACAAATTCCTCCCCACCCTTAAACCACTGCTTGCGGGCAACTATTATTACTAGCAGAGTAGAAACAAGAGCGGAAAAAAGCTGTAAACCCGCAGAAGAAGTGGGAACAGAATAAAATAAGGGGAAGAATTCCCGCAGGATAATCATTATACCCAAAAACAAACCACAGAAAAGAAAAAAATTAATCCTGCCCAGTATCCTGTGAGACTGGAGAATGTAAAGCAAAACTACGATCAAAGCAATTGCCAGACCATTCCTGGCCAGTGTAGCTGCCGCTCCTATTAAACTATACAGGAAAATCATTGCCGATTCGACAAAGATACTCCCCAAGCCGTCCTGAGCAAACCAAAGCTGCCACCTTTGACTCCAGCCTGGGGCAGTTTTTTCTCTGCTGGTTCGAGCCCAGATAGCATCTTCCCTTCCATCCATTGTTTTCCATAAAACAACATATTCTCCATCGGGGCTGTTTTCAACCGAAGCGAGGCGGTGATTTCCAAAAAATGGGGTGAAACGCTCCGGAGAAGAAAAAAACTCCAACTCGGGCGAATAAGAAGAAATCAACAAATTAAATCGGCCTGCAGAATAATCCTCCAAAAAAATATTTACCTCTTCTTTTTCATTTAAAAATAATTCACCAAAAACGGAAAAATTTGTTCTGCCGGAAAAATTCCATCGGCCCATAACTTCCCCAGCCGGGGATATTTTCAAGAGTTTTACCTTTGATTGGGAGACCCCCAGAAGTGGCTCCCAAAAAGCATCTGTCCAGGTAATAAAAAGGTTCCCATTAGCATCCAAAATTAAATCGCCCCCCGGATCCTCCTGGAATAGTTTGGGCTGGCCGGCAACTTCCCCGAAATATATGGAAACAGAACCCAGCTCTCGGGGGTATTCAAAATTAACCTTCCCCTCTTCCACATCATAAACCTGGTACTGGGCAACCCCAATAGCCCCCCTGGTACCTTTCCAGAAAAGGTGAACTTCTTTATCCCCATCAAAGGTAAGCCGGGGCAATCCTAAAAAATTTTCCGACGAAAAAATCAAATTTTCTTCGCCCCGATGATAGGCCTTTATTCGATATTCTCCTTCTTCCCAGATCACAAAAACCAAAAAGGGTGAGCCCTCAACAAGGGCTCCAGCAATATCCTTGCTCTGCTGTATTGAAAAAGGAAGTTTTTCCAGGGTTTTCTCCCCCCCGGCATTTGCGAGAAGATAGGGTTGATTGGTTCTGCCTTCACGACTGACGATAACAAAATAGGTTTTTTCCCCTTCATACCCAGGAGAAAAAATGAAATCCACCTCTGAATCAGCTTCCAGTTTTAAACTGGTCTCCGAAATTAAATTTAATTTCTGGTCAAAGGTCAAATATTTTATCCCCTCGCTGCTTTCCCCTCCAACATAATGAATATTACCATCACCACAAAAGGAAAAAGCAGGAGGGTAATGGGCTGCCCTTTCCCGGCTAACAAAATGTCGGGGAGCATTAAAAATTGTTTTTTCTCTTTCTCCAGGTGACGGCATCAGGTAAAAATGGGCAAAACCAGCAAGAATAATCAAAACAAGAAGGAATATTTTCAGGGGCAGGTTATCTCTTAAGAGGGTCAATGTTCCCAAACACTCCCTTCCCGATAGCATTAACAGCATAAACAACCAGGATGATCATTATTATTGGTCCCAGGCTCATCCACCAGCTGTACATTGACGTTCGAACTGCACTGCCGGCCATAGAACCCCAGGTAGGAATGGGAATAATGCGCAGGTACCCCAGAGAAGAAAGAAGGACCATGTTCCGGCCAAAAAGGATTAATCCCTGTCCCCAGATCAGGGGAAAAACGTTACGCAATAGATGTCTTCCCAGAATTTGCAGTTCCGAGTTTCCAAGAGCCCTGGCCGCTTCGACAAATTGGTATTCTTTTACCGATAGCATCTGGGCTCGAACAACACGCCCAAGTTCAATAAGACCTACAACCGAAGCAGCCATAATTATTACATTTTCCCCGCGGCCTATTGCTCCCATAACCAGAAAAACCAAAAAGAAACTAGGAATCGAGGAAAGCAAATCAAAAACCGACATTATTACCCGGTCCATGGCTCCCTGAATATAACCGGAAATTAAACCAATAATAGCGCCACCAAAAACACCGATCAGGGTAACATAAAAAACAAGAGTTAATGTATTTCCTGCATTTATTAAAACTTTTGATAAAACCGGTTTTCCCAGCTCATCTGTTCCCAGAATGTTATCCCAGGAGGGAGCAAGAAGGCGGTTCCCCAGATTTACCGGAATATCAGTCACTTCATCATAACCAATCCCCTGCAGGTATAGATGTCCCCCGATAATTCCGGCAAGAATTAATACACCAATAATAACCTGGGGTTTGCCAAATTTCCTAAGAAAACTAGTTATCAAACGGAAGTTAACTCGAGGCATTTCCAGGGCAAATCCCTTATGGGAATTTTCAGGGGTAGAAGGTTTTCGTTTTTTGGGGTTCTCAGCCAAAATAAACATACCAACAATAATCAGGAGAAGCGAGAATGAACCCAAAACAAGGGTATAATCATTTAAGTGACGGTAAATTGGTTCCATAAACCAGAAATAAATAAACACTGCCCCAAAACAGGCGAAAAGGGCAATAAAAAGGTCAATTACCCTCGCGCTCTTGTCCCCCTTTTCAACAGGGCTTCTTACCCGGGGATCAACAAGAGCATAAAGAAAATCAGCAAATAAACTGCCCAGAAGCGTAATAAAAGAAGTTAATCCGGTTATTATTAAAACCACATAAAAATCCCCACCCCTGGCTACTACATTGCGAAAAATAAAGGAACCCAGCCCGGGCCAGGAAAAAAGATGTTCCACAACAACAATCCCACCCAGAAAAAACGGGAGGGATGAAAAAATTGAAGCTAAGATCGGGATCAAGCTATTGCGCAAGGCGTGCTTAATAACTACCAGTCTTTCAGATAAACCCTTGGAGCGAGCAGTCCGGATATAATCTTCCTGCATAACAATCGAGAGAGATGTTTTTACATGTTCGCCAAAAATGGCAATATAACCAAAAGAAAGAGTAATTGCTGGGAGAATCAGGTGTTTCAAACGATCCAAAATTAACCCAAAACCAGTTTCATCATAGATTATCCCCTGATAACCACCAGAAGGCAACCAGCGTAACTGAACCGCAAAAACAATTAATAAAAGAATCCCCAGAGCAAAATCAGGTATTGAAACCCCAAGAATATTGATGTAGTTAAAGATTTTGGTCAACAAATTTTTTGGTCTCAGGGCACTAAAAACACCCATAACCAGGCCCAAAAAAATCGCCAGCATTAAAGAGCTTGCAATTAAGGAAAAGCTCACCCTTAATCTCTGCCAGAGGATAGTACTAAGTGGAAAACCCGCACCCTCGGTCCCGCCCACAGTTCCGAAATTTCCTTTAGCTATTTCACTTAACCAGAAAAAATACTCCTGGGCCGGAGAAGAATCAAGGTTCTGAATGCTCCGTTCCCTGGCTATATTAAAGGGTCCTGCCCCCCCCACGGAAAAAACCCTCTCCAAACCCTGGGGGGAAGAGGCAATCAAGGAAAAAATAATTGCAGTTAAAAGCCAGACCAAAAATAAAACAATCAAAACCCTTCTGGTCAAAAAACGTCCCATGGAAACAGCCCCTAATTTCCTTCGGTAAAGTTAACTTTTAGTTCTTCAATCTGTCTCCGTTCCCACTCAGAAAGTTTTGCTCCGAGCTGATTTAAAGCTCCAGGGTCTCCAATAACCAGATTGCTCGAAGCGCTTAATCCGGAAATCACCTCAACAAAATCTTCAGTAACCTGGCCAATTCTTATCCGGTGGGGATAAACCTCCCGGGTATCTTTATCAACCAGGAAAACATAGTGGGCAATTTCTTCTCCTTCTCGGATCACCATCCGGGTATCCGGAAGTTTGCGCTCAAAAACTGCATAGGGTGGTATCACCAGAAGTCTTCTCCCCTGAAGATTTATGGTCGCTTCTACCTGCATTCCGGGTTTAATCAAATCCCTGCGGTCAGTAAGGAGAACTCCAACCTCCACCAGGTTCGATTCCGCCCAGGGGGAGATCCAATTAACTTCTCCGCTCAGGGGAGGATGCACGTCTTCTAAATGCACTTCGACATCAAGACCTTCTTCAAGACGGTGATAATTCCTACCATCTACCTTTAATACAATTTCCAATAATTCCGGGTCATTTATGGACATTACTTTGCTATCCACATTTATTTGTTGCCCCTTCTCAATATTTAGGCTGGTCAAGTAACCCCCTTTAGGGGCCTCAACTATCCTCCGGGAAATTTGTTCCTGCAAACGATTTATGTCTTTTTCCAAAATTTTAATTTCTTCCTGCACAATATTTAAAGCCCCGGGATCATTGAATTTTTCAATTTCTCCTTTAACTCTTGCAATATTATTTCTTATTCGTTCTCCCTCTCGCTCCAGGTTTTCCTCCTTTAACGGAGCTTCAACCAGAATAAACCTATCCAGGTCTTCTTTTGCCCTTTCCAGGTCCCTTTTAATCACATCAACCCTATCCTGGGCTTGTTCGACATCTCTCCGGGATATGTGTTGCCCTTCCAGAAGGTCTTCCAGGTATGCCAGTTCTTCTTTTTCTCTTTCCAGGTTTTTTCCCAAATCTTTAATCAGGCGCTCCAAGTCCTGTTTCTGTCTTTCAATAAAATATTCCAGCTCTTTTTCCCTTAGTATCCAGTCCAGACGGTTTTCTTCCAGTTGAGAAAGTTCACGTTCCATTTGGGCAATTTTCACTTCCAACTGATCTTCATACCGTTTTACCTGGAGTTGTTTGTTGGCTATTGCCTCTTCCCATGCAGTTGAAGAATAAGAAAACAGGGGATTTCCGGCTTCAACTTTAGCTCCCTTCCTTACATAAACCTCCGAAACCCTCCCACTAAAGGGGGCGAAAACATCTTTATTATCAACAAACCTAATCTCTCCCACAGCATCAATAGTTCTTACAACACTCCGATGTTGGGGGTTGTAAATTTGCACTTCGATTCCCTTTTGTAAAAAATATATCCCCGCCAGAGATGCTCCCAAAAGTCCCAGGATAACAACCAGAGCCAGGATATCACGAACCTTCTCCATTTTTTCACCTCAAATCTCAAAACATTAATATTAGAATTCGGCAAAAATTGGTTTTCACCTTCAAAAAACCCCTATAAATCCTTTCCAAATCTATGGCTTTTCGTGTTTTTAGATGCGAGTTTTTTCCTATGATTTCTCCGATTATTAAAAACAAAAACCTTTAAACTTGTGGAAGTTATAGAACAATAAAAAACCTCCAGGGGGAATCCCCTTTGAAATTTCTCCAGTTTTTGCAACTTAATTTTTTAGGGGTTATTGTTTTGCTCCTTCTTCTTATTGACAGTATTTTTTGATGTGTTATAATATTTAAAGAGCCGAGATGGTGGAACTGGCAGACACGCAGCGTTGAGGGCGCTGTGGGCAATTCGCCTGTGCGGGTTCGAATCCCGCTCTCGGCACCAAATGAAAAACCCCCGGAAAACCGGGGGTTTTTGCTTTTTACTTTTAAAATAGAAGGTAAAAGAGAAGAATTACCCCTCCCAAAACCCCGAATATAATCAGCATCGGGACCAGGATAATTTCATAGGCTGCAATGGTCATGGCCACAAAATCCTTCCAGCCGGGTTTAACTTCTTCTTCACGTTCCCAATCTCTATTCGGTTCGTAATGCATACTCCGCCCCCCTCTCCAGGTATTCTTCTACAGTCCATATAATCCGGGCGGGATTTTTTAATATATTATCCATTCCCCGGTCAGGTTTTGGTTCAAATTTTCCTTTATCGTTACCTTTATAATAACAGCAGGTTGAATTCTGGTCAACCAATTTTAAAAATGGTTCCTGGAGGGGTTTAATAATAGAAAAAGGAGAGGCCAGGCCTCTCCTTTCGCTTTTTAAAGAACGTCTCTTTCCGGAGCTCCTTCTTCCAGGTGACAGGCAGCAAAGTGCTTGTCGCCCCAGTCAACGAACTCAGGTTCTTCAGTTTTACAGATGTCCATGACGTAAGGACAACGGGTGTGGAATCTACATCCAGAAGGAGGATTAATCGGACTGGGAACATCACCTTCGAGGATGATCTTTTCCCTCTGAATTGAAGGGTTCGGAATGGGGATAGCGGATAAAAGAGCCTGGGTGTAGGGATGAATGGGTTTCTTAAACAGGGCCTTTTTATCAGCCAGCTCCACAATTTTGCCAAGGTACATAACTGCAATTCGGTCACTGATATGCTTAACAACACCCAAATCGTGAGCGATGAAAAGGTAGGTCAGGTTAAATTCCTTCTGCAAATCTTCCATCAGGTTAATAACCTGGGCCTGAATAGAAACGTCCAGGGCTGATACCGGCTCGTCACAAACAATCAGTTTGGGGTCAACAGCCAGGGCCCGAGCTACACCGATACGCTGGCGCTGACCACCACTAAACTCGTGGGGATAGCGGCGCATGTGGTGAGCGGTAAGACCTACAGTTTCCAGGAGTTCTTTTACCTTTTTCTCCTTGGCTTTACCTTTGGCCAAACCGTGAATTTCCAGGGCTTCGCCGATAATATTTCCAACGGTCATCCGGGGATTCAAAGAGCTGTAGGGATCCTGGAAAATAATTTGCATTTCCCGGCGCAGACTCCGCATTTCTTCCCGACCGAGCTCAAGGATATTTCTTCCTTCAAATAAAATTTCGCCTTCTGTGGCTTCTTCCAGGCGGAGGACAACTTTTCCGGTAGTGGTTTTCCCACAACCTGACTCCCCGACCAAACCAAGTGTTTCAGCTTTATTAACATAGAAGGAAACACCGTCAACGGCTTTTACATTGCCGACAACCCGGCCGAAAACTCCACCCTTGATGGGAAAGTACTTTTTCAGATTATTGACTTCTAACAGGATTTCTTCAGTAGCCACCAGAATTCACCTCCAATTAAACCTTTTTTTCCGCGTCGGCAACTTTATCATAGTGCCAGCAGCGAACTTGATGTCCTGAATCGATATCTTCCAGTTCTGGTTCTTCTTCAGCGCATTTCTCCGAAGCGAAACGGCAGCGCGGGTGGAATTTGCATCCATCCGGCAAGAAAAGCGGGTTGGGCACAACACCTTCAATTACTAAAAGCCGTTCCCTTTCTTCGTCAAGACGCGGAATCGACTGGAGCAGACCCCAGGTATAGGGGTGGCGGGGTTCATGGAATATCGTTTTAACATCGCTGTATTCCACAACTTTACCCGCATACATAACAACAACTCGGTCTGCCGTCTCAGCAATTACTCCCAGGTCGTGGGTGATGAGCATTATAGCCGCATCAAAATCACGCTGCAAAGAACCCATCAGCGCCAGAATCTGGGCCTGAATGGTAACGTCCAGTGCTGTAGTCGGTTCATCAGCTATCAAGAGTTTGGGGTTACAGGATAGGGCCATGGCAATCATTACCCTCTGGCGCATACCACCGGAAAGCTGGTGGGGATACTCGTGGACCCGCTTCTCGGGGAGAGGGATCCCAACCTTGCGGAGCATTTCTACCGCCTTTTCCATTGCCTTATCCTTGGACAGTTTCTGGTGGAGAATAATTGCCTCCGAAATCTGGTTACCCACAGTGTAAACAGGGTTGAGTGAAGTCATCGGCTCCTGGAAAATCATGGAGATATCATTTCCCCTGATCTTACGCATTGCCGACTCGCTCTTTTTCAGGATTTCATCCCCCTCGAAGGAAAGTGTGTCCGCGATAATTTTTCCGGGGGGTTCCTGAACCAGGCGCATAATAGATAGCGAGGTAACACTTTTTCCGCAGCCGGATTCTCCAACTATACCTAATACCTCTCCTTTGAAAATTTCAAAGGATACACCGTCAACAGCTTTAACTACACCGTCCTCAGTGTGAAAGTAGGTCTTTAGGTTTTTGACCTCTAAGAGTAGTTCTTTGGTTTTCTTCTCGTTCTGCACATCTTTTGCCACTACTATTTAGGCCTCCTTTCTTTTATACATCAGTCTTGGGATCAAATGCATCTCTGATGCCATCACCCAAGAAACTGAAAGCCAGAACAGCGACAAAGATAAAAAATCCGGGAACAAGTAGCCAGGCATTTTCTGTAAGGACTCTAACACTTTGCGCTGCAGACAACATATTTCCCCAGCTGGCCTGGGGTTGCTGGATACCCA
>SL_8KL_010_SEDDRAFT_10002247_pt1 | contig 16383 bp, 14 predicted proteins | sample SodLakKL_010_SED_4_FD_11160 | JGI IMG/M metagenome (IMG submission 11160)
TTTTTTATCAGCAATGTGGCCCAGCGCCATTTTGAAGTATATTTAAACAATATTGTGACCATTACCTTGATCAAACTGGTGATCTATTACCTTTTCGGATTATACAAAAATCTTTGGAAATATGCTTCGATTTATGAAGTGTTTCAGATTGTGGGTACGACGGTGGTGGCAAACACCGCGGTGGTCAGTTATATGTTCCTGACTCAGGATCCGTTGCCGAGAAGTATCTTCGCAATCGTGGTTATGCTGGATATTGCCTTTATTGGCGGGATACGTTTCAGTTACAGGGCAACCAGGAGTCTTCGGGATCGAAAACAATATAAAAATTATAAGAAAAAAGGGCAAAAACGAATTCTGATCATCGGCGCCGGAGAAGCGGGAGCCCAGGTCATTAAAGAGCTTAGAAATCATAAAGAGCTGAACAGCATTCCCGTAGCGGTGATTGATGATAATGATGAAAAGCTGGGAGCAAGAATTAACGGGATTCCCGTAGTGGGGGACCGGTACCATATCAGAAAAACCGTGGAAAAATACCGGATTGATGAGATTATTATTGCAATCCCCTCCATGCAGCGCCAGGAAATTCGAGGGGTTATTGAAGAATGCAATAAGACGAAATGCAAACTGAAGATCGTTCCGGGTATGTCGGAGCTGATTGACGGGGAAGTTTCGATTCAGGCTATCCGAGACGTTAAAATTGATGACCTGTTAGGCAGAGAGCCTGTGAAACTGGATATGCGCGGGATTCAAGGATACATCAAAGACCGGGTAGTACTGATTACCGGCGGAGGGGGCTCCATCGGATCGGAACTGTGCAGACAAATTGCGGCCTTTAAGCCGAAAAAGCTGTTGATTCTGGATAATTATGAAAACAATGCGTATGCTATTCAAAATGAAATTCGAAGAACCTTTCCCGACCTGGACCTGTTTACGATCATCGCCTCGATTCGGGAGAAGGATCGTATGGAAGAGATTTTTGAGACCCACAAACCCCAGGTGGTATTCCACGCCGCGGCCCATAAGCATGTGCCCTTGATGGAGGATAATCCTCAGGAAGCGGTAAAGAATAACATTTTCGGAACCAGGAACGTGGCGGAATGTGCAGATAAATTCAAGGTAGAGCGGTTCGTCTTGATCTCCACGGATAAAGCTGTAAACCCTACAAATATTATGGGGGCTTCCAAACGGGTGGCGGAGATGGTAATTCAAGCCATGGATAAAGAAAGCGAGACGGAGTTTATCGCCGTACGATTTGGAAACGTCCTGGGCAGTAACGGCAGTGTGATTCCCCTGTTCAAGGAACAGATTGAAAAGGGCGGTCCCGTAACCGTAACCCATGAAGAGGTTACCCGGTACTTTATGACCATTCCCGAGGCGGTGCAGCTGGTGATTCAAACGGGGTCCATGGCCAAGGGCGGCGAGATTTTCGTTCTGGATATGGGTGAGCCGGTAAAAATTATAGACCTTGCACGAAACCTTATTCGACTGTCGGGCTTTGAACCGGATACGGATATCGAAGTTAAGGTGGTAGGCCTTCGACCCGGGGAAAAGCTTTACGAAGAGCTGTTGTTGGACGGCGAAGGACTGGAAGATACCTGTCACGAAAAAATCTTCGTGGGAAAACCCATGTATACGGACTTTAAATTTCTGCAGCGGGAGCTGGATATTCTTTGGGAAACTCTGGATAAGGACGGCAGCGAAATCAAAGGGTATATGGAAAAAATTGTACCCACCTATAAGCAGACGGCAAATTAATCGGATTGATAAATTAATAAAAAAAGTGTACCGGGGGAGTCGTATGATCATGTGGCTCCACAACCCGGTACACTTTTTTTCGAATTTTTTTCGAATAATGAAATTGAAGATCCCTGGGAGGGTCTAATCGCCCCCTGGTATATTTTTTTGCTGATCTTCTTTCTTTTATTCCGTTATAAAGAGGCCATCGCCGCCACCTGCAAGGCGTCCCAGGTTCCGGAAAACGGGGGGGCGTAGGCAAAGTCCGACAGAAGGATATCCTCCAGGGTAAGACCTTGGTCCACGGCAAGGGCCAGGGTGTTAATCCGGTGGGCAATGCCCTTCGGGCCTACCATTTGGGCCCCCAACAGCACATTGGTGTCTTTGTCAAAGAGGTATTTAATATATACCGGAGTATTATCCGGGTAATAGCCCGCACGGTGGGCGGTTTTGATGAAGCTGGTCTGGTAATTATATTCATTATCCTTAGCCTGTTTTTCATTGAGTCCCGTTTGGGCTAAGGTAAGGTCCAAGATTTTTACCACGGAGGTTCCCAGGGCTCCGGGAAAAGATCGGTCCTTTCCTGCCAGAATTTCCGCTAAAAGCCGGCCCTGCTTACTGGCGTGGGTGGCCAGGGGAATGTGTACCGGAATTTTTAACAGTTTATGGTTTACAGAGGCACAGTCTCCCGCGGCGTAGATATCCTTAATATTGGTTTCCATTCGGGCATTGGTAATGATGGCGCCGTTTTTCATAGTGTTGATCCCGGTGCCCTCTAAAAACTTTGTGCTTGGAGCCACGCCAATGGCCATCACAACCAGATCCGCTTCATAATCATTCCGATCGGTTTTAACATGGGTAACATAACCCTCATCGCTGCTTTTGAAACCCTCCACGCTGTCGGATAGGTGAAGATTAATGTTTTTTTCTGACAGTTCACTGAACAGCACTTCCCGAATCTCTTCGTCGTAGGTTTTCATGATTTTCCCCGAGCGGTTGATCAAGGTAACATTTTTACTGAGATTATGGAAAGATTCCACCAGTTCCAGACCGATGTAGCCCCCTCCGACGATGACAATGTTTTTTATCTTAGGAGCCATGGCCGCTTCTTTGATTATTTTACCATCGTGGATATCCCGAAGGGTGAATACGTTTTTCGGTGCCGACTGCATAAAATCCGGAGCAATGGGAGCGGCGCCGGTGGCAATTACCAGAGAGTCATAGGCCTTCTGGAAGGTTTCGTTTTTTTTCAGATTTTTTACCGTAACGGTTTTTTTTGAAGGATGAACCTCCAGGACTTCATGGAAAATTTCGACATCGATTCCCTTTTCCTTAAAGTCTCCGGGGCTTCGAACCACCAGTTTTTCCGGATCTTTAATCAAATCTCCGATATAATAGGGCAGACCACAGGCCCCATAGGAAACGTATTCGCCCCTTTCATAAACAGTGATATTCACCTCAGCGCTTTCTCTTCGAAGCTTTGCCGCACAGCTCATTCCTCCTGCGACACCACCGATAATTACGATTTCTTTTTTCATAGTTCGACCTCCTTATAGGACTAGGTGCTGATTTTTTGCGGTCCAGAGAAGGAAAAATCACTCTAAACCTTTATATTTCAATGAAAATTGAGAACAGAAGCAAAAAAGAAAATGGTTGACGTAACTTGAAATATGTACTATTCTATGGTAATAGCTTGAAATTATTGATACCCAATATTTTAGTGGATTAATCAATGGATGGAAGGATCGTCTGAAAACCTCAGGTTAGTAGATGTAGAATATCTTGAAAAGTTCCGGGGATCCCCGGAGACCTAAGTCAGAAGACTCAATTCCCAAAATTTCCTTTTAAGTTTATGAATAATGGGTAATATAAATAACGATGAAAATAACCCTGTTAAAATCACCCTGTTAAAACGCTTTGTCAAAAAACGGGGGAATAAAAATAAAAATGCTAAAAGAAGGAGCTGACCCATGCGATTAATTTCATGGAATGTCAACGCCCAGCGAGGTCTTACAAGACTTTCCTACCGAATGCAGTGGGAGGATGACTTTCGGGCCTATCTCAAACATTTGCAAGAGAAGAAACCGGTAATCCTTTGCGGAGACTTGAATGTAGCCCACAGAGAAATCGACTTGAAAAATCACATAAAAGATGCAAAAATATATCCCGAAATTTACGGCAGTGATCATTGCCCCGTGGGGCTTGAAATAGATATTTAGAAAGAGGCTGTACCGAAACACAGAAAACTGAAAGATCAGAAATTCAGGAACAGGGGTAATGAGAAATTTAGAAATCACGGGAACTTTTAAGGGTAAGGTTCGTCTAAAGGGTTATTAGGGAAAACGGGGGAGATGCTATGAAAAAAAAGTTGTTAATTATCGGTATCGTGGTGATAATGCTGGGAATTGTGCCGGCGGCGGCATTAAATCTTATCAGAAACCAAGGGGAAAACTCGGATAATAATCAGCAGGATTCTGAAATCATTAGGGAAGATGATCAGGATTTAACCGGAGGCAATTCCGGGAACGGTAACAATGTTCGGGACCCGGAACCCATGGAACCGGACCTGGATGATGAATACCGCGCAAGCCGCAAGGAAGAGGAAGATTCCGGCGACGAAGATTCCAAAGAAAATTCCCTAGGCTCAACCAAGCCGAAAGATAGCGATGAAAATGAGGAAGAAGACAGCAGCAATGATAAAAATAAAGACAGCGACAAGGATGAAAAAGAAAACAACGGTAAAAAATCCGATGATGAGGAAAAAATTGTGTGGAAGGACTTAGGGTTTTCCGAAACACTGGACAGGTTCTTACAGCATATGGAAGGGGATATGACCCGAAGAAATCTTGCGAAATTATCTGTACTTTTTTATGAAAAATTATCGGGAAACGAAGCGGTTGCCGCCTGGGATGATACCTTTGAAGATACGAAAAATCCTTGGGTTTTAAAGGCCTACAATCTGGATATTATTCCCGCGACGGAAGACCGAAAGTTTGATCCCGATCGACGAACTACCCGCCAGGAAGGGGCCTACATTTTTTACCGAACCCTTCGAGCCTTAGACAGACCCTACCCCGACGGCGATTTCGAATTGATTGCCGGGGATGTGGAAAGTATTGAAACTTGGGCCTATGAAGCCATGGCCTTTATGGATTATTATGAAATCCTCCCGAGAAGAGAGCGAAGCAAGCTGGACCCTGCAGAGGATATGACTACAGGGGAAGTAAAAGCCCTTTGGAATAATACCCGGCAGTGGGTGGAAAGCTATGATGAGTTCAGCGGCAGTCTTAAGGCGCCGACGGGGGTCTTTGCCAGAGAAGAACTGGGAGAAGCTGAAATCGGCTGGGACCCTGTAGAAGGTGCGGAGTACTACCATGTGTACGAAAGTCTATCGAAAGACGGACCCTTCCATGTTTTCAATGATGAAAAAGGACGCCCTTTAAAAGTCCAGTGGGATGAAGATTATTCATTAAAAGTCACCGGCCTTACAGAAGGAAAAACCTATTACTATCGGGTACGTTCTGTAGTAGAGGGAATACGGTCCTCTCAAAGTGAGATTGTAAAAATTACCGCAACAAAATCTCAAACCCGGGACTTTGAAGATTACGAAGAGTACCTTTATAAAAATCACGGTCATTTTGAAATCGGAGACGAGATTGTGGAATTTGAAAGTATTGAAATTACAAGAGGATCCCAAGAGGACGCTTTGAATCTCCGGTATTACCTGGACCGTGAAAACTCGGAAAAACTGCGGGGTCTGATCAGAAACGGTTACCGGGAAGATGTTCGAACCCTGTACGGGTACATTATCCGGGAGTTATCGGAATTTTATCAGAAGGATATCAAAGCTTATCTGATTTATGAAGATTATGATTTGGAAGAATATCCCAAGCAATACCGGGACAACCGAATCGAACCGGATCCCATAGGCAAAGACGAAGACGGCACCTATTTTGTATGGTTTCCCTATTTGGAGATGATTTGGGATTTCGAAAAAGGAGAATACACCCATCGTTGGTTCTATAAGATTGAAGAGGCATAAATAGCAGCAATACAATTAAGAGTGTCGACGGATTTTGTCGGCGCTTTTTCCTTTTTCAGCTTATATATTTTCTGCTCCCTCGGTATATTTCCTGTTCCGCTAAGTTACTTCCTGTTCCCTAGGTATACTTCCTGTTCCCTTGGTATTCTTCCTGTTCCTCTCCATAGCGCAGTCTCTTTGCTGAACTTGCTTCTGTAGTAGCCGGTTTTCTTTCCGGATCAGCTACCGCCGTGGGTTAGTTCGTGTTGAAATCCCGTCGGAAAGTACGCCGGGATTTGCCCTGCCATGGCAGCAGGTGTGAGGATAAATCCCCGGGGCAAGGGCCGGCATGTAAAGATATGATATAATAGTGACATAATTTACTTTTATAATACAATCAGGGCGGCTGTGACCAGCGTCGCCACAGGTTTTAAGATATTAGCAAAAATACAGTGGATAAGCATCGGTTAAAAGTATTTTATGATTCCGTAAAACAAAGGATGATAAAAAGATCAACAATAAGGAGGGCCCAATGGAAAATAAGCGGATTTTAATCATCGAGGACGACCCCAACATCTCGGAGATTGTCAGCCTTTATCTTAAAAAAGAAGGCTATGAAGTGGATAAGGAAGCCGACGGAAAAAAGGGCTACGAAAGGTTTTTGTCGAAAGCCTATGATCTTATTATTTTGGACCTGATGCTTCCCGGTATGGACGGCTACGAAATATGCCGAAAAGTTCGGGAAGACAGTAATGTGCCCATCCTTATGCTTACGGCTAAGGGAGAGCAGGATGAGAAAATTAAAGGACTGGATATCGGGGCCGATGATTACATTCCCAAACCCTTTGATGTTCGAGAGCTTATGGCCCGGGTGGCATCCAACCTTAGAAGAAGGAAACTGGACCGGGAGGAAAACAGCGGGGAGGGGGATCAGCGTCTGGCCTATGATACCCTCATTTTTAACAAGGAAGCCTTTGAGGTCTCCCTGGACGGTAAGATTGTTGAAATTCCCCGAAGAGAAGCACAACTTTTAAAATATTTGATGGAGTATCCCAACCGGGTTTTTTCCAGGAATGAACTGATTGAAAACATTTGGGGATGGGACTTCGAAGGAGAGGACCGTGTGGTGGACTTATACATCAAGCGATTAAGACAGCGGTTGCAACCGGGAGAAGGAGCCATCTGGAACATTGCCACGGTTTGGGGTGTCGGATATAAATTTGAGGTGAATAAACAGTGAAAAAGTTTTTCGATCAAGGGATTCAAAAGATTCAGGAAAAGTTCTGGACGGAAAACGGGTTTCGAAAATCCATCTTTCAAAAGATGATGCTCACATATTTTTTGATTCTGATTATCAGCCTGTTTCTGATTGCCTATATTACCAGTCAATTTATGCAACAGCAGATCCTGGAACAGCGAAGAAGTGTGTTGGAGCGGGAAGCGTTGAGAGTAAGTCGAATGTATGATCAATTGGAATCGGGCGTCATCAGTACGGAGCATTTTATGGAGACCCTGAACGTCATGCAGCAGGCGGAAAACGTAAATATCTCCATCATCTTTGAGGAGACCAATGATGTGGTGGCCATAGGAAACATCGGAAGACTGCCGATCCAGTCCAATCGACCCACCCCCTCCTTGGAAAACCCCGTTCGTCAGTACTTTACGGCTCAATTTGAGGGGGATGAAGAAGAAGAGGAAGAATATATCCAAATGCTTACGGTGGCCGTACCCCTGATAGAAGAGGGACAGCGTTTCGGAGAAATTCTAATCTACAGTCCCATCGCCAATGTTCAGCTGTTGACCCGGCAGATCAACCGGATTATTATGCTCAGCTTTTTCGGGATTACCATCCCCGTAACCCTGTTATTATACTTTTTCTCGAAGCGTTTTACGCAGCCCCTGGTGGTTATGCGAAACGTGGCTCAGAAGATTTCCGAAGGGGAGTACGGACATGGAATCCCCGTTAAAGGCAACGATGAAGTCAGTGATCTAGCCATTTCCCTGAATTCCATGGCCTATAAAATCCGAAATTTGGAAGAGATCCGAAAGGATTTAATTGCCAATGTATCCCATGAACTGAAAACCCCCATAACCACGGTGCAAAACTTTATCCAGGGAATTATGGACGGAGTGATTGAAGAAAAGGACAGGGAAAAGTACCTGGGAGTGGCCCTGGATGAAACCAAACGGCTGGGGAAGCTGACCAATGAATTATTGGAGCTGTCCAGTTTTGAGAAGAAGGTTTCGAATCTGAATAAAGAATGGGTAAACCTGGAGAAATTGGTGAAGGAAGTCCTGATGCAGTTGAATTTTGAGATCGACAGGAAAAGTATTCAGCTGATGGAAGAGCTTCAGCCGGAGGTCCACGGTTATGTGGATCGGATCCGTATGAAACAGGTTTTAATCAATGTGTTAAACAATGCCATTCGCTTCACCCCTGAGGAAGGGGCCATTCGGGTGGAACTAAGGGATCGGGGAGAAAATTTTTCCATAGAGATTATCGACAGCGGCCCCGGTATACGTCCCGAGGAAATTCCCTTCGTCTATGAGCGGTTTTATAAAGGGGATAAAAGTCGGAAACGGACCACGGGCTTCGGCCTGGGGCTTACCATCAGTAAACATATTATGGATGCTCACGGGGGAGATATCAGTATTCTTTCCTTAACCCAGGAAGGCAAGGAAGCTCGACGAAAGGAAATTCAAGCCCGTTCCCGGGTGGATCGATACAATTTGGGAGCCTGTGAAGGGGAGATAGTGATTAAACCCTACGAAAGGGATAAGGATCTTCAGGACCCCAGAGGCCAGGACTTCTTAATGGGAGCCCATATTGTGGTGGAGGCGCCGAAAAATTAAGCCTTAAGCAAAAACTAAAAAAGATGGCGCTCTGGAAACTTCTCCAGGAGCGTCATCTTACTTTTAGTTACTCGCTATATGTTTTAAAGACAGGAAGGACTAATCATCATAATCTTCATCTAAATCTTCTTCTACCCCGGGCTCTTCGCCGTTGAAAGCGTCGTTAGGATCAATGTCATTTTCGCTTTCACATCCGACGAATCCTAATAGTGCTAAACTGAGAATCCCGGCAAAAACCATCTTCTTAATATTTAATTTCATTTTGTGGTTCCCCCTTTTTTAAATTTTTATTAAAAGTTTTTTAATAGTTACTGTTTAAATAGTATCACGAAGATATGTCATCAAAGTGTCGGAAAATAGAATGAATTGAATCAGGGCAAAGAAAACCCCCGAAGGGGAGAACTCCGGGGATTTTCAACTTCTATTTCATTAAGGAGAATGAAAGTAAAGAAAAAGTTTTAAACTTACTGTGTTGCATAATTGAACAAGTTACTGTTGAACGCTGTTAATCATCCATTCCTTCATCTGCCGGTACTTCTTCTTCCGGTGTTTCTTCCGGATCGATGTCTTCTACTTCACCGCATCCGACAAAACCGATTAAGGCTAAACTAAGGATTCCAGCTGCAAGCAACTTTTTGACATTCATAAATGAATACCTCCTTTAAATAATTTGCCTTTATCTTTCAAAAGGGAATAAACTGATGACAATCTTTGTCTCAGTGACTTATTACAGTTCTAATAGTAACAGGAAAATGTGTCATGATTATGTCGACTAAAAAATATTTTTGATTTATGATACAATGTAAAGCGAAACCGGTAAAAACGATGGGGTTGAAAGATGTCGCCGCCTATTTTCCCGACGCTGGAAATGCCGGCTTTAATAAAAGAAAATACAAAAGTTGAGGTTGATTATATGAATGTGATGAGTTTGGAAAATATCAAAAAAAGTTATACGGAACGAATGCTGTTGGACGGCATAAATCTTGGAATCCAACAGGGGGATAAAATCGGAATCATCGGGGTTAACGGGGCGGGAAAAACCACCCTGCTCCGAATGATTGCAAAAAAAGAAATGCCCGACAGTGGGGAAGTGATTCAGCGGGGGAATATCCGCTCCCATTATCTGCCCCAAAATCCGGAATTCAAGGAGGAACACCGGGTTTTAGAGCAGGTGTTTTTCGGAGAGGATCCGAAGATTCAGCTTCTGTACCGATATCAACAGGAACTGGATAAAGGGGAGCCCTCGGGGGAGAAAATCATTGAACTCAGCGGAAAAATCGAAGATGAAAAGGCCTGGGATCTGGAAAAGGAAGCCAAGGGGATCCTCACCCGGTTGGGCATTACGGATTTTACCCAGCGGGTAGGGAAAATGTCCGGCGGTCAGCGAAAGCGAATCGCCTTAGCCTCGGCTTTGATTCAGCCCTCAGAGCTGCTAATTCTGGACGAGCCCACCAACCATCTGGATAACGAGATCATCGACTGGCTGGAGTCCTATTTAAAGGAAAAGCAGACCACCCTGGTGATGGTGACCCATGATCGGTACTTTTTGGATCGAATCGTCAACCGTATTGTGGAAGTGGAGGGCGGAAAATTATATACCTATGAAGGAAACTACACCCGGTACTTAGAGGAAAAATCCGCCAGAGAAGAGAAAAATCTTCGGGAACTGGAAAAAAAGAAAAGCCTGTATAAAAGTGAACTGGAGTGGATCCGGGCAGGAGTCCAGGGCCGTGGAACGAAACAGAAGGCCAGAATACAGCGTTTCGATAAACTGAAAGAGGATAAGGAGGGCCAGGAAGAGGGTCAAATGGAAATCTCCGTCGGGGCCACCCGCCTGGGAAAAAAAGTGATCGAGGCGGAAAACATTGCGAAAAGCTTTGATGAGTCCATAGAAGAGTTTAGTTATGGATCCGAAGCAGAGGGGAAAGCGCAGTCTCCGGAGGCAGAAAAGATACAATCGGTTACGGTGCCTTTAATAAAAGATTTTTCCTATACCGTACTGCCCAGGGACCGCATCGGCATCATCGGCGAAAACGGCAGCGGAAAGACCACGCTGATTAAAATACTCAGCGGGAAAATAAAGGACTTTGAAGGGAACCTGGAAATCGGAGAGACGGTAAACATCGGATTTTATGCCCAGGAGATGGACCCGCTGCCCGAGGATCTTCGGGTCATTGATTATATTCGCCGGGAACGGGAATATATCTCTACTAAGGACGGGGTGAAAATCACCGCATCCCAGATGCTGGAACGATTTTTATTTTCTGCGGAAGATCAGTGGACCCTGATTCGAAAATTGTCCGGGGGAGAAAAGCGAAGACTTTATCTTTTAAATATCCTGATGCAGGCACCGAATGTGCTGTTTCTCGATGAGCCCACCAATGATTTGGATATTAAAACCCTCAGCATTTTAGAGCAGTACTTGGATGAATTTCCGGGAGCCGTGATCACCGTATCCCATGATCGTTACTTTTTGGATCGTACCGTGGATAAGATTTTCTCCCTGGAAGCTTTCAGCATCTATGAGCATACGGGGAATTACTCGGATTATCTGGAGCGAAAAACCCAGAAAAAATCCGGGGCCGTGATTGGAAAAGCTCCCCGGGCCCTGAGGAATGCCAAGTTGCAGGCAAAAGTAAACGGCGCAGGAAGCGCTGAGAGCAACACCGGAATCAACACCGGAACAATCGCTGCAAATACGGCTACAAACAACACTGCAGATCAAACCGCAGCGAAACCCAAAAGTCATCAGCTGAAATTTTCCTATAAAGAAAAGCGGGAGTTTGAAACCATTGATCAGGATATTCTGGAAATTGAAGAGGCACTGGAAGCCATCGAAAAAGAAATTGAGGAGGCCGCCGAGGATTTTCAAAAGCTCCAGGAATTATTAGCGGCAAAATCTACAAAAGAGCAGGCCCTGGAACATAAGATGGAACGATGGGTGTATTTAAACGAGCTGAAGGATACCATCGAAGGAGAGGAATAGGAGAAAGCATATGAAGGGCAGTCGACTGGAAAAAGCAACAAAATCAGCGGTACTGGTAATGATCCTTACCAGCCTCAGTAAAATCATGGGTTTTCTTCGGGAAATGCTCATCGGGTTTCGCTTCGGCCTGGGGGGAGAAACCGATGCCTTTTTTATGGCCCTAACCATCAACGGGGTGTTAATCACGATCATCGCCTTGGCCCTAAGACAAAGCATGATTCCCATTTTTACCGATATACGAAACAAACAGGGCGCGGCGGAGGAAAATCGATACCTCAGCCGATTCAGTCTGCTGATTTTTCTGGGATCCCTTATAGCCATCGTTGTTTTTTATGTGGCGGCGCCGTTTTTGGTGCGTCTCTTTGCCCTCAGATTTGAGGGGGAGGTTTTCGACTTTACCGTACGATTGGTTCGAATCGGCCTGCCCAGTATGGTAGCGGTGGTACTGACCGATGTTTTCAATGCTTATATACACAGCAAAGAAAATTTTGGGGTGCCCGCACTGATGGGTATCCCCTTTAACATTCCCTATTTCATCTTTCTGATTTTTATGGGGGAGCGATACGGTATTACGGGACTGATGGTTACGGCGGTAGTGGCAAATGTGCTGCAGTGGCTGTTAACCATGGGCTTCAGCATGAAAATCGGGTGGCGGTATTTTCCCAATACTTCTGTTGTCAGTGCCCTGCAGGACCAAAATGTAAAGCGGACCTTTAACTTTGTGGGCCCGGTGATTTTAGGAACCATGGTCAGCAAATTCAATGTAATAGTGGACCGGACCCTGGCTTCGGGATTGATTTCCGGAAGTGTATCCGCCCTCAGTTACGCGGAAAAGGTGAAAGCCTTAGTGTACGGCGTTTTTATTTTAACCCTGATTACGATTATTTATCCCATTCTGGTAAAGGAAGGGGACGGAAAAAATCCCGAAAACTTTAACCGGATGCTGTTAAAGGGAATCAACGTCATGCTGCTTATGACTATTCCCGTGGCGGTGGGGACCATGCTTTTGGCGCAGCCCATGATTAGGGTGCTGTTTCAGCGGGGTGCCTTCGATGCCTGGGCAACGGGAATGACCTCCTTCGCCCTCGGTTTTTACGCCATCGGATTTGTGGGCATCGGCCTTCGGGAAATTATGATCCGTGGGTTTTATTCCCTGCATGATACCAAAACTCCCATGGAAAACGGGATTTATGTGGTATCCCTGAATGTTGCCTTGAACTTATTATTCGTCCGGGTATTGGACCACGGAGGCTTGGCCCTGGGAACCAGCTTGGCCTCCATTATCGGCGCCTACCTGCTGTTAAAAGAGCTTCGTAAGAAGATGGACTTTCGCGGGGGCCGGAAAATGCTAAGCTGCGCAGTTAAGTCGGGCACCGCATCCCTGGCCATGGCAGCGGTCATCATCACCGGTGCGGGGTTGTTCAGCACCGGATGGTTTTTCGGGCCCGGCGCTTACCAGGCACCGGTTCCGGAGGTCCTCATGCTCCTCCTGGCCATCGCCGCCGGGGCCGGCGTATACTTCTTAGTCCTCTTCTTCTTCAAAATCGAAGAGGTGGAAATGCTAAAGGGCCTGGTGCTGGACCGATTTGGAGAGGACAAAGGGGACAGGGGGACGGAGTAATTGTCCCCCTCGCAAAGAGTAAAGAGAACAGAGGGGTGACAGGGGGACGGTGACAGGGGGACGGAGTAATTGTCCTCCTCTGTTGCAGAGACACCGTGGACTTTTGCCAAGGGTCTCTTTTTTTTTGCTTTTTTGTTCTCCCGGGAGGCTACGTTAATTCGCCAAAAATTATCTGAAAATATAAACATTGGGGACGGTACTTGAATTTTATATTAAAGGGTGTATAATGTGAAGTAAGCTAAAGCAAAGAAAAGAAAAGAGAAGCTTAAAACTTAAGAACAGAAGAATGCAAAATCGCAAAATCGCAAAATCAAAAAACCAAGAAACCAAGAAACAAAAAGCAAAAATCAAGAAACAAAAAGCAAGAAAACAGGGAACTAATAAGCCAGGAATATGGCAAAAATGCTGGATATGGCGAAGATGCTGGATATGGCGAAGATGCTGGATATGGCGAAGATGCTGGATATGGCGAAGATGCTGGATATGGCAAAGATGCTGGATATGGCGAAAATGCTGGATATGGCGAAGATGCTGGATAGGTTGCTGGATAAGGTGCTGGAAGAGTCCTGGGGAAGGGGACAATTACTCCGTCCCGCTGTCCCCCTCCGGCTTTAAGTCCCATGAAGGGTGGTGAGAAAGATGGCGAGAGGATCGAGGGAAAAAGATCAATATGGAATTTATTACATCCGTCAGCAGGGATCGAAATCCGAGCTATTGTTTCGAGATGAAAAAGATCGAAGGGAATTTTTGAGAATCCTGGAGGATAAGAAACAGCGCTTCGGATTTAAGGTATATGCCTACTGCATAAAGCTTGGGGAAGCCTATCATCTGATGATTGATGCCAACGGCTCGGACATCTCCCAGGTGATGAAAAGCATGAACATCTCCTACGCCCTTTACCGAAAATCTTCGGGTTCTTTGTTTAGAGACCGCTACTACAGTAAGCTTCTTTCCGACCATGAAGAGGTCAAAGGAATTTTCGATCAGATTCACCGGGAGGGAAAGGATGCGGCGGATGATTATAACAGCTCCTGCTTCTACAATGAAGATAAGCTGAGGGAATCCACCTTGGTGGATACCGAGGATTTAACCGTTTTACTCCATTATCAGGGAACCTTCAGAAAGGAGCCGACCTGTCCTGGATGTATTGAATCCTACGAAGAGGCAAAGAAGCGCTTACAGGAAGAGCTTCAGGCTCTGAAACTGGAGGAGAAAGCTTTTTTGAAGGATAAAAGGCTGAGAAACCAAAAGATCTGGGAGTTTCGAAAAAAGACCACCCTGTCCCTGAGGGAGCTGGGAGATCTTTTCGGAGGACTGAGCGAATCAAGCATTTGTAAAGTATTGAAAAATCAGGAGACGTAACAGCAGTAAGGAAATGCAACCGAAATACAGAAAAAGATAATGCAAGAATTATTAAATACAAGGAGGCCATAACAAATGGAACTGAATTTGGATATAACCGAGGAACCAAAGGTAAAGCTGAAAGAAGAGGTTTTATACGACACCCTGATAATCGGAGGAGGACCTGCAGGGCTGAACACCGCCCTTTATGCAAAGCGGAAGGGATTGAATGCGGGGATCATCACCGAAAGGCTCGGGGGTCAGGTCATGGATACCTCCACGGTGGAAAATTATTTAGGATACGAAAGCATGACGGGAGAAGGTCTTGTCAATAAATTTATCGGTCATGTACAAAATTTACAGGTGCCCATACTAAAAGAGGTGCAGGTAGAGAAATTGGATAAGGATGGGGACATCCACCAAGTCCATCTGAAAAACGGAGATATTTATCAAGGGCGAACCTTAGTGCTTGCCACGGGTTCAAAACCCCGAAAACTGGGAATTCCCGGAGAAAAGGAATTTAGCGGTAAAGGAGTTGCTTACTGCGCAATCTGCGACGGACCTTTCTTTGAAGGGTTGGATGTGGTCATTGCGGGAGGCGGAAACACCGCTGTGGAGTCTGCCATAGATTTGGCAAAAATCGCAGCCCGAGTGGACTTGGTTCATAGAAGTCAGCTGCGAGCGGACCAGGTGCTTATCGATCAGTTGAAAAATTATAAGAACATCCACATTCATTTAGAAACCCAAATGGAAGAGATCATGGGAGAAGCCATGGTAACCGGGATCAAAGTATTAGATCGTAAGACCGGCGAGAAAAAAATCATGAATACCAATGGTATTTTTGTTGAAATTGGGTATTTACCCAATAGCGATGTCTTTAAAGATTATATAAAGACCAACGACCGTAAAGAGATCATTGTAGATGACTACGGCAGAACCAATGTGGACGGCGTATTTGCCGCAGGGGATATCACAACGATTCCCTATAAACAGATCATCACCTCCGCAGGAGACGGTGCAAAAGTTGCACTGGCAGTGAATGACTATTTAAATACCCACGCAAAAATCGAAGCCCCGCAAAAAGTGGTGGCGAAGTAAAAAAGAAAGGAGCTGTTTTACATGACACTGCTAAACGATGAAATTCGAGAACAACTGTCAGGATTTTTCAAAGGAATGAAACAGGATGTAACCATGGCGGTATTTACTGAAAAGGAGAAGTGCGAAACGTGCAAACAAGCGGAAGACTTTATGCAGGAGATTGAGACGCTATCGGATAAGATTCATTTGGAGGCCTACGATTTTGATACCCACCAGGATAAGGCCAAGGAGTTGGGTGTGACCTTACTTCCAAGCATTGTGCTCCTTGACGGAGAGAAAAAACATCAGGGGGTAAGATTTAACGGAGTTCCCGCAGGACATGAAATCAACTCCTTTATCAAAGGGATTATGGAAGTATCGGGAGCCTTGGACAGCTTACCGGAGTCCCAACAGGAGCGGCTGAAAAAAGTTACGAAGCCCGTCAATATTAAGGTATTTGTCACCCTTAGCTGCCCCCATTGTCCGGGAGCCGTGGAAAAGGCCCATAAACTGGCCCTGGGTAATCCGAATATTGATGCGGAAATGATTGAAGCCCAGACCTTTGGGGAAGTTGCCGGCAAATTTAATGTATCCAGTGTGCCGAAGGTGGTAATCAACGACGAATTTGAATTCGTGGGAAACCAGTCCATTGATACCTTCCTGGACGAAATCGAAAAAACCCAGTAATTTTTATAAATCCATTGGATTTACGGATCGAAGACTTGGCAGTCTTCGATTTTTTTTGTGTTG
>SL_8KL_010_SEDDRAFT_10002248_pt1 | contig 16366 bp, 18 predicted proteins | sample SodLakKL_010_SED_4_FD_11160 | JGI IMG/M metagenome (IMG submission 11160)
CAGGCGCTGCGTGGTTTTTTTATAGCCCTTGTTTTGTATCCTTTCTATGATTTGATCGTAAAAGGGAAACGCGGATTTGCTATCCTGGTCTGTGCCCTGTGGGGCATAGCTTTACTGGGGAACCTGGAACCTAAACCGGGCAGTATCGAAGGCATGATCTACACTCACACTACGCTGGTTGAGCATATCATGGTCCTGGCGGCAGGACTGATCCAGGCCATGCTTTTATCTCTCCTTTTCTTAAGCTGGGAACGAAAAAGTATTGGATTTGCAGGAAAAGTTGAATGCAGCTGCAGCGGTTTATTGACAGAAACAGCTACTTCTAAATGGTTGCGGGGTTATACATTTAGGTTTACCCTGATCCACATGTTTGTTTACATGATTGTCGGTTCCCTGTTTTACGAGATATCCGGCTACGAAGAAGCCCTGGCAACCATGGAAGCTTTTGCCCTGTGGCGGGACTTGGAAAGCATCGGCATGGTGGCTGCCGTTTTCTTTGGTCAGATTTTCAGGGGTGCTATCCTGGCGCTGCTGCTATATCCTTTCTACGATACCTACCTGTCGGGGAGGTTAGGCTGGCTAAAGCTTTTTGGCCTGCTTTTCGGCTTGAAAGTTATACCGGCCATGTTTGCTGTGCCTGAATCGTTCGTGGTCATGCTGCAGGAAGCAGCGGTTGGGCTGCCGGAAATTATCGCCCAGACTTTTATTTTTGCAGTTATTTTCTATGCCTGGGAAAGAAGAAGGAAGAGAAAAGCAGAGTCGATCGCAGCTTGAACAAGAACATAACGCTTTTAGTTACCTGGCTTATCGTGAAACCGAGCCCCNAATTGCANCATTANTGTANCGNCAGGTNAGATCCGGAAGCAGGGTTGTTCCTGCTTCCGGCTTCTGCGCCAGGGGTTAAAGTTCTCCTATGAATTCTTTCATTGCTTTGTAATGTGATCCTTTCCAATAGACCTGTCCGCATTCCGAGCAGCGTTTGTATTCGCAGGCAAACTTGCGGACCCTCGGAGGCACCTGTTCTTTGACTTCCTCAAAGGCGGTCTCAAAGAGCTCACCGTTACAGCGCATGCAGCGGCGGAAGGGTTTAAATGCATCATGTAAATCAAAGCGCTGTAGAACCTCTTTAACCTGCTCATACGGATCATCAGCCCGAACCAGGTATCCGTGTGTTACTAAGGAGCGTTTGAGCAGACCCCGGTCGCGGGTTAGCAAAATTCGCCCCTGTTCTGCCGAGATCCGGGCCAGGGTTTCATCATCGTAATTGTTTTGATAGAGGGTATCGAAACCGAGCATACGCAGGTAATTGGCCAGCTTGCCCAAATGTGTATCAAGAACAAAGCGAGGCTCGCGCAGAGGTTCCGGCCGTACTTTCAGAACTTCTGAAATATCAATCGCTTCAAACATGGGGAAAACGCTGATCCGGTCGCCATCATTTACCCGGTAATTGAAGTCAACCGACTGGTCTCCTGCGAGAATCAGGTCAACTTCTGTATGGGGGACACCGAGTGATTCAATCATATCTTTTACAGATGGCCGGCCGAAAAAGTTGTGGCTAAAAGCAGTTTGCCTTTTTTCCGGAGGCAGGAAATCATTTAGCTCGGCATAAAAGCGCAGTACTGCCCTGGAACTCATAGTTGGTTGAACCACCTTTTAAAATCAGGCTTCATTTTAAGTTTAGATGCCAGGGCGAATTATGGCAAGAGGCCGGCTGCCTACTATGATTTTTCACCGCCAGTGCCCTGGGCTGAAGGTTCAGGCTTATTACGGCTATTGATAATTTCGACCGCTATTTTGACCAGTTCGGGATCGAACTGGGTTCCCGAGCACCGGTTTAATTCGGCGACAACCTGCTCCGGGGTCATTGCCTTTTTGTATGGCCTGCCGCTGCTCATGACTTCATAAGCATCGGCAATGGCAATTATCCTGGAGTTAATAGGAATATCAGATCCCTTTAAACCCTGTGGGTAACCTTTTCCGTCCCAGTGTTCATGGTGGGCTAATACATCATATGCTGCATAGGCCATTTCTTCTGTTCCCTCGAGAAGCCTATAACCTGTTTCGGGATGTCTCATAACCACTTCCCACTGGTTTTTGGTTAACGTTTTATCCTTGGCCAGCAGTTGTTCCGAGATAGAAATTTTGCCGATATCATGGACAGTTATTGCAGTATCCAGGCGTTCCAGTTCTGTTTCTGATAATTTTAGTTTTTCCCCTATCTGCCTGGCCATCTCTTTCATTTTCTCAAGATGCTCCACTGATTCGTAGCCTTTTTCTGAAAGAATTTGCATAACTTTATTTATGGTTTTATTCATACCGTTGTTTTTTGCAAGAAGTTTATTTTTATATAAGTCAGCCTCTGCTTCATTTAAGACCGTTATAATGTCTTGCTCCAGCTCCTGCTTTGTTGAAGTGCCTACGGTAAATGTCAGGGGGATTTTTTCAACTGAGAGCCCATCAGAGTTTTCAGCGATTCTATTAATCAAAAAATTTGTTTCTTCAGTATTGATTTGCGGCAGGAGGATGGCAAACTTGTCACTTTCAAGGCGGGCCAAGATATCTTCAGAGCGAAAAGTGGTTTTAAGGACCTCGGCGGCGATTGTCAGCATTTTATCTCCCGCAGTGCTGCCAAAAGCGTTGTTTACCATGTTCAATCCACCCAGATCAGCCAGGATTATACTGATTGGTAGCTGCCTGGATGTATTTAAACGCATCATTTCTTCAAACAGGTAGGAGCGGGTATATAAGTTTGTCAGATTATCCCGAAACTGCTTGGCACGAACCTTTTCTTCAACTTGTTTACGCTCCGATATATCTTCGATCGTGCCAATAAACCCGGCTCCGGGATTATCTTCGCTGACCGGGGAGAACTGGGCCCAAAGGTAGGTTTCTTTTCCTGATGTGGTAAATTTGTATTTACCTTCAAACGTTCCCTTGTAACCCCGGAAAGCTTTATGTACAGCCGTGGCGATTCTTTTGTCAGGCAGGTCAAGCAAATTTAAACCGATTACTGCATCCCTGGAGGTACCGGCAATTCTTGTATAGCTATCATTGCAATCAGTTATAACGCCATTTTTATCAAAATGGATAATGCCAACCGGAGCATTATTAAACCTCATGTTGTGACTTCCTCACTTTAGAAAAATGTAGTAATAGCTTTTCTTTTCAGCATTTATTATTGTACTGTTATTTAGCCGGACAAGCAATGTTAGGAATTTACTTATAGGGAAGCTGTGCCCAGTAAAAAAAATCATTCATTATCTTCAGGATCCGGTTTGACAAAATAAAGTTTTAGCTTGCGACTGCTGTCTTTTAAGGCGCCTCCGAGGCGCCTGGCCAGGTCTTCACTCTTTTGTAAAGTTGTTTTCCCGGCATCCCAGGTTCTTTTTGATGATTTGCTGGCTACACCATACCCATAACGAAAAGGCCTTTTGCCGGTTTTCGCCGTAGCCCTGATTATTGCCCTGCTCACTTTATAAGTGGATTCACTTAAAACCGTGGCCAGTAGTGCTGCCGCCTGAACGGCAGCAATTCGCCGGACCCTGTTTCTTTCCTGGCGCACCAGGGAGGCGCAGTAATTTTTGGTGATCACCCCAACTCTCAGGGTCAGGTATGCATTAGCTGAACCCTGGATAATCGAATTGGTGATGATATTGGCGGCGGTATTAAAAGCCGGGGTCAGGGATGAAAGTGAGCTGCCCATAACCGAAGCGATAACCGGCTCCAGCTGGTCTTCCAACAGATCGAGGTTTTCAAGGCGGGTTGCCAGAAAAGCGGTGGCAAAAACATTGCTGTAGAGGTAGGTTAATTCCCGCAGCGTGGGGCGCTGATTGTAAAGCAGGGTTACCTGCCAGATCATTTTAAACTGTGCCAACAGCACAATCACGGCATCCAAAGCGCCGTATTGTGATATGGCTGTCATGACAAAAACATTTGATGCTGCAGACTTGATCTGTTCATCAGCTTTTGCGTTTAAGCTTTTTATTGCCGTATCTATGGTTGACAGATCATCTGCGCTTATGGTGCTGCGGTCAAGGTGCTGATTGTTTTTTAAACGTTTAGCCAGCTTTTCTATATACTCTGTGTATTCTTTGCTTTTTGTGTCAACAGGGGGCAGGAGGGTTGTAGGTTTCGAAAAGATTGATGCCAGGGGGATTATTAGGGCTGCTGCATAGATAATCAAAAGCAGTATAAGGATGAACTGGCCCAGCAGTGGATGAACACCGGCAGCCAGGTTATATACCTGGCTGGTCTGGTTAATTATAAATATTATGAATAACAGGGTGAGGAAAGCAGCAGCCAGGAAAACCAGTTTTTTAATATAGGTTATCATGCTATACACCTCGCCATTATAATATGCAATATTGACCGGATCGCTTCACCTGCTTTTATGTTAGCCTAATTCAGGATATTAAACAAATGGAATTTTAAATTGCAGGCTGGGCAGTGCTAAGCTATATAGTCTGGATAGATATTTAAAAATTTAAATAGGATAAGTTGTTGAAAGTGTTGCCTGTGCACGCACCTTATGTTACTATATGCATATAAAAGTATATAGTTTGCAGATTTTTCAGGAGAGGATGATATCTGGATATGGAAGAGTGGAGAAAGCTATTAATTATTGCAGCGGTTTTCCTGGCTGTTTTTTTTATTCCATTTGATAGCCCGCATATACAGGATGCAATCATGGAAGGCTTTTACATGCTTCAATACTATGCCCGTGAACATGTTCTGACCTGCTTGATACCTGCTTTCTTTATTGCCGGTGCCATTGCAAATTTTATTTCACAGGGTGCCGTAATGAAATATTTTGGCGGAGGGGCAAAGAAATGGATTGCTTACTCCGTTGCCTCGGTATCGGGGACAGTTTTAGCAGTATGCTCCTGCACAGTTTTACCGCTTTTTGCAGGTATTTATCAGCGCGGTGCCGGTATTGGCCCGGCTGTAGCTTTCCTTTACTCGGGCCCGGCCATCAATGTCCTGGCGATAATCCTTACGGCCAGGGTTTTAGGCTGGCAACTGGGAGTAGCCCGGGCTGTCGGAGCAGTAATATTTGCCATAATTATCGGTCTATTTATGGCCTATCTTTGCCGAAAGGAAGAAGAAGAGAGGATGCAGGCCTGCATGGATCAGGGCGATGATGAGGAAGAAAAGCGTTCGCCACTTCAGAATATTGGATTTTTCGCCACGCTTGTCTTTATCTTAATATTTGCAGCCTGGGGGCTTCCGGAAGGAGCAGTTGGTTTATGGGCCGCGATTTATGCAGCCAGATGGTACCTGGTAGTAGGATTATTGGCTGTTCTTGCTTACATCCTGGTTAAATGGTTTGATGGCGAAGAGAGGCAAAGCTGGGTAGAAACTACCTGGGAGTTTTCGCAGCAGATTTTACCCCTGCTGTTTGCCGGGGTTTTAGTTGCCGGTTTATTAATGGGCAGGCCGGAATCGGATGCCGGTTTAATTCCCGCCCATTACATTGAGTCTCTTGTTGGCGGTAACTCATTGCAGGCCAATGTGATTGCTTCAGTAATTGGTGCATTTATGTATTTTGCTACCCTGACCGAGGTTCCGATCCTGCAGGGTTTAATTGGCTCGGGAATGGGCAATGGCCCGGCCCTGGCCCTGCTCCTTGCGGGTCCTGCTTTAAGCCTGCCCAATATGCTGGTTATTCGTAGTGTGCTGGGAACAAAAAATACCATTATATTTGTAGCTTTAGTCGTCATTATGGCTACAATATCCGGGTTAATCTTTGGCTTAATTTATCCTTAAATGATACCGAGAGGCAATACTTAAACCGGATATAAAGCCTGGAAATAAATGAAAGGAAGCGGTTCAAGATTTGAGCCGCTTCCTTTGTAGCGTGCCTTAACTGTAATAGCCTTTTTAATTACTACTGCTTACAATCGCAGTCTACATTTCCGGCTACAATCTCCTGCCAGTCACCCAACACTTCATGGGTCCAGCAGTCATCTGCTCCTGCAGCTTCTCGCATGACCAAAGCGAAGATGTAAGAAAGTTCTTTTACTGTAGCTCCTGCTTCAAGCGCTTCTTTAAAGTGCTTGAGCACACATGGTTTTGAACGGGCCTTAATGGAAAGGGCAAAACAGATAAACTGGTAAGTTTTTTCATCAATTGTCCGCTTTTCTTTATACATCTCATCAATTTCGTCAAGTTTTTCAACAAACTCCGGGAAAAATTCTGCCAGCATTCTCATTGATTCTTCCTCCGTCTAATTATTATAAATGCTAGTTCCATTTAACTGCCGCTGATCATTTTGGTTAATTCCTGCTTGGACGGAACCTTGCCGGCCGCTTTGATATCGCCGTCAATCATCAAGGCAGGAGTAAGCATGACACCCGCCTTTGCAATTTGATTAACATCTGACACTTTTTCAACTGCAGCATCAGAGCCCGTTTCCTGAACTACTTCTTTAACTAGTTTTTCAAGCTTGTTGCATTTCGGGCAACCGGTCCCTAAAACCTTAATATCCATATTGGTCCCTCCTATTCTGGTGCTACTTAATATTTAGTCCTTAAGCAAAGGCTTCTTTCCTGCTATCCCAGTGTTCTTTTAGCATCTCTGTAACCAGGTCGAGTATTTTAAATATTCTCTGGTCATTTACCCGGTATATTACTTTTAAGCCTTCTTTTCTGGACGAAACGATGCCTTCTTTCTTTAAGATTGAAAGGTGCCTTGAAACATTAGGCTGCTCAATATTTAGTGCAGGAAAAATTTCACAGACACACCTTTCACCCTGCTGTAATTGCTGAAGAATCTCAATCCTGGTCGGGTGAGCGATAGCTTTTAGTGTATCAGCCTGCAGGTTGTATATATTATTTGCCACAATAAGCCCTCCGTGTCTATATGTATATTTAGTTATATATTAACAAAAAAACTGTCCCGGGGCAATAACCATTCACAGCATTTGATTACTCTTATCGCACTTGTTTTTTTAGATCTTATTAAAAAATTTGTTTATACAGGGGAAAGACAATAAAGTAATAAAGAATAGGGACCAGCACGGCCGGCAGCAGGTTTACGGTTCTTACCTTAATTATTTCGAGCATATTCAGGCCGATGGCAAAAATAAGGATTCCCCCGATAATAGAAATCTCCCGGATAACCTGGATGGTTAAGATTGGTTCCAGGGTGCCGGCAAAAACAATAATGGCCCCCTGGTAAATGAATACCGCTGCTGCAGAAAAGGCCACCCCTATACCCAGGGTAGTGGCTAAAATCATAGAAGTAACACCATCAAGGATTGATTTGGCAAAAAGCATGTCATAATTTCCGCGCAGGCCGCTTTCCAGCGAACCGATTATGGCCATTGTTCCTACACAGAAGATCAGGCTGGCGGTGACAAACCCCCGGGCAACATTATGGTCTCCCCTGCCGACCCGGTTTTGCAAAAACTGCCCCAGCCTGTTCAATGCACCGTCCAGGCCAAGCATCTCACCGACGACGCCGCCAATTACCAGGCTTATTATGAAGAGGATCGCTTCACTTTCAGGATCAAGCAGGCCATTTAAAGCAGTTGCGGCGCCTATAAAGAGAACCGAAAGGCCGATTGCCTGCATCATGGTATCTTTATAATCTTCCTTTAACCCCTTGTGGATTAATAGGCCCAGGATTGTTCCGACGATTATTGCTATAGTATTTACATAGTTACCGAGCATGGAGCACCTCATGTGACAGTTTATAAAATCACTCTTATGATTATATGCCCGGAACAGGACAAATTCAAGGTAAGGTGAAAAATAAATAGTAGTCTGAAAACTATTGTGCTAAAAATTTAAAAATGTGTTAAAATAATTTTGTGATTATTAATAGAAGCCATTTTGCAATAAGGAAAGGATAACCTCATGCGATGGGGCTTAATTAAAGCGTGTAAAAATCGCTGTTCCTACTTTATGCTTGGCTCTGCAATTTTACTTCTCGCTGTTCTCGGCTTTAATCACTTCACGAGCAGTCATCTTTATATTGTTTCTATGGGCGAACTAGAGCTTGGTGCCGTTGATAATGCCCGTGACGTGGAGCTATTTGTCGAAGATTTAACTAAACGCTGTTCAGATCTGCATGGTCTTGAATTGGAGCTTGAAGAGGATATCGTCCTGGTCAGGGAACTTCGACCGGGCTTTGACCCCGCTCCGGAAACAGTGCAGGCAAGGATACGGCAGCTGGCTTCCTTTTATACCAATGCTTACATGATTAGCGTTGATGGAGAACCTTTTGTTCCGGTTACATGTGCTGAAGAGCTTGACAGGGTCATAGATTTTTTAAAGGAAGAGTACCTGGCTTACACGGAAGATCGCTCGGCTAATATCCTTGAAGTGGCACTTTTAGAAGAACTGGCCCTGGTAGAGCATACTGCAGCCCTGGATGACCTTTTTACGGCGGAAGAAATCGTTGCTCTGCTATTTGATAAGGAAGAACCTGCTGAAAATGAAATGGAAGTTACCGTTGTTTCACGCAGTACCACCGACAGTCGATACATGTCTGATCGACCGGCTTATACCTATCATTCCCTGGAATTTATAGAAAATGAGCCGGGTGAAAACTCTTCCTCATTCCTGGATAATGACATTTCGATTAGTATCAGGATAGTTGAAGAAGTAACCGAAATAGAAAAGATTCCTTTTGAAGTTGAATATATCGAGGACAGGAATATGCTGACAACAGAAAGTGAAGTTACCAGTCCGGGACTGGAAGGTGAGAAGGAAATAGTAATCCAGGTTGTTACTGAGAACGGAAAAGAAGTTGAGCGAATAATAGTTAGTGAGGCCGTTATTAATGAACCGCAGGCACAGGTTGAAAAAATTGGTTTAAAGCAGCCGCCATCCCCGATTGGCAGTGGTAAACTGGTCTGGCCGGTCCAGGGGCAGGGAATAGTTTATAATGGCTTTAGTAGTTCTCACCCGGCCATTGATATTCATATAGATCACGGCACCAATGTCCTTGCTGCCGATGCCGGCGTAGTAACTTATTCCGGTTATGGAGGGACCCAGGGCAACTACCTGATTCTTCATCACGGCACATTTTGGACCCTGTATCTCCATAACAGTGAACATTTGGTCAGGCAGGGTGAACGTGTTTCAAGGGGTCAGGTAATAGCAAAGGTTGGAGCAACCGGCCGGGCTTTTGGCCCACACCTTCATTTTGAAGTCCGCGTTGACGACGGCACCAGGAAATGGCACTCTTACTACCAGCACGAAGCAGTGAACCCCATGCAGTTCTTCAATCGCTAAATAACTTTCTTTCTTATTTACTTAAAAATTATTGGGCATAATTATTGCAGCGGTCATTGCAGTTTTTGCAGCTTAACATTGCGTTTGATATCTCGGAGAACCTTTCGGGGTATTTGCGATGGAGTACTTCCCACTGGATTAAGATTACAACGCCCATTGCTACGAGGGAATATGTCCAGAAAGATTTGATGAAGATCAGGGGGGATACGATAATAGCAAAACCCCAGTTATATATGCGGCAGGTAGCACAGCAGCGGTTGCGGACGATCCAGCTTTGGAAAGGGCACCAGAGGTTAACAAAAAGCTGGTCAAGAAAATAAAAAAAGATGGCGCTCATGATAACCCAGTACTTCTCCAGCCTGAAAAACCAGATACCGGCCAGGGCTGTTGCCCAGACCAGTGCTGCATAGATAGCGCGCCTGTCAAATTTTCTTGTGTATTCATTTAAAGCAGTCAGGGTATGTACTTTGGGGGCATAGTTTTTTTCATAGATCTTACCACAGCCAATAAAATGGTCTAGCTTTGGGATTAAAACCAGGATCATCTCAGTTAAAACAAATGCCCACAGGATATGATAAACCTTGATCCCGCCAGCCAGATTGAAGCTAAAAACTGTTATAGCAAAATCTCTGCTGATCAATGTTAACAGCAGGGCGATCGCAAATATGCCCATACGGGCAATAAAGATTTTTCTTGAAAGCATCCATTCAACTATTGCATGCATAGTTGGGAAGTCCTTTCATCAGCTTCAAACAAAAGTATTATATCATATCAAAATCTGTTTATTAACCATCCGCGATCACTCATTTAAATTCTAACCCTGGGCTTCTTTTTCCCGTTTGCGTTCATCCAGCCTGATTTTGCGTCTTTCTTCGGCTTCCTTGTAACGCCTTTTTTCTTCTTCAGTATTGAGCTCAAGAGGTGGCACTTTCATTGGCTTGCCCTCCCCATCGAGTGCGACAAAAGTCAGGTATGCAGATGCCGTGTGCCGGGTTTCTCCCGTCCGGAAATCTTCAGCTTCAACTCTTGCCCCGACTTCCATGGAAGATGACCCTACATAGTTAATGCTGGCGTTGACCTTCAGAAGGTCTCCGACATAAACCGGGCTGTGAAAGTCAAGCCGGTCGATTGAAGCAGTTACCACATTACTTGAGGCATGGCGCGCGGCTACAATCCCTGCGGTGGTGTCGATGTGTTTCATTATAATTCCACCGTGGACATTACCGGCCAGGTTGGCATCAGATTGGTTCATTTGCTGGACAATAAAAACGCTGCTCTCAGACATGGGTTTGCTTTTCATTATACTAGTTCCTTTCCTGTGAATTTTATATAAGGCAATCAATAGGGATAGTTTACCTATCTCTATTGACTTCATTTAGTTTAATAATTGATTCAAAAAGTGGAATGACATTAGCTGTAGTTGTTGCGCTGTAATCAGCGCCTACATAATTTCTGGTAGCTTCATCAGCAGCATAGCCACCAATTACTACAGTAGCGTTATTTCTAATACCTTCTTTCTCCAGGGTGTCGATTAACTCCTTTACTGTCGAAACGCAGTTTGTTAATAAAAAGCAAATTCCTATTATTGGGGCACTGCTACTTTTAGCTTCTTTAACAAAATCCTCTATTGATACATCCACCCCTAAATCGCGGACTATGAAACCCGATGAACGTAATAAATAGATCACAATGCTTTTGCCGAGGTCATGTATGTCGCCCTGGATTGTTCCAATCAGGACATGAGGGGCAAGGTTCTGCTGTTCATGGTCAACTACTTTTACCAAATGAGGTTCTATGATTTCCATTAATTCTTTAAATATGGCCTCACTCATCACAAGATCAGCTAAATAATACTCCCCTGCCTGGTAACGTTTCCCAACCAGTTCTACACCGATTCGGCAGCTTTCTATTATATCTACTGCATTAAACCTTTTATCTACATATTCATTGACTAATGATGCAGCTTTTTCGAGTTCCAGGTCAGCGATTGCCCGGCTGAGTGGTTCAAGCATTATCATATTCCTCCTCGGCCTTTTTTAAGGCTTCAAGATTCCAGCCACTATAGCTTACAAAACGGTATTTATCACCTCTATAAATTGACTTGCCCCAGGCAATAGTTTTATTGCCGCTATCATACACTGTTTCAGTCATGAAGAATACAGGCGCTCCCGGCTCGATCTGCAGCACTTCCGGTTCATCGTACCTTGCTCCTGAAGACATTAGGACTCTTTTAGTACGTGAAGGATTATTTTTGCTATGCTGCAGGGCAATGCTGGTCAAACTCATGTCCTTTAGCTGATTTTCAATTACAGGCGCTCTTTTTGTGTAAAGGCTGTATATTGTTTTGTAGAGCATTGGGATATTATTATTTTTTGTTACAATTCGACAAAATAAACAGCGAGTACCGGTAGCGATGCCAAGTCTCCTGCTTACTCTTTCATCGGTTTTAACGATACGGCATTCAAGTAAATTTGTGGAGACTTCTCCTGCTAATTCGGGATCCTCAAGATTTTGGTTTAGGTTGAAAGTGATCTCGTCAAGCTTGGGTTCAGAAACGAATGTTCCTTTTCCTTTTACAGTATAGACCATCCCTGCCGCGGCCAGTTCACTTATTACCCGGCGAACAGTCATGCGGCTAATACCTAACTGCTCGGAAAAATCCATTTCTGTCGGAAGCATATCACCGGGGGCCAGTTCTCCGGTGTTAATTAGTTTCTCAAAGTGTTTAAACAGCTGGTGATAAATTGGAACAAAAGAGTTCTTATCTATTTCTGGCATTTTAGTTTTGTCTGCACTATCACCATAAACAAGTTTTCCCATTTACTCACCTCATTCCAGTTTTATTTATTCTACAAAAAAGTACCCTGGCCTGCCATACTTGAGTTTTATATAAAATACCGGCATTGCTTATATTGCAATGCCGGTAAGAACTGATTAAATATATCATCTAAGATTACTGGGAACTGAATTCACGTGTTGCATCTATCCAGGCTTGCAGCAATTCCGGTTTTGCTTCATCAATAACAGTTGAAGATGTCATGATAAAACCTTTACCTTCAAAGGTGTTTACTGCTTCTTTAGTTTGTTTTCTTACACTCTCAACTGTTCCGGTTTGAAGTAAGGATGCAGGCATTCCTGCGGCCACACACATTATGTCTCCCAGTTTTTCTTTTAGCAGATTTAAGTCTGATCTGTCGAACCAACCGATGCATTTGCCAGCGGGTAAGTCCTGCAGGTAGTCAATACGCTGCTCATAAGTGCCTTCAAAAAATGGCATTGGAACAAGGTTCGCATTGACAAGATCTTCTATCAGTTTTTTCAAATATGGCCAATAAAACTGCTCAAACTGCTTGGGTGACATAAAACCATCAGCACCGCGGTGAAGCGGAATAAAGATCTGATTATTTCCAGTGGCCTGGGCAGCACCGATCGCGCCGCCGAGCGAAAGAGGATAAAGTTTCTCCATCGCTGAAATTAGCTTGTCTGGCACCTGGAACATATCAAGCATGGTGCCGCGCATTCCCCTAAGCATATCGGAGATTATATCAAAAGGATGCAATACAGGGGCGTTTGCAGCACAAATATGGCCCTCAGCAGCCAGTTCAGCGTATAATTGTCCCGATTTAACTGTAAAGTTGAGTGCATGCTTGGACATTTCCATTAGTCGCTCTATAGACTCAACAACCTCCGGTGCTGCCATGGCCATCCCATATACAGGGGTCCCATAACAGCCGAGGGCCAGGTTTTTCAAGGGAGGCAGTTTAGAAAAACCTTCCAGGTTCTTAAAGACCCGGGGAGTAAAGACTCTGAGCAGAAAATCTGATGGGTCATCTAAAAAATGGTCATACTCGCCTTGCAGCATGTACTCGCCTTCAACAAACTGAAAGGGCACATCATCCGGCAATGTTCCGCCGGGCCACTTCATAGCCAGGGTGCCAAGGATATCATGGACCTGGCCTGCACCATTAATTGGTGCTTCTATAAAAAAATACATATCGGGATCATATTTCAGAACAAAATTTTTGTTTGCCCTTACCCAGGCATCAACATCGTAATGAGCCTCTTTAAGGGTTATTCCCTCGGTGCGGGCAGGCAAGTAGCTTTGAGGCAGGAAAATCGGAACCTGGTCTGGCTTTTTTAAAGCTATGGTGTCATCAATTCTTTTTCTTTTTTGTTCATACTTTTCATTCATTTTTGTTACCTCCCATCCATGCTTTTGCCAGGGTTACGGCATCCATAGCTGTTTCACCGAAAGCATCTGCACCAGCATAATCAACTATATCTTCTGTTACAGTGCCGCCGCCAATCATAATCTTGACATTGTTACGCAAGCCAGCTTCAGAAATGCCGGATATCGTATCTTTCATAGCATCAAAGGTTTTTGTTAAAAATCCGCTCATGCCTAAGATATCAGGGTCTTCAGTTTTTATTGATTCAACGAATTTTTCAATTGGAACATCAACGCCTAAATCTACAACTTCAAAGTTGTTTGACTCCAGCATAAAAATAACTATGTCCTTACCAATATCATGAATATCACCGAATACTGTTCCGAAGACAATCTTCCCTTTTTTCTTGCCATTTCCTGTTGTAGAATCTAATTCCGGTTTAATTATTTCAGTAATTTGTTTTAGTATTTCGCCGCTCATAATCAGTTCTGGCAGGAAGTACTCACACTTCTCAAACTTGCTACCAACTTCTTCCATTGCAGTCTGGCAATCCGTTAAAATTTTATTTGGTGCTACTCCCTGGTCGAGCAAATCTTGAGTAATTTGTAAGGCTTTTTTGTCATCCATTGCGACGATTGCATCAATTAGCTCTCTACCCATTTTTATGCCTCCTTTGAAGTTATAATATGCTGTATATACAGCATATTATAACTTTATCCCAACCGTTTGTGTCTGTCAAGTCTAAACTTTTAGAAATTAGAAAAATGCTCTATCGAGATTTACAGATAAGAGCATTTTAAAGAGTTGAAGTAGTGTTTTTTAAGAGATTAATGTAAATGAGTTGTTGGAATGACGATCATGTTTCCGTAATACTGAACCATGTTTTTACTCCCGCAGGCCGGACACTGCTGTTCGATACCCTTTTCTTTTTCCGCCAGGGAAGCTTTAACTTCAGTAACCTCTTTACAGTCTTTGCAGATGAATTCATAAATTGGCATTTGGCAGACCCTCCTCAATTAAAATGGTGAAAAGAAACCTGCTGAAATGGTTGATAGATGTGCTTCGATTGGTTGTAGGATTAAGTGTTGCTAAGCTGCTGTCAGTAGTTTGTCTTATTAGTTTACTTCAACATTGCCAGACAGAATCCTTCTTCAAAAAGGCAGTAATTACAGGTAAGTTATTATTTTACGTTACTATTAACAGTTCTGATCTATTTGTTATACAATAATAAGTGAAAAAGAGAGGGTGATACTTTTTATGATAGATTTACTTTTAGCCGTAGGAGCATATATACTCGGCGCTATTCCTTTTGCCTACTTGTTTGGCAGGCTTTTTAAGCGTGTCGATATCAGGCAGGCAGGGAGCGGTAATGTAGGAGCAATGAATGCCTTCAAGAATGTCAACCGGGTTACCGGTATATTAACTGCCCTGGCAGATATAGCCAAGGGAGTTCTGGCAGTCCACCTGGCAGTAGTATATAGCAATTTGCCTGAACTGTACCTGCTGGCTGCATTCCTGGTTGTCCTCGGGCATAATTATAATATCTTTCTTGGGTTTAAAGGCGGCAAAGGGCTTGCTGCATTGGCCGGCGTGCTGCTGTATATCTCTCCAATGACTTTTTTATATACCTTGATCCTGGTTATAGTTCTCGTTCTATTAATCAGGGATGTCAATACTGTTTTCGGTGTGGGGGTATTTTCTCTGCCTGTATTTTTTTATTTTCAAACAGGGAGCATTCATTATGTTTTGACCGGTCTGGCCATTGCTTTAATTATCGCTGCAAAGCACATTAAAGATTTCCAGGCTTACCGCGAAGGGCGAAGGGGGCTTTTCTAGCCAGGCAACTTTTCCTTAAGTATAGCAATGCGGTAATACTGGATAATATCAATTAAGCGGTGGTTGCCGCAGCGGGGTTCTTCTTTTTCCAACCGGTACTCTTCAAAAGCCGGCAATTTATTTTCTTTAATCAGCCCGCTGATTACTTTATTGGTGAGATGTGTGTACAGCAGGACATTTTGGTTATCCTTCCGGCAGGCCAGGACAGTATAGGGTAGCTTGCTATTTGCCAGCGCTGGGCTTAGGATAAGTTCTGTGCCGGGCAAGAGCAGTTCCCACAGGCGGCCCGGATTGGCCAGGTACGCCTGTTCTTTGCGGCCCTTTAACTCTACCTCAACTACAAAACGGTTTAACCGCTTTAAAAAGGTTCCCTGTAACTTTGGAAAAGTGAACGGATAACTAAGCATAGTTTTAGTATCCTTGTTAGGCAAGTTTCAGTCAAGCCAAACTTTTATTAAAGCCATTTGCGTTGTAAGCAATAATTGCTTTTAAAAAAGCAATTTACCACAATTTTACCGCTTAGCGCCGCCAAAAGTAGAAATAACTAACCCTTTTCAATCCCTCTAGCGTGAGTTTACTAACTTAAAAAGCCAAATAAGCGATTTGGCCAATGATATCAGACCTTTCGAGAGATCTATGGTGTATAAACTAAAACGACCCGAGCAATTCTTGATAAAGCTTATTTAATTCGGGTTCCATCTCTTCGAGCTGCGACACTTTAGCCGGCTTGCCTTTTATACCGGTCACAGTAACAATATCTGCTTTACGGATATCTGAGAGCATATCAATTAAGCTTTCGATGCTGTAATTGTAGCCTAAATCTTTAGCTTTTTTCCACAGTAACTGGGATAATAAAAGGCCGGTTAAACAAATAAAAGTGTGAACCCTAATCTTTTGATCGGTCCAGTGATACTGGGGATGTAATGTGTTATGATAAGGATTTTTTAAATGCTTAAAAACACGTTCAACATTGCTCTGACCAAAATAAGCGCTTACTATTTCAGCATCACTCCAGTTGTCCTGGGAGGTGACCAATATTTTTTTACCGAAATGCTCTTCGGTAACCTTAAGACAGGCCAATAGGTCAAGTTCCCAGTCAATATCGAAACGACCGCCACC
>SL_8KL_010_SEDDRAFT_10002249_pt1 | contig 16365 bp, 16 predicted proteins | sample SodLakKL_010_SED_4_FD_11160 | JGI IMG/M metagenome (IMG submission 11160)
CACGGGCACCCCCCAGGTAAGGTCGCGGGTAACGGCTCTGTCGCCAAGACCGCTTTTGAGCCAGCTTTTGCACTGTCCAACTACATTGGGTTTCCAGTTATTGCGAGTATCAATCCAGTTTTCAAGCTTTTCCTGAAAATCTCCCAATGGAATAAACCAGTGCTCTGTTGTTTTAATTATGGGTTTATTGCCGGTAATGGAGCTCACAGGATCGATCAGGTCGGTAGGAGAAAGGGAAGTACCGCATTTTTCACACTGGTCGCCATAAGCTTCAGGGTGACTGCAATGCGGACAGATACCTTTTACGTATCTGTCGGGAAGAAACATATCGGTCTCTTCATCATAAAGCTGTTCCTGGCTCTTTTTTTTGAACAGGCCCTGTTCATAAAGTTTTAAAAAAAAATCTTGTGAGGTCTCTTTGTGTGTTTTTGAGCTGGTTCGGCCGTAGTAATCGAAATGAATTCCGAACTCTTCAAACACTTTTTTATTCCACTCGTGGTAGCGGTCAACAATCTCTTTTGGAGTAACACCTTCACGTTCAGCTGCTATGGTAATAGGTACACCGTGTTCATCCGATCCGCAAATGTGGATAATATCGCGGCCCTTGAGTCTCTGGAAACGGGTATACAGATCTGAGGGCAGATAAGCGCCGGCAAGGTGGCCAAGGTGTATCGGGCCATTGGCATAGGGTAGTGCGGAGGTAACTAAAATTCGTTTGGCCATAAAAAATTTACTTACTTGTTTCGAGCGGCTGAAATTACAATACAGTGGCGTAAGTTACCAATATGATACCCAACTTTCCTGTTGGCAATCAAGATTGAAGGTTTTGGTCGTTGAAAATATGGAAAAAAGCATACAGCGCCACACCTGCTGCAACGGATACGTTCAGTGAATGCTTCATTCCAAACTGTGGTATTTCAACAGCCTCGTCGATATCGGGCAACATCTCAGTACTTATCCCGGTTACTTCATTCCCCAGAACGAGACAGATTTTTGGTGATCGGGGTACGTATTCATGAATCATTTTGCTATTCACTGTCTGTTCAAGCCCTACGATCTTGTATCCATTACTCTTCAATTCACTTACTGCCTTTTTAATGTCTTTAATCTGTTTCCAGGGCACATGTTCTTCTGCACCGATAGCCGTCTTTGTAATTTCTGCGCGTGGTGGTATTGGAGTATAACCCGAAAGCCAGACCTCTTTAATGCCAAAAGCATCTGCTGATCGAAAAGCGGCACCTACATTATGAAGGCTTCGAATATCGTGCAGCCAGAGAATGAAGGAGCTTCGAAGAGGGGATGAACGCTTCAGGTTTTGTTGGAGAATCTCTTTTGTGCTTCTTTTTTTCAATGTTGTGCTGTTGTATAGTTTTTAGTAATTAAACGTGTGTTTGAGCTAAGTAAATGCATTCGAAGGTCTGCCTTAAAAGGGGCTCATTTTTTGAACGCATTAGCGAAAAGAAATCTCGAAGGCTTTTGGGATGAATTAACATTTAACTCGAACTTACGTTAAATCAAAAGCAGAAGCTTTCGGTTGTTGGTTTAATTCAAAATGATTTAAAAAATTAAGGTTGGGAAACAGTGCTGAACACCCTATTTTTATAGATTAAATAGTTACAGATTAAAATGCGGGAATAGCAGTTTTTAACTGCTTTTTCTGTTTTAAAAAGTTGAATAGAACAAGGAATTATGAAGAAGAATTACCTGTCCAGAGAAGGATATGAAAAGTTAGACAAAGAACTAAGAGATCTTAAGACCAGAGGGCGCAAGGAAATTGCTGAAGAGATATCAGAGGCTCGTGCAAAGGGTGATTTAAGTGAGAATGCCGAGTATGATGCTGCCAAGGAGGCCCAGGGCCATCTGGAAAAAAGAATTGCGGAGTTGGAAAATACACTGGCAATATCCAGTATTTTGGAAGAAAAAGATATTGACACATCCAAAGCTTACCTATTGTCCACGGTAACCATTCATAATAAAAAAGTGGATAAAGAGGTGAAGTATACTCTGGTATCAAAAGATGAGGCTGACTTTAAGAAGGGAAAAATTTCAGTTGATTCACCTATAGGTAAAGCTATACTGGGCAAAGAGATAGGAGATGTTTTTACTGTAGATGTACCCGCAGGGACACTCGAGCTTGAAATCAAAAAAATTGAAAGATAAATAAATGAAAGTAGGAGTAGTTGGAACCGGTTATGTTGGGTTAGTATCAGGCACCTGTTTTGCAGACAGCGGCAATGACGTAAATTGCGTGGATATCGATGAGAAAAAAGTGGAACTCATGCGAAATGGGGAAGTGCCAATCTATGAACCGGGACTGAATCGTGTTTTCGAACGGTCTATCCGGGAAAATCGTCTGCATTTCACAACAGATCTTGAAGGGACATTTCAGACCTCAGAAGTAATATTTCTCTGCCTTCCAACTCCTCCGGGTGCCAACGGTGAGGCCGATCTGAGCTTTGTACTTAATGTAGCCAATAAGCTTGGAGATCTTTTTAACAAATACCCGGGCTACAGGGTAATCGTGAATAAGAGTACGGTTCCGGTAGGCACAGCAGATAAGGTTAGAGAGGCTATATCTGCGAAAACTGATCATGAATTTGATGTGGTTTCCAACCCCGAATTTTTAAGGGAAGGGGCCGCTGTTGAAGATTTTATGAAACCTGAGCGCGTTGTTGTGGGGACATCGAGCCAGAGAGCTGCCAACATTATGACAACTCTGTACGAACCATTTGTTCGCAGCGGTAACCCCATAATTATTATGGATGAGCGCAGTTCGGAACTCACCAAATATGCTGCAAATGCCATGTTGGCAACCAAGATCACTTTCATGAATGAAATTGCCAATGTCTGTGAGAAACTGGGAGCAGATGTTGATCACGTACGGCGTGGTATCGGCACGGATTCCCGAATCGGCAAACGATTTCTGTTTGCGGGTATTGGGTATGGGGGCAGCTGTTTCCCAAAAGATGTGCAGGCTATTCACCATACCGCCGGTGAACACGGCTACAATTTTCGAATACTCGATTCTGTGATGAAAGTTAACGAGACACAGAAAGTATCCATCGTTGAAAAGATGAAAGCATTCTATAAAGGAGAGCTGGATGGAAAAACCTTCGGTATTTGGGGGTTGTCTTTCAAACCTGAAACCGATGATATTCGCGAAGCTCCTTCCCTCTATATAGCAGATGAGCTTGCCGGCCTGGGGGCAAAATTGAAGGTTTATGACCCTGAAGCCATGGATACGTTTAAAAAGGCGGCCACCAAGCGCACACTCGCCAATATCGAGTTCATGAACGATCGCGATTCAGTACTGGATAATGTGGATGCACTTATCATCTGCACGGAGTGGAATGAGTTCAGGCGGCCCGATATGGCAAGATTCAAGAAGGTAATGAAGTCTCCTGTGGTTTTTGATGGCCGAAACCTTTACGATCTAAATCGCGCCAAAGAGGCCGGATTAACGTATATCAGCGTGGGGCGGCCTGTAGTGAGCGCATAGCCTTACATCTCAATGAAGTGTGAAGAGTGGATAGGCATTAAATGGTAAAAAAATTCAGGGTTTCAAATTTGTTCATCAATAAGCATTGAGTAAAACTGAATTACATCCGGTTGGTAATCAGCTATGAAGAAGAAAAAACTTATCGATGTATATCCATACAGGTATGTAGAGAACGTTATGGAGTTTCTTCTATTCAGGCGTGCCATGGGTAAAATTTACCATAATCAATGGCGAATGATAGGCGGCAAGGTTAAAGAGAATGAGACCTATTGGCAGGGAGCTCTTCGTGAATTTAGTGAGGAGACCGGCCTGAAACCGGTTAAGTTCTGGACCATACCCAGCGTGAATACATTTTATGAGCACTCTACGGATGTAATTCATCAAATTCCTGCATTTGCAATACAAGTAGGCAGTAGTGATGAACCACAGCTGAATAATGAGCACACTGAGTTTGCCTGGCTGCCGAAAGAAAAGGCGATCGATAAAATACTGTGGCCGGAACAAAAGCGTTTGATAAAGCTAACACATACAATTGTAACTACTGACCAAATCCTTGACGATTGGCTCGTTTCCTAATTCTGACTACCCTGTTTATTGCGTTTTTTGTGATTTTAGTGCCCCGGAGCTCGGAGGCTCAATCGCGAAGCTATGAGATCTTGCCGGCACCTGATATTTGGTATAATGATGTAGACGGTATCCGGTTGGGCATACGCCTCAAGGGTCAGGTACCCGGTACCTTTGAGGATGGACCACACCGGCTCGATTTCGGATTTTGGGTCGGAACATGGTTGCCTTCACTTCCGGTTTCATATTACCTCTCCTTCACCGAACCGATCCCCGCTTGGTCTGAATATGGAAGTGAAGCCAGTATTCAGCTAATTAGCAGTGTTCGTACCGGATATAACATTCAGGGGGTTGCCTTTAATAAACGCTGGCAGCAGGGCTTTGATGAACGCCGCTACAGAGAATTAAAGGTGTTTAACTCTTATGAAAGGAGATTTGATGACGAGTATACGGCCTTTCCCGTTCTATGGTCAGACGACAATAAGCTGCTCACTAAGCTGTCGGCCGAATTGCAGAGTGATAATACACTTGGCTGGTACAATCTGAACCTGACAGGTTCTGTTCAATACCTGGACGAGACCTATACTACGGCTTCAGTTACTGCTATACAGAGAATTAATTTTAATGATAGCTGGGGATTGAGATTACGGGGGTTTGCGGGAGCGGCATCATCCAACACGGCTCCGGAGTATCTTTTCAGCCGCAGCAGCGGAACAGCCGTTGAGACGATTCGATCGGGCATTACAAGAGCCAAGGGAACCATACCACAACCCTGGATGGAAAGCGGGAAATTTCACCTGGCCGGCGGAGCAAATTTAAGGGGCTACACATATCAGGATATCGATTCTTACACCTACGATTCATGTGTAAACTGCGATGATAACAGCGCTGAGATAAACGTTGTAAATCCGCTGCTCTTTCGTTCCATACTTGCCTTTAACTCGGAATTCGACTATCCCAATCCATTAAAAAACCTCTTTAACAGAATTCCCTATGTATCCGAATTTGTGGATTTCAGATCATATCTTTTCTTTGATGCCGGCAGATCGATGGGAACAGGAGCAGACCCCAAAACACTTTTTGCTGATGCAGGTGCCGGATTCTCCTTATCTTTGAATATACCCGACTATCTTGGGAAACCACGGGGATTCGTGTTGCGTTATGAAATTCCGGTCTGGCTTTCTGAGCCCGGTACGGAAGACTCATTAAAGCTGCGGCATCTCTTTGGATTTGGTGCCGTAATTTCATTCTGATATCCCGATCATGCGAAGTCTATTTTTGATCATACTGTTTTGTATCAGTGCTGTCTCATGTACGTCCAGCCGATGGATGGTTACGGAACAGTTTGCAGTGGATGAGAGAACTCAGCCAGAAATTATTGACCAAAAAAAGGTGATTCTGGTTGACAAAGATCCAACCCCCGATGATCCGGTTATCTCATTTTCACTCTATACAATCACGGAGAAAGAGTATCCGCTCAGGGTTAAAGTTGAAAGAACTGTACAGAAGTACAGGCCCAAATGGGGCTTCGTTGCCCTGGGGGTTGCCGGTACTGCATTTGCCCTTCTGGCCGCCAACTCAAGCGTCATATTGCCGTCTGTTACAACGTCTCAAAAATTGATGTTGAATATATCGGGTGGGCTTATTGGAGCTCTCTCCTTTCTAAACATGCAGCCTGCAGGTGACCCCATCTACACCGGCGAATCTGAATTAATGAGACGAAGCGGAGTAGAAGTTGTTCAGGATTCCCTGAGAACGTTAAATGCATCAGATATTGTAGCAGATATGCTGGTTACCTATAAAGGGGAGGAGCTTTTCAGCCAAAGTGATTTGGAATTTCGTCAAACATCCCTGGATGTAAATCTTGCCTCTCTGGAACCCCGGCTTAGAGAGATTGCAGATAAAGAGTCGGTTATAGACATAAAAATCAGCTACAATGGAATGAGTAAGGAGGTACAAGTTCCCGTGGATAAATTCCTGGCTCCGTTTCTCAATGTTTCCAAACCTGTTGTCAACCTCAGAAATTCACCTCAGACGGCATTTACCAATATCGTTGCAGAGGTGGGAGAGGGCAGTCTGCTGGAAATTATTGATTCTGATACAGAGGATTGGTACAGGGTCAGGTATCAGGAAACAGAAGTATATATCGAAAAATCAAGTGGCACGGTTGAGTGGAAAGCTGCCATTGAGTCGGCTTCCACTCTGATTTTTGAATTTGCAGAAATTCCTTTCGGCGAAATTGATGTTGAAAATTCACTTCCGATTTTAAAACCCCGCGATACCTCCGACAGAGCACTGATTTTGACAAATGCCATTGATAACAGGCATGGAATGCGCCAGTATATTGAACGGGATCATAAACTGTTCAATCACTATATGAGAACTGCGCTTCAAATGGGTTCTGAGCAGATATCAGAGATCGTTGAAGATGGCAGCAACGGGCTGGCTGATTTCTCTAATGAGCTGCAGGGAGTGGATCAAACAAGTTCACTTATTGTCTATATCACAGGGTTTGCAACGATCAAGGAGATTGATGGCAGGGAAGAGATCGTTATGATCTACCTGGATGAGGATGAAATTCAGCATGAAACCCGGTTAACGGATCTGTTTACCGATCTTCGTCGGGCCGAACCTGAAGCGCTCTTCCTGTTTGTAGATTTAGAGTATATTGAAAGCAGCGGGGGTGTGGTAAATGAGCGCATAAGAAATGGCGGTAATTCTCTTTTGAACCGCACGGCAAACGAGTTGCTTCGTGAGCAACCAAACTCCGTTATTCTGTTCAGTAACCGACCAGGACAGAGTTCGGGAATTTATACAGGTATGATTGACGGCAACAAACGCCATCATATCTTTAACTATTTCTGGGCCGAAGCTCTAAAACAACGCAATACAAAAATGTCTGATTTAATTCGTCACCTGGAAAACAACGTCGATTACACCTCCCGCAGAATTCATGATCGTCCGCAGGAGATCCAAGCGTTCGGAAACTTTACGCTAGACATCGCCGGAAGATGATCGGATGGGTTTACATTGTATTATGTGCTGCCACATCCGTACTGATTGCCCATCTGTTAAAAGTAATTGAGTTTAAAAACTTTGACACCATCCGGGTTCTTACCATCAACTACTTGGTTGCCTTTACGGTTGCTTTTGGAACTTCAGGCTTAAATTCATTTGCTGAACTGCAGATTGCTGATATTTCAGGCCCGCTGTTTTTGGCTGCTTTTACCGGGTTTTTTTTCATTGCTAACTTTTTCATCTACAGCAAATCTGTATTTCATAACGGAGTGGGAATCAGCATTGCGGCGATGAGAATCTCTCTGCTTATTCCTGTACTTCTATCAACACTTTGGTACCTGGAATATCTTGACTTCTGGCAATGGATCGGCGTTAGCCTGGTATTTGTAACACTCTTTTTGCTTCTTCCGAACAAGCGAAAAATGTTAAGAGAGCCGTTTAGCGCAGCCTGGCTGTTACTGCTGCTCTTTTTGGGAACGGGTATTGGTGATGCTTCATTGAAAGTGTATGAGGCTGAATTTTCCGGTTTACTGAGCAAGCAACAATTTATGGGATTTGTATTTCTGACAGCATTCTTATTGGGAGTAGTGACCATTGCCGTTCGAAATAGATGGGCATTTACAAAAGGAGAGTTGCTTTTGGGAATTGCCATTGGTATTCCTAATCTTTACACATCCATCTTCCTAATTGAAGCACTTGAGCGCATGAGTGGCGGAGTTGTCTACAGCAGCGTCAACGTTTTAACCGTTCTGGGCGGGACAATACTTGGAGTGATGAAATGGGGAGACCGGCTCACCAAGGTGCAATGGACCGGAATATTTTTAACACTGATCTCAATACTATTACTAATCTGATAACATGACATTAATTGACAAGATACGACAGCAAGCATCTGAACACAGAAAACATATCCTGCTTCCTGAAGCTGAAAGAGATATACGGGTAATCAGAGCTGCAGTTAGAATGTCGGAAGAGGAGTATGCAAATCCTGTTTTGCTTGGCAGTGGGGTCATCATACGTAAACTTGCAGCAGAGAATGAAGTTTCAATTCCTGACGGAGTAGAGATTGCAGCCTATAATGACCCGGAATCGGAACCCGAAAAGTATGACTTTTTTAAAGAGAAGCTGTCGCATAAAAACCTCGATCAGTCGCAGTTAAAAGCACTTTGTAATAACCCGTTGTATACAGCAGGATGGATGCTTGCAACGCGCAGGGGAGATGCAGCGGTGGCCGGATCAGTTGCATCAACCGGCCAGGTTATTGTGTCGGCACTCAGAACGGTTGGAGTGTCACCCGAATCAGAACTTGTGTCGAGTACATTTCTGATGGAAATGCCGGATGGAAGAGTATTTACCTACTCTGATTGTGCGGTTGTTCCATATCCAGATGCTGAACAGCTTGCCTCCATAGCCATTGATGCCGGAAAAACACACAGCCTGATAACCGGCGACGTCCCGGTTATTGCATTTCTCTCTTTCTCCACAAAAGGAAGCGCCCGGCATGAACGGGTTGATCTTGTGAGGAGAGCTTATGAAATCGCTTCAGCAAAAAAACCGCAGTGGAAAATGGATGGGGAGTTTCAGTTTGATACGGCCGTGATTCCCGCTATCGCTAAAAGAAAAGCTCCCGACTCGCCTATTGCGGGAGATGCGAATGTATTCATCTTCCCAAATCTTGATGCGGGTAATATCGCTTATAAGATTACCGAACGCCTGGCCGGAGCCACGGCAACCGGGCCCATTTTACAGGGATTGAACAAGCCCTATATGGACCTTTCGCGAGGATGCTCGGTTGATGATATTGTAAATACGGCTTGTGTGGCCGCGCTGCTATCAGTTTAATCTCAAAACTTTTGATGCAGTTCGGGGAATTAGTCCATTTGCCTATCACTCCAATAGCCCATTTCAATTGGAGCTTTACCGGTTAAAGTCCTTTCTTAGGCTAAACATTTAATCGGCTTTAACGTGGCCGTTAATTTGCTTATATTTATTCATTCCAAATAAGGATAACGAGTAAATGTCCTTGATTTAGTGAACTAAGGCACAATTTGAGGTGTTACCCGACTAACTAAAAGAAATTAATCCAGAAAATAAATCAACATGAGTGAGACAAAAGCTCTCGAAGCAATGATCGGTGAAGAGTACAAATATGGCTTCAGCACCGATGTTGAATATGAGGATTTTCCCAAAGGAATCAATGAAGATGTTGTCCGCCTGATTTCCCAAAAGAAAAATGAACCGGAGTGGATGACTGAATTCCGGCTGAAGGCGTATCGTGCGTGGATCGAGATGGAAGAACCCAGCTGGTTCAACGCCACCTACCAAAAACCTAAGTTTGATACGCTTCAATACTATTCAGCTCCGAAAAACAAGCCGAAGCTCGACAGCTTGGATGATGTTGATCCGAAAATTCGCGAAACCTATGAAAAACTGGGAATTCCACTCGAAGAGCAGAAGATGCTCTCCGGCGTGGCTGTTGACGCAGTATTTGACAGTGTTTCGATCTTCACCTCTTTTAAAGAGAAACTTGCTGAAGCGGGCGTAATTTTCTGCTCCATCTCAGAGGCGGTGCAAAATTATCCCGAGCTGGTAAAGAAGCATATGGGATCGGTTGTCCCAATTCGTGATAATTTCTATGCGGCTCTGAATTCAGCGGTATTTTCGGATGGCTCTTTTTGTTACGTGCCGAAAGACACCATCTGCCCGATGGAGCTCTCTACCTATTTCCGGATCAACAACATGAATTCCGGTCAGTTTGAGAGAACTCTCATCATTGCTGAAGATAACAGCCAGGTGAGTTATCTGGAAGGATGTACCGCGCCTATGTATGATGAACATCAACTTCATGCAGCTGTTGTGGAACTTGTAGCGATGGAAAATGCTGAAATTAAATACTCTACAATTCAAAACTGGTACTCCGGCGATGAAGATGGAAAAGGCGGGATCTACAATTTTGTTACCAAGCGTGGGATTTGCAAAGGTGACAACTCAAAAATTTCCTGGACTCAGCTTGAGACAGGATCTGCAGTAACGCTCAAATATCCAAGTGTAATTCTAAAGGGTGATAACTCAGTAGGAGAATTTTTCTCTGTAGCTGTGACGAACAAGATGCAGCAGGCCGACACCGGAACGAAGATGATTCACCTTGGCAAAAACACCAAGAGTACTATCATCTCGAAAGGAATCTCTGCAGGTCGATCTAATAACAGCTATCGCGGCCAGGTGAAAATCAGCAAGAAAGCGGATAACGCCAGAAATTACTCTCAGTGTGATTCCATGCTGATTGGCCAAACTTGCGGAGCTCATACATTCCCGTATATAGAGTCGGCAAACCCGACCGGAAAAATTGAGCACGAAGCCACTACCTCAAGGGTAGGTGAAGAACAGATCTTCTACCTGCAGCAAAGAGGATTGAGTGAAGATGACGCGATTTCACTCATCGTAAATGGCTTCTGTAAAGAAGTACTCAAAGAGCTGCCCATGGAGTTCGCCGTAGAAGCCAACAAACTTCTCGGCATCAAACTCGAAGGCAGCGTCGGATAAAAAGAAGTCCCCTCTTGCCCCGTAGGGATGCCTATGGCAAGAGGGGATTTNGGGGTGTGTAAAGTTCAAGTCAAATTTTATTGAAGCTTTCATCTCCAATTCAACCATTTTTAAAACAAAGAAAAACCAAATAAAAATACTGTGTTAGAAATTAAAGACTTACATGTTGTAGTTGAGGAAGACGGGACTGAAATCCTGAAGGGAGTAAACCTCAAAGTTAACAAAGGTGAAATTCATGCCATTATGGGTCCCAACGGCAGCGGGAAGAGTACACTCGCTAAAATTGCCGCCGGTCATCCGGAGTATGAAGTAACCAAAGGTGATATTCTCTACAACGGCGAGAGCATTCTGGAGATGGATCCTGATGAGAGGGCTCACGCAGGAATTTTCCTGGCGTTTCAGTATCCGGTTGAAGTTCCCGGAGTTACCAATACAACCCTTTTGAGGGAATCATACAATACTATAGCCAACTCAAGAGGTCGTGAAGAGCTGGACCCGCTTGAATTTGATGACTATATCAAAGACAAGCTTGATCTGGTTCAGATGAATCCTGATTTCCTCGAGAGAAGTGTGAATGCAGGCTTTTCGGGTGGTGAGAAGAAGCGCAATGAGATTTTCCAAATGGCGGTTCTCCAGCCAAAGCTCTCGCTTCTGGACGAGACCGATTCAGGACTTGATATCGATGCGCTGAAAATTGTTGCAAACGGTATCAATCAGCTGCATGGCGAAGATGATGCTGTTGTGTTGATTACTCACTATCAGCGATTGCTTAATTACATTGAGCCTGATTTTGTTCATGTTATGATTGGCGGAAAGATCGTAAAAAGCGGTGATAAGACACTTGCATACAAACTGGAAGAGCAAGGTTACGACTGGCTCGAAGCTCACGCAAAAGTAAACGGAGAGGCGGTATAATGGCACTTCCTACACAGGTAGAACCATCATTTTTGCACAGGCTGGCAAAGCACGCTCCCGAGAGCGGCAACTGGACAGCGATACGTGAACAGAGTTTGAAAGAGATAAACGCAACACCATTCCCTCACAAGAAAATTGAGGAGTGGAGATTTATAGATCTAAAACCGTTTACGAAGATTGAATTCACTTCACTGGATGATGCCGGTACACTTCCAGCAACTGATATTGAGAAGTTTTTTCTTCCCGAATCAGATCGAAGCAGACTGGTATTCATTAATGGCCGGTATAATGAAAAATTCTCATCCATCGGCGGACTTGGTAATGGTGTAACGGTTGGGAATTTAAACTCATTTACCGATAACAGTGTTGTTGAGAAGTATCTGAACAAGCTTGTTGACTATGAAAATGATGTATTTGTACCCTATAACGGTCTGATGTTTGAGGATGGAGCATTTATCCATCTCGAAAAAGAGGCAAAGGCCGAAGCTCCCATACAGATATTGAATATATATACTGATTCCAAAAAGGCGTTTGTAGCCACCCCGCGAATGCTGGTTGTGGCTGAAGAGGACTCAGATGTAACCATTATTGAAGATCACATCGGGTTAAGCGGCAATGAGTATTTGACAATTCCTGTTTGTGAAGTGAAAACCAAACAACGGGCGCACATACATCACGTTCGTATACAGCGCGATAGCCTGAATGCCCTTCACGTTTCAAGGCCAATCGCCTACGTGGAGAAGAATTCAGAATATCACTCATACACCATTAACCTGGGTGCAAAACTTGCCAGAAATGAACCTAAGGTAATTCAGGAAGATGAAGAGGTAGATTTTACCCTTGATGGATTGGTATTGATCGATGGTGAGCAGATTGCCGATACTCACTCAAGCATGGATCACAGGTTCTCTCACGCAGAGAGTCATCAGCTCCATAAGGTTGTGGTAAATGGTAACGCTCACAGCATTTTTAACGGGAAAATCTTTGTTCGAAAGGATGCTCAGAAAATTGACTCATTCCAGGAGAACAAGAACCTGCTACTATCGAAAGATGGACTGGTAAATACCAAACCTCAGCTCGAGATTTTCGCTGATGATGTACTCTGTTCGCATGGAGCCACTATTGGGCAGCTGGAACCGGAAGAGGTGTTTTACCTGCAGAGCCGGGGAATGACAGAAGAGAAGGCAAAAGAGGTTTTAACCTATGCTTTTGCTCTCGAAACCATTGAAAACATGAAGGTGGAATCGGTTCACAAGCTTCTCATTGAAGAGGTTTACCGCTACACCAAAGCAAATTCCGTAGCGAAAGTATCCGCCTAGATAGTCCCCCTTTGAAGGGGGGACGTGTATGAGCGTATAGCGAATACAGTGGGGGGATGTTGAATGTTGAATCTGAATTATCTGTTCAATATCACAAACACCCCCTTCTCTTAGGAGGAATTTTTTGAAACCAATCCGAACGCTGTCAGGTCATGCAGACGCTGACAAGTTCTCTGAGCAATATGTCACAAACAGCAATAAAATTACCGGCAATAGATTTTGAGAAGATCAGGAAAGATTTCCCGGTTCTTCATCAGGATGTGAATGGACACCCGCTTGTCTATCTCGACAATGCTGCGTCGAGTCAGATGCCTGTACAGGTTGCTGAAAGGATTGACCACTATCACCGATACGAACACTCCAATGTTCACCGGGGTATACACACCCTGAGCCAGAAGGCAACGGATGCGTATGAATTGACCCGAAAAAAGGTAGCTCAGTTTATCAATGCTGCCTCGCATGATGAAATTGTTTTTACATCAGGTACAACGGATTCGATAAACCTGGTGGCCAACAGTTACGGCCTGACGAATTTCAGGGAGGGTGATGAAATTATTCTCTCAGAAATGGAACATCACGCCAACATTGTTCCCTGGCAGATGATCGCCGAGAAGACCGGCGCGGTAATCAAGGTGATTCCCGTAACCGATTCTGGCGACCTTGACATGGAAGCCTACAAAAAGCTTCTTGGAAGCAGAACCAAAATGGTAGCGGTGATTCACCTCTCCAATGCCCTGGGTACGGTTAATCCTGTAAAAGAGATTACAGATTTGGCCCACGATCACGGAGCAGTAGTTTTAATTGATGGTGCACAATCCGTTCCCCACACGAAAGTGGACATGCAGGAGATAGGTTGTGATTTCTTCACGTTTTCCGCACACAAAATGTGTGGGCCTACAGGTTTTGGAATCCTTTACGGGAAAAAGACTCTGCTGGATTCAATGCCGCCCTACAGAGGAGGAGGGGATATGATTGATAAGGTCAGCTTTGAGGAGACCACCTACAATGTGCCTCCATTCAGATTTGAAGCAGGTACACCGCCCATTGCGGCCGGAATCGGATTGTCGGCATCAATCGACTATATAAATGGAATTGGTATTGATGCTATAGCAGATCGAGAAGATAAACTTGTAACCTACGCAGCAGATCGATTGCGAGAAGTTGAAGGCCTTCGGTTTATCGGCGACTCAGAAACACGTGCATCAGTCTGTGCATTTGTATTTGATGAGATTCATGCATCCGATATGGGTACCATTTTAGACAAGCGTGGAATTGCCGTACGAACGGGCCACCACTGCGCACAGCCGATTTTAAGACGATTTAATGTGCCGGCAACAACACGAGCATCTGTTTCGTTTTATAATACAGAAGAGGATATCGACAGATTGATAGACGGAATTTATTACGCTAAATCATTTTTTGAATAAAAAAAAGGTAAAACCCTATGCCAAAGATTAAAGAAATAGAACGAACTCCAAATCCTGATGCAATGCGATTTGTGCTGGGTGAACCGCTTACAAATGGCGTAACCCGTTCGTTTGAAAATAGCGGTGAAGCTGAGCAGGATGAATTGGCCAAAACCCTGTTCAGTATCGACCATGTGATCAATGTCTACTACGTAGATAAGTACATTACCGTTACGCAGGATGGAAAGGCGGTTTGGTCTGAACTGCTTCGAAAACTGGCCCCGCCCATTCGGGAGGCTACACCTCAGCTCGAACTTACAGAGGATGAAGAGGTTCACGCCAGCAGGGAAGTTCAGGATTCGGACGATCCCCGGCTGATCCAAATCAATCAGCTGCTGGATGAGCAGGTACGTCCCTATCTGTTGGCAGATGGAGGTGGTTTGAAGATTGTCGGGCTTGATGGCAACAGGCTCAAGGTTCACTATCAGGGAGCCTGTGGAACATGTCCTACGGCAACTTCCGGTACGCTTTACGCCATTGAGAGCATGGTGAAGCGAATAGACCCGGAAATACAGGTGATTTCGGTTTAATCAGGAATTTTTAATTCACCCTGGGTTAAGATCTGGGTGTCTTGAGGTTTAACGAAGTAACAATATTATGTCAATCACAATAAGCGAACGCGCTGCAAAACGGATCCATGAGATCAGGCAGGAGAAGAATATCTCTGAGAATATTCCTATTCGTGTATCTGTGGTAAGCGGCGGTTGTTCCGGACTCACATATGATCTGGATTTTGATTCCCAAAAGGAGATCACTAAAGCAGATAAAGAGTTTGAAGACCACGGTGTAAAAGTGGTAGTAGACATGCGCAGCTTTCTCTACCTGGCCGGCACTAATCTCGACTTTACAGACGGACTACAGGGCAGGGCTTTCATTTTCAAAATCCCAACGCCGTTCGCAGCTGCACTTGTGGGGAGTCATTTTCTTTATGAGAAAGGAGTATCTGACGGTTTAGACCTGACAGCATTTCCGATGTTTTCCCGGGTTTCTGTCAGCGTCGGGATTTCTTCGGAATCTGCGTCGATAATTTTCAAAAAAGGAGTAAACAGGACATTCTCCGTACAAAATCCAACGCTGTCAGATCCAGTGGGTGCTACAGGTTTCCTTCTTGCTACTTGATACTCACTACTCGCTACTTGCTATCACTACTCAACACTATCAAACATGTCTGAAATAGTAAACAAAATAAAACAGTCGAAACTTGAAACGGTTGATCTTGAAAAGTTTGCCGCCGGGGTAACTGTACATGAACTGGACCTGAAAGATTTTCTGTTTCATGAGATGATCCTCAAAGAGGCTGAATTTCGCGAGAAGATGGATGCTCACAACTGGGAGCAATACAAAAACTCATATCTGACGGTCTACTGCTCAACCGACGCCATTATTCCAAAATGGGGCTACATGCTGGTTGTTCAGCATGCAAAAGAGCACGCCATCGATATTCTTTTTGGTGAGAAAGCGGATGCACTGTCTCAAATTTTTCGTCAAAAACTCGATCTTGTAAACTGGGAGTATTACCGCGACCGGTTTGTTCTGCTGAAAGGGTGCAGTAAAATGGATGTGCCCGCTGACGTCTATATGTACGCAACAAAGAAGCTGCTTCCCTATGTTGGAAAACTGATGTACGGAGAAGCGTGTTCGAATGTGCCTGTATACAGGAAAAAGAGATAATGTCCCCCTTCCGAAGGGGGGAGAGGCTCTTAAGAGCCGAGGGGGATGCCCTCTGAGTGTAAACTTGAAGAAATACTCGAAATTGGTAGAATTCCCGCCAGCCTGGCGGTTTCGAATAATGAGACCTCCTGACCCGAGAGATCACTAAGTGGGATAGCTTGTAAGGAAATAATAAATAAACAAGGGCATACACTTTTCTTACCACGAAGGCACGATGACACGAAGGATCACGAAGGTAGAAATATCAAAAATATACACTTCGTGTAATATATTATCTCATCCGTAAACAGAAAGCTGTCTGGCCGCCCTCTGCAAATCCGGATCTCTTATCTCTTTAACGGTATCAATTTTCTCTATATATGACTCCGGA
>SL_8KL_010_SEDDRAFT_10002251_pt1 | contig 16349 bp, 17 predicted proteins | sample SodLakKL_010_SED_4_FD_11160 | JGI IMG/M metagenome (IMG submission 11160)
ATCGCTCATCCATCTCTCCCACTGGCTATAATATTCAGGAACTGCAAAGCTTTGCCCTTGAATATAGAAACGTCTTTGTTGCAGTTCAGCACTTGCCTCGGGAAAGAGCAACAGTTCCAAATCATAAGGGGTAATCCCAGCTGGTGCTTCTTCCATAAAATCATTGGACCCCTCAGCGCTTCCATCACGTAAGAAGTCCTGCCAAAGAACTTGTCCAACTCCGATCACAGCAAAAACAATGAAAGTAATAATGATTCGATTCAGAAATTGATCACCTGCATTCGGAGTTTTCCTCCTCCAGCCATAAAAAGAGCTAAAGAGTACGATGATGTGTACTGAAAGCATAAGATGCAGCATATACCGATCAAGATGAGGATTATAAATGACATCAATTACTATACCGCCCACAAGCAACCCAAAGATGATAAGAACCGTGAAAGATGGGTTCCAATAACTTTTTCGTCCTGAATATATTGCGGTTTTTCTTTTTAAAGGAACTCCCTCCACTTTGAATCTTTTTCCCCACATTATGCTTCGATTCACATTATAAAGATGTGGTATAAGGAGAGCAGGGGAGATGTAATAGAAAAAATTCCCAAGATAGTGATCCATGAACTGTTGTGAATTCAGACGGCTGTATATGACAATTGCCGCAATTATTACCAACCATAGCAGTGCTGTTGAGAATTCTTTTAACCAAATATGTTTTTTTACCAGGTTTTCTTCCAGCTCATCATCAGTTTGTAAAGGGGTCAGATGGTCCTCTTCATGCCCATAAAATATTTGGAGCTGGCCCATGGATGTAACAAAATTCCATCCGCTCTTTTCACATAGCTCCCGATATTCTTGAAAGGAAATTCTCCGTTCATCAATTTCATTTGACGGTTTTTCTAATATATCCACCGTGAATAGCAGACTTTGAGGTTCTGTTTTACGGAAAGTTGCCCATAGATGATCGACAACTTCCAGCATCCACCCCTCTCTCGCCTTTTTTTCAAGATATGCCTCAATATTTTTATAATCAAGACTCGAGAACCCCCAGTACACTCTTTTTCGATGATCCCTGTCATCCTTTTTCAGTCCAAACATCTCATTTCCTCCTATCCACCGTGAGTTTTGCTGCCATCCATTACCGTAGAATTCCTTCTAGAAGCAATGCCATCTCCAAGCTTCGGATTTCTTCATTGCTCAACTCCCTGGCCTCTTCGTAATGCCGGTTTAATTCTTCATAATGGCGATCCAGCTCATCGCCGTCCACCACATCTCCTACTTCAAAATGCTTTTCAGGCTCACGGGCATAGTCTGTATAATCTCCCTCTATCAACCACAGGGTATCACCTCTTCGGATCAGAATGGCAGGAAATCCTTCCGTCATATAGAATTCATCCACCTGCCAGTACTGTTTCTGCTCTTCCATTTCAACCCACCGGTCGGTAAAAAAATGAAAATGAAATCTTCGAAGTTCCAGATATTCCTCCACAATTCTCTGGGCAATCCTCTCGGAACGGGTTTCATAGGTCCTGACTGCAATCCCCCATTCTTCTTCACCCCGAATCCATTTTTCACTTTGTACATAGTACACGGGGACTGCAAAGCTTTGTCCAGTTACGGGAAATCGACGATCCTGCAGTTCACGGTCCTCCTCTGCCAGAAAGATTTCTTCGATGGGATACACACTTACCCCTTCAGGAGCTTCTTCAATTCTCATTTCCCGACTGAACTGCTCCTCTATTTCCCTTTCAAACCGCTGACTTTCAAAATGGTTCACCACAGCCATCACGATAAAGATCATGAGGAAGGCGATGATGGCAAAAATCAGCCCATCTTCCTTTTTTTCTCCTTTTTTCCGAATCGTGAGTTTCAGTATTGTTCCGATCGAAAATCCCACGATAACCGGGATCAATGCGAAGGGCATATCGGTCTGAGGATTGTAAATCGTATCCAGGATTACGCCGAGGATCATGGCTAATAAAATGGCTATTGCCGTAAGATCGATCAGAAGCTGTCTTCGTCTCCCTGAGAAAAAGGTTTCCTCCTGCTTATCAGGCAACCCTTCTTTTTTTACTTTCCTGATCCATAAAATGCTTCTTACCAGCCCTAATGCTGCAGAAATCATCATGAAGGGATACACATAAAAGATCATGTTTCCCAAGTAGTCATCCATATACATTCCTGCCCGAAAGCGACTGAAGATCACAAGACCGAGAGTAAGAAGAAAAACACCGATGCCGATCGAGAAATCCTTTCTCCAAAGCTTCTTCTTAGCAAGATTTTCTTCCAGCTCTTCATCGGTCTGAAGTGGCAGAAGGTGATCCTCTTCTTTAGAGACAAAAATCTGGAGATGCTTGATGGAAGTGACAAAGGTCCAACCGCTTTCTTCACAGAGATTCCTGTACTCCTTTAGCTCATCGGTTACTTCCGGGGTCAGAGTTCCGCTCTGTTCAAACACATCGATGGAATATCTCAAATTTTGTGGTTTACCTTCCCGAAAGGTTGCCCAGACTTCTCCGATGGACTCCAGGTGCCAACCATCACTCGACATTTTTTCGATATAGGCTTCCATTCCTTTATAGTCCAATGTGGAATATCCCCAGTACACTCTTTTTCGTCTTGCTTGATCCTTCTTTCTCAGTCCAAACATTCAGCTTCCTCCTCCCAGCAATCGTTCACCGTCCTGTATCAGTCTGTTCAGTCGCTGGAACTCTTCCTCCAACAAATCTCTGCCTTTTTCCGTGATCACATAATTTTTTTTGCGATCCTCCTGGGATACCACCTTGATAATCCCTTCATTTTCAAATCGTGAAAGAAGAGTATAGAGTGTTCCTGCTCCAATGATCACATGGCCTTCGGTCATCTCCTCGACCCTTTGCATAATTCCGTAGCCATGATTCGGTGTCGTAAGAATCAGTAAAATATAATACATCGGTTCCGTGAGATTTTTCAATTGTTTTCTTGCCACCACCCTCACCCTCTTCCTCATCAAATTTACGTTGTCTTTGCTATCGATCATCGTTATATCTATTATCGATATATATCTATACTCGATATAGTATCAGAGAATAATCTTACCGTCAAGACTTTTTATACAAATAAAAAACATCAACGACATCGTTGATGTTAGGGTGTTAGGTCGTAAACTTATGAGAAAATGATTACGACTGATTCTTCTTTTTTGCCCGATCCCCCATCAAATAGATTGCGAGAAAAACCGAAAAGAAAACGAAAAAATGCACTGCTGCTTCCCCAATACTGGAAAAGCCTTGCCTGTTTATGCTGACTAGGAGAAACAATGTCGATACCCCTATTGCAAGAATAATGCGGTTAATTTTCATCCTGAATACCTCTCTTTCAAACTGCCATTTTGTTAATGAAAGCTTATCATAGATTATTTCACCAATCAATTATTTTAATAAACAGACCGCTAATCTATAACACGGAAAAAAACTGATGGCGCACCCGAGAGGACTCGAACCTCCGACCTGCGGTTTAGGAAACCGTTGCTCTATCCACCTGAGCTACGGGTGCAAGGCTCTTTTATTATATTCGATATTGATCCGGAAAATTCCTTCTTATCAAAAAGCGCAGTCCATTTCGCTTTTCTTTTTCTGTAGACGATGTAAAATGATGGTAAGAGTGAAAGAAAAAATGGGGGTCAGCGAAAACCTGATCCAGTGAATCCATGTGCTCGTGGACATCGGAGAAAGTGTACATGTGGTACCGGGGGAAATGGTCCCACAAGCTCATGCAGATTCCTCCATTTATACAGCCCTTTCATTACTCCGTCATCACTCCTTTGGGAATGGAGTTCCCTGGAAAACACCAACCTTTCGGCTGGTGTTTTTTATTGACTCTTGATTCTATAACCCTCTACGCCTCGGCGGAAGAATTTCTCCACGATCTGCCCATCGATCCTGTTTCAAAAATCCGTGTTCCACACGGAATTGGGTATTATTCTGTAGAATGCAGCCCCGATCCCGTTCTGCACACCGCTCGCATTCAAAACACTGCATTGACTCAAACCCGAAGGTAAAGGGACATACAGTAATGCAATTGATACAGCTCGCACCGTTATCCTGCCAGAACTTTAAACACTCTTCCGCATGAACAAACCATTTTGATACCCCTGGGTTTCCTGTCTGGTAGTCCGTTTCCATTGTAGGTTCTCCTCGACTGATGGCATCTGAGGGGCAATGATCTGCACAGAGAAAACAGTTTTCACAAAACTCAGTAATACCGAAATCAACAGGTTGATCGATGTCCAGAGGCATATCCGTAATCACCTTTGCCAGTCTGATATTCGATCCGTATTCAGGGGTAATCAGCAATCCATGACGACCCAGTTGACCAAGCCCTGCATCCACCGCCAAAGGGATACTCATTGCAGTGTCATTCATCGAGGGAATCGCTTGATAACCCAGGGCCCTGATATATTCTGCAAGTGAAACAGCGGTAATTCCCATCCTGGAGTAGCCGAAAGAGGTTGCTGTACTGGCTTTCAGCTCAGGAGAGTTGGAAATCATCGGTTCATCCATTAAAAACCCCATAACAATTGCCCGATTCATGGTTTTCGGTAGATAAAACGCCTCCTCTGTTTCTTTTGGTTTCCCTTTTTCTGTAATGATAAAAGGCTTATCCATATCTTTTGAGTAAATCCATTTCTCATCCAACGCACTGATACCTGTGAGGTCAGAGCCATAGAGTGTAGCGGTCTTTTTCACCATTTCCGTTAAGTCCTCCGGCGGCTTTTTCGTTTTATGTTTTGTCAATGGCTCAGGAACAATCAGTGGCTCCCACTTTAAAAATTGGTGGTTGGGAAATCCGTAGGACCCCAGAAGCAGGTTCAACGCATTTGCTCCAAGATCCTGAGCATTTTCCTCTCTGGAAAACCCGGGATCCTCTCGCTCCATTCGCACAGCAAGTCTTTGATGCATCTTCTCTAAAAAACCCAGGTAACTGGGCTCACCCATGTCCCGGGTGCTGACGATGGCAAAAGCCTGATTCTTCACGGGGAACCGTTGATATAATTCATCGTTAACGGTATAGGTCTTTTTGTCAGTTTTCATTTCCTCTCTTGATAACACAAATATTCCTCCTTTCAAAACGTAAAAAACACCTATTGCATTTCATATAGAACTTTCAATTTATATTATAAGAATTCTCTATTGAATAACTAATTTCCTGCCAAATCAAAAAATCTCTTGTCCGACGAAAAAAGCACCCAGCCGGGTGCAAATTCCTCCTACCGTATTTTCCCTTCATTTTTCCCTGCAAACTGATTCACAGCCCCTGCAAGGTTTTGATCCCCTTTGATAACGACTTCCATATTTGAGTTTTCGATGAAGCCTTGACTGGAATTTCTTCCTACAAACCCCCCAATCATGGTTCCAAGCTCATCGTCAACAATAAGTTTTACAGTTGCCAATCCATCTGAAATGGTCCCTTCATTTACTCCCACCATCCCGCCAACACAGCAGGTTTTACTTATCATTTTTCCTTGTACTTGAACGTTTTCTATTTTTCCATGATTACTTCCGGCAATCATTCCGGCTGTGATTGCGGAACCTTCCCGGGGTTCAATAAAAACTTCTGTAAGAATCACATTCGTGACTCTGCCGGTCTTTCCTATTATACCGAACAGTCCTGAGTGGGCGTAGTTGCCCAACACATGAATATTTTTAATCACTTTCCCGTCTCCATCAAAGAATCCATTAAAATGAATTTCCTCGTTTCCTATAGGAATCCAGCCGTTTTTNTCCATTACATTCTCTAGTTGATTAAGATCCAAATCTCTGGTTAAAAGATAATAGGCATCATAGTACTGCTGCTTTTCATGCAGGAACGCTCGTGAAAGAAGGAGAAGATCCTCTTCTTTTTCAATTCTATAGGGCTGATTTTCTGTTCCCCTGCCGCTAAATACCGGACTGCTATAGACTCCACTTACCAGGATCACAATCAGAATAAAAAAGACCATTGCCGTTCCCAAATACCAAAAGAAACCCGTCCCCTGATTACGAGTGTTCATGGTGTTTCCCCCTTTTTTCTATTTGAGCATACTCCTATTTTAGTACGTCTTGACCAAACTGGCAATACCCAAAATGTACAGGTATTTACAGTTTTTGATATCCAGTCATTAAAACAACCCACCCGTTTCGGGTAGGCTGTTGGTTATTGTAATATATTGGCTGCTGGTTATATCAGTATAAATTTTCGAAGAGCAGTTCACAGTTTGCAGGAGTTTTCACATCTATTCCTCTTCATCCCACACTTTAATTTGCCAGATTCCCCGACGCCTGGGGTCTCCTCCGCCGAAAATACTGAGTACATGCCCCCGTTCATTTGTATCAAGTCCCAGTGCCTGAATCCCTCCGTAAAATATACTTGATGTATTGGTTCGAGTGGACCACCCCTTCTCACGGATCTGCCGGATCGTCTTGTCATCCAGGGGCTCCTCCACATAGATCGAATCCCCTTCAAAGTAAAAACGGGGACGTTCAATTGCTTCCTGAAGATCAATGGAATTTCCTTCGTTATCCCTGCCGAAATAATACTGCATAATCGTTTGAAAGAGAAGGGTCGGAATCCGTCTTCCTCCCGGAGTTCCAAGTCCCAGTACAGGTCGATCGTGTTCCGCTAAAATCAATGGTGAAACAAAGGTTCTGGGTCGCTTCCCCGGTTGAAAATAGTTGGGTGAATCGGATTCCTGACTGAAGTTTCTGGATTGATTGTTCATGTAAAAACCTGCCACTTCAATTCCTGCTCCGAATAATTCTCCCAGAGTGTTGGTAACTGAAATCATACGGCCTTCAGGATCGATGATCACAAAGTGTGTGGTATGCCGGGAATCCTCCCTTTCCGCCGGAGAATCGAAAAGTTCTTTCATGTCTTCTTCGTATTGACCGGCCACATCCATGCGAACCTTTGTTAACAACTCTTTGGTATATTCCGGTGATGTCAGAGCGTCCTGATCCACTTCTTCAAATTTGGGATCTCCAATATTCTCAAGGCGATCTTCATAGGTCACGCGAATGATTTCATTTGCCAGGTGAATGTAATCTCCTTTGAATGCTTCGATAGAGAGAAGATCACCCATAGACGCCCCCTCGGGAAGATTCGGATCCTGAAAGTATTCTCTGAGATCCAACTGGCTTGCCATTTGCAAAGCCTGTATCGTTACAATGGAGGATGTTGGATTTGCTGCTCCATAGACGGTCTGAGTTCTCCAGCGATCCTGCTCTTTATCATAAAATTGAAACTCCCCTTTCGCAGGCTCGCCCACATTGACCTCGTAGGCCAATAAATCCTCTCTGGTCATTCCTGTTCTCCTTATGATTTGTGAGGCGATTTCACCTTCATAGAAGGCTGAGGATCCCTCTGCCTGAATTTTTCGCAGGGTTGCAGCCAATTCCGGCATTCTCAAAAGCGCTCCCGTTCTGATGGGATGATCGTCAGGATACAGCCGTCGTCTGACAGGGCCATCCAGTACATATCTGGCCCCGTTGATAACTTGAATATGAAACATTTCCGTGATTCGGAAACCTTCCTCAGCCACCCGGATTGAGGGGGCTAATAGCTCTTCCCAGGTCATGGTTCCATGGTCTTCATGAAGGGTTTCCATCCCTTTTACCATTCCAGGCACCGCCATTCCCCGCTCCGGGCCACCCCAGTATGATGTTGCACTGAGGGGAGCTATTTCTCTATAGTCATAACTATATACTCCATCATAGGGATCATGAAGCACTAATGCTCCTCCACCACCAATACCTGAACCATAAGGCTCCACCACATTTAAAACAAAGGAGATTGCAATGGCTGCATCCACTGCTGTTCCTCCAGCTTCCATGATCTCCATTCCAACTTCGGCGGCAATAGGATGCAGAGCACTGACACCGTAAAACTCTATTGAATAATCATCTTCCGTGTATCTTTCTCGGTTTGCTTCATCAAATTCTTCATAGTTGAATCCATCATGAGCTTTCAGTGAAGAAATCTGGTTTCTTCTGAACTCTCTGGAGACCTCCTCCTGATGAGCCGCTTCCAGATAAGTCCAGCTGAGCAGACCGATGAAAATGACTGCCGACAGAATGTATGTCAGAATCAAGTGCTTTTTATAATGGATCATCTCAGTCGCCCTCCCTTTGGAGTACCTTTGTCTTTTCCAAATCGATCACCAAACGGCCTTCACTGACTGAGTAAATCTCCTCATCGATGTCCTTGGTGAGCATACGGAAAATCCTCCGGTCCCGGTATGGCTTTAACAGGCCGCTGGTTTCTCTTGGAGTGGCATTTTCAATCCATAAAGGAATAAAAGAAATCTGCTTTGATCCGTCGGATAAAAAATCCAGCTGGGCAATCGTGGATTCCTTGGTGGTTGTCCAGCCCTGATCAAAGACGAAATTCCCGAGGCTATACATGACCAGTGTCTCATGATCCTCATGATCATTTACAGGGTCTCTCCCCTGAAGAATGCTTACAGACTGTAGGACGTGAGGATGATGGCCGATAATAATATCTGCACCGTTATCCGCCATAAATTGGGCATCGCCCCTCTGATTTTCATTATAGCGAACCTGATATTCATTTCCCCAGTGAATATGGATGATGAGGACATCCGCATCACCTCCCCCTTGTGAACGAGGAGTTTTTGCTTCAATCATGCGGTTTGCCAGAAGATCCATATTAGGGCTTGTAAAAACACCGCCCACATTCTCACTGGCGTCAAAGCCTCTTACATAGGAGTCTGTAATTCCGATGACTGCGACACGAAAATCATCTCTGATATCGTAATAGGAAATCCCCGATGCATCCTTCAATCCTTCACGCTCAGCTCGAAAGGATAAATCAAGGCCATGACCGATGCCTACAATTTCAACATCGCGCCCCTCAAAATGTTCAAGGGTTTCATACAAAGACAGATCCCCGTAATCAAGAGAATGATTGTTCGCCAAAGATACCGAGTTGAAATGGGCGCCTTCCAAAGCATCAATTGCCCAAGGCAGGGCATGAAGATGGATATCCTTATGACGCAAGGCAGAATTCTCCATTTGGTTTTCAATCTCCGGATTTTCCGCATCCACGATGGGAGATTCCAGATTCCCGGTGACATAGTCCGATTCCGCTAAAAATGGACGCACATAATCAAACACATAGTCAATATGGAGTCCGTTCATCACTGCATGCTCCTCAACATGACGTCCAAACATCATATCTCCCACCATACTGATCCTATAATCAACATTTTCCGGCCGAGTAGCTTCAGGAGTTCCCGAAGTAAACAACCGTTCATGGGAGAGAAAAGGAATCAATAGAATGGCTAAAAGAATCGCGGCATGAACCGGAGCTTTTTTCCGTTGTTGTTGATGTTTTAGCATGGTTTTTTCTTTCTTTGTTAACTTTGTTGACATGAAAATCCCCTCTCACTTCCGTTAAAGCAATTGATACACTGTCAGTAAAGCAAAAGTCACTGCTGATAATAAAAATGTTGAAGAAAAAGTCGGGAAAACCCCTTGTTTTGCAATCGTATTAGCGATCAGTCCGGGAACAATGACTCCAATTCCCCTCAGCTCCAATACTATAAAAGGAGTTAAACTGAGAAAATCGAAGCCCAGCTTCAAGAGAATCCCCACAGTCAACATCGCTGCAAATTTTCTTCGTCCATATAAAACTGTGATCCGTTCCAGAACCTGGGTAACGATCAGGTAGGTAAGAAGACTGATTACACCCACAACCAGAACAAAATAGACCTGGTCGAAAACCAATGCCAGGTAACCGGGTACAACAAGACCCGATGGTACAATTCCGGTCTTTTCAGCATAGATTAGTGAAACAATCACTCCCACAACAATGGCGATATATAAGTCAGTTCCGAACATGGGCGGATACACTCCTTTGCGAGTTCTTTTCCTTCGATGATTTTTCTTTTTTCTTTTCAACAGAGCCTGAAAGCTCTTCTTTATGAGACCAGTCGATGCTTTCGATGGCTTCCATAATTTCCTCTCCACCGCCATGAATATTTCCAATTCCAAAGACGATCATGGGCTCACTCTGTTCTTTCAGGACCTTTACAACTTCCATCGGATCGGATTTTTCTAGATTCACCAGTTCTTTTGTTGATAATCGCTGATTCCGATATGCATCAACTACCGGTTTTACCATTTTACCCGTTACGATGATAAGGTCAACAGAAAGTTCCGGTAAAACTTCTTTGGCAAACTGTATTGTACGTTCCACGCGATCATGTCGACAGTTCATGATAATCACTTTCCTGGAAACATGGGAGTGCTCCTCAAGAATCCTCTCCCAAATAGTAATCGTTGAGGTGGCATCATTGGCAGCAAACCCGTTAAAAAAATAATTCAGCTGACGTTGATCTCCAAAGGTTTTTACAACCAGTGCCCCGGGGTCCGGCGGAGCATTAATCATTCCCTTCAAAGCGGTTCTTCGAACGATCCACATTAAATCCGCCAAGGCAAATCCGATTGCTACATTTTCTGGAAACATCATATAGGAAAAGCGGTCTATCTCCTCCTGTGTCACTTCATCGGGGTCAGCAATGATGACCTTGGTATTTCTTTTTTCCGCCTTATGACGGAAGTACTCTTCGTAAGGGTTTGGAGGCATGATCAGAAATCCGTTTCTTGGAATTGTGGAACTGAAGGCTTCCGCCACCTGGTCAAGGGTGGGTCCCATCACGTCCAGATGATCCTCGAAAATATTCGTAATCACGGTAATATTGGGTCGGACAAACCGTTTTTGAAACACATCCTGGTACTCGGGATCCACAGCCATACATTCCGTAACCAATGCATCCACTTTTCGCTTTGCCACTTCCTTAACGATCCATTTCTGTTCAGAAATGTTGGGTCCTTGAAGACTCCGAAGAATTTCAATCTCCTCTTCCTTGTCCCAGTAGATGAGTCTAGGCATTGTCCCTGTTGTCTTCCCTGCAACCTTCCGCTGATCCTCTTTTAGAACTCCCATCAGCAGCCGTGTGACTGTGGATTTTCCACGGATCCCATTGACCATAATCCGAATAGGAACCTGTTTTATTTTTCTCTGGAGTCTGATCCGTTCCACGATCCCGATAACCAGGATTACACCCATGAAAATACCGATGTACATAAACTCGTTCACTTGATTTCCCCCTTTTGGGATTCCTGTGCTTTTTCTGCAATAAAACCCTACAGAAAAAGAAGTCTAAAATAAGACTTCTTTATTATACCACCAATGAAGAATTTCTAAACCCATTTTCCTGAAATATTTCGAAAAACGAATCGTTTTTCTGATTAAGAAAAGCTTCCGTAGCGATTTCTCCGGTCAAGGTACAGGTCCATAAAAACCATGTGAGCAATCACATTAAAGACCATTGCCACCACCAATATTAAAGGCCAGGATAGTGGTCCCATGGTATTTGCAAACCATTGGTACACCATGGGCAGTTCAAAGAGTGGTCCTTGTCCGTAGTTTTGTGCTCCAATATCGATATTGGGACTTAACACATCTTCAAAACTGATGATTCCGGCAAAGAGGTTGAGCCCAAGCACCACAAGAAAGTTTCCCTTTACAAAGGAAATGCTGTCCCCAATTGCATCAGTGATCGGTGTGTCATCAGCGACAAGAATCGTATCCCATAGCGTGATAAAAAGCATTAAAACCACAAATCCTATTGTGACAATCATCACAAGAATAAAAACCTGCATCATGACCGAGATCATGAGTAGAGGAATAAAGAAAATCAGAGCCCCTACCATAATAAGTAAGCTCCCGCCGAATATTTTCAACCCGAAGTCCTTAGCTCCCTCAAAATAATCACTGACTTGAGGAGATTCTATTTCACCGTCTTCCTCTCCGTTATATTCTTTTTCATAGACCAGCCTGATCATATTCAATTTTCCTGCGATGAGGAATGCCGCTCCCATGCCTGTAAGGAGTAATAAAAGAAGTGTGGAAAACATGCCTCCACGGTGAACGTTTATTGCCAAATTATACGAAATGAGGAGAAGAAATCCTCCATAGAGAGTATCCACCACTCCCGGGAAAAGTAAAATTTTGTTATGAAAAAGAATTTTAAAGCTATCACCGATATAATCAATAAAATTTTTCTTCACAGAATCCCTCCGATGCCATATATTTTTGTCTTTCAACAAATAGATTAGCATAAATTATACATATGCTCAATAATTATTTAATCATCAGGATGTCGGTGACTCACCCTCATTTCATCCAACCAGTCCTCCTCCACAAACACCATCCCTTTTCTGCCCGGAACTTTCCGCAAAGGTCCTGCTTTATAAAAAGAACAGTTTAGTGGTCCATAGCAGAAAGTTTCATAGCGAAATTTTTTGCTTCCTTTAGGATTCCATTGATCCACAGTGATTTCCACAGGCATCCTGCATCCCCATACACAGGGGCGACACCTGGTTTCATAGGATCTCGCTGAAAGTCTACGATGCCCTCTGGCACGATAGGTTTCAAGATCCGGAGGAACTCTGAGGTATGGTGGTTCTCCACTCTCATCAAGATGAGATTCATAATGTTTTTTGAGCTTCGATACTTTATAAAACTCCACCGGCTCCATTTTAGGGTCTGCAACAGGAAGACACGCTCCTCCAATCACATCCTCGACCTTAAGCTGAAACTTTTCCTGAGCGGATTTCCCGATTCCTATCTGAAAAGCCCGCTCCTCTCCATCAATTCTTCCAATCAGAAGAATGGCATATCCCAAATAATTATGGGCGACTTCATCGAAAGATCTGTTTAATCGAATTCGTGGCTGTATGGAACGGATTGTTCCCTGAAAAGACAACTTATCCATTGTTTCCTCTCCTTTGATCCAATGGTTTACGGACCTGAAATCTCAACCTCTTCTACACACTCATTTTTTATTTTTCCTACAAGAAATTGCAGTGCATCGATCACCCTTGGCCGAATATCTCCACCGATCAGCACTAACATAATATCATCGCCAACTTCAAGAATTCCTTCATTCAACCATACTTTTACGTGAAAGATTCCCTTCATGTTCTTCGTTTTTTCTACAATCTTCAAAACCTTTTTTTCATCATAGGAAAACTCCAATCGGTCCACAGATGTTCCATCATCAATCCCTTCTCGAACTTTTAACTTCGGGGTTTTACGTACAACTCCGTTATGAATCAGATACATCCCCTCTTCTGAAGCTTGAGGATCATTTTTTACTTCTTTTAACCATTCATCCGTAGAAGGGGGTGTTTTCTTTCTTACATCCAAACCCATCGTTATCACTCCTTTGCAAGTAATCTTACTTTATATTTCTCCATAGATTGTTTTTTTCCTTCTAAAACTTCTATTCGCTCGGAAGGTTTATTCATCCTTTGGTGACAGAAAGCTGAAATAGTAGTAGTAAAAAAGTCCTCTTTCCTATATAATGAAGTGTCTGATTAACTATAGCTTTAATGATTGAATATACTTGAAAAGGAAGTGACGCCATGCGTGGCGATATAATCTACGTCAAAAGGATCCCCTTAGGACAAAAGTCTGTAAAAATAAGAGAAAATCCCAATAGCTGTTGGATCGATAAAATCATCTTTCGGTGGATTCCCTATAAGCATTACGGAATCGATCTGGGAGACAGCAAAGTAATCCATTTCCAGACTGATAGCATTCTTAAAATTCGCCAAGCAAGTATTCGCATATGTACCTCTGATGAGTTCAAGAAAGATGGCAGTATTGAAATTGACACATTGCCTTTCTCTGTGTTTCAAAGGGATGAAGTTGTTCAAAGGGCAATCTCCAAAATCGGCTCTGATTTTGGTGGTTATCGGGTAAAAGAGAATAACTGCGAGCATTTTTCCATGTGGTGTGCAACCGGTGTTAAAAGCAGTAAACAGGATTTACTAAAAAATGCCTGGAATCGCACTCTCTTATTCCCATCCTCTGCAAAGCGGAAAACTCTGTCTGCAATCGCATACTTTACAATGCACTCTTAATAGAAAACATATCGGAAATTTTCATTCACTCAAGAAGGGAACCACAAATCGCCTCAATGTAGAGGCAATTCGTGGTTCTTTTAAGTATTCCATTGGATAAAAGAATTTTAGGAACCTCGAATAATCTCTACTTCATATCCATCCGGGTCCGTTACGAAATAATAGCGGGGTGGAGATCCCGGCAGACCCATAAGATCCGTAACCTCATATCCCATCTCTTTATGACGCTTCCGAGAAGCTTCCAGATCATCAACGGCCAAGGCCATGTGGCTGAATCCATCACCAATCGTATAGGGTTTTTCCGGATTGTAGTTGTAAGTTAATTCAATCTCATGATTTCCTTCCTCATCTCCTAAAAACACCAAAGTAAATTCATGCTCAGGAAAATCCTTTCTTCTGGTTTCCTTTAATCCCAAGGCTTTCGTATAGAACTCCAGGGATTTTTCAAGATTCATCACGCGTAAACAGGTATGAAGCATTTTGTATTTCATCCAATCACTCCTCTAAATAATTGATCGAATCAATGAAATGATTCGTGGCTACATTTATTGATACCCTATTTTTCATTCTTTCCCTCGTAATTCTATGATTTTAATGCAATCTGTAAAAACTTCTTGACTTACTTAGATTCTCTATGTATAATTTAAGCATAGACTATCTAAGTATACCCTCTTTTGTTTGAATATCAATCTGCTATATTAAAACTCTTTTGAAAGGAGAATAATCATGAGTTATGATAAAGGATTAATTGGTGGAAGCACTGTGCTCATGCTGCTTTCACTTTTGCAGGAACAGGATCGTTATGGGTATGAAATCATCAAAGAACTTGAGCGCCGATCTGAAAAGGCCTTTCAATTTAAGGAAGGGACCCTCTACCCGGTTCTTCACCGACTGGAGGCTAAGGGGTTCGTTAAATCCTACAAGGCAAAGGGAGACACAGGAAAAACCAGAAAATACTATAAGATCACAAAATCAGGCCTGGAAGAGTTGAAAGAGGAAACAGAAGCCTGGAAATCCTTTTCTGAAAATGTGCAAAAAGTGATTGAAGGCAGTCGTCAGAAAGGACTTCATACTTATGGGTAACGGAGGTGACCTATGACAACATCGAACAATCCAAAAGAGCAGGAGTTTATCGATCGCATATTAAAGGAAATCAAATTTCCCCTCGTCAAAAAAGAGATCAGGGAAGAGCTTACAGCTCATATTGAGGATAAAACCCGGGAAATGATCGTTGAAGAGGAGATGAGTCGGGAGAATGCCTTATTATCAGCCATGGAAGAGATGGGTGATGCTGAGGAAATCGGAAAAGCCCTCAATGATGTCCACCGGCCCTTTCTTGGCTGGGCACTGACTGTCAGCCGTTTTCTTTTGATTATCTTCGGTTTTCTTACCATCCACACCCTGATTGGGATCGGAAGCGAAGTGTTTTCTCAATACACAATAGGCACAGGAATCGATGAGGAGCGAGTTATTGCTGAAATTGTCATCGATCAGGAAATCACATTGGACAACAGGACCCTCTATTTTGACAAAGCCGTGATGCAGGAACCGGATCGGGTCATTGTACTGATGGAGTCCACGACCTATACCAGAAGACCGAGGAACACGGGTGTCTTATTCGACCAGGTGTACGATGATTTGGGAAACAGCGGGTATTTCGATCTGGCCACCCCCTATCGCTCCGGACTGTTTACCAGTCAATTGTTACTGAGTCTGAGAAATGTGGACTTTGATGCGGAATATCTTGTACTGGACTATGATCGTTTCAATCGAAGCTTTGAAATCATCATCCCTCTTGCGGAAGGAAGTGACACGGATGAATAAAAAGACAAAACTGGTTCTGCACATCTCACTTCTCATTCTGATCTTCCTTCTTATTATACTCTCTCAGAGACTGTTTTTTTCCTGGGAATCGGCCTACCGCCACATGGAAAAGAATATCTTTCACTACGGTCCTGCTGACGAGATTTATGTAATGGATGATTCCAATGGAAAATATCTGTTGACGAAATATGATCAGTGGATTGTCTCCTTTTATGTTTATCACCGATATTCAATTTTTTACCAGCCGGGATTTATGGTGGGTCAGCCACTGGAAATTGATGATGATGACATGATCACCTATGGTGTCAGCAGTGTCTATTTTGATGGGAGAGAACACCTTGTTTATGCTCATGCATCAGACCCGATCACAACCCTTGAAGTGGACCTTAGTGATGGTACGACAGCCACCCTCAATACCCTGTCTGATCACCTGCACTACGGGCACTGGCCAAGTGGATGGCCTGAAGAGGATCATGATTACCTGGAAGCGGTCATGATCCGCGGTTACGATGAAGCCGGTGAACTGATTCATGAAGAAGTCATTGATTGATATGGGATTGT
>SL_8KL_010_SEDDRAFT_10002254_pt1 | contig 16340 bp, 12 predicted proteins | sample SodLakKL_010_SED_4_FD_11160 | JGI IMG/M metagenome (IMG submission 11160)
TGGCTCACAATGGGACGGTTCTTTTGTGAGGGAGCAATACAAATGTGTAGAGCATCTGATGAATCGTTTTTTCATATTTATATAGCACTGAATCAGGCAAGCATATTTGGACATAATTCAGTAAATTCTTTTCCTAATTTATAGCAGATTTTCATTTTGCGTTCCATTATTTAAATAAATTTATGGGATGAACCAAAGAAATGCTGTTATCGTTTGAAAATCAAACAACAGAACCGTCCCCGCGTGAGGTCTTGGAACCGCAGCGGTGGGCTACCGAACGGAATCCATGCACGGTGCAGGATCTCCTCAAGCCCAGCGAATCATGATCAGCAGACAATCTGACATCGCCGCAAAAAAAGATCTGGCAAAAGATATCTTGGATATCAAATAAACCAAAGGGGACGGAGGAGGTTGTGTGGGGGGAACAAAAATTTACTGCCAATCGTCTTATTATAGAGGAAAAAATTAGGAATAGGAGGTTTTGGCAGATGAAAGGGAAAAAGCTATATTTAAAGATTGTTGTGGCTCTATCGCTGGTTATACTCTTAGGTGGAGGGCTGAAGTATTTTGCTCCGGCTCAGGGAGAGGATCCGGAAAGTATTATGGAAGTCGTTTACCCTAAGCCTATGCTTTTGAAAATCATAATGCCCGTGTTAAGTTGTGGGAGGAAAACCCTTTGGATGAAGAATTTATCCATGCAATGCAGGGATTTTCCTATAGGACAGCTACTGAAATACTAAAAAGCGCCGACGGGAACAGTAACTATTCTCCCGCTTCCCTGTATTTCGCGTTAGCACTGGCAACCACAGGGGCAAAGGATGAGACCAGGGGGGAGTTATTGAATCTACTTGGGGTGGATGACGTGGAAATCCTTTCGGAACAATCGGGGAATTATTACCGCCGTCTTTATAAGGATAATGAAATCGGACAGCTAAAAATTGCCAACTCCTATTGGATGGACGAATATGTGATGGATCAGCCCGTGGAATTTCATCAGGATTTCATAGACAACGCCGTTGAAAACTTTTATACCGAAACCTTTCTGGTAGATTTTTCAAAGAGAGAAGCGGGAAAGATAATGGGAGAATGGGTGGCATCGAAAACAAAAGGAACCTTGTCCCCAAGCTTTGAAGTTGATCCGGAACAGATTCTATCCATTATCAATACCATATACTTTTATGACCAATGGGTGGATCGTTTTAATAGTAATCAAACGGAAGAGGATACTTTCACCCTTTCCGATGGTAGTGAAGTGACTACGGATTTTATGAATCAGACTTACTCTTCCATGAGTTTTTCAAGAGGAGAAGGGTTTACCCGTGCAGCTAGGAGTCTAAAAAACGGAGGAAGAATGGTATTTGTTCTTCCCGATGAAGGCGTTACACCTCAGGAATTCTTTGCCTCGCCGGATTCCCTGAAAGAAGCCTTCGAAGGGGGAAAGGGGTATTTTGGTGAAGTAGAGTGGAAAGTGCCGAAGTTTAGCTTTAATAGCTCCTTTGACCTTACGGAAGCAATGAATACCCTCGGGGTCAATAAGGCCTTTTCGGAGGAGGCGGACTTTACTGGAATGACAGATCATTTTGCGTTTATTTCCGAAGTGAAGCAGGAAACCCATATCGCCATCGATGAAGAAGGGGTAACGGCATCCTCTTTCACCCAGATTATGGCTGCGGGCTCAGGATTACCGGAAGATCAGGCAGAGATGATCCTTGACCGTCCATTTCTTTACGGGATTAAGTCAGGGGATGGAACCCTTTTGTTCATAGGAGTTGTGGAAAATCCTGAAGAATAAAATATTATTTTGGCAGATTATCACTTTTTATAAGATAAACAGAATGCTCCCCTACCTTAAATTTGATAGGGGAGCGTTTTTTACTATCTTTGTTTGGTGTGTTCTATAATGTTTATGGTTCCAGCTCATACTTACTGGGTACAGCCAACACCTCCATCGGAAAAACCAACATTTGATCTTCGTGGTCTAACTCGTAAATTTCCTCAGGATTTTCAATTTGCACGTAGAGTCGGTAGACCGGAGGAAAGTAGGATCCGGTTGGAAAAGTGTAGTAAAAAACCTCGGCCTTAACAATGTGTTCTACTTTCAGTTCCAAAACTCACAATGAGACGCTTCTTTTGTGAGCTTGCAATACAAATGTGTAGAGCATATAATGGATCATTTTTTCATACTTATATAGCATTAAAGCAGGCAAGCATATTTGGATATAGTTCAGAAAATGTTTGAAGCCAGGCAGGGACGGAGTAATTTTCTGCCTCTCAGAAAATTTATTATTCGAAACCCCTCCGCTATAAGAGCAATCTTTAGCGGAGGGGTTTTTTGACAGAAAAAAATTTTCATGGTATTATAACGACAAGCGATATATAACGACAAGCGATATATGGAGAGACGATATAACTCAATATATGAATAAACTGGAGTACTCAAGCTATTTTAAAATCCCAGGATCAAGGAGCGTAAAACTATGAGTAAGGAACCATCCAGAAATCTAACAGAACCGATGTACTACATCTTATTGATACTGCACACACCGAATCACGGCTATGGAATCATGCAGAAAGTTCATGAATTTACCGACGGGAAAGTGGAAATCGGTGCCGGAACTCTCTATAGCCTGCTTTCAAAATTTACCGGTGAGAGATTGATTAAAATTGATTCCGTCGGGGAGCGGAAAAAAACCTATGTGATCACGGACAAAGGCAGGGAAGTGGTGAAAGAAGAACATGAAAGGCTTCAAAGGCTAGTTCAGGACGGAGATCGAATTCTTAAAGGGGGAAATGAAGATGAGAAAAACTGGGAAACTTAAACGAGTAGTATGGAGTGTTTTGGATTTAGATTATAAAGCCATGGAAGTCTATCTCGAAGATATGGCCCAGAGGGGATGGATATTAAAAGAAACCAATATATTCTTCGCAACTTTTGAGAAAATCACACCGAAGAAAGTTCATTTTGTGGTAGATGTGTTTGAAATACCGAAATACAAAGGTGAAAAAGATCCGGTGGAAGCCAAAGAGTATCGGGATTTATGCGAAGCGGCAGGCTGGCATTTTATTGACGGAAAGGGCTATTTGCAATTTTTTTATAGTGAAGCTGAAAAACGGCCGAAGCCGATACAAACGGATTTGGAGACAGAGGCCCGGGTCGTATCCTCCTATATTTGGAATCGTCGGATAGTGGCAACGATTTTCGGAATATTTTTACTGACATCCATGCTTTGGACTCATTTTCCCATAGGACCTGAGGAGCTGATGAATAATAGTAATATATTACAAACTCTGATGTTACCGTCATTTTGGTTCTATTTAGTTATGATTCTGATCTATTTAATTCTAATCCGTTATCAAATGCAAAAGAAAGTGGAGCGCCAGGAAATCTTTGCTAGTCGAAACTTAAATAAGGCAAGAAAAAGAGCATGGTTTCTAGTGGGAATCCCCTTGTTTTTAGCAGTATTTTTTGCGGTGGGGATGCTCGGAGATTATCTTGGTGGAAACCAGGGTGTAATCATCGCATTATTATCAGCACTAATTGGTTCGGTGACAATTCTTGTTGTCAACCAAAGGATTCAAAAGAAGCAACGAATAATAAATGACGACATGGTTTTCCAGGTAATCATAATAAGTTTTCTTCTTTTGATATTTCTGATCCCGGCTGGTCTGATTATTGGTGAAACAGGAAGAGTGCAACGACCTTTACCGGAAGAATATCCACTATTAACCGGGGGACCTTGGGGAGACCACGACGAAGAATCAGGAGAATTTCGCTATTATACCCGAAGCAGTATTTTAGTGCCGAAACATTATGAGCTGCGTTATCCTCTGGATCAGTCTGAAGGAGTATTTAACTACTCTTATTACCGAGCAATCAATCTTGAGGTTGCAGAATATCTTTATGAGCGGCTTTTGGATGAAGAAGGGCAGGACTTTCGAGAAGATCATCCCGTAAACCTTCTTTGGGACGTAAAAAGGATCGGGTATAGGGGAAGCCGAAATAATGTATATATATTACAGGGAGACGAGATTCTACGGATCCAAGGAAATTTGGATTTCACCGATCCGAAGTTAATCGACGATGTTGAAAACATATTCTTTTAAGCTCACAATGGGAGGTTCTTTTGTGAGGTAGCAATATAAACGTGTTGAGCAACAAAATAAATCAAGGATGAGGCTTATACGGTCAAAAAATCAATGATATTTTGCACTTTGATACCGGAGTAGTCATTAAAAATTGATTGGTCCATGGTTAGTAAAACCTTCGGATAATTATCGGAAATCTTTTGTAGAGGGCGTAATTCACCTTCTCTCGTTTTTTTATCCAGGATCGTAGCGGATACCTGATAGTAAATAATTTCATCGGTTTTTTTAGCGACGAAATCCACCTCCAAGGAGCCGATTTTCCCAATGGTTACCTCATATCCCTGACGGATAAGCTCCAAATAGATAATGTTTTCCAAGACATGTCCGTAATTCGTATCCCTTAACCCCGTTAGTTGATTGCGAATACCCATATCAACCATATAATATTTTTCAAGGGTCTTTAGAAACTGTTTTCCTTTAATATCGTCGTACATTTCTTTATAGGTTTTGATATGGTCAAAGGTAAGAGACTCAAAATTCATTCGAATAATTCGATTTTTAGGTACACCGGTGGAAAGCAGATGATTTTCAAATAATGAAAGCAAAGTGGACTTTCCGCATCGGCGTATTCCAGTGATCACTTTAATCAACGGCTTATTTTTATATAAAAGAAGTTGTGAAAGGTACAAATCCCGACTCTTCATAATAACACCCCTTTTAGTATATTATACTCGTATAAAATTAAACAATAAATAGTTTTCCGATTATATCTGAATAAAACAAGGGAAAAGGCGATCAAAAGCTGTTATCGTATGTAAAAATCACAACAGAACCGTTCCCGCGTGAGGTGAAGAAGTGGAAGTCATCACATACTGCACCTGACCGGAGGAAGCGTCCGGCAACGGTGCTGTCGCAAAAATGATGGATTCCGGCTTTGCAATGGCCCGAACCATTAAGGGTGGATTTCATGCCTGGAAAGACGCAGGCTATCCCTTGGAGAACAAATAATATGTAGGATCGCCTAAGGACTTTGTTTAGTCCTTAGGCGATTTTTTTAATAATAAATATTCGGCGATGCGGAAAGCACGTCATCAATATAGAGGGACCGGTAGGGAAGCGTCTCCGCCGCTTCCGATAAGTCCTCGGCGGTGCCGTAGACTACCACCCCGTAGGTGTAAATCCCTTCTGTTTCGATGTAATCCAACGCCTGTTGATAAAAGTCGGCCTTGTACGGGTTGTAGTCAAAAATTTCGATGAATTCCTGCCGTTTGCTTAAATAGTTGAGACGGCTATGAAAATGGGTCTCGAAAAATTCCCCGAAATCTTCCTCGGCGCGAATGGGCTGGGTCCAGCCGTCCTGTAGATCAAACAGCGGATATTTTTCCGGATCCGGGCGACTGTTGCCGGAAGGTTCGTCCCCGGAAGGATTAAAGCCGATCAGATGCATCGGCTGGTTTACGCTCCATCGGGTGCCCACGGCGGCGGTACGGATTCCGACCCACTTAAAATCAAGCTCCGGGTACTCCCGACTCAAGCGATGAAATTCCAGCATCGAAAGGTCCTCTTCAAAGAGCACCTGCAGGGACAGGTACGACAGGGGATTGAGTTCTTCCAGATAATTGAGGGTGATTTCATTTTTCCGGCTGACTTCCTCGTCCAGATAAGCGGCGGATTCCTCCGACGAAAGGTCCTCGCTGTCAAACATGCCGGGATTACGAATTAGATCAAAGCCCGGCCAAAGGTTGGACCGGTTTTCCCAGGCGAAAATTCCGCCGTCGGCGTAGGTCAGGGCGTCCCGGGTCACGTGAACGCTGTGTCGTTGGGCGTCCCGGGTAAACAGGTTTCGAAGGGGATAGTTCAGTTCATAGGCTCCAAAACCTTGGGAGAGCTCCGATGTAAATGAGGAGACCACGTATCCCGGCATATTCAGACTGACGTAGGCGGTGAGATCAAAATGAAAATCCGTCCGGGGGTATTCGGTCTCCTCCGCTTGGGTAACCGCGGTGGGGTCGTAATAAATCCGGTCCACCAGGTCCGATATTCCGTAAAATACGGTGACGTACAACAGCACGACGATGACCACCGATGCAAGGATTACCCTTCGAAGGCGGCGGTTCACCAGCTTTTGAATGCTTACGGTTTCTTCACCGGGGGGGGTGGCCTTAGGCACAGCTTTCTCGGCCGGCGTCTTCGGATCCGGCTCCTCCCTTACAAAACGCTCAGGCAGATCCTCGGAGAAATATTCTTCGATGGATTGGTACTTTTCCAGTTCCTTCTCCACCAGCTTCGCCTCTTCTTTGGTAGCCGTGCCTTCCCGGTACCGCTTCAGCCGTTCATTAAAATTCATAGGAATCCTCCTTTAGATTTTTGCCAAGTTTTTTCCGTGCTCTGTACAGCAGGGTTTTGGTGTGGGTCTCGGACGTCCGGATAGTGTTTGAAATTTCCTTAATAGACAGTTCGCCATAGTAGTATAAATATAAAACTTCCCGGTAGTGCTCCGGCTCCAAGGCCAGCAACAGAGCATACAGCCTACAGTTTCGTTCCTTTCGGAACAGGCTGGCCGTCGGACTTTCTCGGAATTTGTCGGCGGCGGGACTGCGGTCCATCGCCTCGGTAGGAATCTCCCGGTTTTTCCGCTTGCCGTCGATAAACAGATTCTTCAGCACCCGAAACAGCCAGTATTTAAAGGGCCCTGTCGGCTGATTGGACGTAATAAAAGCTTTGTAGAAGGTTTCGTTGACCAAGTCCCGTGCCGCATCATCCTGTTGACAGAGACTCAGAGCGTAGTAATACAGCTCCTGGTAATACTTTGCATACAATTGGTCCATGGCATCGGGCTTCATCGGAAACCTCCTTTCATTTAACAAACGGATAACCGGGAAAAAGGTTACGGTATATGTAAAAAACTTTTTCATATCTCCTATCATACCACGGAGAGAGGCGGAAGAAAATTTTCCTTGAAATTTCACTGGGTATGTTACAGGGTGGTACAGGGGTGGGTTACCATGGCGTAAAAAGGGGATTATAAAAGTTTTATCATTGATTCCATGGAAAAGACCTAGACGGAGGATTATTTAACCGGTTTATCATTCAAGCCAGGGCATGTCTAAGCCACAATGCCTATGCGGAGTTGGGAAAAATCCAATGCTCTACTCTGTTAATCGGCGGAGACAGGGATAAGGTGGTGGGTTTAAACACCTAGGAGGAGATGGCCGAGGAAATCCCGGGAAGCATCATTTAGTTGATGTTTCTCCGGCGGTTTTTTTGTTTTATACAAATAAATCCGGGGTAAACAATAATATAAGTGATAATAATATAACGGTATTCGATATTTATTACCAAGGCAAGAAAAGATCGGTAACAAACTCAGCATGGTGAATCCCTGAAGATTCTCGTTGCTGCTTTTCTTTTCCTGATCCTTTTCGTGATTGCAGCTTTGGTTGCGTCTGTTGGAAATAGCCGGGCTTTGGAATAACTTGAAATTAGAAAGGAGAATTTTCTATGAGAAAAAAACTGTTGATTTTTGTACTTTTACTTATGGTGGTTCCTGCATTTGTGATGGGATGTAACGGTCTTTATAATGGGGATGAAGATCCTACGGTGGAGGTTGATTTGTATTTCGGAGACGAAGATGCCATAGAAACCGGTGAAATCGGAGAATATGGTTATGTAACCCCTGTTTCAAGGGAAATAATTGAACCGGAAACCCCGGAAATGCTGGTTAGAGCCACTCTGGAAGGGCTAATAGAAGGACCTATGCCCGAGGAGGAAGAAGAGTATGGAGTGTTGCCGGTGGTTCATGACAGTCTGGAAATACTGGATGTAATCATCGAAGACAATACCGCGACGATAAACGTCAGCGGAAATATGTTTGAAGGAGACTGGCAAGGGGGAACCGTAGGGGGCTCCGTATTTATTGAGTCCTTTGTTCTTACCGCTTCCCAATTTGAGGAAGTGGAAAGGGTANTCGTTGAAGTGGAAAATGAAGTTTGGGATGACGGACATTTTTACTGGGACGAACCTATATCCTCTTTTACNGAGCATGAAAAAGTGTTGGCTCCGGAAGAAATAGAAACATGGATTGCATACTCCAGGGAACTACAGATGGGTCAGGCAAGAGAATACGACGGTGTTTTATATCTGCTGGCAACCTACGGACAAAGACCTACGGGGGGGCATGAAGTGGAGATTACCGCTATAACGGAAGAAGAGGATCAGCTGCTCGTAACGGTAAATTTCAGAGAACCCGGCGATGATGAAGTGGTAACCGAAGCCATTACGTACCCCTATGATGTGAAAACTGCTGAGCCGACTTCTCTACCGGTAATCTTCGAAGCCGAGGGAGATCTCGCACAATTACCGGTGCTACAGGAGCTGGAATGGCTTCCGGAAATGACAGCCGGCGAGGAAAATATCCGTCTTTTCACTCCAGGACCGGAAGATACCGTCCCTCGGGAGTTTGATCTGGAGGGAATCGAGTTGGTCTTTGAAGGTACGGTCAACTACCGAATCACGGATCGGGAAGGCCGGGAATTAAAGAGTGGCTTTACCACAGGTCACGGCTATAACTGGGGGGCCTTTGATTTGACATTGGAAGTACCGGAGGAAATTTCCGCCGGTGAAGAATTCATGCTGGAGATTTATTCAATATCTGCAAGAGACGGTTCCGAGGAAAATATGATTGAACTCGAGTTGGTACTGGAATAAAACCACCAATTCACCTCCCGCCTAAACGCAGTGGCGTTTTGAGGAGGGAGTCTTCTTGGCAAATGAGATAGAAACAAAGGGGGAATAACTGTATGGTAAAGAAAGTGCTGCATTCATTTTTCAACACCCTTGAAAAGGGCGGGCTTACGGTAGAATACTGGGATCAGGATGTAAGAAATTATGGTAAAGAGGACCCGAAAGTTAAAATTATTTTTAATGAATCGCCACAAAAATCCTTTGATTTTTCAGACCCGATGATTGCTCTTGGTGAGGCCTATATGGATGATATTATCGATTTTGAGGGAGATTTTGACGAAGTAATGAAAATAGCAAAAGGCAATAGAGAATCGGTAAAAGGAAAGAAGAAAGAATTATTAAAAGCAACATCAAAACTGCTGTCAAAAAATCATATTAAGGATAAACAAAAAGAAGATATTCAGCAACACTATGATTTAGGAAACGACTTTTTTTCTCTTTGGCTGGATGACACCATGAGTTATTCCTGCGGATATTTTAAAAGCCCGGAGGACACATTGTATGAGGCGCAGTTGAACAAGATCGACCATATCTTAAAAAAACTCCAGCTAAATCCCGGAGAAAAACTGCTGGATATTGGCAGCGGATGGGGTTGGCTGATCATAAGAGCGGCTCAGAAGTACGGTATAAAAGCTACGGGAGTAACGATCAGTGAGGAACAATATAAAGAGACATTAAATAGAATCGAAAAGTTCGGTTTAAACGGTCAGGTGGAAGTAAAATTGCAGGACTATCTGGATTTAGATGGAGAGGAAGTACAGTACGATAAAATTGTCAGTGTGGGCATGTTTGAGCATGTGGGCAAAGAAAATCTGGGGCGATATATGGAGAAGGTAGAGGAGTTATTAGTACCGGGAGGATTATCGATGATTCATTCGATCATGGGTACACAGGAAGAGTGTGTGAATTCATGGATTACAAAGTACATCTTCCCGGGAGGATACATTCCTTCTGTAAGAGAGACGATCCGACTTTTCCCTGAATATGATTTTCACCTTCTTCATGCAGAAAGTCTGCGGATGCATTATGCCAGGACAATCGATCGATGGTACGATAACTATCTGGCTCATTGGGATTTTGTGGAGGAGAAGTATGGCCGAAGATTTGCCCGAATGTGGGAACTGTATTTAAAAGGGTGTGCTTCCAATTTTAGAGTGTCGGGTCTTAATATTTATCAATTACTGTTCACAAAGGGATTAAACAATGATTTGGCATTAACTTTCGAACACATTTACCGGTAGTGAAAAAGTAGAAATATTTTTTATATAGTAGGTTCGTTAATCGATAAAGGACCATAAAAACGTTAAGGGAAAGGGTGCTGAGGATGAACAAAGTAGGGTTAGTGCTGGAAGGGGGAGGCATGAGAGGGCTTTATACCTCAGGCATACTGGATTATTTTATGGAAAAGGGTATTTATTTTCCCTATGTAATCGGTGTTTCCGCCGGGGCATGCAATGCACTTTCTTATATTTCCAGGCAGCCGGGACGGAGTCGGGAGATCAATATCAATTATGCCAATGATCCGAGGTATATTAATTACACCAATGTTTTAAAAGGAAAAGGCCTTTTTAATATGGATTTTGTGTTCAATGATATACCGGACCGTCTGGTTCCCTTTGATTATGAGACGTTCCAACAGGCAGGGGAAAGACTTATCATACCGGCAACGGACTGTGAAACGGGCAAAGCCGTTTATTTTGAAAAGGATAAGTGCGAAGATATATACACTGCAGCGAAAGCATCCAGCAGCATGCCCTTTGTTTCAAAAATGGTTTCCCTGGAAGGTTATCAGTTGCTGGATGGGGGCATTGCAGATCCTATACCCATTGTAAAATCCGTTGAAGACGGGAATTCTTTTAATGTCGTAATCCTGACAAGGCATAAAGGATATAGGAAGAGTCCTTCGATCCTTCATAAACTAGGAAAGACAAACTACCTGAATAATAAAGAACTGGCAGATGCAATATGTAACCGGTATAAGGTATATAATGACATGTTGGAATATATTGAAAAAATGGAAGAACGCAGTAAAGCATTGGTTTTTCGGCCGAAAAAATCCGCTGAAATCGACAGGGTTGAACGGAATGTAGAGAAACTGGAAAATTTGTATTCCGAAGGATATCATGACGCCAAAACCGGATTTGCTAACTTGCAAAGAATGGCCAACCTTCACAACAAGACCACCCCTGCGATAAATAAAGGATGAACTCTATGAGAAGGAAGGCCATTGTACAGTTTAGTCTTCTTCCTCCACCAGTACGATGAACTGAACCTCTTCAAGCTGTAATGGGTCCCCATGGTAATAGTAACCGTAAAAATGGGTATTGAAGCAAAGTATTGGGTAAAAATATTACAGAGGTTTCAAAAGGAAACTTACCACTTTCTACGAACTGAAATACTTCATGGATGCAGGAAAAACCCTCCCGATGTCGAATTAAGTATATTAGAAGATCCATAGGATAAAGGGAATGTATTAAGTGATTTCTTATATTGAAAAGACCTGCTGAAGGGATAAAAAATAATTGTATGGCGAGCCCATATACTGGAGGATGTAACGTGATGATCAACAACAATGAACAAAACCAAAAGGCAGCAAACGATGATAGGAACTCCGACAGTCCTCGGAATAACACCGGGAAAAATGAGAAGACAAAGAAAAATAAGGGCAAGGAAATGGGGCGTAAATTCCCGGTTGTGGGTATCGGTGCCTCCGCCGGAGGCTTGGAAGCTTTTGAAGCTTTTTTTTCTGAAATAACGGTGGATACCGAGCCCGGGATGGCCTTTGTGGTGGTGCAGCATATGGCACCGGATCATAAGAGTATGCTGACGAATATCATCTCCGGATATACAGATATGAAAGTCCTTCAAGCGGAGGACGGGATGAAAGTGGAGCCGAACTGTATTTACATCATTCCTGCTAATAAGGAGATGACGCTGCTGCATGGGAAACTGCAACTGAGGGAACTGGGGAAGCCCCGAAAACAACGATTTACCATCGATTATTTTTTCAACTCCCTTGCCGAGGACCAGGGTGAAAATGCTATCGGTATTATCTTGTCAGGTACCGGCAGTGACGGAACCCGGGGGCTTTTGGCCATAAAAAAAGAAGGGGGGATAACCATCGTACAGACTCCGTTCACGGCAAAGTTCGACGGGATGCCGGAAAGTGCAATGGGCACCGGAATGGTGGACTACGACCTGCCACCGGAAAAGATGGTGAATCTGTTAAAAACCTTTAAAACGGGAAAATTTTTTAAAAATGAATCCTCATCAACCCTTGAGGCGGAGATGGAAAAATTGCTTTATAAAATCACCAAAGTGCTTCAAAATCAGGTCAGCCATGATTTTTCCCAGTATAAAACCAATACGATCAAACGTCGGGTGGAACAGCGTATGGCGGTCAACCAGATCGAGGACATGAAACAGTATTATAAGTTTTTAGAGCAGGAATCCGAGGAAGCTGAGGCCCTGTTCAAAGAACTTCTTATCGGAGTGACCAGCTTTTTTCGGGATCCCGAAGAGTTTAAGATCTTTGAAAGGGAGTGTCTGTCAAAGTTAGTGGAAGATAAATCTCCCGATGAGCCGATTCGTATCTGGATTGCGGGCTGCTCTACCGGAGAAGAGGCCTATTCCATGGCCATTATCGTTTCGGAAGAGCTGGAAAAACAAAAAAGAAGGGTTAAAGTGGAGATGTTTGCCACGGATATCGATAAAAAAGCAATCAAAACCGCACGAGCCGGAATCTATCCCGCAAATACTACTCAAAATATTTCCGAAGAACGCCTGTCGAAGTACTTTGAAGAGATTGCCGGGGAGAATAAAAATGATTTGGGGAAATACCGTATCAAAAAAGAAATACGGGACATGCTGATTTTCTCCGACCACAATATTATCGAAGACCCTCCCTTTTCCAGACAGGATATAATAAGCTGCCGAAATCTGCTGATTTATATGAACAGTGAACTGCAAAAAAAAGTAATATCGCTGTTTCATTACGGACTGAATGACGGAGGATATCTTTTCTTAGGAAGTTCAGAAACCGTGGGTGAACTGGACGACTTATTCACAACGGTGAACAACAAAGCAAAAATATTCCAGCGAAAAGAAGGTCCTCAAAGCACCTACTGGACGAAAGCAAGCAGGATGCTGGGGCCGAAGAAATCCGGTCATGCGAACTATCCTTCCCGGACAAAGGAAAAGACGTCAAAACGCGAAAAAGAGTCCTTAAAAAGGGTTCTGGAACAGGAACTGCTAAAACACCTTTCGGTAACCGGTGTTCTGGTCAATGAAACCGGGGATATTATATACATCCATGGACGCAGCGGCAGATATCTGGAGCCTGCTTCCTGGGTGGCGGACCGAAATATTCGAAAAATGGTCCGGGAAGGGCTGGAAAGTCCTCTAAACGCTGCCATGCATAATGCCGTAGCGACAGAGTCCGTCACCCGGTATCAGGGGATCCGTGTTCAAACCGAGGGCGATCCGATTACCGTTGATCTGACTGTCCGACCGGTTTCCGAAAGTACGGATATAAAAAATACGGATGCAAGTAACGGAGATGAATTTTATCTGGTCGTATTGGAGGATTCAAACGAGAAGAAGTTCGATTTATCCGATTACGATCCCGAGACGGAAGAAGATCCCCGGGTGGAAGCGCTGCTGAAGGAGCTGCATGAAAAGGAAGAATACCTTAAGGCCGCCAACGAAGAACTGGAAATCTCCAATGAGGAACTGAAGTCCTCCAATGAAGAGCTGCAGTCGGTCAATGAGGAGCTGCAGTCCGCCAACGAAGAGTTGGAAACCTCAAAAGAGGAACTGCAGTCGGTCAATGAAGAACTCTCCACGGTAAATTCGGAACTTGAGGCCAAAGTAACGGATCTGTCCCGGGCCAATAACGACATGAATAATTTACTGGCGGGAACCGGAGTTGCCACGGTATTTGTGGACCTCGAAATGAACATTATGCGTTTTACCCCCACGGCTACTCAAATTATCAATCTGATCGATTCGGATATCGGCCGTCCTGTAGGACATGTTGTATCCAATTTACAGAATTATGATTCCCTTGTGGAAGACACCGAAGAGGTTCTGGATACCCTGGAACCAAAGAAGAAAATCGTGCAGACCAAAGATGGGGACTACTATCGAATGCATATTCAGCCATACCGGACCCTGGAAAACGTTGTTGAAGGCGCAGTAATTACCTTTGTAAAGCTGGAAGGGGAGGAAAAGTGCCTGCAGGAACTGAAAAAAGAAGAGAACACGTCGGATAAAACAGATAAGGGAGAGACCAAAAACGATGATGAAGAGTAATAGGGGTAAAAACAATCAGAACGAAAAGACGTATTACGATTCGGAACTGAGACAGTTAGCGGAGCGGGAGTTGGAAAGTAAAGCGTCCCCGGATCAGGAGAATATTGATGAGATGTCTAAGGAAGATATCAAACACCTGATTCATGAACTGAGAGTCCATCAGATCCAACTGGAAATGCAGAATGAAGAACTCAAAAGAATACAGGAGGATCTGGATATTTCCCGGCGCAGATACTTTGACCTGTATAATCTGGCTCCGGTGGGTTATCTGAGCCTGGACCCTAAAGGGAACATCGTTGAAGCCAATCTTACAGCCAGTAAAATGCTCAGCACGGAACGAAGAACCTTAATTAATATGCCCTTTACACGATTTATAATAAGGGAAGATCAGGACATTTTTTACCAACATCAAAAGTCCATACGTAAGACCCGTACTCACAAGGAATGTGAGCTCCGGATCAAATGCTCCGGAGCTCAGCCCTACTGGATCCTGCTATCAACCCTTCCGGTGGAGGATGGAGAAAAAGAGATTTATTCCCGTATGGTTATTAAGGATATTACACCCCGTAAGGAAGCGGAAAGGAAAATGTTGGAGGCCAAAGAAAAAGCGGTGCAGGCCAATGAAGCAAAAAGTCAGTTTCTGGCCAACATGAGTCATGAAATCCGAACGCCCTTAAACGGTCTTATGGGGATGGCCCACCTACTGGAATCAACGGCATTGGATGAAGAACAGGAAAATTTTGTGGGGCATATTAAAACCAGCTCAGAGCAGCTTCTGAGGGTTATCGGGGATATTCTTGATTACTCAAAAATTGAAGTGGGAGAAATGCAGTTGGAAAACATTGCATTTGACCCTGAAAGCATGGTGGAAGAGGTAGCCGACATCTTTCGAATTTCCGCAAGCAAGAAAAACGTCGAAATTAATACCAACGTCGATGAAGATCTGCCCACACTTATCGGAGACCCCTTTCGTTTGCGTCAGGTGCTGACCAATTTAGTCAGCAACGCCGTTAAGTATACCGAAAAAGGGGAAATACGGATAATAATGAACAAACTGGAACTTCCGGATACCCATAAAATAAAGCTGCAATGTTCCATAGAGGATACGGGTATCGGAATTCCTCCGGACAAAATTCAAACCATTTTTGACCGATTCAGCCAGGCGGATTCCTCCAATACCCGTAAATACGGAGGTACCGGATTGGGACTTTCCATTTGCAAAGGTCTGGTGGAAGCCATGGGGGGTGAAATCCGGGCAAAAAGCACCCCCGGAGAAGGCAGCCGTTTTACATTCAACGTGGTTATGGAAGTTTTGGAGGAAGAAGACGACGACACAGCAGGAGAGATTAATGCTCCGAAAAAGAAGGGAGAAGGCATTGATCTTTTGCTGGTGGAAGATGATCAGATCAGCAGAACCCTCATTGAAGAAATTGGAAAAATCAACGGATGGAATGTCCAAACAGCAAAAGACGGCAAAAAAGCCGTGGAACAGTTCAAGAAAAATTCCTTTGACATCGTCCTTATGGACGTTCAACTTCCGGTGATTGACGGGTTTACGGCTACAAAAATGATTCGTGAATGGGAAGGAGGTAATAGCAGAAAGACCCCGATTATCGGCTTGACGTCCTATGCCCTTAACGGTACACGGGAGAAATGCATTAATGCCGGAATGAGTGAGTATCTATGCAAACCGATAAACCGCAAAACCCTGGAATCCATGATCGAGAAAGCCACTGCCGGAGGACGAGGGTAGAAGGATTACCGATTTATAATCAAGTAAAAAAACAGGGACTTATCTGAAATCAGACAAGTCTCTGTATCGCGCGCCTTAGTGTCTTACTTATATTGCTCCTATCTTACATAGGCATTATTTGTCCACTACGGATATTTTTTATCTTTCCAGGCCTTGAAGCCTCCTTTTAATAGAATTCAATCCTTACTGGTATCCGTAATAGTCCATTTAAAAAGAAAATGGATATCAAAGGATGCTCACAGTAATTAAAATACCCATTTTTGGGAAAAATAAACAGATGCGCAGCTCACAATGAGACGGTTTGGAGTGACCCCTTTAAGGCATACAATAAGGGTACGGTTAGGTGCTATATTTTTAAAAAATGACTAACAGGATTGTAGATGTTGAGTTTTGAATATACTAGGAGATAAACCGATAATCATATTTGGAGAAAGTTCGATAAATG
>SL_8KL_010_SEDDRAFT_10002258_pt1 | contig 16318 bp, 12 predicted proteins | sample SodLakKL_010_SED_4_FD_11160 | JGI IMG/M metagenome (IMG submission 11160)
CAGGAAACCCCGACGGTTATCCGCCGCCCGGTTTCTTTTGCCGGGGCCGTATTTGAAGGAGAAGCAGAAGTGGAAGGGGTGCGGGCCCGGAGAGTAACATGGAACGTGCCTGGAAGTGAAGTTGTAATTGAAAAACAAAAAGAAAAAGAAGTTATTAATTATATTTTTACCCTGATAGCCCGGGGCCTGGTCCCTGTAGTCATAGACCCCCTGTTGCAGCTTATACCTTATTTAAAACCCGACGTTTTTGTTGAAGCAACCCTGTCCAAAAAAAATACCGGGGTCAGCCCTGGTCTTGCCCCGCTGGTTATCGCCCTCGGCCCTGGCTACCATGCCGGCCGGGATGTTCATGTCGTAGTGGAAACCAGGCGCGGCCATGATCTGGGCCGGGTTATATACAGCGGGGAAGCTATAGCGAATGATGGCATGCCGGGCTCAGTGGCTGGGTACAGCACCGAGCGGCTGTTAAGGGCACCCGGAGCGGGTAGATTTAAGAGCGAGGTGAAGATCGGGGATCCGGTTAGGGCCGGCCAGGTGGTTGGTTTTGCCGGAGACGAAGTGGTTAAAGCCGAAATCGGAGGAGTTGTGCGCGGTTTGATCCAGGAAGGACTTATAGTCAGGCCGGGTATGAAAATTGGCGATATCGATCCCAGGGCCAGGCGTGAATACTGCTTTACTATATCAGACAAGGCCAGGTCTGTCGGGGGCGGAGTGCTGGAGGCGACCCTGGCTTTGAGCAATCTTGGCGCCTAAAAAAAGGTTAGGCTCATGTATAAATAAACTGTATTACTGGATGCTAATTTTTAACCTTGTTTTTGCAACCTTTAAAAATATTCTTTGTGGAGAATCAAAGATCATGTCGTACAAATTACATTCCAAGATCTGGCTTGAAGACGGCGGCAAGGTTTTCGGTGACGGTCCCTGCGAACTGCTGGAGAAGGTCGACCGGATGGGTTCTTTAAGGCAGGCGGCGGCTGATATGAAAATGTCTTACCGCCAGGCCTGGGATTTGGTTAAAATGCTCGAAGATAACCTGGGGTTTGCCCTCCTGGAGAGGCAGACCGGGGGCAGCTGTGGCGGGGGGTCTTACCTGACCGAAGCAGGCAGGGATCTGGTGCTCCGTTATAAAAATTTCCGGAAAGAAGCCAGCAGCAACCTGGAACAATTATTTTATAAATATTTTAACGACCTGCAGCGTTAATGTTCCACCCCGGCCTGGATAATCAAAGTAACTTTAGTTTATTGCTTTTCTTTGGGGCGGTTTTGGAGAAAGCTCGGGTTGTTTAAGCATCTTTTCTCTTAAGTAATCTGCCCGTTCGCACATCTGCACAAAATCACTGCCGAAAAGCTCGAACCTGGCCAGCCAGACTCCGGTTGTCCTGCTCTGCCGAATCTGACTGCCTTTGGGCGTAAATATTTCGACATTGGTGTCTTCGATGGTATCGATAAAATCAAAGTCTAAGAAATCTTCCGCTTTTCCTTCGCCATAGGTAATGACATGGAACTGGGCCCCAAAACGATCTCCTTTCAGCCTTTGAGGAGATTCGTTATAGGTTTTTTCTCCTTCACCGCAGCACAGGTAGACCATGGCCCGGGATAACGATTTGTTGAAGGTCCTGTAATAGAGATCATACCAGACCGAGGCCGATCTGCCGTTGATTTCGGTGGCTGAAATCCAGTCACCTTTGCGCCATATTTCCACGTTCCAGAAGCCGGCGTTGATGCCGTGCTGCTTGACGCACTGCTTGGCATATTCAATCAGCTGTTCCTTAGTTTCTTCAGGTAAAACCGACGGGGTAACATATACATCCACCGATTTTCTCTTACCGGGATAATAAAAATGGTCCGATACTTCCCAAAGCTGAATGTTGCCCTCGGGATCAAACCAACCTTCCACGCAGTGCTGATCTTCCTCTTCCACCAGGTCCTCCACCACGATGATGTTTTTATTGGCCAGGGGATATTTTTTCAGGTCCACGTATTCTCCAAAGAAATCCGTGAATAGTTTTGTCACCGGAGGCAGGTCTTTTCTCAACATGTTTATGGCGTAATCCATGTCTTCTGCATTATCAATCCTGTACTGGTAAAGGGTCATGGTCAGGGAGGGTGGTTTTATGTAGCAGGGATATCTGGGCTCCAGGTTCCCCCACTGCCCTGTTTCCAGGTCAATATAGTCGAACCAGATTGGATCGGGTTGATTGGCCCGGGAATAATATTTGTGGTTGCTTACAAACATCGACTCCAGGGTCGGCCCTAAAATGTTATGTCTTTCGCAGAGGACTCCGGCCACGATGTTAGCAAGATCATGGGAATAGAAAATGGCATCAATATGGTTGTCCCTGATATAAGCGGAACATTTTTCAGTGTATGTTCTCAGGTCGAAATTTTCTTTAGGATGGGGGTAGTCAAAGTCTTCATCATCCATCCAGTGGAGCTTGTACTCTTCACTGATCATTTTGGTTAGATTTCTCTTGTCCCTGGCATTCGGTAAAACCACCATAACGTCTTTTTCATGTTTACTCATTTTTTCCCTCCATGCTGATTTAATTTGATCATGCAAAAAAAGAGCAGTAAGTTGAATAACTTTGTAGAAATTGGTTGCTGTAAAAGTACCACATAAACAACCCCATGTCAATGAAAATTCTAAATTTTAGCTATCTGTTTTAATTTACATAATAATTGCAACAAATAAGGTTTTATTCAGGGTCAGCCACCGGCTGCCGGCGGTAAAAGGCTGATGGTGTCGCCTTCATTCAGGGGAGAATCAAGGCCCTGCAGCTGCTTGATGTTGCGGCCGTTAACAAGAACTATTAAATCGCCCCTGCCATCCCGGTCCACCAGGTTAATAGCGGTACCGGCAACAGCCAGTTTTTCCGGCATTTGGTGATCCCGGCGCAAGGTCTGCAGCAGCTCTTTAACGGTTGCCCCTTCAGGCAAGTCGATGGTTAAGCTTTTAACTCCAAACATATCCCTCAGAAAAAGGTAGGGTTTTACTGCTACCTGCACTGCTGCCTCCTCCCAACAACCGGGGGTATTTGGTTTCGGTTCTAATTTGGCTGCCGCGGTGACCAGTCACCGCTGGGCGTGATACCGGGCGGAAAAACTTTTTATAACGGATATATCTTTTAAGAGCTGTTTTGCATTTTCTTTAGCTCTTCTTCGCGAAGCTGCTTTTTAAATATTTTTTCGGTCACGGTAAAGGGCAAACTGGTCCGGAATTCGACCTGGCGGGGCACGGCGTAAGAAGCGCATTTTTCGCGGCAAAAAGCGATGATATCTTCAGCATTAACTTTCCCGGTCTGTTCCTCCTTGAGGACGATGAAAGCTTTAATCCTCTCGCTGCCTTCCCGTTCCGGATCGGGGATGCCGACTGCTGCTGCCATTGAAACAGCGGGATGCTGGTGCAGAATATCGTCAATGGTGCTGGTATAAACTTTGTAACCCGATACATTAACCATGTCTTTAATCCGGTCCACGATGTAGAAATAGCCGTCTTCGTCCATTTTGGCTATATCGCCGGTCGGAAGCCAGCCGTCGACCAGGCCGGAGCCTTCTTCCGGCCAGTACCCTTTCATGACCTGGGGCCCTTTGATGTACATATGGCCCGGCTCGCCCGGCGGGCATTCCCGGCCGTTATCCTCGTTGATTAGTTTTATATCGGTATCGGGTATGGGAAGGCCGATGCTGTATTTTTGCCTGGCGGCAAAGCCGGTTATCTTGGAAAACCCGCTTAAATCAAGGTGGGTCAGGGGGCTGGTTTCTGTCAGGCCGTAGCCTTCCGAAATGGGCATTTTAATCTTGGCGGTTATGTTCTCCCTGACCTCCCGGGGCAGGTAAGAGGCTCCGGAAAGGATCTGGATCGGCAGGCGCGGCAGATCTTTTTCGCTTAATTTCATCAACTGGGTCGGGACCAGAGTGGTCATGAAGGGGCGGTCTTCGATCAGAATCCGGGCAATCTGATCAATATTGCGGGGATCTCGGATCAGAATCAAACGGAGCCCCCAGTGAATGCCGAAAAGGGCGGCACTGTCGCCATAGGAATGGAACAGGGGCACGCCGATACAAATGGAAGCTTTGCCGCGGATAGATTTTTCGAGGCTGGACATGGCCCAGGCCATCGATTGCAGGACATTTGAATAGCGGTTGAAGTGGGTCAGCATAACACCCTTGGGAACCCCGGTGGCGCCGCCGGTAAAAGCCAGGTAGGCGAGATCCTCCCGGGGCTTAATTTCCACTTCCGGCGGGTGGGGGTCGTGGTCTGCTATCAAAGCTTTAAAACCAAACAGACCCTCCGGGGCCTTATCCTCTCCATTATCATCCAGGGTGTAATCGTTCAGGACGGTGACGATAATCTGCCTGATCCCGGTCCTGGATTTGATGCTCAGGATTTTATCAACCTGTTCCTGGAGGCAGATTACCGTTTCGGCGCCCGACTCCCCGATTTCGTATTCCAGTTCCTGCTCCTTGTGCAGGATACTGCAGGGCACATGGACGGCTCCTGTTTTAAGGATGGCAAAATTGGCAATAATATACTGGGGCGAGGTGGGGAGAATGGTGGCCACCCTATCACCTTTTTTGACACCGAAACCGGCCAGGGCGCAGGCCAGTCTATCGCAATAATCCTTAAGTTCACCGTAGCTGATGCGCACCCCGCAGTAATCAACAGCTGTTGAGCGGGGATGTTTTTGCGCCGACTGGTCCAGCATGCTGTAAAGGGGAAGCTCCGGATAAGGTTCCAGGCTGGAGGCAAGTTTATAGGGGCCCAGGCGGTAACTTTTCAGCCAGGGTCTTGTTCTTTCCAGATCGGTCACGGGCAAGCGCTCCTTTCTTAAGTCCAGATAACCGGCCCGACTTCTTCCAGGCCGAGCTGGCTCAGCTTTTCAACTTTCGGTTTACCCGTTTGCTGATCCCAGCCCCGAAGCCGGTAATACCTTTCAAGCAGAATGGGAAGCTCGTTGACCTGCCCTTCAGCAGGCCCTTCCGGAAGCGGTTCTTTTAGCAGCCGGGCCGGCAAAGTATCACCTTCGGCGGAAAGTCCCTCCCGGTTACTGAAAGCGCGGGCCAGGTTGTAGATTCTTTCCCCGGTTTGTTTGTATTCGGCCAGGCTGTAATCCCAGCCGGTGGCCAGGTTGACAAGCCTGACCCAGTCGCTGGCAGTTAGGCAGATGCCGGTAAATTTACAGGCCCCGATACAGTCAAAGGTGGTCAGCATATCTTCAAGGTCGATCGCTATCTGTACCTCGTCGGGATCGGCAACAAAGGGGTTTTTGATCTCGCTTTCCTCGACGACAAGGAAAGGAGCGTCGATCAGGGTGGGGCCCTGGACATAAGCGGTAATATGATCACCGCCGCGATTGGCGGTGGCGTAAGTCAGGCCGGTCATCTGCACGGCGCGGCTGTCGTAGGCGGGCAGTTCCAGGCCTTTGACGTGCATGGCGAAAGCTTCGCTGCCCCGACCCAGTTTTTCTGCCATTATTTTGGTCCCTTCAGCCAGCAGATCGCCGATCCCCTCCCGCCTGGCAATCAGGTGGACCAGGTCAACAATAATGTCAGGATCGCCAAAATTTATAGCCCTCCCGCCGGTATCAGAATCGCCTATGATTCCTTTTTCGTAGCATTCCATGGCAAAAGCAATGGTGCTGCCGGCAGAAATTGTGTCGATCCCGTAATCGTTGCAGAGATAACCGGCCATGGTGACCGCTTCTAAGTCGCTGACAGCGCACATCCCACCGAAGGTGCCAATGGTTTCATACTCCGGGCCTTCGCCTTTGTGGCCGGTATATTTGCCCTTCCTGATTTCTGTCCCCCGNCCGCATTCGATGGGGCAGGCAAAACAGGTCACATTTTTAGTTAGGATGTTGTCCGAAATGGCCGGGCCGTTGATGTTATCGGATTCTTCAAAAATGCCCGTCTGCCAGTTTCGGGTCGGAAANGCTCCTCTGATGCTNACAAANTCCAGAACGACGTTGGTNCCGAATGACTGCAGCGACATTTTAAAAATGGCATCGTCCATTAGCTCATACTGTTTTTTGGAGTGGGCTTTAAACTCCGGGGGGTCATACACAGCAATACTGGAACTGCCACGGGCTGCAACGGCTTTTAAGTTTTTCGATCCCATTACGGCGCCCAGCCCGCAGCGACCGGCGGCGCGCCCCAGGTCATTAATGATTGCGGCGTATTTGACCAGATTTTCCCCGGCCGGCCCGATGCAGGCAACATTGAAATCGCTGCCGATTTCTTCCTTGATCAGCGCCGTAGTCTCCGGCACCTTTCCCCCCCACAGGTTCGAGGCATCTTTTAATTCTGCATGGTTGTCGTCCACTACCAGGTAGACGGGGGTCGGCGAAGCGCCTTCGAAAATAATTCCGTCATAACCGCTTTTTTTAAAATCGACTCCCCAGCGCCCTCCCGAGTTGGCCTGGCCCCAAATGCCTGTCTGCGGGGACTTGGCCACCACACTGAAGCGTCCTGTGCTGGGCGCGATGACACCGGTTAAAGTGCCGGTCATAAAGATCAACTTGTTTTCCGAACCCAGCGGATCGGCTCCTTTGGGCACTTCGTCCCAGAGGTATTTAGTGGCCAATCCTGCCCCGCCGAGGTATTTTCGGTAGATCTGTTCAGGGACTTCTTCTTCGGAAATACTACCGTTACTCAAATTTACCCTTAATATTTTTCCATGACAGCCGTACAAATAAGGCACCTCCCGTGTTGTTTGATCCCGGGTGTCTTTCACCGGACCCCTTTTCACCGGGCCGATCAGAGGTTAAAAATCTAGGGGACGCTGCAAACAGGGGACGGCTCTCTGTTTTACGCCCTTCTCACCCATCATATCGGGCCCTATACCGCCCGTGGCTGCAGGGAACGGTTTCCCTGTTTGCTTTTCAATATGAACCTTCGCGACCCACCGGTGTCCGGGTAAGGGACACTCCACTGAAGGATTTGTGTCTTCGTAGTTTTCTGATGTCCCTTCAGGCGCAGCTTAAAATAGCTCTTGCTGCAGCGCTAAAAATTATGTAATCACTTTTACTATACAACGTGTAGTAGCAAAATACAACTATATTCTGGCAAAGCTATAAATATAATTTTAAGTGGCAATAATTATCTACTTCCAAGTTAATATTAAAAGAGTTATAATTAAATAAAGATGCAGCCTTATTGGAGAAGCTGCAGTTTAGATCCAGATCGGGTAAATTTGCCGGTATTATTTATATTGGCTTTTTAGCAGATAATCTAGCCAGGGGAGGTTGCTTTAATGGGTTATGTCTACGGTACTGAAGAGTGGGAAAATGCTTACCGGGAGATGGCTAAAGAGCGCCTGGCCGGGGTTGAAAAACCATATTTCCTGGGGACCCCGGAGTGGGTGGCTGACTTTGAGAAGAAGATCCAGGAAGATGAACACTATAAAAAAGTGGCTGAAACCTGGGAAGGGACTGTGGTTATTCATATCCTTGCCAACCCCGATATCGGGCTGGATGAGGACATATATGTGTTGATGGATCTCTGGCACGGCGATTGCCGCTCGATCAGGCTGGTGCCGGGTGAGGCAGGGGAACGAGGAGATTATGTTTTAAGTGGTCCTTTTGAACGCTGGCAGCAGGTCATGAATAAAGAGCTTGATGTGACAAAAGCAATGATGCAGGGTAAAATCAAACTCAATGGTTCTTTGCCTGAAATCGTGCGCTATGTTAAGGCCAGCATTCGGCTGGTTGAACTGGCTTCCCAGATTGAGACCCGGTTCCTGAACGAAGTTGGCGAAGAGGAGCAGGCCGAGTTTAAGAGATGGTTTAACGAACTGCGCGCAGAATTCGGGTTTTAAATAAACCTGAATAAAGGAGGGTTCACGGCAGTGGCTTATGATCGGGATCTTGCCTTTGAATATAATAACCCCACGAAAATTATTTTTGGCGAAAACAGCGTCAAGGAAATTGGCCTGGAAGTAGACAGCCTCGGCGGTTCAAAAGCCCTTGTGGTCACCGACCGGGGCCTTATTGAAGCCGGCCTGGCCGAAAAGGTCGAAAAAGCCCTGGGCAGACGCTATGCAGGGACTTACGACCGGTGTATCCAGGACTCAGGGTTCCAACTGGTTGACGAAGGGGCGGCTTTTGCCCGGGAGAAGGGCGCCGATATCCTGGTCAGCGTGGGCGGGGGCAGTGTTATCGATACGGCCAAAGGTATGGCTGTGCTCATGAAAGAGGGAGGAAAACTGAGTGATTACCGGGGCGTGCAGAACCTGAACCGACCCCAGACCCCCCATATTGTGGTTCCCACCACAGCGGGAAGCGGGAGCGAGGCCACCTGGTTTGCAGTGATCAAGGACTGGGACAGTAATGTTAAAGAAGCTTTTGTCGACGTTCATATGATCCCGGACCGGGCCATTCTTGATCCCCACATGGTTGCCGGGCTGCCTCCCCATTTGACCGCCGGGCCGGGCATGGATGCCCTGTCCCATGCGGTGGAGGCGGTTCATTCCCTGCAGCGCCAGCCGATTATTGACGGCATGGCCCTGCAGGCGATCAGGCTGATCTCTGAAAATCTGCCCCGCTGTGTTGAAAAGGGCGATGACCTGGTGGCCCGCGGTCAGCAGCAGCTCGCCGCAACCATGGCCGGAATCGCTTTTGGAAACAGTCAGCCAGGCCTGGTTCATGCCATGGCTCATCCGCTAGGGGCGCTCTTTAAAGTGCCCCACGGGCTCGCCAACGCTATTTTACTGCCTTACGTGATGCTTTTTAACATGGAAGAATGTGCCGACCGCTACGCCCTGGTGGCCCGGGCCATGGATCTTGACGTGCGTTCGCTGAGCGAGGAAGAGGCAGGCAGGGCCGCAGTGGAAGCAATTTGGGAGCTGACCCAAAAAATCGGGCTGCCGCAAAAGCTGCGCGAAGTCGGCGTGCCTGAAGATGGTTTGGCCGAGGCGGCGGATTATTCGCTGGCCGACGGCTCCATAGTTTATAACCCCCGCCTGGTTACAGATCAAGAGGAGGTCCTTGAAGTTTACCGGGCCGCCTGGTAAGGGGACCTGCAGTGGGGCATTTTAGTTCAAGTTTTAAAGGCTTCCGTTTTTAAGTTGTATTTTAAAGTTTTCGAAAGCAGGCTGTAGTTTAATTTAATTGCATCTCCCGGCCGGGTCTGTCTTAAGCTCGCATTCCCTTTTGCTGTAAATTAATTTTTGACTACATTTATGCTTCAAAGTCTAAGGCATATCCAGGAAAAAAGATCTCCTTTTTCTTCTCCGGCTGTTATCTCTGGAAGGGTTGGTAAAAATAAAGGGGGCCCGCCAGCAGGGCCTTGCCTTCCCGGACCTGGTCCAGGTTCCTCAGGGCTGTTCGATCCAGCCCGCAGTGACGGGCAAGGGCGCTGTTTCTCTCCTGGGCAGCGGTATTTCTACCAGCGGTGTATTTTCAGGTAAAGCGGCTTTTTCCCGGAGCCTGGCAAGAGCGGTTTCCAAACCGCCCAGCTCGTCGATCAGGCCGTTGGACAGGGCCTGCTCGCCGGTCCAAACCTTTCCGCCTCCAATTTCCTTGACCGCATCAGGCTTTATGGCGCGGCTTTCTGCTACCCGCTTGATAAACAGCTCGTAAATATGAAAGATAAAGTTGAGCGCTTTACTTTTTTCTTCCTCGGTAAAAGGTTCTTCCGGCGAAGCAAACAGTTCTTTCTGCCCCCGCCTGATCGTTTCCCGGTTTAAAAGCAGTCTTTCCAGCAGGCGGGTATTAACCAGTTTGGCGGCAATCACGCCGATAGAGCCGGTCAGGGTGGCCGGCTGGGCTATAATATGGGAAGCCGGAGTGGCCACGTAGTATCCTCCTGACCCGGCAATGGAGCCCATGAGGGCTACCAGGGGTTTTTTTGCGGCAATTTTGTTCAGGATCGAGGTTATCGCTTCCGAGGAGGCTGCTGAACCGCCACCTGAATCAATGTATAGTAAAACTGCCCGGGCCCTTTTATCCCTCAGGACCAGGCGGGCCTGCTGGACAAAGCTGAGATCCCCGGTTTGTTCGTTGAACAGGAACGGGGCCGGCAGGGGCGGCCTGGCCGGCGGTCGGCGGCTTTTACCGTCCACTATATTGCCCTGCACCCGGAGAAGAGCGATATAGGGGCCGGGCGGCGGAGGCAAAGGCCTGGGAAAGATCCTTTTGCATTCATCCCAGGAAGCCAACCGGGCCGGTTTTTCCGGTTCGCCCAGGTAGGAGGGAAGGTCTTCTGCATTGACAATGCCGTCAGCCGCCCCGGCCTCCACTGCAGTATCGCCGTAAAGAGGGGTTTGCTCAATCATCCCGGTCACTTTATCTTCGGTCAGGTCTCTGCCTTCGGCAACGGCTTTGATAAATTGCCCGTAATAGGAATCCAGCAGCCACTCAATCATCTCCCTGACTTCAGCGGACATATTGGAGCGGGTAAAACGTTCCAGAGCTGATTTATAAGGGCTGACCTGGACTACATCCAGTTCGACACCGCACCAATCAAGGGCATTTTTCAAGTAAATCTGGCGGCTGGCAAACCCCAGCGTGTAGATTACTCCGCCTTCCTGGAGCAGGATCCGGTCGCATGCCGCCGCCAGGGCATAGGTGGATGAGTCATAGCTGGTAGCCCAGCTAATGACTTCTTTACTTTTTGCCCGGACTTCCCCGATTATTCCGGCCAGGGCCTGGATCTGGGCCAGGGTCAGCTCGGGTTTGCCCAGGTGCAGGATTATCCCTTTGACGTGAGGACTTGCCGCAACCATCCGAAATTCATCTGCCAGTTCCTGCAAACTTTTAACCCGGGCCATCATTCTTCTCTGTAATAAGCCTTCCGGTGGCTGCTTGAGGTCCGGATAAGGGCCGTGCAGGGTAAAAATAACATAAGCAGGGGGCCTTAATCTCTTTTTAAGGATATTGGCGATAGCAACTAAAACCAGCCGCAGGATATAAATGGGATATGCGATCAGCATCATATCAACCCCTTGTGGATTTGATTTGCGTTAATACTGTCTTTATTAGAATTCTGGTTCGTGCTGGTTTTCCCTGCTCCGAGTTTTTATGTGTCAAGGGGACGGGGTTGTTGACACAATTTCCAATATAGCATATGGTTAGCTCGGGAGGAGAGACTTATGCCAAGAAAAGCACGCCTGAAAAGCGAGAGTGGTATTTATCATATCATTATGCGTGGAATAAACCGAATGGTTATCTTTAATGACTATGAAGACCGCCATCGTTTTTTTCAAACCCTCAAATACTACAAAAAAATATGCGGCTATAAAATCTATGCCTATTGTTTGATGAATAACCATTTTCATCTTCTTTTAAGCATTGGTGCTGAACCTCTGGAACAGGTAATGCGAAGGATCTGCGGAAAGTATGTGTATTGGTATAACAATAAATATGACCGGGTTGGCTACCTATTCCAGGACAGGTTTAAAAGTGAACCGGTCGAAAATGAAGCATATTTTCTAACTGTCCTCAGGTACATCCATCAGAATCCACTCAAAGCTGGTATGGCTAAAGAATTAGACCAATATCCGTGGAGTAGTTATAACTGTTATTTAAGTCAGGATAGTTTTGTAGATATAAATTTTGCCCTAAACATCTTTAACAACGATATAGAGAGGGCTGTTAAAAGTTTTATTGAATTTAACAGGCAAAAAACAGACGGTCAGTGCCTGGAAGTAGAAGATAAGAAACATTTAAGTGATCAAAAAGCTGTGGCTATCATAAAAAAAGTTTACGAGGATGATAAAAATAATGATTTACAAAAGCTTGATAAAAAATCCAGGGATTATTATCTGAATAAATTAAAACAAGAGGGATTGTCGATCAGGCAGATTGAAAGATTAACCGGTATTAACAGGGGTATTATTTCAAGGGCGCGAGGTTAAACGTGTCAACAACCCCGTCCCCCTGTCACATGGGCCAGCAGGCTACAGGGGAGTTTCGTGAGCACATTCAAAGTGTGATTGGCCAAGAAAGTGGCTTGCAAGGGAGCCATTAGTGTTGCTCGGCTCCCTTTAGAGGTTAGTCGTAGCACTTATCTTTCAACAAGGCCGGGCATCAAGGCCGGGCGGTGCCAACCGGTTCTTCTGCTGCAGCTGCTGTTTCGGCAGCGTTATCCTCAGCGTCCAGGTAAATATCCAGGCAGAAATTTTCCGGGTACTTGGGGACGGCGTCTTTGTAGTATTCCTTGACGATTTCCATGTCTTTCTTGTAATCTCCTGTGGGCATGAAGGCAGGGCCGAATACAGCCAGTTTCCTGGAATAGTCCAGGTGGGTCAAAACGATGGGGACACCTGCTTTTAAGGCCGTGTAATAGAAGCCGGTTTTCCACTTGCAGTTGCGCTTCCTTGTCCCTTCGGGTGTAACCAGCAGGGCGATATCTTCCTTGGAATTTTTGATTGCTTCGGCCATATTGTCTACCATGGTGGAATTTTTGCTTTCCCTGTCCACGCTGACCGCGCCGGCTGACAGCAAAAGTTTATTAAGCGGGAAAATCCTGAGCCATTCCTTTTTGATGAAAAATTTAATGGGGAATCTCATTTTATAAAACCCGCCCATGGCAAAAACCAGATCCCAGTTGCTGGTATGGGGAGCACCCAACACGACTGATTTGGGAATATTTACCTCGATGTTTTTCTGCAGGGTCCAGCCCTTCAGGGTGAAGATCAATATACAAAATAGTTTAAACATCCCGTTGCCTCCTCGTGGCGGAATTGTTGTTAGTGTAACATGTATCCTGTCTAATTTGAATACGGCGGTTTGATTTTTTGATTTTGCAGGATTAATAAAGGTTTGTATTGTATATATCTCATTGACTGCCGTTTAAAAATAATTGCGGGTTAATTGCTCCGGTTATCACAGGCAATTCTTATCGCCAGGCGGTTTCAATATTAAGCAGTTGTAGTATGGTAAAAAGCGCTACAGGGGAGGGGAAAGAAAAAATGAAACAATACTTAGAGCTGATTCACCCCAAGCCATTGACCAGCCTGGTCCAGTACCTGCAGGGGATGATCAAGGGGCGCCTCTGGCTGAAGGTTTTACTAGGAATGGTGCTGGGGCTTGCTACAGGGATCGCACTATCACCCCAGGTTGGTCTGGTGGAAAAGGATACTGCGGAAATTATCGGCAGTTGGCTGGCCATGCCCGGACACATCTTTCTTGGGCTAATTCAGATGATTGTAGTGCCTCTTATCCTGGCCTCAGTGATCCGGGGGTTGGCTTCAAGCGATGACGTAGAACAGCTGAAAAAAGTCGGAATCAGGCTGGTCATTTACTTCCTGCTCACCACTTCGCTGGCCATTATAATTGGTTTGAGCGTCAGTTCGCTCATCAGGCCAGGGGAATATATCGAGGTCGATTATGCCGAGGTCACGGTCGAGCCGGAGGATGTGGTGGTTGAAAATGACGAGGCCCCGGACAGCCCGGATGTCGAGACCCTCCCCGATATCGTGATCAGCTTGATCCCTAAAAACCCGCTTGGATCGATGGTAGAAAGGGAGATGCTGCATGTTGTCCTTTTTGCGGTGATCATCGGCCTGGCCCTGGTATCGATGCCTCCAAGCCGGGCCCAGCCGATCCTGTCTCTGATGGGTTCACTGCAGGAAGTATGCATGACTGTGGTGCGCTGGGCCATGTCTTTGGCTCCCTTAGCCGTTTTCGGCTTATTGGCTCAGATAACGATTGAAATAGGTCTTGATGCCTTGCTGGGGATGTCCGTATATGTCGGGACGGTTATTTTGGGTCTCCTGCTGATGATCGTGGTTTATCTGATTATAGGGGGTATAGTTGCCCGCAGCAATCCGGTTCACTTTTTGGGCGCTGTAAGAGAAGTGCAACTTTTGGCCTTTTCCACTTCCAGTTCGGCGGCAGTAATGCCCCTTTCCATGCAGACTGCGGAGGACAAGCTTGGAGTCCGGCCTTCAATTTCGCAGTTTTTAATCCCCCTGGGGGCCAGTATCAATATGGATGGTACAGCCCTTTACCAGGCTGCGGCTACCGTCTTTCTGGCCCAGGTTTTCAATGTTGAACTGGGTTTGCCGGCCCTGCTTTTAATCCTGGTTACTACTGTGGGCGCCTCGATCGGTTCTCCGGCCACACCGGGGGTGGGTATCGTCATCCTGGCCATGGTCCTCCATAGTGTCGGCATCCCAGCATCAGGCATTGCCCTGATTATCGGGGTGGATCGGATCCTTGATATGAGCCGAACTGCTGTTAATGTTACCGGCGACCTGACGGCCTGTCTGGTGATGGATCGGTGGGTTGGGGGCAAGAAGACGGCCGCAGAGGAGCGTCTTGAAGAAGCAAAAAGGGAAGAAGTCCGCAACTGCGATGATGAAGATGTCATCTGTGATCTCTAGCAAGGTGCAGATCTGCTTCCCGGACAATTGCATTTATTTCTTCTCGTATATTTTCGGAGATTATGGGTTCCTCTGCTTCGGCCATAATTTGGTCATGAACGGCCTTCGCTTTCGCCATATAGTCGGCCTGGCTTTCGAGCGCCCGGTTTTCCCGGGGTCGGCGGACGAAAGTTTGGGGTTTAAAAACCTGGCGACAGTGTTTAAAGGTGTGTTCGTTGCCAAGGAAATGCCCCCCTGGTTTGAGGTTTAAAAGATCATCCCAGCCCAGGTGTTCCTCATCAAGGATCACTCCTGCTTTCATTTTTTTCACCATTCCTGCCAAATCATTATCAACAATCAACTGCAAAGGGCTGATGGTAGTTGCCGCTTCAACCTGCCCTGCCCCGCCGAGAATATTGCTTCCCGCTAAAGCTGTCATCAAGGCTAGAAGTGATCTCTCAGCCTGGGCCTGCCCGTCGCTGTCCGGCGAATCGGTTCCGAAGCCGTAGGTATGAACAGGAAGGTTAAAGCTATTTTTTAGAAAGTTAACTGCGGCCGCCGCCCCCTGGATCGCTTCAGCGCTGGACTGCAGGCCGCGCCCGCTCAGCATATCCAGGCTGAAAATAAGGGGGGTGGCGATAACGGGGCTACCCGGCTTTACAGCCTGGGCCGAGGCTAAAAGGACCAGGGTTTCCGCCGCGGCGAGCAGGACGGTTCCGGCCATGGTGACCGGGCCCGTTCCGCCGGCGCTGGGCAAGCTGCAGGCGTGAAGAGGTATGCCTCTGGCGCAGGCCTGGACAACAACTTCTAAATCCATGTACTTAAAATCAAGAGGGCTCAGGGAGCAGGTGATGAAACTGGCCGGGGGCCTTTTTTTAAGAGCTTCTTTTCCCCCTGCCGCAATTTCAACCATTTTGAAAAGGTAGGGAAGGCTTTCAGTGCTGTAGGGTTGGACCCAGATATGTTTGGGACAGTTAAAAATCGTCTCTCGCAGGGCGTGAATGTCGGTAGTTTTTTCCGGGGCATCCAAGGGAGAGGGGAAAGCACAAAAATCAATATGTTCCAGTTTCCCTGCCAGGCGGGCCCAGGCAGAGATATCATTAAGGCGGGTGGGACGGTAGGTGCCTCCTTCGGGATCGATATAGCTGCGTGCGCCGGTCCCGGTCCGCACGTAAAAACTGTTTTCGGGGTGGGGTATTGCCAGGTCAAAACGGGAACTGCCCGCTGCAAGCAGAATTTGTTCGGGGGTTCTAGCGATCAGTTTTTCCATCACCGGTTCGGGCAGGCGGACTGTATTTGTAGACCGGTCTACCAGGGCGCCGCAGCCTGAGAGGGCATCTATGACTACGGGATGATCCATCCGGACTCCCTTTTGTTCGAGCAGTTTAAACAGTTTTTCTTTCAGGTAACCATGGTCCTGGGGAGAGAAGTAAAGGTTAGGAACACCGGTCATTTAACTACCTCCCGGGGCGTTATTTGGGGCTGCTGCCTGCAGCTGAAAAATTTAATTTACTCACCGAAAGAAAGAAAATACTCTTTAATGCCCTCCTTGATCGCCCCGGCAAACTCCTGCTGCCCCCTGGGGTGAAGAATATGCCAGTTATCCTCGGGGTGCATCATATAGCCGGCTTCGACTAAAACACAGGGGAACTGGGTGTACCTGGTTACCGCAATATTTCTTCTCCAGGTGTAAAGGGCCGGCAGATCCATCTCTTCTGTTACTATGTCCAGCATAATATCGGCCAGCTTTTCATTATGATCATAATTATAAAGGGTCATGATCCCGTGGGTATTTACTGCATCTGCTCCGTGGCCGTGGGCGTTGGCATGGACGCTTATGAAAAAGTCGGTCTGATCTATAAATTCTGCTTTGGGGCGATCATAAAGGTCTACATCTACATCTTCGGTGCGGGTCATGATTACTTCAGCGCCCTCTTCTATTAAGAGGTCCCTCAAATAGAGGCTCATTTCCAGGACTACATCTTTTTCATGAAGATGGCCCGGACCGGGCGC
>SL_8KL_010_SEDDRAFT_10002259_pt1 | contig 16317 bp, 17 predicted proteins | sample SodLakKL_010_SED_4_FD_11160 | JGI IMG/M metagenome (IMG submission 11160)
AAAAACTCAAATACACGACACTTTATTAAGCGCCGCCAGCACAATTTTTTTTACTTATAAAACCAGATAAGACTATACAAAATCAGTGTTTTATGCCATTTCATGGGCCATGAAACTCGATACTGCAACACTTCCTGACGACCATGATGCACTCAAGGCAATAATCATCGAATTTGCCGAACAGCATGAGAAGTCCAAAAAGCATATCGAGTTGCTGGAAGAGCGCATCCGCCTGCTTACCAACGAGATCTTCGGCAGAAAATCCGAAAAGCAACCCCATGAGCCCGACCAGACGCAGTTGAACCTGTTCGGCCAGGCAGAGCCGGAACCGGGGATGACTGGAAAATGGATAAGGGCGGATTTTGCAGACATTCATATTCGCTTGAGGATGATTTTGCCGTAAGCCTCCACGAGGCACGAAAACCCCCAGTCCGCTACAAGGTTTTCCTGCTGGCTGGTATTGTCGTAAACAATGGTAATCCGCATTTTTGCCTCGCCCTTACTGCAGCATTGCAATTTGCACAGCTATTTTTATGACTTCTGCCGCCGTGGCGTACCAGCGCTCTTCATATCAGTGCTTCTTCCATGGCCTTGAGTGAAAACGCAGGCACGTCTTCCGCCGGGGTATTGCCGGGCCGGTGTTCCGGTGGCAGGTGCCGGCATTCGACCAGATCGCCGTTGCACAGCGCGAACGCATGCTCGATGATGTTCTCCAGTTCCCGGACATTGCCCGGGTAATCATATTCCATCAGCCACGCCATTACCTCTTCCGACACCCCCATGATTTCCCGCCCTCGCACCCGTAAAAGCGCCTGCCTTGTATCCGAACAGCTCCGATTCAAGGAGCGTATCCGGAAGCGCAACGCAATTGATGGCGACAAACGGTTTTTTTTCTTTCATGGTCCTTTTCAGGGCGCAGTCCCCTTCGCAGATATTGAACTTTTTACGAAGCCGTCAATTATTTTCCGGGCCGCTTTGGGGGTTTATTCGCTCCGATAAAAACGCTTCCATTTGGATTTTATCCATGGCCACCTTAATCGGAACGGCTTCATTTTCAAAATAAACCACTGTTGCACCCTTGAAGTGGTGCTTTTTCGCTTCCTGGGAATCCATGGTGTAAAATTTCACATCCAATTGACCTTTAAAGCTTTCTGCCATCTCCCTGGCTACGCCCATAGCCTTTTGGCAAGACACTCAGCGGGGGTTTCCGCTATGGAAAACAATCAGTTGATACATATCAAGTCCTCATTTTTAAAAAATAACGGGATGGGTGGTTTTCCTGCGAGCACGATATGAGCATATGCTTAACATTCTGCAACTGGATATTGTGGATTCCATTTAACCCCGCGGCCGATTTTTAAACAGTGCAACTTGCACGACTATTCCTTCCGGCTTCTGCCATCCCTGGGCGGAAGCGCAATTTCCATCGCCTTGATTTTCCGGTAAAGCGTACTCGTGTCAATGCCCAGTTCCCGGGCAGCACGTATTCTGCTGCCCCCGTGGCGTCGCAGCACCTCCTTGATTAAGGCCTTTTCCATCGCTTTCAGGGATGCGGCGGTGTCCGGTCCCTGCATAATTGAAACGGCCTCCGGGCGGTGCTCCGGAGGCAGGTGCTCCCGATCGATCAGCTCCCCTTCACACAGCGCAAACGCATGTTCAATGATGTTTTCGAGCTCCCTGATGTTGCCCGGGTATTCGTATTCCATGAGCCTGGCCATCACCCACCCCGACACGCCGGCAATATCCCTTCCCTTGAGCCGGTTCAGTTTGGATACCAGGTGGGAGACAAGCAGGGGGATGTCTTCCCGCCGGTCCTTCAAATCGGGCAGCTGGATATGGATGACCCGGATGCGGTAGAACAGGTCTTTGCGAAATTTTCCGGACTGCACCAATTTTGTAAGGTCCTTGTTGGTTGCCGCGATAATCCGGACATCGATATTTTCCGCAATCACAGAGCCCAAGGGCTCAATCTGATGCTCCTGCAGCACGCGAAGCAGGCGGGCCTGCATGGCAGGGGAAATGTCGCCGATTTCATCGAGAAACAGGGTCCCATGATCCGCTAATTTAAAGCGGCCCGGCTTGTCCTTCTTGGCATCCGTAAAGGCGCCGGCCTTGTATCCGAAAAGCTCCGATTCGAGAAGGGTGTCCGGAAGGGCGCTGCAATTCAAAGGGATAAACCGCTTCTTTTTTCGGGCGGATAAGTTGTGGATGGCCCTTGCAAAAAGCTCCTTGCCGGTGCCGCTGGCGCCTTCCAGTAAAACAGTACTGCCGCTTTCCGCGATTTTGGGCAGAATTTCAAACAGGTCCATCATTGCCCGGCTTCTGCCGATGATGTCTTCGAATGTGTAGCGCCCCTCGAGTTCCTTGCGCAGCTGCTCGATCATGGAAATATCCTGAAAAGTTTCCACGCCGCCGATAATTTTGCCGGACTTGTTCTTCAGGAGCGCCGTGGAAATGCGGATGGGTACGTGTTTTCCGGATGCGTTAATGAAGTAGGCCATGGCATTATATATCGATTTGCCGGATTCAAGCGTCCTTTTCAGGGCGCATGACGTCTCGCAGAGATTCGCCCTGAAAACTTCGCTGCAGGCAACGCCGATGGCCTGTTCACGTGTCACGCCGGTGATACGCTCCGCTGCTTTATTGAAGGTAGTAATCCGCCAGTTCAGGTCAACGGTAAAAACCCCCTCATTAATGGAATCAAGGATCGTGTGGTAGTGCCTGTATATTTTTTCAAGGTTCATAATCGAAAGCGCCTGTTGGTTTCGCATTGCCGGGTTGTTTATTGGGCAAAAAGCATGTTCCCTTTTGCAACGGTGATCAAAATCAGTGAATCATTTTCAGTACCCATACGCCCTTTTTTTGCAATTTGCAATAGTATGACGGGCTAAAACTTGCAAATTGCCATGTTGAAAAGCCTGCCCATGTTTTTTGAATAGGTCTTTTTTAATAATAAAACAGTGCCTTATATTTTTAAAAAAACCTTGGCATGCCTCATGCAGTCTTTATCGCATGAAAATCGCCATACCATACTGGCAGGGTCGCGTGTCACCGGTTTTTGACACGTCAAGGGAAATCCTTCTTATTGAAATCGAAAAGGGCCGGGAAGTCAGGCGCATCGAAGTGGACCTGCGGCACAGTGATCCATTGCTGCGGGCCGGGTATGTCGCCAGCCTGGGAATCGAATGGTTGATATGCGGCGCCATATCCATTTCCCTGGAGAAGGCATTGGTTTCACATAATATCAAGGTGTTTTCGTATACGAGAGGCTCTTTGAAGGAGGTTATAGAAGCGTTCCTGAATGGAAAACTGGCGGATCCCATGTACCTGATGCCGGGTTGCCGCAGGAGAAAAACCCCTTCAATCCATTTATAGGCAGACAGCGTTTGGCCGCCAAGGCAAAAACACTTTTACGCCGGGGAGGATTTGAAATGAAAGAAGATGCAAAAAAAACTCAAAAAGAGCAAAAGCTTGCCGATCCGATAGCAGCAACAGTGGATCAGGCAACCCGTGAAATGATTGTCCGTGCCCAGGACCTCGGGATTGAAACAATTTTTGAAAGGGCCGAAAAAATGAAGCCCTGCAATATCGGTTCACAGGGCACATGCTGCAAGAACTGCGGCATGGGGCCCTGCCGTCTGCCCCTGCCGAAGTCCGGCATAGAGGGTGAGGACGAGCGAAAAGGGCTGTGCGGCGCTTCGGCAAACACCATTGCGGCCCGAAATTTCATACGGATGATCGCCGGCGGTGCGGCCGCCCATTCGGACCATGGCCGGTGCGTGGCGGAAGTGTTTCTGGCCGCGGCACGAAAAGAAACCGATGCCTATAAAATCAAGGATGTTGAAAAACTGCTGGCAATCGCCCCCCTTTTTGATGTGGCCGTAACCGTTGAAGTTGACGGCGAAACCCTGGACAGGGACNTCGACGAGATCGCGGTGGCGGTTGCGGAAAAGGCAATCAACGAGTGGGGAAAATCCGAGGGAACGCTTCTTTATTTAAAGCGCGCCCCGGAAGCACTTTATGAGAAATGGAAAAAAAACGGCGTGCTCCCCCGCAATATTGACCGGGAAATCGTTGAAATCATGCACCGCACGCATATCGGCGTGGACCAGGATTATAAAAACCTCATGAAACAGGGAACCCGTACGGCCATTGCCGACGGCTGGGGCGGTTCCATGCTGGCAACCGACCTCCAGGATGTTCTTTTCGGAACCCCTTATCCAATCCAATCCGAGGCCAACCTGGGCGTTCTGAAGGAAGACCATGTCAACCTGGTTATTCACGGCCATGAACCGGTTCTCTCGGAAATGATCGTTACGGCGACCATGACCCCGGAAATACAGGAATATGCGAGGGCAAAGGGTGCGAAAGGCATCCAGCTGTCCGGCATCTGCTGCACGGCCAACGAGATTCTGCAGCGTCACGGCGTTCCCCTTTGCGGTACGTTTCTGCAGCAGGAACTGGCCATCATCACCGGTGCCTGCGATGCCATGGTAGTGGACATCCAGTGCATCATGCAGAATCTCGCAAACGTGGCAAAATGCTTCCATACCAAACTGATCACCACGCACCCCATCGCAAAAATGGAGCAGGAGAATGTCATCCACATCGAATTTGACGAGCACTATGCGTTTGAGGATGCCAAGCGAATCGTAAAAATAGCGATCGACAATTTTGCCAACCGGAAAACCGAGGTCATGATCCCCCGTCATAAAAACACCCAGATTGCCGGGTTCGGCGTTGAATCCATCGAGTACAATCTGGGCGGCATCTTCCGGGGATCCTACTACACCCTTAACGACAATATCATCAACGGCAGGATCCGGGGCATCGCGGGCGTGGTCGGCTGCAACAACGCCAGGACCCGCCACAACGAGGGGCACCTCACCGTGGTCAAAGAATTGATCAAAAATGACGTCATCGTCCTGACCACCGGCTGCAATGGCATTGCCTGCGCCATGGAAGGGCTTCTAACACCGGAGACGGCAGGCGTCTTCTGCGGCCCCGGCCTTGCCGAAGTGTGTGAAACGGTTGGAATTCCGCCTGTTTTGCATATGGGGTCCTGCGTGGATAACAGCCGCATCCTTCTGGCAGCCACGGAAGTGGTAAAAGCGGGCGGGCTTGGGAAAGATATCAGCGACCTGCCGGTTGCCGGAAGCGCCCCGGAATGGATGAGTGAAAAAGCGATCAGCATCGGGCACTATTTTGTGGCTTCGGGCGTGTACACGGTATTCGGCGTTACCCTGCCGGTTTCCGGGGCGCCTGTATTCCAGAAGTACCTCTTTGAAGAGTTTGAAAAAATGTACGGCGGCATGTGGGACCTTGAAATCGATCCCGTGCTGCATGCCCGTAAAATGATCGCCCATATCGATAAAAAGCGTAAAGCGCTTGGCATTGATAAGGCAAGGAAGCGGGTCCTGATTGATATGACCGACCGTCGAACCATGGCTTCATGATTGTCATTCAATTTATACAGTATACCGGCGCCCCGGCAAAAACCGGGGCGCCGGTGCATGAAAAAGGAAAGAGGATCGATTTCGATCCCGACAGCGATTTCGATTTCGAAGAAACCAGATCTCAATAAGCGGATTCACTGGGTTCTAATCAAGGGGTTATATCTGGAGTACGGTGGTGTCCGTTTTTGACGAATCAAACGGAATCCGATGATAAATGACCTATCTAACGAGGTTTAATTATGAATTTTAAGAAGAAGTTGTCAGCTGGCGAGTTCGTGGTGCTTGCCGAGATGAATACCCCAAAGGGTGTGGATATCTCGGAACTCGTGACCAATGCCAGGCGCTTGAAAGACCGGGTCGATGCTGTGGTGATCCCGGACATGGATAACGGCGTCATGCGGATGAGCGCGCTGGCCGGCGGCGCCCTGCTGCGCCGGGAGGGGCTTGAAACCGTTGTGCATATCTATGGCCGGGATAAAAACCGGATGGCCCTACAGGGCGANGTCCTGGCGGCTTACGTGCTGGGGATACCGCACCTGTTGGCGGTGCCGGCTGAACCCATGGCCAATGGTGACCACCGGGAGGCCAGTGCCGTTGATGATCTCGGAGAGGTTGAAATTTTAAAAATGATTCGATCCCTGTGCGAAGGCGTGGATATGGCCGGTTTTGAACTGAAGGGCACGCCCGAGTTGACGGTGGGATGCGCCATGTCCCCGGTGGCCGACGACACGCAGTTGGCCCATGAAGTGGAAGCCATAGGCAGGAAAATGGAAGCCGGTGCCCGGTATATCGTCACCCCGCCGGTGTTTGACCTGGGGGCATACCAGCGCATCGTCGATGCACTGAAGCCTTTTGGACTGCCGGTAATCGCGACCTTGTTCCTGCTCAAAAACGTGGGGATGGCCCGGTACATATCCATTCATGATCCCGGTTCCCGCATTTCCGAGGACATGATCCGCCGCATCCGCAAAGCGCCTGACCGGGAAGCCGAATGCATTCGCATGGCCGGGGAGGCTGCAGCGGAGCTGAAAAATCGGGTTCAGGGCATCAAGATCACGACCCTTGGCTGGGAGCACCGCTTGCCGGATATTCTGTCGGGCGCCGGGCTGTGATGTCCGGTTCTGTCATCCGGCAACGGCAGCAGTCGGGTGCCTGAAAAATCAAATACGACGGACTCGTAAACGTCATTATTGGGGGAACCCATGCAGGAATATATGGATATGAACACCAGGCAAGAAGGAACGCAAACCGTGCTCGTGATCGGTGGAGGCGTGGGCGGCATCCGGGCCGCCCTGGATTTGGCAGAATCCCGGCGCGACGTGGTTCTGATTGACCAATCCTACGCCATAGGCGGGCTGATGACCCGCCTGGACCGGACGTTTCCGACCAACAACTGCGATCTGTGCACTGTCTCGCCGCATCTTTCCGAAAGCGGGCGGCAGCTACGCATCGATCTCAAACCCATGACCATTGTCGAACAGGTAGACGGGGATGTGGGTGACTTTAAGGTCACCGTGAAAACCATGCCCCGCTTCATTGATCTGAACACATGCACCGCCTGCGGCGAGTGTGTGGAAAAATTTCCCGAATGGGTAAGATTTACACCGGGCCTGGATCCCCGGGCGCCCACATGCATGCGCTACCCGCAGGCGACCCCCTATGCATTTTCCGTGGATACGGAAAAAGTCACGGATTTTGCTGCGCTCCAAGGGGTCTGCAAGGTCGGGGCCATCCGCCCGGATGACCGGGAAACCACCGAGACCCTGAACGTGTCCGCCATCGTCCTTGCCACCGGGGCGGAACTGTTTGACCCGGCAGTGCTTGACAATTTCGGTGCGGGTAAATATCCCAACGTGGTTACCGGCCTGGAATACGAGCGTATCATGTCGGCTTCCGGCCCCACCCTGGGGCAATTGGTCCGCCCTTCGGACCAGAAGCGCCCGGCACGGGTAGCATGGGTCCAGTGTGTCGGGTCCCGGGGGATCAACCGCGCGGATGTGCCCTACTGCTCCAGTGTTTGCTGCATGTATGCCCTCAAGGAGGCCATTGTCACCAAGGAACGGTTCGCCGAAGAGATAGAGGCCTGCATCTTCTACATGGATATGCGGACCTTCGGCAAGGACTACGAGCGCTATCTGACCCGGGCCGTGGACGAATACGGGGTCAAGCTCATCCGCTCCCGGCCCCATTCCGTCGTGGAGAACCCGGACACCGGCGACCTTTCCATCACGTATGCAACGGACGGCAATGCAAGGCACCAAACCGAGATTTTTGACATGGTGGTTTTGTCCACCGGGTTTCGGATCCCGGACAGCTCGGTGGCGCTTGCCAATCGCCTGGGCATTGATCTCAATGAACACGGTTTTGCAAAGACCTGCGGTTTTGAACCGGTGGCCACTTCCCGGCCGGGCATCTACGTCTGCGGTGTGAGCGAAAGCCCCAAGGATATACCGGAAACCATGANCCAGGCCAGTGCGGCCGCGGCCATGGCCGGCGCGCATATGCATCTGGATGAAAATGACATCAACGAAGAAGAATTNTTNCCCCCGGAACGCGATGTGTCCGCAGAACCGCTTCGTGCAGGCGTTTTTGTGTGTGACTGCGGCACCAATATCGGCGGGGTGATCACAGTCTCCGAAGTGGTGGAAAAGGCCCGGCATTTTCCCAATGTGGCATACGCCGAAGCCATGGGGTACGGTTGCAGCAAGGAGGCCATGGACCGCATGGAAGCCCTGATTCAGGAGCACCGGTTGAACCGCGTGGTCATCGGCGGATGCTCTCCCCGGACCCATGAAACCAAATTTCAGGACATGCTGCGCCGCTGCGGTTTGAACAAGTACCTGGTGGAAATCGTCAACATCCGGGACCAGGATACCTGGGTACACATGGATCGACCGGCGGATGCTACCCGAAAGGCCTTAAAAATGCTGGAGATGGGGGTTTACGGTGTCATCCGGGCCCATCCCCTGGTGGAGCATTCCCTCCCCATGAACCGCAATGTGCTGGTGATCGGCGGCGGGGTGACCGGCATGAACGCGGCGCTGCTCCTGGCAGACCAGGGTTTCCGGGTCTACCTGGTGGAGCGGGAAGCCCGCCTTGGGGGTATCGCCCGCACGGTGCGAACAACCCTGGAAGGGGATGATGTGGGCCGGTACATGTCCGGTTTAATGGAAAAAGTTCAGGCCCACGAGAAAATCCAGGTGTTGATTCAATCCATCATCGTTGATCACAAGGGGATGCCCGGCCGGTTTACCACCGGCATCCAGACGGGCCCGCGAATGCATTACATGCAAATTGAGCACGGCGCTACCATCCTGGCCACGGGCGCCCTGGTCAGCCGGCCCCGGCAGTACATGCTGGGCGAAGATGACCGGGTCCTGACCCAGTTGGATATGGATGCGAAAATCGCCGATGATCCGGAATCGATCCGGCGCATGGACCAGGTCGTCATGATCCAGTGCGTGGGTTCCCGAGAGCCGGGCAATCCAAACTGTTCGCGCATCTGCTGCCAGAGCGCTATCAAAAACGCCCTGCGGATGAAGGCCCTGAACCCGGACATGCAGATTTATATTCTGAACCGGGATATCCGCACCTATGGCTTCCAGGAGGATTATTACCGGGAAGCCCGGCAGCAGGGGGTGCAGTTTATCCGCTATGAGCCGGAACGGCGCCCGGACGTCCGGGCAGCGCAAGACAGCATGGTCGTAAGCGTATACGACGATATCCTGGGCTGCCGGCTGGAAATTTCAACGGATGCCGTTGTGCTGAGTACCGGTTTGATCGCTGATGATGAAACAACAGAGGAACTGTCGGTGCTGTTTCATTTGCCCCGCACGGATGACGGATATTTCCTGGAAGACCATGTCAAGCTGCGCCCCACGGACATGTCCGTGCGCGGCTTTTTTCTGGCCGGCACGGCCCATGCGCCCAAAACGATTCACGAAAGCATCACCCAGGGGCAGGCGGCTGCCGGCCGGGCGCTGACCATGCTGGCAAAGCAGTGGATCAATTTGGGTGCGGCGGTTGCAAAAGTCGATGGCGCCAAATGCTCCGCATGCCTCGTGTGTGTCCGGGCATGCCCATACAACGTGCCGTTTATCAATGCGGAAGGCTATTCTGAAATCGACCCGGCCAAGTGCCACGGCTGCGGCATCTGCGCGGCCGACTGCCCGGCCCGGGCCATACAGCTCATGCAGTATGAAGACGACCAGATACTGGCCAAACTTGACGGCCTGTTTGAGAGGATGAACTGATGACAGATATTTTTGAACCGGAAATTGTCGCATTCTGCTGCCATTACTGCGCCTACACGGCCGCGGACATGGCCGGCAGCAAGCGGATACCCTATCCGCCCAACGTCAAAATTATCCGCGTGCCGTGCACCGGCAAAGTCGATGCCATTCACGTCATGAAAGCCCTTGAGAAAGGGGCTGACGGCGTTTATGTGGCCGGGTGCATGGAAGGGGACTGCCATTTCAAAACCGGCAATATCCGGGCAGCGCACCGGGTGCGCCGGGTAAAAGCGCTGCTTGAGGAGATCGGATTCGACAGCCGGCGGGTGGAAATGATTCTCATGTCTGCCGGTATGGGAGAGCGGTTTGCGCAGACGGCCCGCGAATTTACCGAAAAGATCCGGGCGTTGGGCCCCAGTCCGATCCGGTCCGCCGGTAAGGCGCAGGGGCGGCGCGCGGCAGTATAATTATTGAAAACAACCTGGAGATGAAAAGATGATAACGGCAGTACGAAAACCCATGGAAGAGATTATCGCATGTGTATCCCCCTATGACCGAATCCTTCTGGTCGGGTGCAATGAATGTGTGAGCGTATGCTCCGCCGGCGGCAGAAAAGAAGTGGCGCTTCTGTCTTCTGCCCTGCAGATGCATTTTCTGAAGCAGGGAAAAACCATGGAGGCCCGGGAGATGACGCTGGAACGCCAGTGCGACCCGGAGTACGTGGAGGAACTGGTCAACAGCATTGACGGTGCCGATGCGGTTTTGTCCATGGCCTGCGGCTGCGGTGTGCAGACGATTGCCGCGCGCTTTCGGGAAAAACCCGTTTTCCCGGCGGTCAACACCACCTTCATGGGCGCATCCGAGCGCCAGGGGGTGTGGTCCGAGCGGTGCCAGGGATGCGGGGACTGCGTGCTGGGGATCACCGGCGGCATCTGCCCCATTGCCCGGTGCTCCAAGCGGCTGCTGAACGGCCCCTGCGGCGGTTCCACGAAAGGCAAATGTGAAATCGACGCCAATGTCGACTGCGCCTGGCAGTTGATTTGGGACCGCTTGAAGGCCCTGGGACTGGAAAAGCGGATCGAAGACGTTATCGAAGCCAAGGACTGGCGGACCAGCCGCGACGGCGGGCCCCGGAAAATAATAAGGGAGGATCTGGCATCATGAAAACCGAGAGCAGACTGGAAAAGGTGCTGGCTTCGGGCGCGCTGGCGGTCACCTCAGAGTGCGGCCCGCCCAGGGGTGCCCTGCCTGAGAAGGTAAAGGAAAAGGCCGGCATGCTGCGCGGCTGGGTGGATGCCATCAACGTGACCGACAACCAGACGGCCATGGTGCGCATGTCCAGCTGGGCGGCTGGAATCCTGATAAAGCAGATAGGTCTGGACCCGGTGCTCCAGATGGTGACCCGGGACCGCAACCGGCTTGCCATTCAAGCGGATATCATCGGCGCTTATTCCCTGGGGATAAACACCATGCTGTGCCTGTCCGGCGACCACCCCAAATTCGGCGACCATCCCATGGCTGCCAATGTCCATGACATTGATTCCGTGCAGTTGATCCAGATGGTGGTCAAGATGCGCGATGAAGGGAAGTTCCAGGGGGGAAAGGACATCGATCACCCGCCGAAGATGTTCGTGGGTGCCGCCGCGAACCCCTTTGCCGACCCTTTTGAGCTGCGCGTCATGCGGCTGGCAAAAAAAGTCAAGGCGGGCGTGGATTTCATCCAGACGCAGTGCATCTACAACCTCGACAAGTTTGAAACCTGGATGGACGGGGTCCGTCAGCGGGGCCTGCATGAAAAGGTCTATATCCTGGCCGGCATAACCCCCATGAAAACGGCGGGAATGGCGCGTTACATGAAAAACCGGGTGCCGGGGATGGACGTACCGGATGCCGTTGTCAAGCGGATGGAATCGGTCCCCAAGGAACAGCAGCCCGAAGAGGGCATCCGGATCGCCGTGGAATCCATTCAACGGTTAAAGGAAGTGGCGGGCGTGGCGGGCTTTCATATCATGGCGATTGAGTGGGAGGAAAAGGTTCCGGAAATCGTTGAAAAGGCGGGGTTGCTGCCCCGTCCGGAACTCTAGCGGCAATTTGTCTAATCCTGGAAACGGAATGTAAAACCATTAATCAGCAAGGAGCGAAACCGATGAGTGAAAAAAAATTAATTATGGTCGTTGACGACGATCCGGATTTGGTGGAGGCCGTCTCAATGCGGCTGGCGTCCAGAAATTACAGGGTCACCAAAGCCTATGACGGTGAAGAAGCCGCTGAAAAGCTCAAAGCGGAAAAACCCGACCTGATGATTCTCGATGTCATGATGCCCCGCAAAAACGGCTGGGAGCTCTGTGACGAGGTCAAAAAGGATGACGGGCTTAAAAATATCGTTGTGGTGATGCTCACCGCAGTGGGGGATGCCGTGCGAAGCACCAGCTATACCCACCATGAGGGGAAAACCACCCTGGCGGACGATTACATTCCCAAGCCCATTGATATGGATCAGCTTATGGATATTGTTGATGATCACCTGGGTGCATAATGATCGACCGAAAATGCCGGTTGTCCGGATAAACGAACTTCGCCTGAGCGGCCGGTTTCTGGTACTTGAGCAGGCGGTTGCGGATCCGTCCGCGCCGAAACCGGTTTACCTGTATCAGAGACTGGCCGCCGAGCGAATCAATGTGGCATTCCTGCATCTTGATTTCCTGGCCTCACCACGGCAGATAACCTGCCTGGTGGCACCGGAAACATTTACCTGCCTTGGGGAAGTGCCAGGGGGTAACAGGGGCGCCCAGGAACCGGACCTGCCCTCGGGGGCAGGCCTGATTTCCGCATTTCCGCACCACTGCAAGCCGGCGCTTATCGGTGCGATTTTTTGTGCACTGGATGAGGCGGGTTGCCGCTGGCATTGCATGGCGACCTCCGGATCCCTTCTATCGATCGTGGCCGACTTCAGCAGCCAGAAGCCAATTGCAGAGGCCATATGCCGGTATGTGGACCTGCCGGAAGATAAGACTTGGCATTGCGACGGCCAGGCCTATGACGCGATTGCCAGATCCCTTAAAGCCGCACCGGAAACCGTGGCCCAGTATGCGGAAACCCGGATCAAGACCTACGGGATCCAGGTGAAAACCGGTCTCACCATATGCACCGGATATGTCGGGCCTGCTGCATTGGCTTCATGGGGTCGCGCCTTGGCCGGCAGCGGGTTTCATTTTGCCTATGCTGCTGCGGCCGTAACAGCGCAGAATGGGATCAAGATCGATCTGGTCCTGGATCTCAAGGCGCAACACACCGATGTGCCGGAAACGCCCGCCCTATGCCGGCTGGAAAACCGCCGAAACGGGGAGATGATCAGTTTTCATGGCCCACACTTCGGTGATCGATACGGTATTGCGGATAAAGCCCTGGGTTGCCTCGAGCGCTCAGGCGTACCTGTCTGGATGGCCGGCTGCGTGGGGGCTACTGTTTCCCTGGTTGTGCCCCCGGACATGGGGGCAAAAGCGGCAGAGGCCCTTTCGAACATTTTTTATACACCCTCCAGGGACAGATGAGATGGACGATACTGGCAAGGAATTCAGTAAAGCGGTTGAAAGTGAGGAATTGAACTGGCGCCTCCGGGTGTTTGATTCCCTTTCATACCCGACGATGATTATCAAGCCGGATTACACCCTGGTCAATGCCAATCAAAAGTTTCTGCAGCTTTTCGGCAAACACCCGGAGCAAATCAGGGGAGAGAAATGTTACGCTTTTTTTTACAACAAGGAAACCCCCTGCCCGGCCGATGAATGCCCTGTGATGCAGCTGTTAAAAACCCGGCAGGGGCAGACCTTTCCCTGGCGCAAGCAAGGGCGTTGGGAGGATCGGGTCTTTTCGCCCATCTTGGATGATCAGGGTGAAGTGGCCTATATCATTGAGAGTATCCGGGATGTCACGCATGTCAAGATGCTCGAAATCGAATTGTCCGGCATCAAGGAGTTGATCAGCCGCGTAGTGCACAGCTCTGCCAGTGCCATTGTCGCTGCAGACCGGAAAGGCAATATTCAGCTGATGAACCGGGCGGCAAGGGAATTGCTGGGCGTGACCGATGTATATGAACGGACGATTTACAATGCCGAACAACTGTATCCACCCGGCAAGGCCAAGGAAATCATGGGCATGCTGCGGAACGAGCGCATGGGGGGGAAGGGGAAGCTTTCCGGTGTGCCGGTTACGATTCTGGACGTTTTTGGCCAGGAGATCCCGGTAGAAATGAGCGCTGCCATAATCTACGACGATGAGGATAAAGAGTCGGCCACGATGGCCATTTACAACGATTTGAGAAAAAAGCTGGAAATTGAAAAACAGCTGCAGGAGACCCAGAAACAGCTGGCACAATCCGAAAAGATGGCTTCCCTGGGTCAGTTGGCAGCAGGTGTTGCTCACGAAATCAACAATCCCCTGACCGGCATCCTGATGTATGCCAGCATGATGCTGGAACAGCTTGATCCAGGCAGTCCGCAGCGGCAGGATATCGAATTTGTCATCGAGGATGTCAACCGCTGCAAGGAAATCGTCAAAAGCCTGCTGGCTTACAGCCGCAGCACAGATTTTCAAAGAAACATCATTGACGTCAATCAGTTGGTGGAACAAAGCTTCCGGTTAGCAAGAGACCAGAAGGTCTTCCGCAATATACATATTGAAAAACAGCTTTCAGACGAGATGATGCGCATCAACGTGGACAGCAACAAGCTGAGCCAGGTGATCATTAACCTGGTGATGAATGCGGCCGACGCCATGGACGGAAAGGGGACCCTGACCGTGCGGACATACCTGGACAAAGCCGCCAAGGAAGTCTATTTGGCGGTTTCCGATACGGGGTGCGGTATTCCCGATGACCATCTGTCAAAAATTTTTGATCCGTTTTTTTCGAGCAAATCGCGGGACAAAAACACGGGGCTCGGGTTGAGCATCGCATACGGCATTGTCGAGGAGCACGAAGGCCAGATTTATGTCTCCCATACAGGGCCGGAGGGGACAACTTTTATTGTAAAATTGCCGCAATATATTCCAGAAAAAGACCAGGGGCAGACATGACAACGGATAAGCAGAAAACGGTGGATGGTCCGCAGGTGCCTTCACAAACACCGGAAGATTCCATACGAAACCGTGTAGAGCATATTTTTTTTCAACCCCGGGTGCTTGTCATTGACGATGAGCAGAGAATCCGTGACTCCTGTAAAAAGATGCTCACCCAGGAAGGGTTTGATGTGGCCTGCGCCGCCAACGGGGATGACGGCCTGCGCCGCATCCATGAAGCGCATTATGACATCATCCTGCTGGACCTGATGATGTCCGGCCTTTCCGGTTTTGATGTGCTGGCCCAGGTCAAATCACTGCATCCGGATACGGTCGTCATTGTGATTACCGGATATGCCACCATAGAGCACTCTATTGAAGCGATGAAAAAAGGGGCCTTTGATTTTCTCCCCAAACCGTTTTCCCCCCAGGGGTTACGGTTGGTGGTCGGCAAGGCGATTGAATTTATCCGTACCCTCCAGGATATTGCAACGGAAAAATCGCGCATGCGCTCCCTGATCAACCTGCTGGCCGACGGGGTGATGACCACGGACAACCAGAAAACCGTGGCCCTGGCCAACCCGGCTTTTCTGAAGATGCTCCGATCGACCCGGATAACCGCTCAGGGCTGCAAGGTGAATGAGATCGTGGACGAACCGGTGTTGCTGGAAATGATCGACCAGGCGCTGGCCCTGCCCAACGACAGCTTTGCCCAGATCACCGAGGAAGTCCTGATTGCGGGGGAAACCCAAAAGGATGACAAAATTCTCGGGGCGACATGCATTCCCTTTCGGGATCGCCTGGGGCGCTATCTGGGAACGGTGACCGTGTTAAACGACATTACCACCTTGAAAAAGCTCGATCAGATCAAATCGGATTTTGTTTCCATGGTTGCCCATGAAATCAAGGGGCCGCTCAATTCCGTACTGATGATGATCGACAACATAACAAGCGGCCTGGCCGGTGATATGACCGAAAAGCAGTCTGAAATTCTCGGCCGGGTTTCAGATAGGGTCAAGTCCGTGGTGTCTCTTTCCTCGGAACTGCTCGATCTTGCCAAGATAGAGTCGGGGTTGATCCACCAGGAAAAAGAGTCCGTGGACCTCAGGGAGTTGATGGCAGAGCAGGCAGACCGCCACCGGGAAAAGGCCGCTTCAAAATCCATTGACCTGGCGGTGGAACCGGCAGCATCCCCGGTCATGGCAATAGGCAACCAGACCAACCTTCAGGAGGTGATGACGAACCTGATCGCCAATGCCATTCGCTATACGCCGGAGGGCGGTGCCGTCCGTGTTTCGGCAGCTGTTAAAGAAGGCTTTGCGTCCTTTGCGGTATCAGACACGGGATATGGCATCGCGCCTGAAGAACTGGAGCTTATTTTTCAGAAGTTTTACCGGGTAAAAACCGCACAGACGCGGTCTATCAGCGGCACCGGTTTAGGGTTGTCCATCGTCAAAAATATTGTGGAAACCCACAACGGCATGATCCGGGTAGACAGCGAACCCGGCAAAGGCAGCACTTTTTCAGTATATTTGCCCATAATGCCGGAATCTAGGTATGCACTTGACTAAGGA
>SL_8KL_010_SEDDRAFT_10002261_pt1 | contig 16314 bp, 8 predicted proteins | sample SodLakKL_010_SED_4_FD_11160 | JGI IMG/M metagenome (IMG submission 11160)
GAGCTCACTGATGACGATATAAAAGAAACTGTATCTCATCTGGTCGATTACGATAAAACTCCATTAAACGAAGCCATCGAGTTCGGGGAAAACAACCTTGAACGTACTGTAATAGAAACAGAAATCGGTATGGGTCATCTATCTAACTTGGATGATACTCTTGAGATCGCCATAGATGTGAACGAACAATTAGGAAACGATTGGTCCATCAGGATGATCAGCAACGCTCGCCAGGTGGTGTCAGAGAATAAAACCATGGTTGAGGATTCTAGCGAAGGATACCTTCAGATGAAAGTCATGATCCAAGAATCCGAGAGATTCGGTCAGATATTAGGCGGTATGGAAGGAGCAATAAACCGGACCGTCAGCAAGGACTTCTCACCAACGGATGACCCTGCATCCATCGTTGCTGAAAGCTCCATCGCCATAGTTTTCATGGATCCTGAGATCGATAGAGATGAACGATTAGATGCCCAAAGAAGACTCATCGATATAGGAGAGGATATATCGGAAAATTCGAAGGTAAGGGTTTTCGGCATACAGCTCATGATAGACGAAATAAACGAAAGCGCTGATAGAAGTATGAATGAGTTATTACCCATCGCTTTCGTTCTCGTTGTAGTGATCCTATTTATCATCTTCCGCTCATTGGTGGAAACCGTTCTTAGCATCGGAACCCTAGCGATAGCCATCGTTTGGGCCTTCGGCTTCGGTGTGATGTTGGGATACACATTCAATCCTATGATAGTAGCGGTACCCATCCTGATCACAGGTCTGGTCATCGATTACGGGATACATATGGTGATGAGGTATAGGGAGGAGAAGGGTAAAGGGAACACGCCTAGTATGTCAAGTAAGACTACCATAATGACCGTTGGTGCCGCTCTTGCCCTTACCAGTTTTACTACAGCAGTCGGTTTCATTTCCAACCGATTGAGCGATCTGCAAGCCATGCAGCAGTTCGGAACGTTAGCCGCTGTTGGTATAATTTCTAGTTTTATCCTGATGACCACTTTCTTACCAGCAGTCATACATGTACTTGACGATAGGAACGGTAAGAAAAACAAGAAAAAAAAGGGTAAGACGCGAAAGTGGACCAAGCTCGCATCAAAACACGGTTCTGATTTGATAAGCAGCGTGCTTAGTAAGTCAACAGACGCTTCGGATAAACATCCCTGGATAGTTTTGTTTGTAGTCGTTCTGATAACCGGGGCCGCTGTACTTGGTGCCATGAATCTAGACACTACATTCAATCTGCAAGACTTTCTACCAGAAGATCAACCCCAGAGCCAGAATCTAATATATATATCTAGAAACTTCGATGTGGCTGAATCACATGCATTCATCTTGATCGAAGATCAGGGTATAGATTCAAGCGAATACCTCTATGCTGTTAGAGATACCACTATGAACATAGGTGAACTCGAATTGGTTGGTAGGGACGGAGGAAGAGTACACTCGCCTCTATCCGTGGTGCAAACTTACAGTATGGCTCCACGAGGTAGTTCGGAATACAACGAAACCATCGTTAATACTATTGAAGCCAGTGATACTAACGGAGATGGTGTACCTAATCAAAATGTAACTGAAATATACGATCTACTTTTTGAATTCCATGAGAGCAAGGATGCGGCTATGAGCGTGTTGAACCGTACAAAACTCGCTCCGGGTGAATACAGATACCAGAAGGGTTTGATACGCCTACTGGAGGATGCGGAAACCATATCTAGAGATATAGATAAAGCCGGTGTACTAGAGGAGGAACTGGAGGGCGCAGTAGCACCACTGATTGAAGCTGGATTCCGTCCTAGAATAACGAGTTCTAATATGATCGCACAAGAGACCACGGCGGAACTGAACTCCACACAGAGACAGTCTTTGATAGCCACCATGATAATAGTGGCACTCACTTTGACCATCGTTTTCTACGCCAACGATAGGTCTCTAGTACTGGGAGTTATCACTACACTCCCTGTAGTCATGATAACCATATGGGTCCTGGGAACGATGTACGTTTTCGGTATACCTTTGAACGTCATGACCGTCACCATCACCGCTTTGACCGTCGGTATGGGTGTCGATTACAGTATCCACATATCTCATAGATTCCTTGAGGAGCGTTCAAGATCGGAAAATGATCTGTACCAAGCCATGCACAATACGGTGCAGAACACAGGGGCGGGCATATTCGGTTCCGCCACCACCACCATCGCCGCCTTCGGAGTCATATGGACCTCGGATATACCACCTATCTCTCAGTTCGGAGGTATCACTGCACTCGCTATGCTGTACAGCTTCATCGCCGCGGTATTCATCCTTCCGGCTGCACTGATGGTTTGGGCTAAGTATCATCATCCAAAGTGATATGATCATAGGTGTCTTTTATCGATCCATGGAAACCATCAGCTAAACACCTCTTATGATCTATATGGATGGCTGTTCGATTCGGTTATCCATACTTCCTGTCCGAATATTGGAAACATTGACTAGTTATTCTGGATATATTTTGATGAACAATATCGACAGACATAAAGATGCCACCATCATCACCCCGCTGATCAGAAAGGCTAGGTCATACACTCCAGTTAGGTCATAAAGATATCCTGCTAGATAGGGGCCGAAAGCACCACCTATACCGGCTACTGTGCCCAAAGCACCTAAAATAGCACCAGAATGTTTTGTGCCGAACAAACGACTGGTTATCACAGGATATATCATCACCCAACCACCGTAGGTTAGTCCGAATAGTAGAGAGACCGAGTACAAACCTGATATGCTGCTGAAGAAGGGGAGTAAGAATATGGCCAACGCTTGGAAGACGAAAAATATGGAAACTCCTTTGATCACACCGAGTTTGTCAGAAGTCCATCCACCAAGTACTCTACCGAAAATATTTGCTCCGCCGATGACTGTCAATATAGCCGCTGCGTAGAAACTGGAAAGGCCTACATCTGTAGCATAGGGGATGATATGAGTCGTTATCGTCATGGAAGAAAACTGGGCCATCATGAACATGAAATATATGATCCAGAAATAAGGTGTACGTAGAGCTTCCCTAAGAGTATACTGCTTCTGTACGTATTGATTTACACCTCCAGGGTTATCGGGAGGTCGTTTCATCAAGATGGTCGAAACCGTCAACAATGCCAGAGATATAAGGGCGATGATGATAAAGGTCCATCTCCACCCGAAGGAGTAGATCGTCCTTTCGAGTATCGGAGGGAAGGATGCCATACCTATAGCTATGGCGGATACAGATAAACCTATGGCCAAACCCCTGCGTTCATCGAACCATCGGGCTACCGTAGTGGTCACCGGTATGTATACAGAGCTAGCACCGATCCCTACCAATAGGAAACTGAGGTATAGGTGATACACAGTTTGGATCCTGCTTGCAGCGAAGAATCCGACAGAAAGCAGTATGGTTCCAAGCGTCATGAGTTTCTTAACACCGTATTTATCGCTCAACCTACCGGCTGCGATGCCGAAGAAAGAAGTGGCGAAAAGGGATAAAGAAAATCCCAGGGTCAATGGAGCACGGGACCACCCAAAATCTGCGGTCAGCGGTTCGATGAAGACACCGAAGCTGTATCCCTGGATACTGGAAACGAAGAGAGCCAAAAAAGCTCCCAAAACTATGAACCAACCGTAGTATATCTTCCTCATGTTCTATCTTGGACATGTAGAGGTGCTTTAAAATCCTTGTTGGGTGGATCTCATCTTAAAAGATGCTTGTTGCCGATCCTCACCCGCTCCAAGCCCTCTGCTAAAGCTGCGCTCTTGGCCCCTTCTGCCATTTCACGTCTGGTTATCGGTAGATCGTCGAATCGATGATCGGGGTGGAAAACGAGTAATGAGTATGGGATCAAGGGATCGATATCGGCTATGAACCGTGCGATACGTTTTATCTCTTGGATATCTACGTAGCCCGGTATCAAGGGTGTGGAAGCACGTAGGAAAAGGGGGTTTTTCTCTTCGTGAGTGATATTTGGCTAGTCTTTCGAAGTTCTTTGGGGTTCCACGGTTGCTGACCCCAGAGAGGACTCGATTCAGATTGTCGTCCCATGTTTTTAGGTCGAATTTTATCCCGCCTCCGCTGTCCAGTGATATATCTGCTAATTTTTTTAACCAGTGCCATGAAAAGTTACCACTGGCCTCAAGGCAGATACGTAGTATCCTATGTTGTGATCAAAACCAGTCACTATTCAACCTCCCTCAACACTGATGATATATTCATGATCTCTGTCCTGCACATCATAAATCCTGAACCGACACTCTTTTGATAGATGTTCGAAAGCTATCTTTATGTGGCTCAAAGCGATGCCCATATCAACATAGTTCAGTTCATCTAGAGGACCGAACTTTCTCAGAGCGTTTTTCAAGATACCTAAATCGTCACTCTTGAAAACGTGTAGCGTATCATCCTGTAGATCGAAACGCCAGGGTTGAGAATTTACCGCAGAAGGTGCCATCCGGGCGGCGTCCAATATTTTCCTCCACTTCCCCTGGATTTCACCACGTTGGTGGATCAACAGCTCGGACAATCCTTTGCGCTTCGCTTCCTCACGGTTGTTCCTATGTGGTGACGAGCCATCGGCCGGGTATCCGAAGGCGATCAAAACCACTGGTTTCATGTCTTCAGCAAAACCGGCGGCTCTTTTCACTTCATCCACATCAAAACCCGCTCCCATCCAGCAGCTCCCTAAATTAGTTTTTGTCAGATCTAGTACCAAAGGTTCTATAGAGTATCCTATATTCCTGAGATAACCTTCCTTTGTTTCACTGCCGACGACCAGGTAATATGGAGCCTTGATCTTGTTGTAATTGAGGACTATGCCTTTTATGGTGTTCTCTAAAACATCGATGCCAAGTACCTCTACTTCAGTGTCTATGTTTGAAAATAGCTCTATACGATTTTTGATCGATCGTTTTATCTGTTTCATTTCACTCTTGTTCAACTCTTCATTGGAATAATTCCGTACCGACCTACGTCGGTAAATCGCCTGATATCGGTCCATCTTATGTTGAAGAGATGTTTTTTAAGATATAAAATCATTCAGGTATTCACAGTTTCATTGAGGATGTCCTTATCAGATTACGCCTTACAGTATCGCTAGAGATCTACTTGGTTTTGATGGGGGCCAGTTGTTCCAAGGGGACGTAGTACTTCGAGTATAGTTTTCCTTTTCTATCTTGGTAGTTACCTTCAGAATCTTCCACCATCACTGTTGCTCTCTTGGTGATACGGGTCACAAAACCTTGATATCTTTCCCCACGATGTTCAAAACGGACTTTCGTACCTTTGTTTATATGGTATATCTTGGATGCCCGCTCCTCCTGTGTGACCATCTGGTGATTTATGTCGGTGTGTCCGAATATGTTATTGGACAACACTTTGAATCGGGAGCGATTATGGCTGGAGTCACCAAAAAAGATCCATTCTATAACATGTATCAACTCGTGTTCGAATACTCGCATGGCAGCCTCCAGTCTGTTTTCACATCGGATACCGTTAACGATCACATCCCTATGTATATCGTGGAAGGTTTGAAAAAGGATCGGGAGCGATAATGATATGATGTATTCGTTAGATCTACGACGATGCTTTGAATTTCCCGCCGATCTAGTGAGTCTTGTAGACAGACGGAAGGAAAGATTGTATCGACCTCCAAGAGATCCATCGAAAAACTCCTTGTCATATAGAGAAAACATCAGTTTCAGATCATCTTCATCTATCGAGTCAAAATCTGGCTGGTCCATGTTCTCAGACTCATCTAACAAACGGTCGTAGATGATCTCGGTTTTTTCATCTATGATCTTCTGTTCATACTTTAAATCGATCAGCGGGCTATCCATTCAGATCAGGTTCAATTCATTATCGTAGATAAACCTGTCGTGTACGCACAATATTTTTATGTTGATTATTATAATATCAATTTATTACACAATCATAAAATACTACGACGACGTTATATTATTTTGCAAGAGGTAAAAGGAAAATGAAAATACTGATGGTAGATGACGAACCATCTATGTTAGAAATGGCCAAGGTGTTCCTAGAGCGGGGAAAAAATTTAGAAGTGGAGATCTGTGGCTCAGCCGAAGAGGCACTGGATCTATTGAATGATGGAGAATTTGACGCCGTAGTTTCGGACTATCAGATGAAAGGTATGAGTGGTTTAGAACTGTTGAAGGAGATCCGAGAGCAGAGAGGTATGGATATCCCTTTTATCATCTTAACCGGCAAAGGTAGGGAAGAAGTGGCCATCGATGCATTGAACATGGGTGCTAACCGGTACATCCAGAAAAAAGGGCCATCGGAGACTCTATACACCGTTCTCGCCCAGGCCATCGACCAGGAAATCGCACACCACCGCAATGAAAGAACTTTGAAAGAGTCCGAAGAAGAAAAAAGAAGGATACTGGATAGTGCCGCGGAACACATAATATACCACGGGAAAGAACATGAAGTATTGTATGCAAATAAGGCGGCGGCAGATTCAGTTGGTAAGCACCCCAAAGATCTGGTTGGAAAAAAATGCTACAAGATATGGGGCGATGAAGATGGGCCTTGTCCGGACTGCCCCGTTACATTAGCATACGTAAAAGGTGAGACCGTTAGGGCAGAGGTTCGATCTCCGGACGGCCAATTTTGGTTGATCACCGGATCTCCTGTTAAGGATTATGAAGGAGATATCAAACAGGTGGTAGAGATAAGCATGAACATCACCAAAAGGAAAGATGCTGAAAAACGTGCCCAGGAGATGGCCTCACTAAGGAACGCGGTCAGTGATGTCAATCAGCTGATAGTGCAAGAAGATGATATGGATTTGATCTTACAACGATCGTGCGATCTATTGATGAAATATCGGGATTATATTGATGTGTATATGGCTATCCGTCTGGATGACGATACCATATCTCTCTTTACTCATAGCGGAGAACATAAAATTGAAGGTTGGTCTTTTACTTCTGGGGGAAATGAAGAAGAACCTCCATGTATCAAAGAGGTGTGTTTAAACGGTGATGTCAAAGTCATAGAAAACGAAGAATTGGAATGTAAAAACTGCGATCACTGCCGACATCAAGAGGAGCATCGTTCAATATTGATCCCCATGATGAAAAACGATGAGGTCGATGGTATACTTTTCGCAGCTTTACCCAAGGATAAAGAAATAGTCGAAGAGGAGATCGAACTGCTGGAGGAGGTGTGTGCCGACCTGGCTTTCGCTAGAGATAAGATATCAGTTGATAAGGCTCTGAGGGAAAGCGAGAAGCGTTACAAGAACTTATTCTATGAAACACCGTTAGGGGTATTTGAGTACAATAAAACTGGGGTCATAACGGATTGTAACGATAAATTCGCAGAGATGATGAGGTATTCAAAAGATGATTTGATAGGCTTGGATATGATAAACGTATTGAAAGATGGAGGGATGGCACAGGTGGTACAAACTTCCTTGAAAGATGGGATAGGCTACTATGAAGGAGAATACACAACTAAAACGGGAGGAAGTACTAGATTCGGCCGAGCACTGTTCAAAGGGATGGCCGATGAGACGGGGGACTTCTATTCTGGGATGGGGGTGGTAGAGGATATCACCGAGAGAAAAGAAGCAGAAAGAGCCCTGGAGAGGACAAATCGTACCCTATCAACGCTTATAAAGAACATCCCAGGGATCACTTACCGCTGCTTGGCAGATGATAACTGGACCATGCTGTTTCTTAGTCAGTATCTAAAAGAATTTACAGGTTATGAACCGGAGGATATGTTGGACAATAGAAAGATCAGCTATAGAGAGATAATCCACCCTGATGATAGAGATCTTGTTCGAAAAGAAATAGTTTCCGCCGCTGAAAAAAAGGTACCGTTCATGGTCGAATACAGGATAGTGACTTCAGAGGGAGAAGAAAAGTGGGTGTGGGAAAAAGGAAGAGTGGTAGAGTACAGAGATGAAGGACCTGATATACTCGAAGGTATCTTAGTAGATATAACTGAAAAAAAGGAATATGAAGAAGAGCTGAAGAGATACCATGATGATCTTGAGGATTTGGTTGAAAGAAAGAGCGCTGAACTAAATGAAAGCGAGGAGTACAAGCAGTCCATCATCGAACTGATGCCTGACATCATGATCAAGACCAACAGAGAAGGTGAGTACCTTGATATAATCTCAAGTTCAGATGATAAACTGATCCAACCCCGTGAAAAAGTACTCGGAAAAAAGATAATCGATCTGTTTCCAGAGGGAGAAGGGGACCGTGTTATGGAACATTTAAGAAAAAGTATCGACGATGATGTTCTCCAGATAGTTGAATATGAGATACCGATCAAGGACAAAGACCTTTGGTTCGAGGCGCGTATCGTTCCTTCAGGAGATGGTGAGGCATTTGCGCTTATCCGTGATATAACCGAGAGAAAGGATGCCGAGAGGACGTTGTACGAAAAAAACAAAGAACTTGAATCATTCGCTTACTCCGTTTCCCACGATCTGAGGGCCCCTCTTAGAGCGATCCAGGGTTTCGGGACTATCCTGTTGGATGAGAAGGCGGAGGGATTGGATCAAGACAGTGTAGAACTTATCGAGAGGATGACCGGTGCGGCTGAGAGGATGGATATACTGATGCAGGACCTTTTACATTATTCGAGATTGTCAACCATCGAAGTCGATCTAAAGTCCTGTGATGTCGAAAAGATCTTGGAACACGTTTTAGAGTTACTCGATGCAGAGATCGCCAATAGAGAGGTCGAGATAAAGATCGAAAGACCCCTTGGAAAAGTGATGGCGACCAAGACGTTATTGGAGCAGATACTCTGCAATCTTGTATCGAACGCCATCAAGTTCGTCCCAGAAGGTAGAACACCGAAGGTCACTGTTTGGTCAGAAGAAGTCGGTACCGATGTAAGATTGTTAGTCAAAGATAATGGGATCGGTATCGATGATGAAGATAGCGAAAGGATCTTCAAGATGTTCAGTCGTCTTCATGGAGTCGAAAGATATCCTGGAACGGGTGTCGGCCTCGCCATAGTAAAGAAAGCAGTAGATAAATTAGGAGGTAGATACGGTGTGGACTCAGAGATCGGATCGGGAAGCATATTTTGGGTCCAATTGAAAAAAAGCGTAGGTTAAATTATGATGGAGGATCGATAGATGGAAAGGAAATATGTGATGTTGGTGGAAGACGATCCAAACGATATCCATTTCATAGATCACGCCTTCGGTAAGCTGGACATCCCCGTTTCACTCACTACTGCGTCGGATGGGAAAACGGCATTTTCGATCTTGAAAAATTTCTTGGATCCTTCTGACGATGATATGAGCCTACCAGACCTAATAATTCTGGACCTAAAACTACCAGGCATATCCGGTTTTGAGATACTCGAATGGATACGAGAGCAAGATGTGCTCAAACACATCCCAGTGTTGATATTATCGTCATCATCACACAACAAAGATATACTCAATAGCTACAGATTAGGGGCTAATTCATATCTGGTAAAACCGAACGAACTTAAACAGCTGATCGATATAGTAAAGACCATAAAGGACTATTGGTTTGATATAAATCGCCCGGCAGAGTATTCAGATGAATGATGAATTCTGCTGAGAATATCGGTCTATCATGAACCATCGGAAAGCTAGATTCTGGGAAGTGGACTTCGTAAGGGGTGTCGCCCTATGCATGATGATACTGTATCACCTAGTATTCAACCTTTATTACTTCGGAGACCATGGTATCGATGCAAATGAAGGGGTGTGGTTAATACTAGGACGTTCCACAGCGATACTTTTCGTAACCATAGTCGGTATATCACTATCACTGAGTTATGCGAGGGTTAAAGATAGAATATCCTCGAGGGATTTGATCCTAAAATATCTAAAAAGAGGGAGTATTATATTCGGCATAGGCATGGGGATAACCCTCGTGACATATCTGTTCCTACAGGGGGAAGGATATGTGGTCTTTGGAGTACTACACCTGATCGGCCTATCCGTTATGATCTCGGTACCACTGTTGAGATACAAGTACATGAATCTGATCGTGGGTTGTATAGCCATACTGTCCGGGTCCTTCATACGCTCATTAGGATCGGGTTCTAGATGGCTGCTGTGGCTGGGGATCAGACCCCACGGATTTCACTCGGTTGACTACTTTCCGTTACTCCCCTGGTTCGGACTGGTGACTTTGGGGATATTTATTGGCAAGTACTTTTATCCTGACTACGAAAGAAGGTTGAAAATACCGGATCATGAAGGAAAACTTGTTGAATCCATCTCTACGTTGGGAAGGAACACTCTGGTGGTATATCTTGTCCATCAGCCGATCATTATCGCCGGCCTCTTTTTACTCGGCCTCATCGATATACCGATACTTTGATCGGTATCGATGAAAATTGATTTATCTCACTTTATCTATTATCAAGCATGCACGAGAAAAGGGAGAGGTCCAAATCCGTGGCCCTTGGATCGACATTCCTCAACATGATCCTTTTTGCAGTGAAGGGGTCGATAGCCGTACAGATAGGCAGCCTTGGACTTCTTACCGACTCGGTTCACACACTCACCGATAGTGTCAGTTCCATCGGGGTTTATCTCGGACTTCGGTTAGCGGATAAACCTCCGGACGAAGAACATCCCTACGGGCACGGTAGGGCCGAGCACGTTGCAGTGTTACTGGTGGGATTACTCCTGGTGATGACGGCTGTAAAATTCCTATCCGACGGTGCTGTGGCACTCATGGACGAATCACCCATGATCGACGTGAGTGGGACTATCGTTTTGATAATCGCCGGTACCGCTGTGGTGAAACTCGCTATGTGGGGATGGAGCTATCACGTCGGTAGCGCGGAAAAAACGGTTTCTTTAGTTGCAGATGCGTGGCATCATCTTACAGATGTTTTCACAACCGTACTGGTGATCGTGGGACTGTGGGGTGCCGGCAGAGGATATCTATATATGGATTCTCTGGTGGGCATAGGCATCGCGTGCTTCATCTTTTACGTAGGAGTCAACTATACCAGACGTTCGATGAACAATCTCATGGGGGCCGCACCGACCGAAGGATTTTTTTCCGAGATCAAAGAAAAGGCGGAGTCATTCGACGGTGTTAAGGAGGTCCACGGTATCAACGTGCATGATTATGGCAGGAAATTGGCGATCTCTTTACACATGCAGCCCGAGGACTCAACCACATCGGTCAAAGCCCATGAGATAGCCCATGCCTTGAAAGAGATGCTTGAAGAGGAGTTCTCCGCCTTCGTCGAGGTACATCAAGAACCGTGGGAACCGCCTGTGGAAGAGATCACTGGATTGATACAAAGTCTCTCAGAGGAGATGAACGAAGTCAATGACATCCACAAGATCAAAGTGATGGAACGAAAGGAGGGATTCTTCATATCCATGCATCTTGTCCTACCCAGAGATACGAACGTGGAAAAGGCACACGTGGTTGCTACAGAGGTGGAGAGAAGGATCAAGAAGACCATCGAAGAGGAACTCAGATTGAAAATGGACGTCCAGGTCCATATCGAACCGTGCGAGGAGGATTGTGAGCACTGCTCGGTGGAAGAGCATCGTTATCTCTGAGCACACATGTTGGATTTATTCTGAAATAGTCTAATTTTCAGCTATCTGTATCTTCTTCCTCGTGATCCTCTTCGTCGAGTGTAGTTTGTTTCAAGTAATCTTTCTGCCATAAAATAAGTAAGATTGAAACAGCTACAACTGCACCGATGAGATAAAACCACCAGTTACTGGTAAGAAGAGGTCGTTCAACAGTGAACTCCAAACTGCACTCTCCATAGTTACCTTCGCTGTCAACCACTCTTACGGTGACGTTGTACTCACCATCTTCCAGACCTTCGAAGGTGTACCGGGTATCCGTTCCAACATCGATCCACTCGCCGTCGTTGAGTCGTAACTCATAGCGGTCGATGGAGTACGTACCTTCAACGGCCTCCCATTCTACCGTTACTTCATCGTTATCGAACACCTCTCCATCATCGAAAGAGGTGATGTTAACCGTCGGTGGGATGATCTCATCGAAGTGGGCGGTGAGGGTCTTGTTATCATCCATGAAAATGGTGATGTTCTCATTGTACTCCACACCTTCGGGAACGTCACCGCTCCAGTGGCTGAAGTACCAGCCATCTGCTGCTGAGGCGGTCACGTTGACCTCATCCTCATAAATGTAAGTATGATCTCCTATCGATGGTACGGTCGTACCATCTCCTTCGACGATTATGTTCAAGGAGAACTCTCGCATCTCGAAGTGAGCGGTGAGGGTCTTGTCATCATCCATGAAAACGGTGATGTCCTCGTTGTACTCCTCTCCCTCCGGCACATCACCGCTCCAGTGGCTGAAGTACCAGCCTTCATCGGGATGCGCATCTATTTCAACCTCGGTTCCATGTTCATAGTGATCCTGTTCCGAAACGATGTATACAGATCCATCTCCATGCGTTTCCACGCCGAGTGTATATTTTTTTATCTCAAAATGTGCAGTTATCTCTTTATCTTTGTCCATCACTACTGTGATCTCTTCGCTGTACTCTTCTCCCTCCGGTACATCGCCGGTCCAGTGGCAGAAGTGCCAATGTTCGTCTGGCTCAGTGATTATAGTTACTTCTTCGCCATCAGCATAAGTGTGCCCCTGCGGCTGATAATCTATAGTTCCATTACCTATTGTATACACTTCCAAAGTAAAACCTTCCCAGCTAAAGAATGGATATGTCTGAGAGTCTACAATATTCCACGTCGAATCTGTTTCTCGATCACTCTTACTATCAACAGCTGTAATATCCCATCCTGCTTCACTAAATGTTGTAATATCCATCATCTCGGCGGTAGTCTTTCCTTCACCACCTGTACTAACTGACTGTCCTGAAGTTTCAATATCCCAAAAAGAGTTTGACACTGCCCCTCTAAATCCAATTAACCCCCCTACTCTAATATCGCCATTTACATTTCCCATAGAGCACGAATTTGTTACCTTCCCCCTGTTCAACCCCACCAGCCCTCCAACTGATGAGAAGCCATTAACATTTACAGATGCATACGAATTCTCAACCGTACAGCCATAGAAGTTTTCACCCACAAGTCCGCCTACATAAAATCTCCCTCTCACAGTTCCCGTTACATAAGAGTTGGACACCGTTGCCCCATTTCTTCCCACGAGACCCCCTACCTGATTGTCCCCGCTCACGGTTGCCGTTACATAAGAGTTTGACACTGTGCCATATTCGTTCCATCCAACTAACCCCCCAATGTAATATTCTCCGTTCACAATCCCAGTATTATATGTATTTGTCAATAGACCTCTGTTTAAACCCACAACACCTCCTACAAAATCATATCCACTCACATTCACATCAATCAAACCAACGTTTTTGACTATACCCTCTTGAGATATTGCTCCAAAAAGACCAACATAGTTTGTATGGCTACGGTTAATGAAAAGCCCTGATATTGTGTGATTACAGCCATCAAAGAGTCCGTGAAAAGAATCTGGGGAATCTAACCAAAAAGAAACAGCAACACCGATGGGTTCGAAGCCTTTACCTCCGAAAAACAACCTAGAATCTGCTGCATCTATGTCATCGGCAAGGGTGTAATTACTTCCTAAATCATTTTTCATCCATTGTAATTCTGCAAGATCGGTGATCAGGTATGATTTTTTTTCCTCGTCCCATTCCGGCTCTGGTGAACTGACCATATATTGTACAATACTCCCGGTAAATTCCTCTCCCATGGTTTCAGCAACACCCCTATATCGGTAATAAATATAGGGATTTAGATTACTTAATTCATAAGAAAACTCCGTCGGCTTGGTTACGTTTTCTATCACCACCCGTTCCCATACCTCTTCCCCATCACTCCTGTATTCGAACGACACCTCAGCCTCTTCAACGTATAGATGGGTCACCTCGCCCCACAGGATAGTGCTGTTACTCAACAGATTTTCAGGGTATTTGGTGATCACCTCTACATCTCTATGGGTCCGGAAAACATGCGTAAAAGTTGAGCGCTGTTGTCCCTCCCATTCGAGTACCGCACCGTATTCGTAAGTGGTCCCCTTTTCAAGACTATCTATTTCAGCTTCCATGACTTTGGGCTCATACACCGTCACAGGATCGGTGAAGCTCCAATCATCCGTCCCTTCCTCTCGATACCTGAAATAAACCTCGGCTTCATCCTTAGGTATGTTAAATACCTCCGCCTGCAAGGTTGCGTGGGTCCGGTTGATACCTGTTGGCTCTGTCAATCGTATCGTAGATACCGCCTCGACAGCCTTTCCCGCATCTATTATCCCGTGACCGTACCGGGTATTCTGCATCCCGCCTAAATCATCACCGGCTTCGTAGTAATCCGCCGTCCCTGCCAGTGCTTCATAGACATCATCCACCGATGTATATGAATCGAGCATCAATGCGACGGTACCAGCTACATGGGGTGCAGCCATGGACGTGCCATTATGATAATCCCAATCACCGCCCGGTACAGCAGAAAACACATCCAAACCCGGGGCGGAAAAATCGGGTTTCACATACTCCTTGGGAGTATCGTCCCTTCCATCCTCGATGATAGCACCGCTGCTAAAATCGGCGATATCATCGTTCACATCGGATGCACCGATGCCGAACGATTCGTATATGGCACCCGGACTTACGATATTCCCATCACCATCATTACCCATCCCCGCAACGGGAACAACACCTGAATTCTTTAGATTCAGGATAGGCTCTTTAAGATATTCGTGATAGCCGGATGCACCCCACGACATACTAGCCACGTGGGCACGGTGTTCTTCGATCGGCTCGAGTATATTTCCGTGCCTGTCGAAAGGCTCAGCCTTCCATTCCATTCCTGCATACACCTGGGAAACGGTTCCCCCACCTCTTGGTAATACGAGTGCATGCATGAGCTCCGCACCGGGAGCAACTCCGATATGGGTACCGCTGTGGCTACCACCCAATACAGTGCCTGAGCAGTGGGTTCCGTGTCCGTGATCATCATGTGGAACTGAATCTTCCACGATATTCCCATCACCATCGAAGTGTATCCATCCACCCGTATAGTACCCATCATCCTCGACGTTCACCATTTTTCCCATTAGGTCGGGGTGGCTCATATCAACCCCGGTATCTGAAACCGCAACACGGATACCGGTACCATCGATACCTTTGTCCCACAATCCGGTAACATTTATTCTCTCCAGACCCCAGGTCAAGTCGATATCTTGGTATACACCATTCGTTGATAAGTGAGGTATGAGACATGACTCATTTGCCTGAGTATTTTCATTATGATTATCATCGGTGCTAGGGACTCCATCATTATGTTGGGGTAATGTTCTCGTTGATTCTAGCATACTTACTTCAAAATTCTCATGTACCTTCCAAACGTTTTCCCACGTGGTTATTGTATTCAAAGTTCCAACCCGTATTTCAGCAAGTATCGCATTCGCAATCCAGAAAGTATTAAGAACACGTCCATCGTTACTTTCCACAAGTTCTACAATTCCAGCTTGTTCTCTTTTTGAGTGTTCTTTTAGAGTACTCATCACTTCACTACAATGTGATTTCTCTAAAACCTCGTTATCAACTTCTTTTGGTGATAATCGTATAATCACTTCTATGTATTCCTCCTCATTTTTTAAAACTGTCGCCTCTCGAAGCTTTTCGTCTATGATTTCCTGCAATTCGTTGATCTCAGATTCGTTTAACCCTAGATTATCCACATCATACCCCGATCCGATCATCGATCCAAATAAGGTACCTATTACTAACAGAGTAATACATACCCCGCATATCGTTTTACTTGGATTCACCTTAAAAATTAGGGGGTTATCACAGATATAATTCCATACGTCGATTTTCATGATTTTTTACCCCCCCTCCAATAGTTCCTCGTCGATATTCGTTTGTACTTTCTCATCTCGTTCCCTTTTGATCATGAATAAAAAAACTGCCAAGGCAGTCCCGAGGGCTACTATGAGAAGTAAAATACCGAGTGGAAGGTCCGAATCGTCTTCTTCTACCTCACGCACTACTACACTTTCAGAAAGGTCTCCAAAAACAATCTCGTATGTGCCTGCACTATCGAAGGTGTGTTCAAAGGTAAACTCGACGGCATCCTCTGCAGGGATATATAGGGTATGTACAATCACATCATCTATTTCTACGTCGATGGACCCTTCCAATAGGCCCGCGTTACTTGCACTTATGGTGACGGTAACTTTTAACGGCACCTCGCCTTCAGAAGGTGTTACATAGAGTGAAACATTTTCGGGCTGAAAAAGAAGTTCCTGGAAATG
>SL_8KL_010_SEDDRAFT_10002263_pt1 | contig 16302 bp, 21 predicted proteins | sample SodLakKL_010_SED_4_FD_11160 | JGI IMG/M metagenome (IMG submission 11160)
CAGTTGAGCATAGACGTCTACAAAGCGGATCTGAACAGAAGTATCTGTGACAACGTGCAGATGCTGAAGGACGGAGATCTCGAAAGGATAGAAGAAGCCGTGATGACTTGTCTTGAAGAGATGCCCGAAGAGGCTCTCTGAAGGAACATGTCAAACCTTTCTTATTTTTTTATGTTTTAGTCACTGCTATATACCCGAAGTTATAAGATCTTCCTTTTGTCTCCTCTTGTAGTGGGTTACCAACCTACGACTATAAAATTATTTAAATTCCTTACCCAGCTCTTTTGGCTCAGTTTATCTCACAGCTCTAAAGTTTGCCCAGAAACAGACACCTTTCAACGTTTAAGGGTTTCCTAGTACTTCATTCATTGAAGTTTCCACCAGCTTTTTATCATCTGCTCCTTCCGCTTCTGCCCTGTATAATTTGACAATACCATCTTCGACATAGCTTACAATATCACCGTCTTCGGCGTTCTCAAGTAAAGCTTCCTTGTTATCGTATATGTGTCCGGGCCTATTCTCTACGATGTACTTTTCCTCAAATCCCTTGTGTTCTTCTTTTAGTTTGTCAAAGGTTTCCTCCAAATCTTCCATGCTCATACATTCTTCAGAGTCAGAAAACAGGTTGGGATAATGGATATGTGTGTTCCTGGGGTCAACATCATCAAGCATCTTTGCGTTCTCATAGAATTCTTCGCTTCTGACATCCACATCTTCTATGTTTTTGCCGTTGTCGTCTATTTGGATGATTTCTTCGACAAGTTTTCTTGTTTCTTTGCAAGCCTCATCCATGTTATCTATGAGGAAAGGGGGTTTTGAAATATAAATATCTAATCTGTTCCTCTACAATTCGATGGAGTATTCACAGCAGATCTTGAGTTCTCCTTGTCATGGTACTTTCGACCGTACTTCTGTAACCAGGCCGCATTTACTCCAACCTTTAGGAGTGAATAAGTGACCTAAACCTATTCGTGCCAAGCTATTACCACTCATCTTCAGCTAGCTCGTCCATTGCTTTGTTGTATTCATCAAGAGCCTGTAGATATATTTCCCTTTCCTGAAGTATTTTCTCGTACTCTTTTTCTGCCCTATAGGCCCTATCCTCTAGGTTGTGAACGTCCAAGCCTTGTTTGAACTTTTGTAGCTCCTTGCTCTGTTTTTCCAAAAAATCATCTATACTTTCCAAAAGACCGATACCCCTTTCTGCATTTCTGAGGTTATGAAGACGCGGTTGATAAACAAATTTTTCAAGCAGTTCTTCATGAACTCCATCACCTTCGATATCTTCGAGCCTGGCTTCGTATTCATTGTCCACGTTTTCCTGTTCTTCTACACATCTTTCGATGCGGTATTTGTCCAACCTGGCTCTTTGAAGGATATCTTCGAAGGTCATCAGAACCAGTTTTTTCTCTGAAAGGGAATTACATAAACCAAAGCCCCTTTCTTTTCCCGATTTTTTCATCCAATCACCTCATGGTTTCGCCGATAAGGGCGAATTTCCAACAGTTGTTCAATAGTACCTAAAGCTTTTATAATTTGTTTTGGCCGTGAACTGTCTGGGCCCAGAAACACATTCGCTTTCATAAAGGAGAACGATCGTGTTGTTGTGGTGTGGTATAGAAATATAAGTGTTGGGGCAAAGGTGGTGATGTATGAAAGATGCATTAAATGGTAAGTTTGAGAGCAACTTCAGGGTACTGGATTCGCAAGGTACTTTCAAAAACATACTGGAGGAGTACGAAAACGACATAGAGGAGATCAGTGGGTACCTTACAATAGATAAGAAAGAGTATAGGATATCCAACCGTGCTTGTCCCAAGGAAGGATCTTCCGTAGATAAAAAGGACTGTGTTAGGTTACCAGACGGATTTGAAGGCCCGGGTTATTCAGGAAGCATGAAGGCATTCATGAACAGTGGACTACGTAAACATAGTCTTGAGAGTTACTATCAGTATGATTTTACTCCGATAGGTGAAGTGATAGAACTAACAGTCAGAGGAGATGACATGGAAGAGTTGGAAAAGGATCTACAGAAAATAAGTAAGAAGTATTTCCAAAAGTTCAAAAATTTCCCTCAGAAATACATAAACGAAGTTTAGAGGTTTCTGGATCGGTATCGTCTTTGCTGTGCCTTAGAGTTTTTTCTTTCCACCGAAACCTTTTCTGAGAGTTCTGTTGTCATGTTCCTATAGTCATTTATTTCAGAATTGATTTCATTGTATTTACTTATCATTGATCTTAGATCATCTTCCCACTCTATATCTTCGAGACTTTGTTCTTTGTAGTTTTTTATTTTTTTCTCGTATCCCGATATGAAACTGTCAATCGAGCTAAGGGTTCCTGTACACCTTTCAGCTGCTTCGAGATTTTTTATTCTTGTTTCCACGAGGTCGGAACCATTCTCGAACAGCCGGATTTCATTTTCGAGCTGTTGATCTATGTTTTCATGTATCTCGATATTCTCTTCTAACATACTTTCCTTGCTGTCAAGGTCTTTTATGACACGTTTGAGGTTGTCGAGATACTCTTCGAAAGATACCATATAAGTCCCCGCAATGTTTACCTAGGTCAAAAACCTTTTATATCTTATCCAGGCCAGTTCCTCATCGAACTGTTGATTCTTGAAAAATAATAAAAACGATGGTGAGAAAGTAACTCCAGTGGAGGTGATAAATTTGGAAAATAGAGGAATCGGTATACGTGCCGTTTCTGTGATTGTCGACAGTATTCTAGGGCTCATATTTTTCATGATCGTCGGTTTCCTCTTCACAGGTTCATTTACCTTTCAGGTCTTTGGTGCTGAAGCCATGGGACTTGGTGGATCCTGGATTGTTCTGTTCTTCCTGTATTTCTTCCTGATGGAAGGGTATATGGGACAGACTGTAGGTAAGATGGTTACCGGCATCAAGGTAGTCAAAGAGGACGGAGAACCCTGTGATATGCAGGCCTCATTCATCAGAAATATTCTGAGGATCATAGACGGGATCTTTGTCTATCTTGTGGGTGCTATATTCATAGCTATCTCAGACAAGAAGCAGAGACTCGGGGACAGGTTAGCTGGTACATTGGTCGTAAGTGCTTAGTGATGTAAAGTCCTGATCCCCCATTTCCATTATTTTTCTTATGCATAGTAACTAGGTTAAATAGGGTTGGCTTTCCTTTCCGGTGGTTTGGTTTCTGGGTGAAGATTTAAATAACAAGAATACTAATATATAATTGGTAACTACTTGTTAGTTACAAATAGTTATATAGGTGATCATATGACAAAGGAAAAAAAGGCATCTGGCATGGAAGATGAATGGTACGAGCGGATCTTAGATGAGTTTATATCCCAGGTCGAAGGTGATACAGGCTACAGCTTCAACGATATTCCCAGGTTATCAGAGAACAGCGCAGGTCTTCCAGGACTCTCGGGATAGCAGGGCAGTATATTTCTTTTTCCCAGGCCCATCACCATAACAATACAATAGCAAACAAGGCAGATGGCGGGATATATGATGAAGTAAAACCGGAATCAATATATCTCAACGAGAAGAAACTATCCGAAATGGACGATAAAGAAAGGGATTCGGTTCTTTATCATGAAACTGTACATGGGATTCACCTACAGAATAATAGATCCATGGATAGAAAACTCAAAAAACTAAACTATCTGTTTGATTTTGATGTGGGATCGAGAATAAGAAATCCAGAAGCTTAATCAGACACATCTGTATGTCTTTGTCCTTCTCCGACCATGATTTTCACACCGACAGATGAATCGCATCTCCTGTCAGTTAGTTTTATAAGTTTCGGGTATAAACGTATGGTGTTGTTAATGCTCGATGCAGATACAGTGACTTCCTATAAAAGAAGGGGGAAACGGGTATACCAGAACAAGGTAGATTTTTTGAGGGCCCTGGAGAGGTCTGAGGAACATATCCAAGACAGTGATTTGGCAGAATGTGTTTACAAAGCCAAAAACCTTCTGACTAATTCCATAACAGCGATGGAAGAGTAAGTTTATTCCTTCTTTATAATCTCCATATGTGGGAAGGGAATCTCTATATCATTTTCACGGAACTGCTCAACTATTTCGTTTCTTATATTACTTTTGATCTGTCCCATGTTAGTTCCTTCTTTCTGTATATCTTTTCTGTCTATCCAGAATCTTAGGATCAGATTTATCGAAGAACCCCCAAATTCCTCTATGAGGGTTTTCTGTGGTTTATCTGAAAGTACATGCTCGCTTTTCTGTAGTATTTCCTCACATATACCTACAGCCTTTTCGAGATCTGTTTCGTAGTCTACTCCTATACCAACGACTATCCTCGATTTGGGATTGTACGTCTTGTTCATTATTGCACTTTTATTCACCGTGCTGTTCGGTAGCGTTACATCTTCCCCGTCTAGTGTTATTATCCTTGTTCTCTGGAGAGTTAGATCCTTGACTATACCCTCAGTTCCGTCTATCTCTACCCAGTCTCCTATCTTAAAGGGTCTTGTTACAAATAGAATTACACCCGAAACTATTCCAGAAAGTACATCCTGAAATGCAAGACCTATGACGATACCGGCTATTCCAGCACCTGTCATGAGACCCGCAAGAGATGCGTGTACTCCGAATATATACAATATAGTAAAGAAGGCAGCCACGTAGACTACTGCAGAAGATGCGTGCCTGAGCGGCTTGACGTAATGTTTCTCCACACCGGCTTTCTTGGCCATTCGGTTGATTACTCCGTGGAATATGAGCCTGTTTATAACTACAGCAGTTATTATAGTTATGAGCGCGTAGAGTATATTTAACCCACTTGGAATATACTCCATCGCCGTTGCTAACGAACTCATGTATGCCATATGTTTTCTTAAATATAAAAAACATAGGTTGGGGTATGAAGCTAGCGGCTCTCATATCAGGCGGCAAGGATTCTATTTATGCTTTGAAAAGGGTCTCCGAAGACCACGATGTGAACTATCTGATATGTGTTAAAGCCGAAGCCGATTCTAAGTTTTTACACAGCGAAAACCTCGACCTTGTAAAGCTACAGTCCGAAGCTCTGGGTATCCCACTCGTCTGGAGAGAAGGTTCGGGTGAAGGGATGGCGCCTCTTGAAGATGCTATCGAGACGGTCAGTGACAAGGTAGATGGTATTGTTTCCGGAGCTATAGCCTCTAACTATCAGAGAGAAAGAGTAGAAACAATCTGTGATAGGTTTGATCTTGAGAGTTTGGTTCCGTTGTGGGGTATGGATGAACATGAGCTTATGGAAAATCTTATCAGGGAAAGCTTTGATATCGTGGTAGTAAAGGTTGCTGCACAGGGGCTGGGCGACGAATGGTTGGGTAGAAAGATCGATGGAAAAGCCTTGAAGGATTTGAAGGACCTGGAAACCCAGTATAGTATACATGTGGCAGGTGAGGGAGGAGAGTTCGAAACAGTTGTGGTTGATTGTCCCATTTTCAGTCGTAAAATAAATATCAAGAAAGTCGATAAAAAATGGGAAGCAAATACAGGTACAGGCTATATGAGTATTATATCTGCAGGTCTCGTGGATAAATAACATCGAATCACTAAGCCTTATAAACTTCTCTACAGAACCAAAGGATGGTATAATGGAACTGGATTCGAAGGAGATAATAAGATTGATTCAGACACATCCTACGTCAGTTATCACGACAGTAAACGACGAAGGAGTTTGCAATGCCGCTTCCTTCTCATGGCTTTCTCCTGTTTCTTTTGATCCCCCAATGGTAGCGATTATGGTTTCGCCCGAGAGATATACATACGGTAACATCACCTCAAATGAAGAGTTTACCCTAAATGTTCTCACTAAACATTTCATCGATGATGTGATGTACGTAGGGAAAGAGAGCTTCAGAGATAGTCCGAACAAGCTTGAAGATACTGATCTTAGACTTGAAGAGTCGAACAAGGTAGAGCCTCCGAGGATACAAGAAGCTGTTGTATGGATGGAATGCGTAGTCGACGGTATCCATGAAGCAGGAGATCACTTTATTGTTGTCGGCGAGGTCGTTGCAGCAGAGGTCGATGAAGAGTTCTGGAAAGACGGAAGATTTCTTGCAGAGGAGGCCGAAACACTTCATCATATAGGCGGGAAAAAGTTCCTTGTTGGTGGGAATATGGTTGAGTGGGAAGGATAGTTTTATCAGTCGCCGTAAATTTTAAGGATGAGCATAAAGTATAGATTGTTGTACTGAGTGTTACTATGGTAAAGATAAAGAAACTTGAGATGCAGGGATTCAAAAGCTTTGCAACCAAAACAGAACTTCCAATTCCTGCTGGATTCAACTGTATTTGTGGTCCCAATGGGTCCGGTAAGAGCAACGTGGTTGATGCCATAACCTTTGTTCTGGGAACTCTTTCCACAAAGCAGATACGGGCCGGTAAGCTTGAGGAACTTATATTTTCCGGTAGTGATGGTAAAGATGCCAGAGAGGAAGCCAAGGTTTCTATAGTTCTTGATAACGAAAGTAGAGAAATTCCTGTTGAAGAAGATGAGGTCCAGATAACCAGAAAGATAAACAAGAGAGGTAACAGCGTTTACAGGATGAACGGCGAGACCGTGACTAGAAGGAGGATAATAGACACACTCTCGTCTTCTAAAATACATTCTGATGGTCATAATATTATCATGCAGGGCGCTATAACCAACTTTATAGAAATGAGTCCTACAGAGAGAAGGGAGATAATCGATGAGGCTTCGGGTATAAAAGAGTTTGATAGAAAGAAGGAGGATTCGGAAAGGGAGCTCGAGAAGGTGGATTCTAAGTTGAACGAGGCTCGTCTTGTCCTTGGAGAGAAGAAAAAGGCCCTCAACAAGCTTGAAAAGGAGAAGGAGCTTGTGGAGAAGCGTGAGAGAATAGAGAAGAGACTTGACGAAGTTAGAAAAAAGATAGCTAAGCTCAAGTACGAAAAATTCAAGGAAGAGAAGGAGGGCCTTGATGAAAAGATGGAAGAGCTCGAGGAGGAACTGAGCGAAGCAGAAAGCAAGCAGGGTGAGATAGAGGAAAAGATGGACGAGTGCGAGAAGGAACTTAAGGATATAAGAAGCAAGATGAGGGACGAAAAGAAGGACAAGGAGCTTGTTAGGAAAATAGAATCCATAAAGAGCGATATAGAGAGCAAAAAGGATAAGATTGATGATAAGAGAAGTGAGATAGAAAGGCTGGAAAGTTCTATAGAGAAGTTCAAGGAGATGGAAAAAAAGCAACAGAGAATATCCGGAAAGGGACCGGCTAAGGAGATACTTCAGTTGGATAAAAATGGAGTCTACGGTGTAATACAGTCCCTTGGAAATGCGAAAGGGAAGTTCCAGAAGGCTCTTTCGGTGGCTGCAGGAGGTAATATGAACTCTGTTGTAGTTGAGGATGCCAACGTTGCTCAGGACTGCATTGAGTATCTTAAAAAGAACAGTGTAGGCAGGGCGACATTTCTACCATTGAAGAAACTTAGGCCATGGGATAAAAGCAGAAAGTCCAGAAAGATAAAGGACAAACCCGGGATTATAGATTTTGCGATAAACCTAATTGATTACGACTCGGACTATGAACTGGCTTTTCAGTATGTGTTTAAGGATACTCTTGTGGCAGAGAGTTTGGACGTTGCAAAGAAGTATGCCGGGGATGCCAGAGTAGTTACACTCGATGGTGAGATTGTTTACAAGTCCGGAGCTATGAAGGGAGGACACTACGAATCAAGCGGTGGTTTTGGTTCCTTCAAGAGAAGTAAGAGTTCAGAAATAGATGATCTAAGGGAAGAAAAGGGTATCCTCGAGAATGAGATAGAGGGAATAAGAGAAGAGATTGCGAAGTGTTCTCGCAAACTGGATGAGCTTCGTGATGAAGAGGAGACAGAAGAGGACGAGCTGACCGAGTTAGAGAACAAAGAGAAGGAGATTGAAGAGGAACTAGAGGAATTAAAGAACGAAAGGAAGGAGTATTACGAAGAAAAAGTTAAGAAGAAGGAAAAGGTCAACCAACTGAGGATAAAGAAGGCAAAAGTGGATACAAACTTCGATAACGCAGAAATGGAACTTGAGAAGTACGATAGTATCGAGGATATAGAGCTAGATGATGAATCGGTGAGGGTTCTAAAGGAGGAGAAAAAAGATCTAACACGGGATCTTGAAGAAATTGGTCCTGTTAACTTCAAAGCAAAGGAAGAGTATAAGTCTTCGAAGCAGGTCTACGATGACCTTAAGGAAAGAATAGATAAAATACAGGACGAAAAGGATGCTATACATGAAACTATAGAATCTATAGAACAGAAAAGAAGGAATACCTTCATGGAGGCTTTCGAGGAGATAAACGAACATTTCCAAGGACTTTTCAATGAGCTTCAAGGTCATGAGGCAAAGATAAAACTTGAGGATGATGACGATATCAAATCTGGGCTTTTGATTGAGGCCGAAACCTCAGGTGGTAACAAGCTTTCGCTTGATTCTATGTCCGGTGGCGAGAAATCACTTACAGCAATTGCCTTTCTCTTTGCAGTCCAGCTATATGATCCTGCGCCTTTCTATATTTTAGATGAGATAGATGCCGCCTTGGATCAGAAGAATTCGAAGAGGGTTGCAGAGATGATAGATAAACACTCCGGCGATGCACAGTTTATAGTGATAACACATAACGATCAGACCCTTCAAAAAGCTGACTATGTCTATGGTGTATCGATGAACGATGGAGCCTCTGAGGTAATGGCCTTGGAGATGCCTGATGAATAAATCAACGATATAAATATTTTTGTTACAATGAGTATCTGTGAGGCATATGGAAGGGGACAAACTAGAACAAAAGGCCAATGAATATGGCCTACCTGTATTGGAAAAAAAGTATGCGGATGGAGAGGAGTGTCAGGAGCATCAGTATAAGACTGTGGACATTAAGGAGTCACCTAGAGGATTTAACAGAATAGATATGGTTTGCAAGAAATGTGGTAAGAAGGATATGCGATTCAACAACCATATCAAATAAGATTTTTTTTGTTTCGTAAACATTTAAGTCGTAGGAGGGTTATTTTTATTGGTAGTATGAAGGAACAAGAGATACTGGACTTTGCAAGCACAGAGCCTAATTGGGAGGAGACCCTGGACTGGATAATATCAGAGGAGGGTATAGATCCATGGGATATAGATTTAATAGAACTTTCGGGCGCCTTTTCGGAGTTTGTTTCCAAGTGGCAAAAGTTTAACTTCACTGTTCCTGCAAGAATTGTAATAATAATGGCGATACTTCTACGGATTAAAGTTGAGCTTCTTATGTGGGAGGAAAGAGAAGAAAGCGAACCCGATGAGATTGATATCGAAGAGTTGGATATAGATGTTTCCGATATTCCACAACTTGAAGCACCAAAGAAAAGAAAGCCCGTTCGAAAGGCAACTGCAGATGAATTAATAGAGGCTTTCAGGAAGGCCTTTGAGACAAAGGAAAGGAGAGAAAAAAGAAAAAACAGAAAGGAGAGGAGAGTGAGAGAGGCCATGCCCATAGATGGACAGACAGAAGATATAGAAGAGAGAATAGAAAATCTTTACAGTAGAGTTGATAGGATTCTTGAAAATATGAAGGAAGGTAGGACTACCTTTTCTGATCTTCTGCCTCAATGGAACCGTGTAGAAATAATAAGGAACTTTTCTCCTTTACTTAGCCTTAACCAGGAGGGTAGGGTTATAGCTGAGCAGGAAGAATGTTTTGATGATATACTCGTAAAAATGGGTGATGTATGTGAATGAAAATACCGAAGCTGTCGTAGAGGCTGCTCTTTTCATATCTTCCGGTCCACTTTCAGTTCGTAAACTGAAGAGGATTTCGGGATCTGAGAAGAAAGATGTAAAGGAATCATTGGAAAGTATAAGGAAAAGGTTTTCTGAAGATGGCCATGGTGTAGAGCTTTTTGAGACAAATGAAGGTTATGAGCTCAGGGTAAAGCCCGAATATCTGGAAGATGTATCGCACCTTACACCCTATTCAGATCTTTCCAGAGGTCAGCTTAAGGTTCTCGCCCTTGTCGCCTTCAAAGGGCCCATAAAACAGTCGAATATAGCTAAGATCATAGGAAACAGGGCATATTCTTACATACACGATCTTGAGAGAAAAAGACTGATTAAAACGGAGAAACACAAACGCACAAAGAAACTTGAGATCACGGATGAGTTCAAGAACTACTTCGGTATTGAAGAAAGGAAGGAACTTGAGCAAAAACTAGAAGAAACTTTAGGTGGAAAAGAAATCGAAAAGATGGAAAAAACAAACGAAGAGAGTTAAGCCGAGATTATTTTCCTTCTGTTTTGTTAACTCTAGAATTTATGTCTGTGAAAATCTTTGATCCTAGGTTCGTATTTTTTAAAACATAAGCAATCAAACCCGATCTTTTGTTTTTCCCTTTTAAACTTTTTAATCCTGACAGTGAAAGAATTGATAGGGTTGGATTATGGAAGAAATGAACTCCCTTGATGTATATTATGCAATCCAGGAGCTTAAGAGCCTACAGGGCGGAAAGATAAAGAAAATATATCAGAGAGGCAGAAGATTACGGATTCAGGTTTATGTCCAAGGAAACAACTACGATCTTATACTTGAGCCCGGGAAGGTTTACATCTCTAGATATAATAGAAAAGGCCCGAAGAAGCCACCCACCTTTTGTATGTTTTTGAGAAAACATCTACGTAACAAAACAATACGAGAGATTAAACAACATGGATTCGATAGAATAGTCGAGATACATACCGAGGATTCAGTTCTTGTCTGTGAACTTTTTGGAAAGGGGAACTTTGTTTTAGTGGACCGCGATGATAAGATTATACAGCCCTTGGAAGTTCAAAAGTGGAGTGAGAGAAAGGTTTCCTCTGGGGAGATATACAAGTATCCGCCACCCGGCAAGGATCCAAGAAACATAGGTAGCAGAGAGTTTGGGAGGTTTATAGATTCGGATAGAGAAGTTGTAAGGAAAATGGCTCGTGGACTTAATCTCGGTGGAAGATGGGCCGAAGAAGCATGTCTAAAGGCCGGTGTTGATAAATCAAAGGTTGGTGAAAAACTCGATGATTCAGAGATAAACCGGCTCAGAAGAGGTGTTCTGTCACTTTTCAGAGACGATATAGATCCAGGTATAGTTCAGGAAAGGAGCAAGAACATTGCTGCGGTTCCCTTTCCTATGGAGAGGTTCAGGAACAAGGATTTCAAGAGATACCAGACGTTTAACCGAGCACTTGATGACTATTTTTCTGAGAAGGAAAAGAAAGAAGTTGATGAAGAGGCCGAAGAAAGGAAACATGAAGAACTTTCGAAAGTCCAAAGAATAAAGGAAGAGCAGGAGGAGGTCGAGGAAGAGATGAGCCAAAGGAAGGAGGAATCTGAGGAAAAGGCCAATATAATATATGAAAACTATAGCCTTGTCGATGATATTTTGAGTGGGATACAGAAGGCAATGAATTCAGATATTTCATGGGACGAGGTCAAAAAGAGAGTCGATGAGGAGGAAACACCACAGGCAAGAGCTGTTAAAGAGATACGGGAGAACGAAGGTATAGTTGTTGTCGAAGCAGACGATAAAGAAATAGAACTTGACTTTCGAAAGTCCGTTGAGGAAAACGCAGAATCTTTCTACGAAACAAAGAAAAAGGCAAGGGATAAAATCGAGAAGATAAAGGAAAAGAAAAAAGAGATAATACGAAAGGAGAAATCAATACAGAAGAAGAAAAAAGAAAAATATGCGGATAGCGACCGAAAAAGATCTAGACCAGAGGACAGGATAAAGATAAAGGAGGAAAAGGGTTGGTATAAGAAATATAGATGGTTTAGGACCTCGGAGGACTTTCTTGTTGTGGCCGGGAAAAATGCTTCACAAAACGAAGAACTGATTAAGAAGAAGACCGAAGAGGACGATGTAATCCTCCATGCAGAGGTTCAAGGATCGCCCTTTACTGTAATAAAGACCGATGATAGCGATGTCACACCCCTTGCGATAAGAGAGGCTTCTGAATTTTGTGCATCCTTTTCGAAGGCATGGACCAAAGGACTTGGCAATGTAGACGTATACTGGGTTAGACCCGAACAGGTCACTAAGGATGCTCCTTCGGGTGAACACATCGGTAAGGGATCCTTTATGATAGAAGGAGAGAAAAACTATCTGAGGAAGACCGAGTTAAAGGTATCTATAGGTGTTAAGTTGGATAGAGAGGGAAACGAGATAAGGATTTTCAATGGTTCGACGCAGTCTGTTAGGGACAAAGCCGACTATTTTATCTCTTTGAACCCCGGAAATACCCAGAGACGGGAGTTGTCGAAGCAGATTGTTAAGAAGCTTGCAGAAAAGGCCGCTCCCGAGGATAGGAAGTTTGTGAAAAAGATTCGCACAGAGGATGTAAAGCCTCTGATTCCACCTGGCGGGGGAATTCTTATAGGGTGATTTTTTGTATAGTTTAACTACAGTTTTGTTTTTTGTTGTCGTTTTTCTTATTTTGTATATTCTATATCTTAGAAAGAAAGTGGGTTATGAAGTAAAGAAAAAAATAGAAGAGAAGGAAGAAGAGATAAGAAAGGACGCCCTTGATAGAAGTAGATCGACTCTAAAAGGCAAGATTTCAGAACATCTCGCACCTTTCACAGAAGAATTCAAATACAATGCTTCCGATGCCAGGTTCCTTGGTTCTCCTGTAGACTATATAGTTTTTGATGGAATGGGTGACGAATCGGAAGATATAAAAGTGGTGCTTGCTGATGTAAAGACGGGAAAAAGCAGACTCAGTTCGATCCAGAAAAAGATCAAAAAAGCCGTAGAAGACGGTGAAATTACATGGGAAACACTGAGACTGGGATGATAATATGGACAAAATTGGCGTGAGCAAACAGATGTCGTATTGGTTGAGACACGACCCAGAAGATATGGAAATGGATGAAAGGGGTTTTGTTAAACTGGAGGATCTTATTGAAAAGCTCAGTGAAAGATTTCCGGATGTAACTAGGGAGTTAGTTGAGGAGATTGTGAATGAAGGTAAGAAAAGGTACGAAATAGATAACGATAAAATAAGAGCTACATATGGTCATTCCCTCGATATAGATCCTGATCTTACTGCAGACGAAGAAGTTAAAAGCCTTTACAAAGGAACCACAAGTAAAGGTGCGTATAAGATGCTGATAAATGGTATTGAATGCAGGGATAGGAATATGGTCCACCTTTCTTCTACAAAGGATCAGGCAGAGAAGATAGGAAAAAGGAGAACAGACAATCCTGTTATCCTTAAAGTAGATGCTAAATCTGCCAGGGAGAACGGGTTAAAGTTTTACAAGGCTACGGAAAACATATATCTCTCCAGTGACATTCCTGTAAAATATATAGAAAAATGTGAGGATCAGTAACTCTATTTTTCGAGAACTTTCTCCACGACTTTTATTATGTCCCTATGAACTTCTTTTTTACTTCTGAGTCCATCTACTACGTATATGTCTTCATTAAGCATTTCCTCTAAATTGATATATCTCTCGCGTATCTTGCTTTGAAAGTCAAGGTTCTCGAAAATAACTGAACTTTTACCACCATCCCTTTTTTCTTGCCTTTTTACGGATTCTTCAGCTGGTACGTCTACGATTATTGTTGCATCAGGTCTTCTGGCATGTTTATTGATCTTCTTCACCCATTCCAGATCTGCTCCGTGTTCTGGTTGGTATACCATGGAAGAATGGTAGTAGCGATCCGATACAACGGTTTTACCTTCTTTCAGTGCAGGTATTATTCTATCTTCTAGATGTACAAGACGATCTGCAGCGAAGGCAAGTGCTATAGCTTCCGGTGAATGGTTATCATCATCCTGTACAAGATGTTCTTTTATGACCTTTCCAATATGTAGATCTTCTTTCACTGGTTCTTGTGTTTGGACGAACTTCCGTCCTCTTTTTTTCAGCCATTCACATAAAAGCCTAGTCTGTGTCGTGGTTCCTGAACCATCAATCCCCTCGATCACTATAAAATTACCTTTCATGTATCTAACTTTGTAGGCTCTTAATAAAATATTTTGTCTTCGTCTGGAGTTCAAGGAGATTTTAACAAACTTTCTGTCTTTTGTCATTTCATAGTAATAAATTTTTGGGTCAATATACTTTATGGGTATCTGTGGGGTGAGAATATCGTATACTTTCCATCTGCCGATGAGGGCAAGGACAAGAGAAGCAACACTTTATTAATTTTGATTATGCTCTTCGTACCCTTTTTTCTTGTAAATATCTATGCACATGAGTATATACACTACTGGCAGGCGAGTTGTAGTGAGAGCTGTAACGATAGCTTTATAGAAAGATTTGGTTGGGGATGGAAAGAGGGCGCACCCAGTGGTGCTGTTGCATACATGGACATAACAGACTGTCCTGATCAAGAAAGGGTCAATGAAGCTGAACCCTTGGCCTTCAATCTGATCTTTTCTCTGGCCTATGTTTCGATCTCCGCACGTTTATTTTTTAAAAAGCGAAGCCCGCCGCTTAGATATAGATCTGATCTTCCGGAGAGTCTCAGAGAGGAAGTTTAGATCGTTCTCCAACCTACAGCAGCAAAAGTAAATAAGGTTTAGTACATAAGTTTTGAAAGATATGACAAATAGAGAGTTTTCCAAGGAAGATGCCGGGGGTGTTCTTGCAGGTAGCTTTGCGAGCCCACTTTATAGTGTTGGTGCAGAGGAAGTGGGACATTACCTGGCTTTGAAGATGCTCGGTGAAGATCCTGAGTTTGGTATGGAACTAAATGGTGGGATCTCCGAAATGTCGTTTTATGTAACCAGCTCCGGTAAAAGCCTTACGGAGATCGGTGAAGGAATTGTTGCGGCTGCTGGGCCCTTTTCTGTGTTAGCATTGTCGGGTATGACAGCCTACTATTCGCAGAAAACAGATAATGAAAAAACAAAGAGATTTTTAGAGGGAATATCTATAACAAGTGCTCTTTCGTCTGCTATTTATGCCATTGGAGATTATATGAACTTTACACAGGGCGACTTCGAAATTTTATCGGACTCTCTTCCATATGAAGCCTCCATACCTCTTGTTTTGGGTGGTACGATGGCAGTAGTAGGCTATACAAAGGGCGAGTCTCTTAAGGAACATTTTTCTGAACTCTTCCAGTACGCCAGTAAAATCTTCAAGGAATATGAGGAAATAGCGGATGAGTATGATACATACTCAGGGGTTTCCGAAGAACATAACCCGATAGAAATGGAGGAAATGGACGATGAAGATTATGAAGACATGATCGGTGTAATAGAAGACCTCAAAGTAGCTGATCCCGGAACAGATGAATGGCAAGAGAGTTTAGATAAGCTTGAAAGTAATTACGATATTAATCCGTACTTCATAGAGGATGCAGCCAGGGTTTACAGAGAAGGCATAGACAGAGAGAAGAACGATTTTCTTTAGACGGGATTTAAAAGAATCTATTTCTAATCATGTAGTCATGTTAATCAAGGACATTGATATTCCTGGTAAAAGTAAGACCAGATTCACCAAACGTGGGATAAAGAGGCTTAACCCTCCCCAGGAAAAGGCAGTGGATATGGGTGTCCTCGACGGAAAATCCATGGTAGTTTCATCACCTACTGCTTCTGGTAAAACTGCCGTGGCCGAGTTTGCATTTCTAAAAAAGATACTGGGTGAAGGTAAGAAATGTGTTTATATTGTTCCCCTGCGTGCTCTTGCCCAGGAGAAATACACTGATTTCAAAAAATATGAGGATCTCGGTGTGGATGTAGCAGTTTCTGTTGGAGACTATGATTCTTCTGCTTCCGGCCTTGGTAAGTATGATCTGATTATAACAACATCGGAGAAAATGGATTCGATTCTTAGACACAGCCCTTCATGGGCAGAAGATATAGGTCTTGTTGTTTCAGATGAGATACATCTTCTGAACGATGGAACAAGGGGTCCGACCCTTGAAGTGACCTTGACCAGACTCAGACAGCTTACAGATGCACAGATACTAGGACTCTCTGCAACTATATCCAATGCAGATGAGCTAGCTGGGTGGCTGAACGCAGAGCTTGTGAAGTCCGACTACAGACCTGTGGACCTTTACGAAGGAGTTTACGATGGGAGCAACGTAAGTTTTTACAACCAGGAGGACCTACAACTGAATAAAAATGGCAGAGGGGAGCATGTACTCTCGGATCATACGGTTGAGATGGACAAACAAGCATTGATATTTGCTTCGTCTAGAAGGAATGCAGAATCTATAGCAGAGAAAACAGGAAATAAGATCTCCCATCATCTTTCCAGACAAGAAAAAGAAGATTTGGACAGTTTGGCCCGAGAGATACTTGGTGTACCTTC
>SL_8KL_010_SEDDRAFT_10002264_pt1 | contig 16301 bp, 15 predicted proteins | sample SodLakKL_010_SED_4_FD_11160 | JGI IMG/M metagenome (IMG submission 11160)
ATGGAGAGAAGCCCTTCCGGTACCAGTTTACCTCCACCCTTGATCATGTTGAGTCTGCCTTGGGTACTGTTGTCCTGGGGATCGTACCCGAGTATCACAGCCGCTTCGGGAGTACACCTTTCTAGGACTTTCCTTTCCTCTTCGGTGATACCCAGGTTTATACTGTTGTAAAGCACCCGGTCCAGGGCACCGATCTCCTCCATATATTCTAGAAAGCTCATCCTTACTGAGGATTCCGGCATATCGAAGGAAGCGAAGCCGTCCAGAGTATCCAGGACGAAATCGACCTTCCAATCTATCTCGCTTTCATCGTATATGAAGACGTCCACCAGTACCTGAACGCCGAGTTCATCAGCCAGTTCTATCTTGGAATTGATCGATCCCTCCAGCTCATTGAGAGAACTCTTTGGATCCTTGAACTGGCCTTCGTAAAAGATGGAACCAACCGCCAGTGTCGCCCTCTCCCCGGGCTGTCCTCCTATCTCAATATCACCTAGGGTCTGTATCTCTTGCTCCGTAGCGAAGGTCAGCAATCAGTTCACCTCCATATTACAGACTTCGCCCCAGGGATCCATATCTAACTTTGAGTGCAGGGCCACTGAGCACCCCCTCATGGAGACCGTATCCTCTTTCAATCGTATGGCTATGTATGGCTCTCCAAAGGGTTCCGCACCTCTATCCCTCAGTTCATCGATCTTCTCCTGGACCTCCTCGACATCGGTCGTACCTATCATATCTATTACTTCCACTTGGTCCATGAACCGTTCTATAGCCTCCGTATCAAGGTTCTCTATGTAGGGTACCGCACCAGGTGAGTCGATTATCCGTCCGTTGTCGTCGATACCGTTCTCGGCCAGGCACACCAGTGTTTCCCCCGATCTGTGCCCTCGTATCTCCTCTCCACACACTATGAGATATCGTATGTTGGGATTCGAGATAACATTGGCAACCACTTTTTCTATCCCAAGGTTCTCGGTTTTCATAGGTCCCCATATGGCGGCACCTTCGAAAGAGTATCTTTTGCCCAACGTGACGACGGCTACCGGTGATCCCGGTATCCCTTCGGTGAAGTCGCCGGGCCAGGGGTACATGTTCACTTCATCCCCCTTATTATCTCCGCCGCCCTCTCCTCGGAACGCATGGGGATGATATGGGCACCGACTTTGGTCTTCAAGCCCCTTTCTTCCACACCATCTCTTATCTCCCTGTACATGTCCAGGACGAACACCACCGATTCCTTGTCGAAATCCTCTGCNTTTNTAAGCCTCGACTGCACTTCGTCCGGGATGTTGACCTGTGGAACGGTATCCGATAGGAATTGCATTTCAGCGGGGGATGCGAAGGGTGCCGTGCTCACGAGTACAGGCGGATTTCGGGGTGCCGTTTCTTCGATCTGGGCTATTATCGAGATGACCTCTTCTGAATCGTAGGTGATCTGGGTCTGGAAAAAATCAACACCGGCTTGGATCTTTTTTGTAGCATACCTGACCTCTTGGTTCCGACTGGGCAGCATGACGCCTCCCACAACGAAGTTGGTCGGTTTTTCCAGCTCTTCCAGTTCCTCTAGGTATCTGTTCCTAAGACGGGATTGTCGTGTAGAGAGCTCAGGCATGAGCTTTCCTTTGTTAAGATGGTCCTTGATNCCNGTGATCAGCTCAAGGGAATTGATNGATTCCGGCTTATCCTCTGCAGGATAGTCTCCAACAGCTAAGTCTCCCGTCATNGCCAGTATGTTGTCGATGCCTAGGGAGTCCGCTCCCAGCAGCCATTTCTGCAGACCGCTCAAGGTGGAGTCTCTGCAGGTAAGGTGGGCTATGGGTTCCACGCCCAGTTTTTCCTTTAAAAAGTGTGCATAGGGTGCAGGGTCGATACGGACTTTCCCGACGGGGTTGTTGCATACGTTCATGGCCAGTATATCGTCTAAAAAGTCGTATTCAGCTATCTTCTCTATATACTGGTGGACGTTACTACCCCTGGGTGACGGGACCTCGTAGGTGATCGGGAACGCCTCCCTTTCCAATCCTTTCAACAAGTTACTCATGTCTGAACCATCATGCCCTGTTTATTTAATAATTATGTAATGGCTATATAGACCTATCTAGTAAGATACCCAAAAAACATTTATAAACGATCTGAGAGATATCATCACTAACATGGAGAGTAACGATAACTCAGAAGATGAAGATGTCTGCGAACATCACAGTGTAGATGGGGATTGGCTGCCCATCTTAAAGCGACGGGAGAAAGATGTACTAGCCCCGCACCCCTACTGTTGTACCTGCGGCCTTGTAAGGAACATAGGCCCGGATCGTGCCAGAAAACTGGGATATTACATCGAAGCACTATCGGAGATAGAGCGGTTATTAAAACATGAGCATGCAAAGGGTGGGCGATGTAAATTGACCGAGACCCAGAAACGTTTGATAGTCAAGAGTCTGGAAAAGGAAGAGATATTCAAGGACCTTTATGGGACCATGGCATCGGCCCAGGAAGATCGCTTTGTAGAGATAATACAAGAATATAGGCCGGATCTAAAACGCTGTGAGATCGAGTATCATCTTGAGTGATCGATAACATGTCCACTGTATCCATCATAATACCTACACTGAACGAGGCGGAGGGTATAGCTGAAGTGATAGATCGTTTACCCAGGGATGAATTGGAGCTCATGGGTTACGATGTAGAGGTACTGGTAGTGGACGGTGGTTCAACCGATGGTACTTTGGAGAAGATATCGGAAGCCCAGCTCTGTCGGCACCCGGGTGGGAAAGCGGAGGCAGTCAGGAGAGGTATGGAAGAAACAACAGGGGAGATGGTGTTCTTGATAGATGGCGATGGCACTTACCCGCCTGAAGCCATAACCGAGATGGTACCCCTGCTGGAAGACGGAAATTCCATGGTCCTAGCGTCAAGATTCAAGGGTGAGATAGAGAGGGGATCGATGAGCACTTTGAACAATATGGGCAATCGTATGCTCACCTGGCTTGCCAATAGGTTGTACCCCGAATCCATAACCGACCTGTGCACCGGTCTGAGGGGTTTCAAAAGGGGTGCAATATCCAACGTTCCGGGATGCGGATTTCAGGTGGAAGCGGGCATACACACCGAGCTCGCAGGTAAGGGTATAGAGGAGATCGGGATAACATACTCTCGGCGAAAGGGTATTTCTAAACTGAGAACGGTGGATGGATTGAGGATAGCTCGTTTACTCATATCTAAGAAAAGGAGAGAAGGGGTTTAGAACCACAGGAATGGCATGAACCATGCGAAGATCAACATGACCAGTGTGAAAGCGAGCAGAGCTATCCGGTACTTCGCATCCAAATCCTCTCTGTGTATGCTGGCCAGCAGGAATATACCTGCGATCAGGAATATACCGAAATGTATGATCAGTCTTCCCAAGTATTCCATATTTCTTTTTAGCGCTTCATCGTCCTGTCTTTCACGTATATCTGGTACCTCGTATCCGTAATTAGTTATGAAAGGTGCCACCGATAAAAGCACCGCCCCTATGAACATGATCATTACCGATAGGAAGACCACCTTTGCAAGCCAATCGTTGCTGGTCATCCCTTGCAAAAAATCTCGTTTCGGTACGTGATAGGTAGGTTGCTGAGGGTAGCGCTGCCACCCTTGCGGCTGCCATTGTTTATCTTCGGGCGGCTGTTCATCATCAGGAACTTCGTCATATTCATCCATTGTACTCACTCCGATAAGGGATAAGTATTAATGTATATATGTCTTATGATTACCACAGGTGATAGATGATGAACCCCGTCGCAACTATGTTAATAGGGATATATGCCTTGTGTCTATGGGGATATCATTATGCTTATTTTTTCATAACAGAACGGAAGGGTATAAGAACCCGTCGTAACCTGATCAACGAAGCGGTCGTCAGCTGGTTCAAGATCGGTCTTGAGGAAAGGGATCATCTCCTCATAGTACATCAGATAAGGAACGTGATCATGGCGGTCACTTTTTTGGCCACCACAGTTGTACTACTTATGGGCCTACTCTTCGGGTTCACTATATCCGATGTCCCTTGGGAGTTTCAGAACAGCGGCTATCCCTTCTGGCTGATGACCTTCACTTTGATCTATTCCTTCTTCAATTTTCTCCTGTGTTTAAGACACTTCACCAGGATCACGTTCCTCGTACGTGCCGCCCCCGAAAAACTAAAGGCCATCAGCGGTGAGGATGCCGAGGTTTATCTGGCCAAGCTGTTCATCCGGGGTAACAAAGAATACACCTTGGGAAGAAGGAGTATGCTTTACGGCCTTGTGGTGCTGACCTGGATCCTGGATCCGTTCGTGTTCCTCTTTATAACTGTGGCCATGACCTTTATTTTCATCACCACATATGATTTCTGATAATATGCGATGGAAGAAGTTCAAGAGTTGGTTGAAAGAGTCGCGTTGGAGGCAGGCCGGTTTAGCCATCTTTATCGCGGTCATGCTGATAGTAGCAGGCTTTTTAACATGGGCTCTGACACCCATGGGACCCATGGACGAAGCCCGGGATGCTTTGAGATCCGATGAGGATGTGCTAGTCACAACAGACCGATGGCTGGTCTTCGAGCCCAGGGGGGTCCAAACCCGGACTGCGTTCGTTTTTTATCCCGGTGCTAGAGTCGATCCTAGATCATATGCACCCATGGCCAGGGATATAGCTGCAGAAGGTTTTCTAGTGGTGGTCGTACCCATGAGACTGAATTTGGCGATATTCTCCTCAGGTGCCGCCTCCGATGTGATCGATGAATATGGGCACATAGACAATTGGGTGGTGGGAGGACATTCATTGGGAGGTGCCATGGCTGCGAGGTACGCATATAGAAATGTTGTAGATGGATTGGTCATGTGGGCGGCCTACCCCGGAGACGATCTATCCGGTCTCGAGATATCCGCGCTCTCTATCTACGGTACCAGGGATGGGGTGAGTACGGTGGATGATATATTGGGTAGAGAGGATAAGATGCCTACGAACACCACATGGGTCCCCATATCGGGTGGTAACCACGCTCAGTTCAGCTGGTACGGTAGTCAGAGAGGTGACAACGAGGCGGCCATCAGCAGAGAGGAACAGCAGTCGGTGATCGTTCAGGAGACCGCCGGGTTCTTAGGTGCATTTTGAACATCTCGCAGCCCATACGCAGATTCCATAAGATTAGTAATTGTATCGACGGCTCGGGCTAAAGGCCCACCGTCGACCAGGTCATGATCCACAATGATCGTGAGATGTAAATATTCTCTGATTTTGATCTCATCATCGATGACTCCGGGTTTTTTTGTGATCCCTCCTACACCGATGACCGTGGAAGTTATCCCTCCTAAAGGGAAACTCCATCCAGGGCATTTTCCCGCGGTCCCTATAGAGGTGATACCCACAGTACCTAGATGTTTCTTTTTCTTCAAACCATTATTCCTAAGATATCTCAGGGCCAATTTCTTTAGGAATGTTGGGATATTCAACAATCTTTTTTTGGTTTTACTGTAATCTTTCCCCAACATCCGAACATCACCATCTATTTTTTCACTCTGTGTCCTTCTTATCTCGTCTGTAATCTCTCTGACACTCTTTTCGTTTGTCCTTCTTAATATACACCCTATTACGGTATAATCACCTTCAAATTCTCTTTCGATAGGCATCGCGATATCTACGTCGTCAAAGACTACGATCTTCTTCCTGCCCTGTCTATAAGAGTTGAGCTTTTTGTGGCGACTCACCGCCTCCGCAACGCACTTAGCCAGCCAGCCGGTAAACGATACATCTATGCCTTCATTCTTCTTTTCATGGATGATCTCTCGTGCTCTAGTAACATCCACTTCGATCAAAGCTCGTATAGATGGTTTGAGTCGTCCTTCTCTCACTATCAATGCGCGATTTTGCTGTTCTTTTCGGAATGGTTTCTCTTCATAATTCCCGATCAAATCCATCAAAGAGTGTAGTTGAGAGAAATTATTTAATATTTGCCTAGAATAGATTTCGATAGTTTTTTAATCCCCATGCCTATTATCTTCCCAGATGATAAAAGAGTACCTTAAACTTTCACGACTTTTCAACATGGGCCTTACAGGGGTGGCGCCAATATTCGGGGCCTTAGCCATGTGGAATGTCGGACAAACATCGATCCTTGGCGTTATGATCCTCTTTGTTATCGGCTGTCTTTCACACATATTTGGTTTTGTGCTGAATGACGTCATAGATGTCGATGTAGACAAACTATCGACAGACCTGAAGGCAAGACCACTGGTCAGCGGAACGATAACGAGAAGGAAGGCTACCTACTTTGCAGTTTCAGCGATGCTCTTATCATGGGTCTTAGCCCTATTCTTCTACGAAGAGCTTTGGTCATTCATAATCATCATTTCGATACTGATCTTTGCAGATCTCCTCTCAACCTTCTATAATTTCATAAGCAAAAGATACCCTGGGATGGATATCTTTGTGACAGGTGCCGTTTTCTTCCTCATAATATTCGGTGGGGCAACCGTATCAACTGAAAAATTGTTCTCGACTCCGATCCTGTGGATAGTAGCTTCTATAGGTAGTGTACAAGTGTTGTTTATGAACATGATAAACGGCGCCTTGAAGGATATAGACCACGACGCGGAAGGTAGTGGTAGGACACTTGCCATCCGATTGGGAGCGAAGGTGATAGATGGGAATTTGATCATCCCCAGATCTTTCAAGGTCGTGGGCTACTCCATAGAAGGGTTAAGAACTTGTCTGTTGTTTCTTCCTTTCGTCATTCTATCAGAGCAATTCTCACTTCTGATATGGCAGATAGCCCTCCTAGTCGGACTCACCGGGATAACATTCTATCTTATCCATACGTTGTTCTCCCTGGATAAATTTGTAAGGGGTAAAGTCAGAAAGAAGATAGGTCTCATCGTTATCTTCATGTATGCATCGACGCCTGTGATGCTCTATTCCCTGCACCCCTATATCATATTGATAGCACTCGTACCACCCCTGTGGTTCCTATCTAGCAACTCTATACTACACTCATCAGCGTTCGAGCCTGAAACCATGTGAAGTCGCAGACGGTAGATCGTAAATAAAGGATCATCATCTCATGCCTATGGTCTTCGTTTCTTATATTTATAGGCGGTCAGAGCTATGGATAAGCCCGAGAGCATCAGGATCAAATCGAATCCGGGCGTACCGTTATCCCCGTCACTTTCATCATCCTTGCCCAATTCTTCAACGTTTACCGTCTCTATCTGATGGCTGAGTTCTATAGTATATTCTCCTTCTTCTTCAAACTCATGAGTATACTCGAAATCATCTGCCTCACCGACCCCTAGGGTTATACTTTCGACCTCCTCACCCTCTATCATCAATCCTAAAGACCCTTCGGCGTTCCCGACATTCTCAACATAAGCTGTTATGTTTAATTCGAGTCCGTTCTCTTCAACATCGAAGTGGGTCACTTCAAATTCTGCTACCAATTTTTCAAAGTGGGCCGTTATCGATCTGTTTTCGTCCATGGTGATCTTTATCTCTAGCCCTTCTTCGTCTTCAGGTACATTTCCAGTCCACTCTACGAATTTCCAGCCGTCAGCAGGTGTAGCCTCCACCGTCACCATGTCTCCGTCGTGATAGATACCTTCTGTAGGATCTACGCTACCTTCTCCGTCAACATCTGCCGTGAGATGATATGATCGGAGGGAGCTTTTTTCTTGGAAGAAAGCTGTGATAGCTTTATCTTCGTTCATGGTTACAGTTATCTCATCCCCGGTCTTGTCGGTTCCGCCCCATCCGTCGAAGTACCAGCCTTCATCAGGGTTGGCATTTATCGTCACCTCTTCTCCTTCGATATGGGTATAATCTCCAGGCGCAGGATCAGTAGTGCCGCTTCCATCCACTCCAACAGTCAACTCATATGATCCTAGAACCGTTACGGTCCTTTCATCCTTGTCGTCATCGCTGTTCACCACCATATCGTATATCCCAGCATCACCCTGCCAGGTGAAAGAGGAGGAATAATCCTCTCCAGGTCCGAGCTGTATTGCCGAGTAAGTATCTTCGTAAACCTTTCCTGTATCATCATAAACGGTGAACACTATATCTTGTGTACCCTCGCTTATCCCAGTGTTCTCCACTTCATAGTCCACTGTTATTTTATCTCCTTCAACAAAATTTTCTCCGTCTTCAGGTGAAGCGACATATACATCGAATTTCGCTCCCCCGACAGTAGTGAAACTCCAGGTCTCGGAATCGTAATTTTCGACGCCGTCTTCGGCAACGGCGTACCACTCATATGTAGAGTCGGGTTCTAGATCGCTCCAAGTAGTTCTAGCATAATCACCGCTGGATACACTTTCTTCAGACCCTATGAGATCCCCGTCGGAATCGTAGAAATATACATCCATCTCTACACCATTTTGGTGACCAACTATCACGCTCAATTCAGGGTCCAAACTCACTCCATAAGTTCCATCTTTTGGTTCAGGGAACATCGGTTTGTTATCATGGTGTATACTCAGAGTGGCCACAGCATATCTATCTTCGACCCCGTCTATCTGTGCGATCAAACCGACAGATGAAAATTCATATGTGGTTTCAGTCATGTCCTCGGCCATGGGCACCTCGATAACCTTCTCAAAATATCCATCTTCATCGGTGGTAGTTTCCCATGCATCTCGTGGTTCGGCTCCCTGAGAGATATCTATGATAACGATCTGATTAGTATCATCCGGGAACTGCCCTGAGAGAGTGACTTCCTCCCCGACCTCTGCTTCTGATGGTTCTATGGTCAATTCGTTAGAGGTCTCATGGAACTGGTAATCCGTGAGTATTCTTCTCATATCACCCTGCTCTAGGTGGCTTACCTCTTTCACTGACATTCCGATATCCGGGTTGTACCATATCTCATGAGTTCCATCACTATCACCCGATATAGTGCTGGTCATGTAATAGCAATCGAACTTACCCGCTGGGACTTGGACTTGTTCCTTAGTATCCACAGTTGCTTCCCTTAGAGAGCTTCTATCCTCCTCAATATGATCCTCCTGTGTATTATCGCCAACTTCGATCCTATTGTACCCCCATTCATGTATGGTCGTGTTAGCCCAAAATGAATCGGCGATATTTATCGTGAAGTCATAAGTTTCCGCTGGAGAACTGTAACTCTGATTCATGTATGACCATCCTTCTAGCTCACCGAAGGGCCCTTGGCCATGATAATATCTCAACCTACGGTTTTCAACAACAGCTAGATCACTCATCCTTAGCAGATTATAACCTTCAATATAGCCACCTTCGATATTTATATCGAAGTGTTGTGTCTCTATATGTCCATCAACGATCTCACCTTTTATGGATATATTATAAGCTAGATATGTCTCCCCCTGGTGGTCGATATGCTCTATCGAGTCGACTTTGAGGTCGAGTACATCCTCAAAGTGCAAATATCGCTCTTCTTCTGTATTATTCATCCAAACGAGGTTCTCATATGTCCAATAACTGCCTATCTTCCATGTAGGCACATCTGCACTAGGTGTTCCATTTAAATCATCATCAGTTATCTCGTTTCGGTCAAGATCATCTATAACCATATCTCCTCTTTCTAAATTAGCACACACCGGCCCTAAAACCGAAAAAAAGAGGATGGAAATAACTATCAAGATAAAAAGTCTGCCTAGCTTTTCTGAAGTTCTCACAGTCATATCGTCCACACACCGAAGCAGGCCAGCTAAACCATATAAAAATAATGTAAACATGTATGTCGATTCCACCCCACAATCATCTCAGTATGACCGCCACTATCCCCATCGGCATTCGAACCTAAAACGATGTGACGATCACAATTGTTCCGATAGCTGTACGGCAGAGTCCACTGCACAATTCATGCCGATTCCAAAGGACTTGATACAGTCTCCGACCATGTAAAGATCTTTTACCGGCGTGTTCGAAGTTGGCTTTTCATTATCGATGGTCTTCGCCACACCGTCCAGATGGTAAATAGTTGGATAGATAGCAAATTTTAGATCATCTCTGAAACCGGGTACCAATATCTCCATATTTTTGTCTAGAGCCTTTATCAGCTTCCTCACCGTACCTTTATCCTTCGCTTCTTCAGGCGTACATATGATATAGGCTTGNACTAGATATTCGCCTTCAGGCGACATATTCATCTCCGGTTTTACCGTCTGGAAATCGATTATACCTGAAGCATGATCACCATCTACGCCCAAGTTCTTCTCTCTGAAAGCGATGGGTTTCCTTAAGACATCCTCATCTAGGTGTTCCAGTGCATAGTAAGCACAAACACTACCGCTACCTTTTAGATTCACAAGTTTGTCCACGTACGCATCAGGAAAATGTTCTTCAGGAGCGATCTCAAACAGATCTTGAACTGGAAGATTAGAGATGACTATATCTAGTTTCTTTTCCTCTCCGTCGACTATAACCCCTTTGGCTTCGCCTCCATCTATCAGGATCTTATCGACTTCTCTTCCCAGGTTGACTTTTCCGCCGTTCTTTTTTATTATCTCAGCCAACCCTTCAGCAAGGGTACCGCTTCCATCTCTTGGATAGCCGGTAGGCTCAGCTTCTCCACCCCACCGTCTTAGTACTTCAAGGACCTCGGCCGTCGATATCTTATCCAGGTCATTTACAGTAGAGATAAACCTGGCGGAGGTACCGAGGGCATCCTTTATCAGACCTCCACAGTACTTATCTATGGTCTCACTTATCGGTGTCTTCTCGGTCTTAGAGATCATCGCATCTGTTCTAAATGAGAACCTGACTAGGAGTGGTAAAAGTCTTAACTTGTCCCTGAGCCTTAAAGAATTATTGAAATCCTGTATCACTTCACCCTTAGGTGAGATCACACCGAACTTAGAGTAAGAATAATCGGGTTCTATCCCCTCTTCATTCAATATCTTTGTCAGCGATACATCCCTAGCGTAGCCTAGCAGGTGGAAACCTAGGTCTAATCTGTAGCCGTCTAACATATTTTTTTCAAAGATCTCTTCAAGAGACGGTTTTGAGTAGGGCATCCACATGTCGAAACGGTGGAGTATATTTTTGTATTCTTGCAGTGTTAGATCGTTTCCATCAAGCGTAAGTGCTCTCCCACCGACCAATCCTTCTTTTTCAAAAACTTCTACTTCATATCCCTTTTGAGATAAAAGGGCGCCAGCGGTTAGACCACCGAGCCCAGCGCCGATGATGCCTATCTTTTTCATCTGAGTTTCCTCCGTACCATACTTTAAAAACTACCATGCCCAAGTAGCATTAATATATATATAAGCTTTATTACACAATCGGGTAAACGTTCACCGACCGTTGATTACTTATATCATATACTCTATATACCCAAATCATATGTGCAGTAAGAGTACTGAACCTCTAGTCGGTTTTTTACCCTGCTTTTTCAGTATGGGGGAAGCTATCCCAGTCATAAAGATGGCGGAAGAGTACATAGATAGAGGGGGTTCCGCAGTTTTATTCAGCCACGGCGGTAATTATGAAGAACTGGTGGAAGATCTTGATGCAGAAGTTATACAGCTCAATGACATCTGGGATGGCGTTTCTAAAGATAGTGATGAATTCTTCAACGAAGGGAACAAACTCCATCAATTAGTGCGTACCATCTATCCTCCTGAAAATATAAGGAGATGTGTAGATGAAGAGGTCAAAGCCTTCCGTGAAACAGGCATCGATATGATAGTGTGTTCTTTCAATCTGACCGTGACCATTTCCTCGCAGGTTGTAGGTATACCTCAGTTATCGGTGGTTTCGGGGACAGCTATCCCACCATATTACGAAGAATGGGCGACCTTCATCGATAATTTTGAAAATGGGCTCACCCGTATCATACCCGAATCTTTAAAGGATCGATTGATACGATTCTATCTCCGGCATAACAAACTCGGAGTCCGCTTATTCAATAAAGTCGCACCGGAGTACGGTGTGGATAAATTCCGGACATATGAAGATATATACTGTGGCCAGCGACCGCTAGTATGCGATGATCTGAGTTATCTAGATATCTCTCCTACTGAAGAGTTTCCGGAGGAAAAATTCATCGGCCCCATCGTATATGGGAACCCGTCTGAGTTCCATCCCGAGAACGTGGACGACGATGTTAAGGCACACATACAGGGTGATGGTAAATCAGTAGTTGTAGTCATGGGAAGCACCGGTGTCAAGAAGATATTCCTTGAAATCGTTGATCTCTTCGATGGTACGGATTACAATGTTATCTTCGCCTATACCAACCTGCTGAGCGAGGGAGAACTTCCCTCGGTCCATGAAAATATATTATTCAAAAAATTTGTCTCACTGGCAGATGTATCTAAGATGACAGACCTGGCTATCACCCACGGCGGTAGAGGAACGGTCCAGACCCTTGCGTACTCAGGTAAACCAGCCATATGTATACCTATGTTCATCGAGCACCAGTATAACGTGGAAAATATGGTCCGCCAGGGTACTACCATCAAGATAAAAAAGAAAAGTTTCTCAACCGACGAGCTGGAAGAGGCTGTCGACAAGATATTCGGTGATTATGATGAATACCTTAAAAACGCTAGAAGGGTGGCTGACCGGTTACCTGATGAAGTCGGTGAATCAAAGGGTGCCCGTAGGATAAGAGAACTGATCAACCGGTATCATCCATAACCGTTATAATCAAAGTATTCGCAGTAGTGATCCATGTGTCTCATGATATATCCTTTTAATTTTTTTACACATCCTTCCGTTGACGTATCGCGGGGGCTTATGAATGAGGAAAAATCCATATCTTTTCCCTCCTCACACCCCAGGAAATCTAGAATATGCTCCATAGTCTCTTGAGGATTATTACACAATTCTTCGTATTTTACATGAGTATATGAATCTTCAGGGATCTCCTTGACCTGCTCCAAGAACCTCTCGGTTGCTTTTTCTTCCACTTTGGTGATCGCCATAAGCGGAAGCATAGACATGTTGTCGAAGAAGAAGCGTATAAGACGCAGTCTAACCCGTCTGTTGTACAATCGGCGGTAATGATCGAAGATACGCATAGAATAGGGATTTTTGTATTTCAACAGGTGGTGGATAGCGCGAAAAGTAGAATCAAATATATCTATAGGTTCACGGGCTATGAAGACGAACTTAGAGTCTGGAAATTTATTTTTTATATACTTGACATTCGGGAAATCAAATGGGTTCTTAAGTAGAAGAGGATCGTCTTTTTCTGAAATGAATTGGATCTTTCTCCCCATCTCAGTGAACCTATCCACGGTGGTAGGTTTGATATACATCTCAGTCAATTCACTGCCGAGTATGTATCCGTACTCCTCAGGAAAATCCGCAGTGATATTTAATCTATCTATACCTCTATCATCGACGCCTTCTTTATCGAATTCATCATCGAGCTCCTGTCGCGCTTGTTCTTCTTTGCCGTTCAAGTGGTTGTAAAGGAGCTGGTCATAATTTATGACATGATATGATTCGACTGCATTGAAACAACCGGTTTTAGTAAGCATCTTATAGAGGATACTTGTGCCGGAACGGGGGAGACCTAATACGAATATAGGTTTGAAGCCGGTGTTCTCTAACCGGTCTAGATAGGGGCGATCTAAGGTTTTATCCTTCTTCATAGTTCCACCGTTGTCGGACGGATCTCCCGGTATCATCTTATTTCACTACCTTCATACTCATGTGCATTTTTAAGGTCTCTAGGGGTGTTAACGTTGATGTATTCTCCGTCAAAATGCAGGGGTTTGATCTCTTCACCATGGTCTGCCATGGTCTGTATAACATCGGTTATCTCAACATTGTTATCTAGATCTGATGGCGGTGTCATGGGGATGTAATCGAATACTTTCTTTTGGAATAGGTAGAGGCCCATTCCACAGAGATCGTTCACGATATGTGATGGTTTTTCCACAACTTTATCCACGGCATCTCCTTTTATCTGGACTGAGTAATTTTGTTTTATCTCATCTTCATCTTTGGCCTTGATCACCCCGATACCCTGTTGGATCCCTTCGGGTATCTCAAATTCTCCATCCATATAACAGTCTCCTAAGACCACTAGGAACTTATCATTGACCAGATCCTCGATATAGGTGAGGGCATCGGCGATACCATTGAGTTCCTTCTGCTCTACGAATTCAGTTTTCACCGGTAGCTTTTGAGCAAAATCTATCACTTTTTCTTTCTCATAGCCTACCACGAAAACAAAATCGTCGGTATACTTACTCCAGTAATCCACTACATGAGACAGTATCGGCTCTCCATTCACAGGTAGTAGAACCTTGGGGATCGTTTCGGAATGCGGCCTTAACCTCATGCCTTTTCCGGCACATAGAACAACACATTTCGAGTCATCGTCTAAAAAGTTATTATCCATATTTTTCCTCCATTTTTTTGTGTTCTTATTTTCAGTTTGATTTGCGTGTTTGAATTAAAGGGATGGCCATCACAGAATCAGCGCAATGGCTGTCAAAAGGAACCACCCCCCTAGAACCAGATAGAATATCTGCCAGACCATATTGTTTTCTAATTGCTCTATCGCATTGCTCTTACCAAAATACATGTGCATCACTAACGTGGGTATCGCAAGTATAAGGAGGATGGAAGAGTAAAATGGAACGATATTATACCACAGGAATAAACCGAGGACCACGAACGATGCTACTGATGGAAATATTATGATCTTCTTCAATTTCTCGATACCATAATAAACCGCCGGGGTATTGATACCGTATTTTGCGTCACCTTCTATATCATCGATATCCTTCGCACTCTGCCATCCCAGTACCCATAAGAATATACACAGACCTATCATCCAAGGAAGGGGATCAAATACATTTCCAAAAATCGCCCATGCAGCAGGGAGTGGTAGTAATCCTCTGCTGAATGCCATGGATATATTATTTAGCCATAATCTTTTCTTTAAACGAAGTGGCTCAAAATTATATGAAACTATAACTACATAGATTATCGATACCATCATCCCAAATTGAGGGGATATCAAAAACGCCCCCGAGATCGAAAAGAGGGCCAATCCCCATCCTATGGAGATAGCCTCTTCCTGGCTTATCACACCACTCGGTATAGGACGATAGCCTTTGCCATTGATCCGGTCGAGCTCAGGGGGGTCACACGCCTGGTTACTGATCTGTCCTGATGCCTGTGCTATCATCAAAGCGAACCCTGCAAAAAGGAGTTCGTATATCCTGTCACCCAACAGATGCATCTCACTCGCATATCCCATCTGAGCTATAGATCCAAAGAAAACAGCCAACATGGGAGCGAAAAGAGTGAACGGCCTAAACAACTGGATCAGTGCTCTCATCCTTTTAGAAAGAGGTACATTTGGGTATCTTGCTTTGATCCCCATACCAGTATATTTAAGATCGCCTTTGTTCATTCTCATCGTCTCCGTGTACCGATCCCATCAGACAATCTAAGTATGGTCGTACCCTCACAGGAGTTCGGTCTGCATTACTACGAGGGGGGGTCATCTTGACTTTTCGAAACATAATATACCACCTTTCGATAGTTTTCATCATACCATCCTTAGCGCAAGGGATCCATAGGTATCTAGGTGGATCCCATGGTGAAAAATCCAAGTGTTGCGTATATAAAGCTTGATAATACATGTAGTCTTTTCACTAGTGAAGTGAAGTAGATGTGGGTAGATATGATCATAATGTCTGAATGAGAAGAGTTGTCAAGCCTCAGATCCTTGTTCTTTGAACCTGCCGAATTTGAACTCACATTTGGACTGGACCTTAGAACCGATAAGGTAGCCGACGATAAGATATCCTATGACGAAAAAGAGCCATAGTATCCCTATCTTTCCGACAACTGCAGTGAATCCTAATATGGCCGAAAAAGTTACATCTAATAATATCGTTTTCCTGTGATGGATGGCCTTTTCCTTCGTGGCAAATCTATACATGACGAAGGCCTGTGAAGGGATACCATACGCAAGTAAGAACACCAGATAATATATGTTTTGCGAGAGCATATATGGTATGAAACAGACGAGTACAAATGAGGCTTTTAAAGCTAGCCCGTAGATAAAATAGGGATGAGTCACGCTGATCTTTTTGTTATTTTCCACCCCTGTAACAACGGCTAGGCTTCTTACTCCAACACTTCTGTCTGCATTCACGTCTTTAAAGCCATTTTCCCACTGTGCAAAGGCAGTGGGTGCGATGATCACGATCCCGACAAATATCCATGTATAGGTCGTCGGCATGCCTCCTATTGCAAAAACGCCAAAAAGAACTGTGAATGCATAGGAAACGGAAAACGAATAATCATATGAGATGAGATATTCTTTTCCT
>SL_8KL_010_SEDDRAFT_10002265_pt1 | contig 16299 bp, 17 predicted proteins | sample SodLakKL_010_SED_4_FD_11160 | JGI IMG/M metagenome (IMG submission 11160)
CAAAATATCTTTCAGCCTCGAGGATCTTTTCATCCATTTTATCTTTTGTTTTTTCCATAGATTTTTAAAACGAACGGTGAGATAAAAACGTAACCCAAAAGTAAAAGGGTAGTAACGATGAGGATCACGATGCCAAACTGGTGAGAGAAATCCGCAGAAAGGAAGCCAATAAAAGTAATTATCAAGAATATCGATCCTAAGATTTGGGTCTTTCTTGTTCTGAATTTAGGGTACTCTACAGAAGTATAAAGTAGCAAGCTCAATCCTCCGATTATTCCGAGTGTATAGTAAGGTAAATCATGACCTGTTGGCCCCCATCCCAGAAGAAACGTAAGATGTAAGATCACCAAGGCTAAACCTGGAGTCGGTAATCCCGTATAGAAGATTTTTTCAGAATTTTTATCGGCGAATCTTGCCAATCTCATAGTACCAAGAAAGACGATCACAAAGGGTACTATAGTTGCTAAGGCGTTCTGTGGATGCTCCCATCCTCTTCCTAAAGCTTCTTCATAATAGGTGTAATAAAGCAGCAGAGCTGGAGCGAAACAGAAAGATATGATATCTGAAAAAAAATCAAGATAGGCTCCCAAATCGTGTTCAACCCCCAAACAGCGAGCCAAAGCACCATCTATCCCATCTAAAGCAACACATATTATGATCAGTATCGAAGCCAACCATAATCTGCCGTCTATTATGTAGGTGATAGAGAGAAATCCTAGAGAGGCGTTTAGAACGGTCAAGAAATCAGGAGCCGTTAAAGAAGTATTTTTATTCATTCCATTCACCTAATGAAGTTTTTCCAGCTTTTACTTTTTCCCCCTCCTCAACAAAAAAATCGACATCTTCTGAGAACTCTACTCTCACCTTTGAACCAAATCTTATCATACCTAGTCTCTCACCCTTTTCAAGTGAGTCTCCTTCTTTCACGTACGGAACGATACGCCTAGCGATCATCCCGGCTATTTGCCATATCTTAAGTTTGCCGTGATCAGTGGATAATACCAAAAGTTGCCGCTCATTGGCATGGGTTTTTTCACTGAAAGCAGGTGAATGTTTTCCTTTAGTGTAGTTAATATTTTCGACCTTCCCCGAACAGGGAGACCTGTTAACATGGACATCCCATATATTCATGAATATTTCGATTATGTTCTTTTCATCGTTGATAGATTTAATCTTTCCGTCAGCAGGTGAGGGAATTCCCTCAGATATATCTCTCTCAGGATCTCTAAAAAAGTATAGTATGAACAGGAGTTGTACTGTTCCGAAGAGAGGGATTAAAAGATTGGAATGTAAAAAGATATAGAGCAGAATCAAAACAAGGAATAAAACAAAGGAAAAAAGAATCGGTTTTTCTCCTCCATCTGCAAACATGTGAAAATTAAAAGAGAAAGGGGTAAATTAATGTTGGTTTTGTTTTCACGCTATTTTATCGATATCTCCGTCGGAAGATCCAACGACCTGGTCTGCGAATTCCTTACTTTCAGTATGCACATTAGTGACCACTAATAGAATCTTTATCTTGTTTCCCATGTCTTCGTCGACGCTACATCCCCATATGATCCTTGCATCTTTACTGATCCTTTCATTCACCATCTCGGCTGCTCTTTCAGCCTCTTGGACCGTCATGCCTGGTCCTCCCATGACTCTGATCATCGCTCCTTTCGATCCGCTGGTGTCAATATCTCCAAGAAGTGGTGAACCCAAAGCTTCCTCAACAGCCTCTTCAACTTTGTTGTTTGGAGCGTCGGATTCACCGATACCTATCATCGCTAATTCGCCATTGTCCATTATTGTTCTCATATCGTTGTAATCGATGTTGACCAATCCTGGTTTTGTTATTATCTCAGTCATCCCCTTTATGGACTCCATTAATATTTCGTCTGCGACTTTGAAGGCCGCGTTCAAGGGAAGATCAGGTACCAAATCTAACAGCCTATCGTTAGGTATTACCACAGTGGTGTGACAGTTCTTTTCCATCTTAGAGAGTCCTCTTTTGGCGTTTCTCATCCTTTCCTCGCCTTCGGCTTGAAAAGGCAAGGTCACTACGCCCATAACGAGAGCCCCCTCTTCTTTAGCCTCTTCTGCTATCACTGGAGCTACTCCTGTTCCAGTTCCTCCACCCATTCCAGCAGTTAGGAAGACGATATCTGATCCTTCGACATGTTTTTTTATCTCATCGCTAGAGTTTCTTGCACACTTTTCTCCAACTTCTGGTCTTGCCCCAGCCCCTAATCCGTCGGTTATATCCTTTCCCAACAGTATCTTTTTTTGAGCGTGAGTATGGAGAAGATGCTTTGCATCAGTGTTCAATGCTATCAACTCTCCACCACTCAATCCCTCTTGTGTCAGACGGTCTATGGTATTGCTACCTCCACCTCCTGCACCGAAGATCTTTATCTGAACTTCCAGTTGATCTACAAGATCTCGAAGCTCTTCATCTTCTGGAGCTGTTTCCTCATCTATCTTTGGTTTTTCTTCGCCTTCATCATGTTTTTTTACGGCTTTGTTAACGATCGATTCCATATAGAATCCCATCCATCTTGTCCCATACAAATGCAACCCACTATTTAAGTATTGTCTTTTCAGTACGACACCCGATTTACAACATCTGGCTCCCTCTTTTTGTGCGTCTTATCGTTATATGATTTATTTAATATAGCGGACCTATGTCTGACGCATAAGGCCTTTTTGTCGGACATTTTCTCGCACAAATTTTTTATCCTATCATATCGATAGTGCTGATGATCTCAATGAAAAAGAAAGTTCAAGATCTTGATTTGAATGCAGATACAACAATTTCAGAGCTGGTCTCAGAGATGTACGATTCTGGGGGTTTTGTCTCCAAGAATGTAGGTCTCGCTGTAAATATCCTCGAAGATATGTTTTCTGATGAGTATCTTAATTTTCTTTCTTTTCCTGCATGTATTGTATCTACTGGAACTAGGGGAATATTAAAGGAGGCAGTAAAAAGAAAACTGTTCGACGTTGTGATAACTACCTGTGGAACGTTAGATCATGATCTCGCAAGGACTTGGGAGGATTATTATCACGGCAGCTTTAATGCTGATGATTCTGAGCTGCACCGAAGAGATATACATAGATTGGGAAACATATTCATACCCAATTCCTCCTATGGTGAAGTTCTTGAGAAAAATATGCAGCCTATACTGAAGGAGATAGTGGAAGAAAAAGGTAAGACTCTCAGTACGAGAGAGATTATATGGGAGTTCGGAAAAAGGATCGATGATGAAGATTCGATACTTTACTGGGCTGCGAAGAACGAAGTCCCTATCTACGTTCCGGGTATAATCGATGGAGCTTTTGGATCACAGCTTTGGATGTACTGGCAGAATGAAAAGGACTTTAATATAGATATGTTGATGGACCAGCAGGAACTGGCAGATTTGGTCTTCCCTGCTAAAAAAAGCGGAGCTCTTGTTGTAGGCGGAGGCATCTCAAAACATCATACTATATGGTGGAACCAGTTTAGAGGAGGATTAGATAGAGCCGTATACATCACTACAGCGGTAGAATACGACGGATCTCTTTCTGGAGCTAGAGCCCGAGAAGCCGTATCGTGGGGTAAAATAAACGAAGAGGCTGATCACTGCACTCTGAAGGGAGATGCGACAGTATTACTACCTTTAGTACTAGGATACTTTTATTGAATATATCATATAACGTTCTCAGAGATCTCTTCACCGACCATCTCCCTTTCGCAGTAGATACATTTTAATTTGACCGGATCTTCATCTATAACTTCGAATTCCGTCTCTACAGGCTCTCTTTGGTTGGTGATACAGTTGTTGTTCTTACATCTCACTATCCCTTTAGCCCTCTCCGGTAATTCTACCCTATGTTTTTTGATCACATCGTAATCTCTAATTATATTTACCGTAGCATTAGGAGATATGAGAGATATCTTATCGAATTCTTCGTTTCTCAATTCTTTCCCCTCGACTTTTACTATGTCTTTTTTTCCTTTGCTACTGTTAACGTTCATGGCCATACTCACTATAGAATCGATCTCACGATCAATAAGATCTAAGATCCTTAGAACCTTCATCGCTTGACCTTTTTTTATATGATCTATGACAGTACCGTGTTCTATAGGCGTGATCTTGATCTTTTTCCTTTTTCCTTCCATTTTTACATCCCCTCAAGCAGTTTTAAAAGTGCCATCCTGGTAGGACACCATTAGCTGCCTGTTGGAAGTACTTTGCCTTCGGCGTCTCATCCACATCGGGTTTTATCTCGTCCACTCTAGGCAGCGGGTGCATGACTTTCAGATCGTCCTTTGAATTTTCTAGCATCTTTCTTTCGAGATGATATGATTTTGCAACTTCCTGGTAATCTTCATCAGAAGGAAATCTCTCTCTCTGTATCCTTGTCATGTAGAGCAAGTCAAGATCGTCCAATGTCCCATCTAACTGCTCCGCTTCGTGGAACTCTATACCCTCTCTTCTCAACATATCGGTGATCTCTTCTGGCATTTTTAGAGATGGAGGAGATATAAAGGTCATCTCTGCACCGAACATGCTGAGAGCTTTGGTCAATGAATGGACTGTCCTTCCGTATTTCAGGTCTCCTGCTATCCCTATATGGTTTTTTGAGATGCCTCCTTTTTCTTCTCTGATGGTGAAAAGATCCAAAAGCGTTTGAGTGGGATGATGCCCGGCTCCGTCTCCAGCGTTTATCACCGGTACATTAGAGAAATTAGAGGCTAACTGGGCAGCACCTTCCTGCGGATGTCTTAGCACGATCATATCAGCATAGCCTGCCGCGACTCGTATCGTATCTGCCAAAGTTTCTCCTTTTTTGGCTGAAGATGTTCCTGGTCTAGCAAAGCCGATACATCTACCACCCATCCTCTTCATTGCTGCTTCGAAAGAAAGTCGGGTTCTGGTACTGGGCTCGAAAAAAAGAGTTGCAAGAATTTTACCCTGAAAATCTGTGTTTATCTCTTTCCCTTCAGCAATAGGTACCATTTTTTTCGCTAAATCCAAGATAGTCTTTATTTCATCTACAGTGAAATCATCGATAGCTACCACATGGTCCTTTTTAAACTCGGAACTCATCGTATCATTGGGTTAACTTCATCCTCAAATATATTGTTTTGGTTAGAGCTTAAAAAAACCCTTGAGGAAATTATAAAATCACGCTAAAAAAGAAAGAAAAAATATTTGGATTTTTTATCATAGAAGACCGGCTTTCTGCAGTGTCATTATGTCATCTGTACCAAGCTTTTCGCCTTTTTTGAACTTCTCATAAAGTTCTTTTGCCTCTCTCTGGGTTTCCGTTTCTTCTTTTTCTTTCTTGGCCCTTCGCTGTTTTTTCTTAAGACCTGAAATTATCTTACTGTAATCCCTTACCTCGTTGACCGCTTCGATATGTTTCTCGTGATATTCGTCGCCCTTTTCTTTAGCTTTCACAAATTTATCTTGGGCTTCATCGGCTTTTTCTCTGACTTCGTCAGCTTTGTCGAACTTTTCGAGCATCTCGTCATGTTTTTCCTGAGCCTTTTCAGCGAGCTCCGAAACTTTGCTATGGTATTCTTCAGCCTTGTCCTTTACCTCTTCCAGTTCACTATTGAGTTCCATTATCTTTTCGTTCTCTTCAATCAATTTTTTCCTTTCATCCACTTCCTGTTGTTTTTCAGAAATCTTGTCGATCATCTCTTTTTCTTCCTCTGGAGTCAAAACATTGGTCATCTGTTTGTACTCCAATTCCTCTATCTCTTTCTCCAATTGATTGATAGATTTGCCATCGCTTGGAAGAACTTCTTCTTTTTCCCGCTTTAACTCTCTCTGTAACTTGTTAACTTTCTGATTTAGCTCATCTCTTTTTTCTTTATACTCTTTGACTTTCTCGTTAAGCTCGTTTCTCTCTTCTTTAAGTTCGTTACCTTTTTCTATCAATTCTTTGACTTCAGCATTGTACTCGTCTCTTTTTGAAACCCACTTTTTTGCTTCGTCGTTCTTTTCATCTCTAAGTCTTTTGTACTTTTCGGCCTGATAGTTGGCCTTTTCTTTTTTTTCCTCCAACTCTTCTAAAAGCTCAGTCATGGTTTATTGCACTGTCCAGTAATTTTTATCGAATCGATGTAAGTATTCAATAATTGGGGGATTTATAATACTTTCGGAGTTTATTCTAGAATCTTTATGCGTCACGTACATCGTAATTTTCAAAAGATATCTTTTGAGAAAAAATAAATAACGCCGTCGATTTCAGCATTTTAGAATGATCATGTCCGAAGAAAAATCAGATTTAGAAGAAAAACTAGGTTTCACTCTCCAGAATGTTTGGGAAGATATAGATGAGGAAAAAAGGGAAGAAATCTTTGAATTTGCAGAGGATTACAAGGATTTTCTATCCTCGTCTAAAACGGAGAGACAGGCTGTAGAGCAGTCGGAAAAGATATTGAGGGAGAACGGTTTCAAAGCTATAAGTGAATATGAGAATCTAGAACAGGGCGACAAAGTCTATTTCATCAACAGGAATAAGAGCATAGCAGCTGCAGTGATGGGCAAAGAAGATCTCACCCATGGCTGTAACATTGTAACCAGTCATATCGACGCTCCACGATTGGATCTTAAAGCGAGACCGCTGTATGAAGATGGAGAGGCTTCAGTTGCTCTTCTCAAGACACATTATTACGGTGGGATTAAAAAATATCAATGGGTAAGCACACCGTTGGCTATCCACGGCAGAGTTGTTAAAGAAGACGGAACTCCAGTAGACATATCTTTAGGAGATGATCCCGATGATCCCATCTTTGTGATAAGTGATCTTCTTCCCCACCTGTCTAAGAAGAAGCAGGGTGAGAGGAAGATGAAGGAAGTTATAAAGGGTGAAGAACTGAATTTGATCGTGGCGGGCATACCGATAGACGAGGAAGACATTGATGAGAAAGTGAAGATGAAAGTCCTAGAAATGCTGAACGATAAATATGATATTACCGAGGAAGATTTCACCAGTGCCGAGTTGGAGATTGTTCCTGCTCATGATGTACGGGATGTAGGTTTCGATAGAAGTATGCTTGGAGGCTATGCCCACGATGATCGAGTGTGTGCCTATACTTCATTAAGAGGACTTCTAGAATTAAATGATCCAAAGAAAACAGCGATGGTGATATTCTTTGACAAAGAAGAGATAGGCAGTGAAGGAAACACCGGTGCTAACTCGGAATTTCTTGAAACTTTCTATTCTAAACTATTGAAGCTCAGTAAGGAAAATTATACTTTACATGATCATCGAGAGATGCTAGATAATTCCAAGGCAATTTCTGGTGATGTGAGTCCCGCAGTAAACCCTTCATTCAAAAGTGTCCACGAAATTCAAAATGCAGCATCTTTCGGTAAAGGTATAGCTATAAACAAGTTCACTGGAGCAGGAGGAAAGTATTCTGCTAACGATGCACATGCAGAATATGTTGCATTTATTAGAAGGACCTTCAATGAGAACGATGTTTATTGGCAGACCGCTGAGTTGGGCAAAGTCGATGAAGGCGGTGGAGGAACCGTTGCCAAGTTCTTAGCTGAACTGAATATAGATGTTATAGATGCAGGTACCCCAGTACTAGGTATGCATGCACCGTTCGAACTCATATCGAAAGGCGATCTATATCATACTTTCATGGGCTATCAGGCATTCTTGAAAACAGAATAAACTATTTCGATTCCAAAAAAACTTTTCTAATCTTTTTCTATGATCTTCACGTCACCAGGAGGAAGAATGCTTTGTATTTCCTGTATAGGTACAGAAAAGTAGTTTGACATCTCATTTGCGAAATCGTTTTTATCTCTAGACCCGGGGATGAAAACGACCCTTTTCTTGAAAGAATTCTCGTCTTTATTTTCCAATGTCAGCGAAGGAGCACACATCACTTTTTTATTATCTTGATATTTGATCTCAGCCAGCACAGCTTTCATAGGAAGATCGTCTTGATAGTTCCTTTTACCCCTAATCACAAAAGCTCCAGTAGGAAGGGATTCTCCAGCTTCCGCGGTTTTACTCACTTGGTCCGGCTTCACCCAATAAGCTCTTCCGGCACTTATGCCTCTCTTCCATTCTTTCGAGTGTATTATAGAATATTGACATGCTTCTTTCAACGTCCTTTCACTTATCTCGTTTTTTTCTCCTCTCTTCACAACTACACTCGGGGCGCCTCCCGCTTCCGCATGAGCATAACGGTCGTGGTTTTCTAGATATTTTTTAACCACTTCTTCGTTAGTTTTAGTGTCCTTCCCAGCTATAACTATATGTCCTTCGCTGGAGATGAACCATTTGTAACTGTCGAACCAAAACTTTTCTGTAGGTTTCTTCCTTTTCGTTTTTTCTTCTTTTTTCTTCCCGTCTTCGATCTCTTTTTTAGTTTCTTCTATTGCTGTTTTAGCTCCTTCTATCTTTCTCTTACATTTTTTGCTTTCCTCGTAGTGTTTCTGGGCATTTTCGTTCACGTCTTTCCTAAAATCTAGTTTTACGTTTTTCGTGTAATTTTCACTGTTCTTTTCCCCCTCCAATTCCACCACAACATATTCATCTGAGTCGTTCAACTGGATGACTTTCTCGTGCTCTCTAAGCTCTGAATATATCTTTTCTCGATCACCCTCTCTTCTAGCCTCATGTATCTTATCTAACAATTTTTCACAATCGCTGTAATTTTGATAGATCAATTCGGCCTTTATCTTGTTCTCTTTCTCTTCTTTTTTGAGTTCTTTAAGAGCTCTTTGTTGGCTCGCAAGTTTTCTTTCCACCCGAGATTTTTCTTCTTTTACCCCGGCATCTTCTTCGCTTTCATCGGACCTGAACGCCATGTCCAAAGCTCTGTTATAGGTCACGAAAATCTCTGTCTCGTGGTTTTCATACTGTTTTAGAGGGAATGGAACTGCATCTATTATTTCGTTGTTCTCATTCTTTACCACGTGTGGTTCAAGGTCTTTCTCTTCGATCTGCTTTTTCATCTCTTGTATAACCAAAGTGATTTCATCAGACATAGTTTCTGGTTTTTCCATATGTTTGTCCACTTCGATCCTACTGCATATCTCTTCGGCATATTTCCCCCCAAGGTTGAGATCGACAGCTAGAGCCCTCACCAAGTCTTTTTCAGAGTCTTCCAAATTTTGTTTAATTTCTTCTTTATTTAGACTGAAGGGTTGTACTCTCGAAGGCGGGAACTTGTACTCGTAACCTTCTTTCAACTCACGATGACTCCAAGACTCAGAACGATATGGAACTAGTATATGTTTTTCTCCCTCAAGTATGAGATTTCCTTTACCGAAGATCTCAAAGATCAGTCTGCTCTTTTTTTCTTTTTGAAGTTCGAAGATGACGACCCTGTCGAATTCATGCTGCTCTACGCTTGTGATGGTGGCGTTACTAGTATATTTTCTCATCAGCATCACGTAATCACCGGGTTTTTCTGGATTTTCCTTATTGGCTTCGGTAAGATAGAGACCTTTGCCGAGTTTGAAAAGCAGCATCTTCTTTCCTTCTCTGGGTACGTAAATCCTGATTAGTATCTCCCCTGGGTTAGGTTGATATATCTTTTTTACGAAACCTCCTTCCAGGGATTTGAGTTCGTTGACTGCTGCTCTTATCTCTAGCGACTCCATCTCTTCTTTCATCGTAATCACTTATGCTTTTGTCTTATTTATCTATAAAGGACTCTGCATAGTCTTAAGTATTGGGGGTTTGATAGAAAGAGAGACCCTTTTTATATGATGTTGAGCTAAATTTACTCTACTAGACCTTCTTCTTTCAACTCTTGGTAATCCTCTTCGATCAATCGTTCTAATTCTTTAACGTCGAAATGTTCTTCACCTGTCCAAGCGTTAGCCGCTGCTTTATACATATCAGAAACGAAATTTACGAGTTTTTTAGGTAAACGAGGTGGTTCTGGCCATTCCTCTTTAGGAAGGTCCTCTTCTTTCGCTTTCTCCATCTTTTCGTGCCATTCTCCACCTCTATAGTAATTCCTTAACATCTGTTTGCTCAGTTTAAATCCATCGTATTCGAACCTGTCCTCATCTAGTGTACCTAAAACATCTGCTAACATCAGTTCTCCATCTCTGTCCAGCGCGACCTCCATCTTGCCGTCTAGATGTATCCAACCCAATTCTTCAGCTCTTTTATTTATGAAGTCATTGACTTCAATCGCTTTCTTTTTTATGAGGTCTATCTTTTGATCGTCAAATCCAGTGTGCTCTTTGACTTCGTCTAGATTTTTGAAATACCGATCGAATTTTTCAAATTTAGTACTGAAGTCGATTATAGGTGGGTTCAATTCTTCATTTACCTCTGGATAACCGTCTAAGCCTAAATCTTCAGGTTCAATCTTTCCTTTATCGAGCCGTCTAAAAACGGAACTACCTTCGCCCAGATAGTTTCTATAGATGATCTCTAAAGGAACCATCATATTTTTGTATTCCTCAGGCTCTTCGTCAGTGATCACATTTACGAGTTTGAACTTCATCCTATTTTTATCTTCAAGTTCGATGAAATGAGTTTTTATCCCCTCTTTTTCGAGCTCCTTGAAGTTATGGACTCCCATCATGCACAGCGCTTCTCCTTTACCGTCTATCTCATCTGGCATCTCACCATAATCGAAAACGCTGTACCTGTCACTGAATTTAAAAACCCCGACGCCTTCATGTTTCTTCGTAGGTTCTTCGATAACTTCTAAATCTTTTACTGATCCCATTTTGATCCTCGAATTGCTAGAATGCACTCCCATATTAAACTTTTACTTTTCTCAGCATTTTTAAAGAAAAATACTTATTAAGCTGAGCTACACTCCCTCAGTAGATATTCATGAAATTCGAGAAAGCTTTCAGTTTCGATGATATAATGATGGTCCCTAGCAAAACCGACGTGCAAAGGGATGACATCGATACATCTAACAATATCACTGAGAATATAGAATTGAAAGTCCCTATCTTGAGTTCACCCATGGATAAAGTAACGGGTAGCGAGATGGCAATCGCAATGGCTAGAGAAGGCGGCTTAGGCGTTATCCATCGTAATTTGGATGTGGATAGTCAGATAGAGATGGTCAAAAAGGTCAAGCGTTCTGAGAACTGGATCATCCGAGATCCTTATACTGTCTCACCAGATATCAAGGCTAGAGAAGCGAAGCAGATAATGGATGAAAAGGATATCTCTGGTCTTCCTGTTTTGAAAGGAGGAAAATTGATAGGGATAGTCACCAAAAGGGACCTTCGATTCGAAACTGAGCTTCATAAAGATGTAGAAGAAGTTATGACATCTGAACTTATTACGGCCGGTCCGGAAACGGATATGAGCAGGGCAAAATCTATACTCAACGAGAACAAGATAGAGAAACTTCCTTTGATAGATGAGGAGGATAAATTAAAGGGATTGATAACTGTCAGAGACATAGAGAAAAAGAAAGAACATCCACACGCGACCATGGATGAGAACGGACAGTTGATGGTTGCCTCAGCAGCTGGACCTGATGAATTCGATAGAATAGAGCGTTTAATCGAAGCGAGCATTGATATGATAGTTGTCGATACTGCTCATGGCAACTCTAAAGATGTCATTGAAGCGACGGATGAGATAAACGGAAGTTTCGATGTAGATATAATGGCTGGGAATATAGCCACGGAAGAAGGCGCTAGAGCTTTGATCGAAGCAGGTGCAGATTCCCCTTCGAGTTGGGATAGGTCCCGGGTCGATCTGTACAACGAGGATAGTTTCAGGGATCGGTGTTCCTCAGATAACTGCTATAAAGAACGTCTATGAAGAAGCGCATAAAGAAGACGTGAGCGTTATTGCTGATGGCGGAATAAGATATAGTGGTGACGCGGCCAAGGCACTTGCTTGTGGTGCTGACGCCATAATGTTAGGGAACATGTTAGCTGGCACAGAAGAAGCTCCAGGCAGAGTGGTCTTCCGAGGTGGTAGGAAGTATAAAGAATACAGAGGTATGGCCTCTATTTCCGCCTTAGAACAGCGAGAAAAGAATAGGTATGATCAAGATTTCGAGAGTCGAGAAGAATACATACCCGAAGGTGTTGAGGGCCTTGTGCCTTACAAAGGCACAGTTTCTGAGGTATTACATCAGATCGTTGGAGGAATAAAGTCCAGTATGGGCCACCTAGGCGCGAAGAATATCGAAAAGATGCGGGATGCAGAGATTTACGAGATAACTGAAGGTGGAAAACATGAAAGTCATCCTCACAATGTTGAGATAACCGAAGACACTCCTAATTATCACTGGAGAGGCGAGAGATATTGAAAAAACAGTGCTATCTGAATTTATCGAGACTTCTAATGGATAAAGCGATAAGTCCACTAATCAGTGCAGGCAAAATATCAGTGCTGAGATATAGCCCTGGTGTAGGTGGATGATACATAGTGAAGGGCCAGAATACAGAGTAAGAGTATCCTGAGGCAGTTATCAAAAGGCTGTCAAGTAAAAGGTGTGATATCGCTCCTATTGCTAGTAGGATGAATATCATTTTGGAATCTTTTGGAACCGTTAATAGGGAACCTATCGCTATTATGATAAGGACCCCTCCAAGGGTATGTAACGGTCCCCATGAGAAAGGTATACCAAAAAATTGTTCTATTTTGATAGGGTTCAACAAAAGCCTGATACGGACTAGATCTGGTAAAGCGGCTCCTATCATCATCGCTGTTATTTGAGGAGATTTGATTCGCTCGTATTTCCAGGATAGCATGATCCCGATGGTGTATCCTACGAAGACGTGTGTCAAAAGATCAGCCAGAACCATCACCTCTTTTTAGAAGAGAAAGCATATCCTTTATACTCATCGGTTCCTTTCTCACCTTGAAAACAATATCTTTCTTGTCAAACCTCCATTGGCCTATTACTCTCAATCCAATCCATATGGCTCCTACAAGGGAAATACCATACATGTATCCGTAGCGCCAAAACGGTCTGATTATCGCATTTTGTACATAGATAGTATTGTTTTCTCCTGCAGTACCGAAGACGCTCAGCCTATCACCTTGTTCTGGCTCTTGCTGAAGATCAGCGATCTCGAGTTGTATGGTCCTATCACCTCTCTCGACTATCATGATAACTGGATCGGTTTCGATGACCTTACCACTGACTTCTACTTCTTCTCCTATGTAACTCTCGTAGTCCTCGACAAGCTCATCAGCACCAGGAAATCTGCCTTTCTCAGGGGCTGGGGAGAGCGAACCATACCAGATGAAAAGAAATAAAAGGATGATAAGTAGAACTATGATTGTTACGGCTCTTAATCGATTATCTCCCAACATCAATGATTGCAATCTTTCTTCGATATTTGGTTTTTGTCCCGTTTCGATAGAATTTTTCGATGACATTATCGGTAATCGTTAAATAATATTATATCATGGGAACATCCATGACAATACTAGTTACAGGATCAGCTGGATTCATCGGTTTCCATGTCGCTAGAGAACTTTTGGAGCGGGGGAAAAAAGTAGTTGGCTTAGACAGTGTGAACGATTATTATTCACAGGAGCTAAAGTGGGATCGGAATGCTATACTTGAAGAGTATGAAAATTTCGTGTTCTATCATGAAGACCTTTGTGATCTAGATGTTTTGAACGAGATGTTCGAAGAAAACAAGATCGAGAAGATCTGTCACTTAGCCGCACAGGCAGGAGTTCGGTATTCGGTAGAAAACCCCCATGCTTATGAACGTTCGAATTTGCAGGGATTCACAAATGTATTGGAGATGGCGAGACATAATGACGTGGAAAATCTGGTCTACGCGTCTTCATCCTCTGTATATGGAGGTAATGAAGACATACCATATACGGTAGGCGACGATGTGAATGAGCCAGTTTCCTACTACGCAGCGACTAAAGTAGCGAATGAAGTCATGGCCCATTCCTATAACCATCTCTACGATATACCCTGTACAGGCTTGAGATTCTTCACCGTTTACGGTCCATGGGGGAGACCAGATATGGCGATGTTCAAGTTCACAGATAGGATCGTCGAGGACAAACCTATAGAGGTCTACAATTACGGAGACATGAAGAGAGATTTTACTTACATAGATGATATTGTCGAAGGCGTAATCGTAAGTTTGGAGAAAACATATGATTACGAGATCTTCAATCTTGGGAACAACACTCCTGTTGAGCTGATGGAGTTCATCGGGATGTTGGAGCATGCTCTCGGTATGGAAGCAGAGAAAGAGATGCTCCCCATGCAGCCTGGAGATATGAAGGTGACCTATGCAGATATTTCCGGGTCTAAAGAAAAACTAGGATTTGAACCTAAGACCGACCTGAAGGAGGGTATAAAAAAGTTTGTCGCTTGGTACAAGGAGTATTATAGCGTGGATATCTGAATTCCAAAGATATTGATTTGATCGGCGTCATAAGAGGGTGTTTGCATGCTCATGCAAAATGATATATAGATGATTAGTCATAATCGGGCGATTTATTCATGGATAGAACGGCTATAATTGCAAAGTTGAAGCAGAGGATGGGACGTCCCAGCAAACAGGAGATATTGGACGGTGAGATAGTTCCACTTCTGTTCAAATTGGGATGGCCATTGATGATTGCTAATCTGTTGCAGACAGCTTATAATCTTGCCGACACTTTGTGGTTGGGTCGTTTACCGGCACCTGAGAACACTTTGTCTGTAGGTGCGATGAGTTTAGCTTGGCCGTTTGTATTTTTGTTGTTATCTATAGAACTCGGCCTTGGGATAGCCGCAGTCGCCTTAATCTCTCAACATACTGGAGCAAAGAGATATGATAAAGCTAATGAAGATGCGGGCCAGCTCTATTTTTTGCTAATCGTTTTATCAGTAGTTTTGGGGGTTGTAGGATATCTGATCTCTCAACCTTTTATATCTATCCTTGCTGAGCAGGGTGAAGTGGTGCCTTACGCAGTGGCCTATCTTGAGATCATATTTCTAGGATTTCCTCTACTATTGACCTTTGCTGCTTTTTCTTTCACTCTGCGAGCTTATGGGGACACCATAACTCCTATGGCTATCATGTCTCTAACCGTTGTTCTGAATATCGTTTTGGACCCTGTTTTGATATTTGGATTAGGTCCATTTCCCGCCATGGGTATAAGAGGAGCAGCTATCGCCACCGTCTTCTCTCGAGGTTTAGGGGCTGTTATTTCGATCTATATGCTGTTTACTGGTAAAGTAGGTATAAAACTTCAATTATCTTACCTGAAACCGCGACTTGATAGAATAAAAAAGTTTTTCAAAGTCGGTCTTCCTGCTACTGGCGCTAGAGTTTTTGATGCGGTAGGATTTGTAGTATTAACTGGCTTACTAGCTCGTTTACCCCAACAGAAGGAAGTATTAGCTGCCTATGGTATTGGAAGCAGGATTATCAATATAACTTTCGTTATCATCTTCGGCCTCGGGATCGCCCTAAGCACCATGGTGGGACAGGCCTTAGGTGCGGGCAAAAAAGAACGCGCCGATAGGATAACTAAAAAAGGTATCCTGTTGATGGCCTCTTTCATGATTATAATCTCGCTAGTTTTGGTCATTTTAAGATATCCTCTAATGACTTTCTTCATACCTGATGATCCAACAGTGATACGTATGGGCGCAGCTTTTCTAGCAATCCTGGCGATAGGAGGTCCTTTTTTTGGGACTTTTGAAGCTGTTTCAGGCGCTCTGAACGGTTCTGGACACACCTTGAAACAGATGTTTTTGAGTTTGACACGTTTATGGGTTATAAGGATTCCTTTCGTTTTCATATTTGCATTTTTGTTGACAATGGAATCTACAGGCGTTTGGTTAGCTATAGCCTTTAGCAATGTCATCGCTGGCTCTGCTGCCTATTTAGTGTACCGGAGAGGCAAATGGAAAGAGGAGATAATATCAGAAGTTCCGAGAAGGATTTGAAACTTCGTTAAGCTTTACTATTGATCTAGAAGAATCTGTTCCCAACTGATAAATAGCTTGTTAAAAGTCTGAAATCATGAAAGGAGTCGAGATCACGAATTCTGGCCTGAGATTTGAAGGTGATTGGGAAGAAATTTGTGACTTTTCTGAAGAGTTAGAGGAAGTGATGGAGAAGTATTTAGAGTCGCAAGAAGAGATCGATGATTTTGAGGATTGGAGACCTCATCCTAAAGATTCAGATGGAGATATGAAAGAGAAAACAGCAGAAGAAGCTGCAATAAAAGAGAAAAATATAGAAAAGGACTTTAAAGGAGTGAGGCAAGAATTTAATAGTAATATTTGAGCCCTAATTCCCCGACCTTTGAGGTCGTGGGATACAGGGCGCTAAATATCTTTTCTAGTAAATTTTTTAGTCAAAGAGC
>SL_8KL_010_SEDDRAFT_10002267_pt1 | contig 16297 bp, 14 predicted proteins | sample SodLakKL_010_SED_4_FD_11160 | JGI IMG/M metagenome (IMG submission 11160)
AGGAATTAGTTTTGGAATTGGGAGAATTGTTCAATAATTGTAATAGAGTTTTAGATGTAGGTATAGGTAAAGCTTGGTTCTGGGATTACTTAAAAGAAAATAGTTATGAATTTGATTTTATAAAGGGAATTGATGTTTCGAGGGAAGCCACCGATCCAGAGAAGGATTACATTGATTATGTCTATATCGATGAGGATGAAAAAAATTTCAACTTAAGGGATGATATAGGTGAAGATAATTTTGATTTGGTAATTGTTTTTGATTCAATTCATTTGATAGGTTATTCCGATGAACTTCCCTCTTTGATAAATGAAGGTGGATTTATCCTTCAATCCATTCCTTTGAAGTTTAAAGATAGTTTGAAAAGATATTCATGTATGAAAATTGTTGATGAAGGTAATATAGGTGTTTCTGAAATCGATAGGTATCTCTTACAGAAGAAATAATCAGTTTAATTTGAATTTTCCTTTTTCCATAATCGTTTTTTCCTCTGTTTTCAATGTAGGTTCTTCTATTAAGAAACCGAAATGGTAATTGGCTTTATTTTTTCCAAGCCCGTAGGAATCTCCGATTGAGAAATGTAATGTGTGTTTTGATTTCTCTGATTCAAGGAAGCTCTTGTTTGGGTGTGCATTTGGATTTGTTCCAATTCCAAATTCCCCTATTATTCTATTTTCTTTTTTCTCATCCATTATTTTCTGTAGTTCTTCAGGTATTCCTTCGTATTCTACTACTTCTCCTTCCTTAAATTTTAGATATCCTCCTTTTGTTTCGTAGCTACTCATATGGTCAAAGTATATTTTTCCCGTGAAGTTGTCTTCTACCGGTGCTGTGAATGTTTCTCCGCTTGGAACGTTTCCGTAGCTTCCTCTTCTAGTTATTTTACCCGTATCTTGATGGAATCTTCTTCCTTTGACTGAAAAAGTTATGTCCGTTCCTTTTTCATCCGTAACGTGTATTTTTTCTTTTCCCCTGATTGAATCAGTTAGTTTCTTTGTAAATTCTCTCATTTCATTGTAGTCAACATCGAAGGTTCTTTCTATTATATCTTCGGTTATTCCCGGCATCATGCATACTCTTGAGTATCTTCTTCCGATGTCAACCAGCTGTACTCTGAGCCTTTTTTCTTCAGCTTTATTTTCCAGTATGTATATAAGTAGATCTATTTTTTCCATTGATCTTTTCAAGTAATGAGTAGCTTCCTTTACAGGTCTAATAGTCTCTGGTAATAAATAGAGATTTATATGAGCCCCTATCTTTTTTATTTCTTTAGCAAATACCTTTGAGATTTCTAGGTTTTTTTCATCAGTTATTAAAAGAACTTCTTCGCCTCTTGTTAATTTAAATGCTTTTTTAACAGTATTTCTAATTGGTTTTTCAAGTTTTTTCATTCTATAAACCCTGGTTTTTTCTTCTTTAGCTCTATGAACGTTATTGTTATTATTCTAGCGTTTTCTTTGATTTCAAAACCGTTTTTGTTGTTTACCTGTAAGCTGAATTTTGTTTTCATCGGTTCCTTTGATGTTAGCACCTGTGTTGGTATTCTTACACCTGATTTGGTTACGCTAAGTCTTGGTCTTTGTATAATGATAGTGTTCTTAGGTATGTTTATCTCTTCGTTTGTCTCAGCTAAGTAGTTTCCTTCGGAGAGCATCCACCACCCATATTTGTCCTTTGAATTCTTTTTCCTCGGTTTTATTTCATTCGTTGATGGTATGTGTCTCTCTTTATTACTGAAATCTATTTTTCCCTTTTCCTTTATTTCCTCTATTTTTGATAAGGTCAGATCAAATGAGTTTTCCTTTATCTGTGTTTCTAGATCTATGTAGTTTTCAATGAGGTTTTCTTTCTCTATCTTTTTCCTTATCTCTTTTTCGGTTAAGTAAATCTTATCACCTACTTGAAACGGACCCGAGGGGATTCGAACCCCCGACCTACGGCTCCCTTCGAACCTTTTTGCGAGCAAAAACGTTCGCGAAAAACGTTTTGCTTTTTGCTGAAGCTTTTCTAAAAAGCCTCTTTTGATGAAACTTTTTCAAAAAGTTTCTTAGAAGGCCGTTGCCCTATCCACTAGGCTACGGATCCTTTTTCTGTTTCTATTTCTCTCCGTAGTATTCTATGTTTTCTTCTTCTGCTATGTCTTTGAGTACTTGTTTTACTTTGTTTTTGAGATCGTTGAATCTTTTTATCTTTTCTTCTTTGATTAATTTATTTATTTTTTTCAGTGCTTTTTCTCTATGTTCTTCTTCGAATTTGGATTTTGTGGCTTCTCTTTTTATTATTCCTTCGGCTTTTTTTTCAAGGATTTTTTTATTCATTTTTTTGCCTCCTTATTTTTTACATTTCTTCAAGCGGTGTTATTTGTAGTAGTTTCAGTCCTTGTTTTAAGGTATTTTTAAATGCTTTCGTAGTTTCTAACCTTATTTTTTTCAGTTCCTCTGTTTCAGCGTGTTTCACCGGACATTTCTGATAGAACTTGGTGAATGTGTGTGTAAGTTCAAGTAAGTACTTGCTTATTTGTTGTGTTTCTTTTTGTTCTTTTGCCTTTTTTATGTTTTTTGGGAATTCGGATATTTCTTTGATTAATCTTTCCGTTTCATCGTTTAATTCATTGTTTTTAATTAGTTTCGATGTATTTTTCTCTATGGTTTTTTCATTCGATTTTTTTATTATTCCGGTTGCTCTTGCGTGTGCATATTGCAAGTAAGGACCGGTGTCTCCTTCGAAGTCCAGTGCTTTATTCCATTTGAATTTTATGTTTTTGTTCTTTCTTTGATTTAGGTTTGTAAATATCAAAGCTGCTTTTCCCACTTCATCGGCCACTTCTTCTTTGTTTTCAAGTTCTGGGTTTTTTTCTTTTATTGCTTTCATTGATCTTTTTTGAGCTTCATTTAAAACATCTTCCAGTTTAATTATTTTACCTTTTCTCGTTGACATGCTTCCTTTTGGTAAATCCACTAATCCGTACGATACATGTTCACATCTTTCACTCCATTTGTATCCAAACAGTTCAAGTGTTTTGAATACTTGTTTGAAATGTAGGTTTTGTTCGGATCCAACTACATATAAATTTTCATGGAATTTGTATTCTTCCCATCTTTCCTTTGCTGCTGCCAGATCTCTAGTTGAATATATTGTTGCTCCGTCCTCTTTCTGTATTATGAGGTTTGTTAATCCTTTTTCTTCAAGTGGAACTATTATAGTTCCTTCGGGTTCTTTTTCAGCCACATTTTTATCAATTGCCTCTTTCACTATTTCGTGAGATTTTCCTGATTTCACGTAGTAAGCTTCTCCTTTGTATGAATCGAATTCAACTTTTAGTCTTTGGTAAGTTTCTTTGAATTTCTCTATGCTGAGTTTTCTGAATTTCTCCCATAGTTCTTCTTCTTTTTCGGCTCCATCTTCCAAATTTCTGAAGTGTTCCCTAGCTTCTTCTTCCAGTTCTTGATTTTTTTCCGCTTCTTCGTGAAATTTCACGTATAATTCGTAAAGATGTTCTATTGGATCTTCTTTTAGTTTCTCAGGTTCACCCCATTTTTCGTAGGCTGTGATTATTTTCCCGAACTGTGTTCCCCAGTCACCTAAATGATTTATAGCTACGGTTTTGTATCCTAGATATTTATAGATATTTTTTAGAGATTCTCCGAGAACAGTTGATCTTAAATGTCCAATATGAAATGGTTTTGCCACGTTTGGACTTGAATATTCTACTATGATTGTTTTACCTTTCCCTTGTTCACTTGATCCGTATTGTTCTTTCTTTGCTTCTTTCAGTACTCTTGAACAGTATTTATCTTTTTTTACGTAAAAATTTATGTAGGGTCCTTTTACTTGTATTTTTTCTATGTTTTCAAGATTCATCTTTTCTTTTATATCTTCAGCTGCTTTTACAGGGCTTTTTCCCTTTTTTTCAGCGTATTTGAATGCTATTGATGTTGAGAAATCACCCATATTGGATTCTGGTGGTTTTTCTATATCTTTTTCAGTTACTTCCATATCTGTTGCTTCTTCCAGTTCTTCTCTTATTGATTCCTTTACTTCTTCATAGATGTACATTTGCCTCATCCTTGGTAATTTAGATATGTAGAAAACTATTATTGATACATTACTTCATCCGAATCTTCGGAGCCTTCGTTGGATTCACTTTTATCCTTCCCATTATCTTCATCATCTTCTGGTTTCGTAGGCCCTTCAGGACCCTGTTGAAATCCTTGGAATCCTTGAAATTGATTCATCATTTCTCTTTGAATGTATTTGGAGAACATAACTCCCATGAGCATCATGAGAAGTGTTTGTACTAAGAAAAATAGAACTATTCCTCCTCCTATCGAAAGTAGAAACCCCGCTACTTTCTGCCAAAATGTAGCTGGCCCCAGCCATGACCAGAATGTTACTAAAACAGCCAAAGTCACCACTCCACTTATCAGAAGAGTTAATACTTTTATCCATTTGAGGTAACGTGGAATCTTGGCCGGTGAAAATCCATTCATCTTTATCATCTTTTAGTTTCATTTAACTTAGGAAGTGGTTTTATTTAAGGTGAATTTATTATAAAAAGCCTTTGAATTTAGTCATCAATTATTTTTTTGAAAAGAACTTTAAAGAAAGAGCACCTTATTAAGGTAGCCGTATTGAAAGTTGATGAGTTTATAAAAATTAAAATAGAACAGTGATTAAATGGATTCGTTTATAGGTAAGACCGGTGAAAAACTAAGTTTATTGGAAGATGATGAAACTAAAGCTTATATTGGTAGGAAAAAATCTATTCACAGTGATTATGGTTCAGAAGGAGCTTTATTATTAGGTAAATCGGTTGATGAAGAAAATTACGGACAATATATTTATTTAGACGCTGTTTCTCCTCATGTTGTGGGAATTACTGGTGCAAGAGGTAGCGGAAAATGCTTAAAGCCAGATGAAAAAGTATTAATTGGGAATGGAGAGTTAATAGAAATAAAAAAGATATTTAAACAGATTGAAAGAAAAGGAGAAATAATAAAAGACACTGAGAAAGAAAAACTAATTAAGTCTAAAGAAGAAATAACTGTTCCAGGCATCAATAAGGATTTAAAAACCGATAAAAAAGAAATAACGCACGCATACAGGAAAAAAGTAGATGAGGATTTAATTAACATAAAAACTAAAACAGGTAAAGAGATTACAGTAACAAAAGAACATCCTCTTCTCACGATAGATGGAAAGGTAAAATGGAAAGAAGCAAACGAAGTTGACGAAGAAGAATATATAGCTCTACCTAGAAAGTATACCAATGACCCAGAGGATACTTTGTTAAAATTGAAAGGAGAAAAGGTAGTTTCAGGAGATAGATCACAAGAAATAGCTGAATTATTATGTAAAATACCAGAAGAAGGAATAGAATTAAAAGAATTATCTGAAGGTAGAAAAGATCACATATGGAGAACTGCAAGAAAAGCGGAGAACAGAGGATTGGTCCAATTAAAACAAAATAGTCCTCTAAAAGCACATTTAACGCTTAAGGGGAAGGAAAAGATTGATTCTTTTAATTCAAATTACCAACGACTATCTAACAGATCAAAACCCATTCAAATACCTGAAAAAATAGATACAAAATTCGCAAAGTTCCTAGCATATATCATAGCAGAGGGAACGGACCAAAATATAGAGCGAACATACAGAACGATATTTACAAATCAAGACAAAGACCTAATCAAAGAATACAAAGAAATCTGCAAAGACCTATTTGGCTTAACCCCCAAGGAAACAAAGACCAACGACTACTACATAGATTCACGATCCCTCGAAAAAATTCTTGAAGAAACGGGATTTGAAACAAGCAAAAGATCTCGAGAGAAAGACATACCCAACTCAATAATACGTAGCGATTGCGAAATAGTAAAAAACTTTTTGAGGACGTACAGTGATTGCGAAGGATATGTTTCAAAAGACAGACCACTAATAGAGATATCCACAGCAAGTAAAAGGATAGCTAACAAGTTAAGTTACTTGTTCCTAAGATTTGGGATACAAACATCAGTTAAAAAGAAAAAGAAATATGCTACAAACACAAAGAAACAAATAAAAAGGAATTACTACTCCCTTGAAATAAATGGAAAAAAGAACCTGGAAAAGTTTAAAAAAGAAGTAGACTTTAGTATACAGGAAAAATCAAAAAGACTCGAAAAACATCTACAGAAAAAATCAAACCCAAACTTCGATGTAGTACCTAAAATAGGTTCACAGATAAAAGAGCTTAGAGAAGCATTAGGGATAAAAGGTAGCGAGATATCGACAAACAAATCCAGATCAACCATATTCAGCTACGAAAGAGAGGACTATTTCCCATCTAGAAGAATGCTTCTTAGAATACTTGACAACTGCAAAGATAAAATAGAAGAAATGGAAAAAATAAAAGAAAATTTGGGTTCTAGTCCAACTGATGAAACAATAATAAAGGCTGTAGAATCCACCAACATCACCTGGACCTCTCTAATAGAGAAATTCAGCCCTGTTCCCGCTTCAGGAAAAGAACTTCTAAGTAAAATAGACCAACACCAGATAAAACTTCTTATCGAAGAAATAGAGAAAACTTATACTGAAAAAATAGAGAAAGCCAAGGAGAAAATAAAGCAACTAAAAAAACTAGCAAGAAGTCACATATATTGGGACAAAATTGTAGAAATAAAAAAAATATCTTACCAAGGATACGTGTATGACTTAACAGTAAAAGATAACCATAACTTCATTGCAGGAAAAAACGGAGGAATAATATGTCACAATTCATACAGCCTAGGTTGTATTGCTGAAGAATTAACTATAAGAAACCCTAATGTTGCCTCAATAATCATAGATCCAATAGGAATTTACTGGAGTATGAAGGATCCTAATAAAGAGAATAAAGAAATTGAAATGCTTGGAGAATGGGGTTTGAACCCAAGAGGAATAAAGGAAGCTGAAGTGTTCATTCCGAGAGGAATGAGAAATGATGTTCCAAGCGATACTTACGATAAACTATTTTCAATAAGACCCGAAGAATTAACAACGGATGACTGGTGCCTAACATTTAATATAAAAAGGTTCTCTCCAACCGGTTTATTACTTGAGAAAACTATAGAGAAAACAAAAAAAGAAAAAGGAAAAAGATACGGAATAGAGGACTTAATAGAAACCATTAAAACGGATGAAGAATTAGTGAGTAAAGAAGAGGGTTATACAAAAGGAACAAGAAGAGCCTTAATATCAAGATTTGAAGCAGCGAAAAACTGGGGAGTTTTATCGAAAAAAGGAACAAGTTTAGCTCAAATATCACAGGAAGGAAAAGTTTCAGTAGTTGACACTTCATTCTTAGAAGAAAATGTAGCTGCGATGGTCATAGGTATCTTAGCAAGAAAGATACTCAGCGCGAGGAAGATCGTTACACGGAAAGCAGCTATGGATAAATACAATCTAGATTCAATCGATCAATTAATGGAGGTGGAGATTCCACCTACTTGGTTATTTATTGATGAAGCTCACACCCTTATGCCTTCAGGATCATCGAAAACAGCGGCATCAGAACCACTCATAGAATATGTAAAACAAGGAAGAAGACCTGGATGCAGTTTAGTATTTGCAACTCAACAACCAAGTGCTATAGATACAAAAGTACTATCACAACTCGATATAATGATGAGTCACAAATTGATATTTGATGAAGATATCAACAAAGTTAGAAAAAGAATGCCTACAAAGACACCTAAAGAATACAACGAAGTTAATTTCTTCAAGAACCTACCAGTAGGAGTAGCTTTAGTTGGAGATAGAGCGGAAAAAACAAGTAGAGCATTTCCAATTAAAGTTAGACCAAGATTAAGTCAACATGAAGGAAGAGAAACACAAAGTGTTGAATTAGATGAAGGAACAGATCCTGAGAAACTCAAAGGAATGATATCAAACTTAGTCTACAAAAAAGTACGTCAAACAGGTGAAATACCCCTATCTGAAGTGGAAGAAACCACCGATTTAATTCAAAGAAGATACGATACAGAGATAGATTCAGATGAAATCATAGATAAGATATTAACGGATAAAAACTGCAACATATCAAATGGAAAGATATACATACCTAAATTTGAAGAGAAACAAGACTTAGAGATAAAAGGAAAAGAAGTAAAAGCATTCAAGCCAAGGATAAACAAAGAACAAGCTAAAAAACTAGCTAATAAGCGAAGAAAAAAGAAGAAACTAGGTTTATTCGGAGAAGAAGAAGAGATAAAAGAATTAGAACAAGATCATGAAGTAGCTTACAAAATAAACTATGAGAAAAAACTTGAAAATGGATTCAAACCTCTTTCCTTGATAATAAATGACAGATACGAAGTATATTATCTAGATGGAGATTTAAAGAAAACCAATTCGCTTGAAAAACTACTCTCTTTAAATCAAAATAAAATGGAGACTCTTAAAATCCTTAGAAACTCTCATAACTTAAAAGAATTAGTTGAAAAAACCGATGTAACACGTCAAACAATGAAGAAATACATTAATGAATTAAAGGAAAAGAAACTAATCAGAGAAACTGGAGATGGAAGATATCAAAGGATTATAGAAATGCCTGAAGAACTTGATAATCCAAAGATAAATAGTATAGAAACTAGATTCACATTTGAAACCGTTAAAAAAGATATAGAAACGGATGTAGANGAAGATAAACTAGCATCTTTACCATCACTGTATACTAATTGTAATTTAAAAAACGTGGAACCCGTATTAATNCCTATTTGGAGAGTTAAATACACTCAAGATGGAGAGGAAAGAACNGAAAAAATACAGGCNATTTGATATAAAATAAGGGGAAAAAATGAAAATCAATTCGAATTTCTTCACATTAATAGGAATATTATTTATTTTTCTGGGTTTATTATTTATTTTAGCTCCTTTCCTATCTAATTATATTAATTTAGATGATATTCCATCTTGGATTCTATATATTTATAGAGGAAAAAATTTCTACTTCGTTACTTCTCCTTTATTGATTTTAATTTCAGTAATAGCAATCATTTGGTATTTCTTTATTCATTAGTACTTACTTCTCTATAATTTGAATATATACTTTTCTAGTTGTTCTCGGACCATCGGTTTCCACAAAGGAAATATCCTGCCATGTACCCAATTTCAATTCATTGTTCCTTATTGGAAAGGTTTCACTACATCCTAAGAATGTTGATATTAAATGAGAGTGAGCGTTATTGTCAATACAGTTGTGTTTGTAGCTATCTCCTTTTGGAAATAAGTCTTTTAATTTGTTTATTATGTCTTCTTGTACATTTGGATCGGCTGATTCATTTATCATGATTGCTCCGGTTGCATGTGGAGCGTAAACATGTAGGATTCCTTCTTCAATATCTCTGTTAAATTCTTCGATCTTTTCATTTATCATAGCTGTTAATTGAACGATCTGCATTTCTTTTTCCGTTGAAAAAACTATTTCTTCCATACAATCAATCCTTTTTTTCCTTATCTTCTAATTCTTTCAGCCTTTTCTCTATTTCTTCTTCACTGAGTAGCTTCTCTTCAAGTTTCTTCTTAGTCTCTTTTCTCTTTTTTTCCCTTTCTTTTTTAATTTTTTCCTTCATTTCTTTGAGTTTCTTTTTATTTTCTTCGTGTTCTTTCTTTTGTTTCTCTATGAAATCAATCATTTCTTTCTCTTTTTTATCCAATTTTTCCCTTTTTTCCTTTTTTCTTTGTTCTAAGTCCTCTATTATTCCGTTTAACTTGTTTTCTATTTCTTTAACTTCTTTTATTTTTCTTTGAAGTTTTTTATCTTTCTTTGACTTTTCTTCAGATTTATTAATCAAATCATTTTTTATTCTTCTTACTTTTTTTCTAACGGTGTAAGGATTTCTCTCTTCTCTAAGTAATTGAAATTTTGCTTCTTTTTTTCCTTTTTTAAGAGCTCTTAAGAAATTTAAATCTTTAAAGTCCTTTACTCTTTGTTCCTCTACTTGTTTTCTCCCTTTTTCAATTGCTTCTAAGAATTCCTTAGTCTTTTTTTCTTTAGTTTTTTTGGACAATTCGATCACTTCGGTTTAGATGTATTTTATTTTGTATTTTTCATCCGTTAGCTTGTTAATAAGTTTTTCCATCTTCTCTACACTTATACCTACTTTATTTTTCCTTTCTTTGGGAAGAGTTATGTACTTCTCTTCACTTTGATCTGTTCTGTAAAGAATGTTTATTCCACATGCTCTGACGGGAGAAGCTAAATCATTGATAATTTGAACTGGAGACCCGTTTTTTATGACTTTTACATCTTTACCGAGTTTTTCAGATATCAATCTTATTATTCTTCCCCCTCTTCCTATTAGAACAGCGGGGTTTCCTTCCACTAAAGCTAGAACTGTTTCTTTATCTTTTTTATTACTTTCTTTAATCGTTTTGGTTTTCACTAGATTGATTTCATTCGGTATGGTTTCTTTCTCAGCTAATTGAAAGAGTATTCTGCTCAACTCTACATCTACTTGATTTATTTCATTGGATTCAAGTTTTTGTTTGCATTTGCTGCAGAGTTTTCCTTCTTTCGCGTCTTTTGTGCATATTGGTAGATTCATGATTAGATGTTAAGTGCTTATTAAAATAAAAAGTAAGGGGTTGGGAAAGAGAATAACTCCCATGGGTTCAAAGTTGTTGGATTTAGATGCGCTAAATTTATTTTTGTGGTGCGGACATCTTAATTGTTATGGCGCTTACTTTTGATTCGGAGCCATCATCGTTTTTTAGGTTCTCTGTCTTTGTTGAAATCTCGTCTATGCTTATTTCATCGAGGAATTTATTTTTAACTATCTCTGCTACGTCTACTGCTCTGCTTATTGATTTTCCTCTTGCTTTTACTTCTACCTCATCTGCTCCTTGATTGAATTGAGTTACTACTGCTAGTACGTAACTCATTACGCCTTTGCTTCCTACGTAGATTGTATTGTCTTCAGCCATGTTGATTCACCTCGTTCTTTGTGTTGTGTTTTATTGTGTTCTGTAAGCTTTCTTCACTAATGTATCTTTATTCAATTCATTATTTATAAAGTTAGGTTGATGTCTTATCTTCATTGAAGTGAATTAATTTTCAACGTAAGATTACTCATTTCTATTTTTGCTTATTTTTTCAGATTTCTATTTTCTTTATCTCTGGAAATTTGTATTTTCCAGCTTCTCTATCAACCGCTATTGCTTTGAGATTCTTATAATCGGTTTTATTTCGTAATATTGGTGATAAAAGATCTTTTTTATTTATTCCAAGTTTACTTGCGATCCTTCAGCTAGTTTTGAGAACGCTGGAAGAACTATTATTTTTTGTTCTTCTTCATTTGTTTCTCCGTAGAGGAAACAAGGTACTTTTTCCTTTATTCCTATTTTATCAGTTAAAGATAATGCGGGATGTTCATGTCCTATAACTATGTACTTTGATTGATTTGAATTTACTTTAAGTTGTTTTTGATGTCCATGTATGAATGTTATATCCTTCAGTGTTGCCTGTTCCTTTAGTTCCACTTTTTCATATTTCTTAGTTTCATAAATAAGGTAGTTGTCGTGGTTTCCTTTTATTATAATTATTTCTTCGACTAAATCCTTCAAATAATCTATAAATTCCTTTATTTCCTTTCTTTCTCCTTTTGAGGTTCTTGAAAACTCATGTTTTATATCTCCACAGATTATTAGTTTTTCAGGGTTTTTTCTATTTATTATCTCCTTTATTTCTTCTTTTATTTCTTTTAATTGGAATTTAGGCATAAGTAGACCTGTTTTTGCCATAAGTGATTCCAATCCAAGATGTATATCGGTTATAACGACCGAGTTTATTTTTTCTATGTACAGAGCTGGGTAGTTATCTACTATTTCGAATTCTCCATATATCTTCATGTGATCATGCCTCTATTTTAGCTAGTACTTCTTTGTGTAATTGTTTTAATCTTTTCTTTTTATCTTCCAGTTTCATTACATCGCTTTGACTCTGTATAACGAGATTATGTGCAAATGGTGAAGGAGTATCCGTTTCTATGACATTATAAGTTGTTTTTCCTTCTTCTATTTCTTTTATTATTTGTTCAGCATGTTCTATGTCCATATGATCTTCCATTATCTCTCTGTATGTTTCTTTTATTATTGGGAAATCTTCTCCAAGTCTTTTACAAGCTGCTAGTAGGAAATGGGATTTCATCTGTTGTTTTCCAACGCTTTTTTTATTTCCTTTGTAGTTTCTGAGTATCATTAGTGCTCTTGAAGCCACGTGTCTGAATCTTCTTTTCATTAACTGTGTTTTTCTAACTGATTCTTTTAACATTTGCCTCATGTCTCCCTCTATCGCTTCCTCTATTATCTTGTCTACATCTATCCCTATTGGAGTTTTTAAAACGAATCCATGGTCATCTACAACTATACCTATGTTTGATGTTATCTGTTTGGATAATATGTGAGCGAATATTCTGCAAAGTGCGTCGTTAACTCTTCTCCCATATATCGTGTGGAATACTAGGTTCAGTCTTTCTCCATCCCTTGATCTATTTTTCTCTATCAGTATTTCTTTATCCGTAGGGATTTTTCCAACGAACTGGTACTGTTCCTTTAGGTAAGATTCTATTGAAGTTACCGTGTTTTCATTTACTGGATATTTTTTCCTTATCCATTGTTTTACATCTTCATTTTCCTTCAGTTTACGCTGTATCTCTGAATTTAGTTTACCTATTTTTCTACCTAGATCGTATGATAGTGGTAGCATCTCTGAGTACCATGATGGAACCGTTGGTTTTCTATTTGGAGCTCTATCGACGTATACTTTCATTCCTCTTGTGTATCTGTACTGATAGGTATCTCCCCCGTGTACGAATATATCTCCTTTTGTCAGTCTATCTAAAAATCCTTCATCAAGCGTTCCCACGAATTTTTTGTTCCTTGTATGTACTTTGTAGGCTGATTCGTCCGGTATTGTACCTATATTTGTCATGTATATTACTCTTGTCATCTTTCCTCTTTTTCCAAATATTTTTTCCCCACCTTCATTTTCATCTATCCATATCTTACCGTAAACGTGTTGATCCTCCAAGGACGCGTGTTCACCTGCTACGTATTCAAGGGTTTTAACGAAGTCTTTTTTGCTCAAATCTATGTAATTGTAACTTTTTTTAACGGTTATATATGCTTCTTTAGCCCTCCATTTCTTGTTACAAGCCATTCCAACTATCTGTTGTGCTAATACATCTAAACAGTTTTTTGGAATTCTAACTCTATCCAATTCATCATTTTCAGCGCATCTTACCATTTCGGTACATTCCAATGCGTCATCTCTTTCCATAACCATTATTCTTCCTTTGGCTGTATCGTGTAGTTTGTGTCCTGATCTCCCTATTCTTTGTATCGCTCTGGCTACTCCTTTTGGTGAAGATAGTTGAAGAACTAGATCTATGTATCCTATGTCTATTCCCAGTTCCAGAGAAGTTGAAGTAACCGCTACTTTTAGATTTCCTTTTTTAAGGTTTTCTTCAACATTTAGTCTTTTTTCCCTGCTCATTGATGAATGATGTGCTCCTATCTCTCCTTCGTAGTAATTCTGATCTTTTTCCTTTAGGTTTTTTACTACTCTTTCTGTAGCTGCTCTTGTATTGGTGAATATCAAAGTGGTTCTGTGTTTCTTGATTAATTTATCGATTTCTTCGTACATCGATTCATTCACTTCTTTCGGAGGGGTATGAATTAGATCTTGTACGGGTGATTTTACTTCCAAGTTCATTTGTTTTGAAGCTGCTACATCAACTATTTTACATTTTCTGGGTTTCTTTTCAGCCACATTTTTATACCCTACTAAGTATTTCGCTATTTCTTTTATTGGTGCTTGAGTTGCTGATAACCCTATTCTTGTTAGTTGTCCGTTGTATTCGTTTCCCCCTTCGTCACATAGTTTTTGTAGTCTTTCAAGAGATAGAGATAGATGTACTCCTCTTTTGTTGCTGCAGAGCGAGTGTATTTCATCCGTTATAACGTATTTTATATCTCTCAGTTTTTCCCGGAACTTTGGAGCGTTCAGTATTATTCCTAGAGTTTCCGGTGTTGTTATGAGTATATGTGGTGGTTTTTTAAGCATCTTTTGTCTTTGATAACTGGAAGTATCTCCTGTTCTAACCAAACTTCTTACTTCTGGTATTTCTTTCCCCATTTCCTCCGCTTTTTGTTTTATTCCTTCTAAGGGTTCTTTGAGGTTTCTTTTTATGTCATTGGATAATGCTCTTAATGGAGATATGTATAAGCAGTATACTTTTCTTCAAGTTTTCCTTCATCTCCTTTTAAGAATAATTCATTGAGTATTGATAGGAATGCTGATTGTGTTTTTCCCGTTCCCGTTGGACTACATATAAGTGAATTTTCTCTGTTGTGAATTAAATTAAATGAATGTCTTTGTGGAGGAGTTAATTCGTCGAACTGTTCGTTGAACCATTTTTTTACGTATGGTTCGAACTCCTCTGGCAGTTTATTTGAAGCTTCTTCTTCCGTGACGTATTGAATTTGGTTTTTCATTTTAATCACTGTGTTTAAATAGAAATAGATTATTAATCGCTGATAAATTGGGCTTTTGAAATAATTAGAATTTCCTTTGTGGGTTTGCATTTATTTTTGGTTCAGCGGGGTTAATAAAATTAGTGTTTAAAATTTGAAAAGAATTTAGGATACTGTAAAAATAGAGAATATAGAAAATTAATTTTCTTTTTCATTTTTATTTAATTTTTTGGTCATTAAATAGAAAGTTGATATTAGGAAAAGAGTTAGTATTGTTATTATGCTATGTCCTGGTGCTGCTGTTGGTGTTATTGGTGTTGGTTCTGGTTCTTCTTCTGTGGTGAGGTTTGCATATAAAGTCAAAGTATCACTATCAGGATCTTCTGTAGAGTTAATATAGAATTCAGAGTCATATACTCCTTCTGGTTGATCAGAAGGAGGTGAAATCATAAATTCAATTCCCTCGGATTCATTTTCAGGGATCTTATCAATTTTAGAAACATCAGTATCAATCCATNCAGGACCGGATAGTTTTGTTATTGTTACATTAGTATGATTACTCCCATAAGCACNGATACTTATCTCTNTCTGTAATTCTCCTCCTGCAGAAACCGTCCACATAGGATTACTCTCATTCCAGTTAATAATAGGAACCTCTTCCTCAGCAGTGAAAGTAATGCTATCATTTGCTATTGAACCACCTGGCTCAATGGATTCCACTCTCATCTCATGATCATCTTCATCCCATACTGTAAAGTTTTGACTATATTCACCATCAGAATCCATATAAATAGGTCCTGCAATAGAAAGATTAATATTCGTTAGCCACTGATTCATCGACCCACTATGAGCACGCAATTCCCATTCAATCCTTGTAACTTTCTTTTCCTTTGCTAATCCGTCGCTATCTTCAAATATATTTCTATCAAAATTTCCCCATTCACCTTCAGGAAAATCTCCGGTTAAATCGTAATAATAGGTAGTATTAGTGTTATCAGATTGATCTGGTGGGTCACCATCCTCAGGAGGGTAAAGGTAATATAAAATAGATTTTCTTTCTCCCCTATCATTTAGATATACTCTGAATCTAACTCTCCTATAATCATCAGCAGTATGTCTATAGTCAAACTCTATGTTAGATATATCCTCACCTGCACCTTCAAAAGTCCTGTATATCCAGGAAGATCTACTATTCCAACTGTTACTGGAATGAAGACTGAAAACTTTTCCATAAGGATCTTCAAAATCTTCAAATGATGAGGAGGAACTCATACCGTCCTCCTGATCGTACCATTCATAAGGACCAAGTTGTTCATCTTCAAAATCAGTGTAATCAAAGGAATCATACATATTCATAAGTGCATCATTATAATAATTCCAAACAGGTGTCCCCTCAGGTGCACTAGTGGCATTATGATAGAAACCTTCACCGAAAACTCTTAGAGAATCATTTTTCTCTATTAGTTCCTGGGACTTATTTAATTGAGCATTTATAAAGTAACCTTGATAAACACCTAACGAAGTATCGTTTTGAGAAAAGTAATTATCTTCTTTAGATATAACCTCGTAGGAATAACCACCTGGAGATCCTCTTACATCATGATCAACCTCGTATTCCCCTTGTTCATTAGTGCGATAATGATTATAATTCAATAACTTAAAATGATCTACTCTGAGACCCCATGAATCTCTTGATCCATCCTCACCATCCCCTTCGATCTCACCTTCAAATTTTATCTCCTCTACTTCTCCTGTGGTGAATCCTTCCTTGTCTTCCAAGAGGTTAAATACAGTCTTCTTA
>SL_8KL_010_SEDDRAFT_10002268_pt1 | contig 16294 bp, 15 predicted proteins | sample SodLakKL_010_SED_4_FD_11160 | JGI IMG/M metagenome (IMG submission 11160)
TGTATTCAAACCTCGATATCGATATCCAGTTTATCAACGAGTTCCTTATATCTGTTCCTTACTGTGACCTCCGTCACTGCAGCAACATCTGCGACCTCTCGCTGTGTTCTTCTTTCTCCACCATTTATAGAAGCTATGTATATAGCAGCTGCGGCAAGACCAGTTGGGCCTTTTCCAGAGATAAGCTCTTTGTCTTCAGCCTTATCGATAATCTGTTTTGCCATCTTCTGGATCTTTCCACTCAGATCGAGTTCGCTGCAGAACCTACTCAGATATTCTTGAGGTTTAGTAGGTTTCAACTTCAATACGAGTTCCCTACTCAGGAACCTATAAGTTCTACCTATCTCTTTTCTATCGGAAGAAGTCGCCTCCGCTATTTCGTCTAGTGTTCTCGGAACGTTAGCTTTTCTGCAGGCCGCATAAAGCGAAGCAGCAACTACACTGTTGATACTCCTACCCCTTATCAAGTTCTTTTTTACGGCCTTTCTATAAATCACCGCGGCGGTCTCTCTTATATTCTTGGGTAGACCCATTGTAGATGCCATCCTGTCCATCTCTGTCAGAGCATAGGCAAGATTTCTTTCTGTAGCATCCGAAACTCTAATCCTCCTCTGCCATTTCCTCAATCTATAGATCTGGGCCTTCTTCTTACTTGGTATAGATCTCCCGTAAGAGTCCTTATTTGAAGAATCAATACTAGTAGAAAGACCTTTATCATGGACCATCTCCGTCATAGGAGCTCCAGTCCTTGCTCTTTTCTCCTCCTGTTTCATATCAAAAGCTCGCCATTCCGGACCCTCGTCAATGTATTGATTATCGATGACAAGTCCGCAATCCTCACATATCAATTCGCCTCTATCATAATCCTGGGCGAGATGCCTACTACTACACTCAGGACATTCGGTAATTTTTTCTACGGAACTCTTTTCTTCCTCTTCAATCTCGATCTCTTCATTCATCTAAATCTCCTCCACATATATTTTTTCTCTCATCATGGTGAGCCTATGTTTCGGATCGATGTCAAGTTTTATTTCCACATAGGGGTCTTCAACGGGACCGAATATCCATCCAACCTTTCCAATTAGTTCGTTTTTATTATCGAATACCGAAGCACCTATCTTTGGTATCTTTGGAAACCTAGCGATTATTTCTCCGTGCTCCGATACTGTTTCAATCTTACCTTCTATTTTCAATTGGTTAGGCCCCCATACATAATATATATGGTGTGTTATGAATCTTTATAGTCGTAGGTCGCTATGTAGTATTTAAACCTTTCGCAAGATTTTATTATCTACCAATGAAAGGTGTTATAACACTAAAAAATGAGGTAAATTAAATCACATGCATCATCGGATTTCCTATCACAAATGATATTAAAAAACCGATGAATATAGGTACAATAAAGGGTATCTTAGGAGTTACCCAAACGGTTTTCATATCATGGTTCTTCAGGGAACTGATCCTTTCTTCAGTTTCTGACCTTGGCAGAAGCTCTGTTTTTAATTTACCCTCTTCATAATACTGCATCGGCCAAACAAAAGAGTCTTCGACATCGCTCAGCCTCTTTTTATATCCGAAAAACATCTTTGGGATATCAATATCTCCGTGATATAGATTGAACATGAAATGGAGAACAGGGAAAATCAACATTATGAGAGAGGCATTAAGAAGTATAACAAGTGTGAATGGAAAAAATATCTCCATCCCAGTTATCACCTCTGAAGAAATCGCTCTAAATGTGAGCCCAGGAATATCAGGATAAAAAGGAAGAAGTATCGCCAAAGTTATAACCGCCTTCGCATCCGCTCCTCCATGAAGTATGTAAAAGAAATAAAGAATAAAAGAGAACAACATCACCGCCAATATCATAGCTAAAGACCAAAATAGAAGATCACCACCCAAAACACTGACCATGTATATAAAAACTACAAGAGGGAGTGTTAACCATCCAAGAACTATGGGGTTTAATTTTCCTTTAGAATAAAGTGGAGGTCTGTCAATAAAGGCCTCTAAAAAAACTATACCAATAGGTATAAAGATCAAGAAATACGTCCAATATACTTCCCTGATAAATATTAGTTCGGCTCCCAATATACCCATAGCTATAAAACCCATGATTATCCAAAGTTCATCGGGTACACGACGGGATTTAAGGTCTTTTAAAGAAGCTACAAATAAAAAGATAGCTCCTATGATCAATCGAATCAGTGACAATTCCCACATGATCACACCTTCAAAGCGAGATGCTCTATAAAATATTTTATGTATCTAATATCAGATCTCTAATATCTCTCCTTCTTCAGGGGTATATACCTCAAATTCCGAAAGATCATCCGCTATTTCTTCTCTTTTGTCTCCGTGACATAACACAATTTTCTCTGGGTTACATCCTCTCGCGAATTCTAAAAGTTCCTCATGCCCTGCATGAGCCGAGAAATCGTATCTTTCTATATCGCACTCAACGGGAAGCGTCGCTCCACTATCTCTTATCATGCCATTCTTCAAAAGTCTTTCACCATTAGTTCCCTCGACCTGATAACCTGTCAAAAGTATAGAACTATTTGGATCCGTTCGCATCTCTCTAAGGTATTCCAAAACAGGACCTCCTTCGACCATACCGCTTGTTGTGACGATCACTTCACCCTCTTTTGCTCTTTCTCTACTAGAAGGAGATTTGACCTCGTTTGCATTAGAGAGGGCCTTTTGCAGTTTTTTCGGAGAGCGTAAAAATCCTTCATGATTAAGGTATATCCTGCTTACAGTTCTTCCCATCCCGTCGTACCAGACATCGTAATCTCTATCGTCTAAAAGCATCAAAATCTCTTGAGTTCTGCCTACAGCAAAAACAGGTACTATGACCTTTCCTCCTTTTTCGAGTGTCTCATCGATCTTATCTAAGAATTCCTCCTCAGTCTCCTTCCTATCTGGATGGTTCTCTCCACCATAGGTGGTCTCCATTATAAGATTGTCACATTCCACAGGATGTGTACCCCAAAGAAGTCTAGTATTTTGAGTGTTTATATCACCTGTAAAGAGGGTATTTTCTTTACTTTTGATCTCGAACATGCTCGAGCCAGGGATGTGTCCTGCTGAGTGTACTTCGATCTCCATTCCCCCAATGTCTCTCTTCGAATTGTATCCGACTATATCGAAAGCAGCCTTTGTTTCTTTGATATCTCTCTTTTCATAATGTTTAGGATACCCTTCTATATCTGCTATTTTCAAACTGTCGTAAAGTAATAATTCAGCAACTTCCACCGTCGGATGACTTGAAAGAACAGGAATATCGTTCTGTCTGAGTAAAGAAGGTATCATCCCACAATGATCGAGATGAGAATGAGTCAAAAATCCCATATCTACTATAGGAGGTCTCATCGGATATCTAGGTGGATCATCAGGCAACAAACCGTGATCGAATATAAGTGATACGTCTCTATGGTGCATCACCATCGATAAAGCACCAACTTCTGATGCACCGCCTAAAAAGTTCAATTTCATATTTTATCCCTTAATCTATTCATAGGCGGGTCTTATAAATCATTTGCCTTTAAAAAGACGTCATTTTTTTCATCCAAAGAATATGGAAAATGATTAATAGGTAAAAATCCATGGCATCTCGATCGAGATGCGTGACCGGATAGTCAGTGAGCTTGCAAAGAATAATACTGTTCTAACTCCCGAAGCCATGGAATATCTTGAGAGGTTAGATGATCCCTCTACAGTTATAGAACAACTTACCAAGGAAGAGGAGCTTCCCTTCCCGGTCTGCAAAGAGACCATATCGTGCTTTGCGGAAGAGATCATAGGTCATGAAGGGGATGAAAAAGAACATGATCCTAAAGAATGTGTTAAACTATTGAAAGACATCTCTGAAAATTCCATATGCACTGGTAAAATAGAGGATTTCAGTAAATATTTTGAAAGCAGATTTGAGACTCTAAAATCAATAATCACTGAGAGAAGAGAAGGGAAAAAAGCTAGGCCAATAAATAGAATAGCGAAGAGATCAGGTGAAGCCACTACTATAGGAATGGTTAGAGACATATATTCTACTTCTAATGGAAACAAAGTTTTGACTTTAGAAGATAAAAGTGGAGAGATAAGAGGTTTCATTTCGAGCGATAGCGAAGCTTACAGCAATAACATCTTAGAGGATGAGGTGATACTTGCGAAAGGTGAAGTTTGGGAAAACAACGGTGATTTTGATGATACATTTTCCATAGAGGAGATTAAAAGACCAGGTGTTCCTAAATTGAGCGACAAATCGAAGCCCGATTTTTCCGGTCAGATCGCTTTTTTAGGTGACCTCCACATAGGGAGCAACTCTTTCTTAAAGGAAAGATGGGATGACTTCACCTCATGGATAAATTCTGCTAAAGAAGCTGAAAACATTAGATACTTGATCATTCCCGGAGATCTTATAGACGGGATAGGTATTTTTCCCAACCAGGAAAAAGAGTTAGAAATTATCGACATAAACGATCAGTATCGTGAGGCCGCTAAAATGTTCGAAGCGATAAGAGATGATCTGACGATAATTACGATCCCAGGAAACCACGATATAGTGAGGAACGCTGAACCACAACCACGTTTACCTCCAGAGATAAGGGAGATGTTCCCAGAAAACGTTTTATTCTTTGGAAACCCCTCTTTGATAGACCTTGAAGGAGTAAAAATTTTGATGTATCACGGAACTAGCATAAATGATCTCTCAGATATGCTACCTCAAGTTACTCAAGAGGATCCGATAACGGCTCAAAGAGAAATGCTCAAGCGTAGACACCTAGTTCCTGTTTATGGCAAGAAAACCTCTATAGCCCCAGAAGAGGAAGACCATTTAGCGATAGATGAATTGCCTGATATATTCGTGACCGGACACATCCACAGGACGGCTGTAGAAGACTACCATGGGATTATTTTGGTCAACGCATCCTCTTGGCAGAGACAGACAGAATACCAGAAGATGAGAGATATACAGCCCGACCCGGCTAAAGTTATAGTTTTAGATCCCAAAACGAATAAGGTATCAATAAGGGAATTCAATTGAAGATGAAATACAAGAAGATATGGAGAGCGGTTAAAAAAGAATTATCCGATTCTGCCCACGGCATCCATCACACGGAAAGAGTATACCATCTATGCAAAAAATTATCTAGCGAAAAGGTAGATGAAGACGTTTTATTACCAGCGGCGATCCTACACGATATAGCTAGAGATCAAGAGGATAATGATGATTCCAGAAAGACAGACCATGCTGAGTTAGGTGCAGAGATGTCTGAAAAGATTCTTATGGAGATTGGTTTTGAACAAAACAAAATAGAAGAGATAAAACATTGTATACGCACTCATCGTTTCAGAGGAAATAAAAAGTCGGAAACTATAGAAGCAAAGATACTGTCGGATGCGGACAAATTAGATGCAATAGGAGCTGTTGGTGTAGCAAGGATGTTTATGCTTGCTGGTCAGTTTGAAGAACATATCTATCGTTTTGTTGATCCCGAACTATACGCTGAAAAGAACATGACTCAAGATGGTATGGTCAAAAAGATATCCGATCATTCTCCCAACCTCGAATACGAATTGAAGCTTAAAAAGATACCTGAAAGGCTGTATACTGAGAAAGCTAAAGAGATCGCCAAAGAAAGATTGGATCATATGGAATCTTTTTTCTCCAGGTTGGAAAGAGAGATAGAAGGAGGGAAATGATTTTTAACCTGCCAAGGTGCCAGAGAAAACCTGCCAGGCTAAGGCTGATTTTGCTACGAGGCTCAAAATAATATACATCCTTTCCCCGTATAGGTAATCCTTCCATTTCCATACTTTCTTGTACTGCAGAATTTGGTTCAGAGCGAATATGTTGAAAAAGATAGCTATAGATACGAATATCCAAATAACAAAACTTGGAACCTCAACTGGAGATTCGGCTACAGCCGTCAGTAACCTTATAGCTATAGCGATCCACGGAGCTATTCCGGCGATGCATCCAAAAATGAATGGTGTCCAAACGACTTTTTCTGTTTCCTGATTGTAGGCTTCCATCAGCCACCCAAATAGGATCATAGAGGCATTTACGATGAATATTACTGCTAAAAATTCTATATCTGTTATTCCTACGAGCATAGCTATTAAGACTATCATCAGTGAACTGCTGAAAGAATACTCTATCCACCGTGCTTTATTGATATGATTTTTTAGATTCTTTTTGTACCAATTGAAGCCGATAGTAGAAACAACAAAGTGAGCTATCGCCGACATAAACAGGAAAGCAGCCACCGCAGGTCCAAGTTGTAAATCAAAAATGGTCTTACTTACCATCCTTTCTGTTCCAGGAGGTCCTGCCATATACGTTCTAGTAATGGAGATGGCAAAATCCGTGCTCAGATACAGCATCAAAACGCCTTGGATAAAATGCAGAACAGCCATGATTCCATTGAACCTTCTCAATTTCTTAAATTTCTCATCATCCGTCATCTTTACCCTCAAATAAACTTTATGAATTTATAATATATATATCTTCTTATGAACTAATTAATGATGAGATAATCTCCACAGAAAAGAGCATCAAGACCGATCTTTTTCATAGATTCTATAGCTTCTTCAGGTTTACAAACGATCGGATCCCCGTGAAGGTTGAAACTCGTGTTGAGGACTGCTCCAATTCCGGTCTTCTCTTCGAATCTTTTTATTATAGCATAGAAGGTTTTATTGTCCTCTTTTTCCAAGATCTGAGGTCTGCAAGTACTGTCTATATGGATAGCTGCGCTTAGATCCTCCTCAGCTTTTTCAGTTATATCAAAGGACATCGTCATGAACTTATTGGAAATTGGATTTCTTAGATATTCATCCTTATACTCTTCAAGGATAGTTGGAGAGAAGGGTTGAAAAGGTTCTCTACCTAGTTTCTGATTAAGCTCGTTTTTTAGTTTCAGGTCGGAAGGATCTGCTATTATAGACCTGTTGCCTAAAGCTCTTGGTCCGTATTCCATCCTTCCCTGAAATAGACCTACCAATCTTCCTTTTGTGAGCATGTTAGATATTCGCTTCGGTTTGTTCTCAATTTTTTTCCATTTCAAATCATCTTTCTCAGATAAGATTTCCTCTATCTGCTTAGAATTGAATTTAGGTCCAAGAAGTACATTTTTTAGATTCACTTTCCAATCCCAGAGTCTCTTTTTATCGTTGAACTTAGAATTAGCATAAAGAGCGGCCCCTAGAGCCAAACCGCCGTCTCCCATGTTTGGGAATATGTAAAAATTCTGAAAATTCTTTCTCACAATTATATTGGCCTTGACGTTTTGAGCGACTCCTCCAGAATAGCATATGTTTTCTTTGAAATCTTCTTCTATATCCTCTTCTTCTTTGATATTATAACACAGTTGATCGAGCAGCTCTTCAAGATGTTTTTGGGCAGAAGCAGCTATTCTAGTAGCTTTATTCCAGAGTTCATGATTCTTTTTATAATTTTTAAGCACGTTAGAACATTCTTCTTTACGGTTTAAAGGGAAGTTCGTTTTCTCCGAGAGTTTCTTTACTGATTCTGAGCCAGTAACTTCAATGTGGTTATCGAAACTTAAACCGTCAACTTCAATACAATCACTAAAATTATGATATTCTTCGCACGTATAGTAAGCGCCCAATGCCATCACTTTTCCCTCGTGTCTCATCGGAACGAATCCTAACATCTCCGTTATAGATGCGTAAAAGTCACCAATCGAGTCAAGATAAGAAGACTCAGCTATCTTCTTTAGTTCTCCGTTCTCTCCTAGATACACAGCTGAAGAAAGGCCATCACCTGCCGCATCGATGGTAAGAACTACCGTTTTATTCCATCCAGATGTAAAATAAGCTCCCGCAGCGTGGGCTTTATGATGATTTACCGTGATGATTTCAACATCGCCTACTATCTCTTTCAAACTGTTTTTGAGTTTCAAAAGCTCTTTTTTATTCCTGTAGATACCCGCCGCTGCTACTTTATCAATATCCTTAGCTTCTAAATCGGATAACTTGATCACTTTACGTATCGACATTTCTGGGAATCCTCTATGATATTTTTCTCTACTGAGGCGTTCTTCATTTACGGCGCAGATTTCATCGCCATTAATCAATGCTGCACCCGCGTCATGACCGTCGTGGACTCCAAGTAAGGTTTTCATCTTCATTTTGAATTGCACTACCAAGTTAAAATTCTTCTTCTCCTAATGACAACCATAATATAAGATAATCCATTAAAGTGTTATCATGAAAAAGACACTCATCACCGCCGGAATTCACGGTAATGAAATAGGTTCTATTCTGATAGCAAGAGAAATCAAAGGTTGGGTCGAGAGTCGAGGTCTTGGAGATGTAGAAGTTATACCTGAGATTAATTTAGAAGCCATAGAAAATAATCAGAGAGAAAATCCAAAAGACGGTAAAGACTTGAACCGGATCTTTCCAGGAGATGAAAATGGTACAAAATCTGATCAAATAGCTCGTCAAATATTTGAGAAGGCTATGGGTTATGATCGGGTCATTGATCTTCATACCTACGGAAAAAACAGCAGATGCGTACCCTATATATTGACCGATTTGAACCAAGATTATAACAGAGATCTGTGTGAAGAGCTCGGTATCGATAGCGCTGTCCAGACCGGTGGCACTGGAGGACAGTTATTCCTCGAAACATCTAAAATTGGGATACCCTCCTTGATTATAGAAGCAGGAGGAGCTGAATGGCTGAGAGATGAACTAGAAATGGTAAAAAGAGCTATTCTAGCTCTCATTTTTGATGAGGAGAAAGATAACGATGTTACTTATTATGAGTATTATGAAAGGATAAGACCTGAATCTCAAGGATACTTTGAACCCAAAAAAGAACCAGGAGAGCGGATAGACAAAGACGAAGTGTTAGGTCTCCTTGCTGGAGAACCGGTCAAAGCTCCTTTTACTGGCTTTATCCTAGGTATAAAGATGCCTAGTGAATACCAACCAGAAGAAGAAAGTGTTGCAGCTTTGGCTAGAAGAAAAAAATAGTTATCATCCTTCAAGTTGAGATTCTATCATATCTTCCACTTCTTCTAAAAATTCCTCTTCTTTACCACGCGGTATCAAAGCGCCTGCTGCGATATCGTGACCTCCTCCTTCTCCTCCTACTTTCTTTGAACACTCTGACATTATCGAGGAAAGATCGAGGCCTTTTTTCACCAAGTGCTTTGTCCCTCTAGATGATACTTTAATCCCTTCTTTTTCCTTGGAATCTGCAAAGGCAAAAATAGGCAATTTTCTATCAACATCTCCGGAACTGAGGACCATGCCTGCAACAGTTCCGACTACAGTATCAGGTATCTCATCCTCGCCATGAAAGAATTGAAGATTCTCCCTTTCTTCAACGCCGTTCGATTCAACATGTTGTAAACAATCTACCAAAACTTTTCGATGGCCTTGTAAAAGCGATCTTGCCTTTTCAAGATATTTTTCCCTATCTCCAAGGCAGACTTTCAATCCTATATCTCCCTTATCATATCTTCCGCAGGAGTTCAACAATGTAGAAAATTCCTTCGCCTCATGAAGCATACTGCCTCTTTCTTCGTCAGGGAATTCATATACCTCTCCGACAAGGCTTTCAACATATTTTACAGGATATCCTCTCTTCAACATCCTTCTAGCTAAACCAGATAATATTCTTCTTTTTTCTTCTTTAGAAAGATCGTACCATTTTCTCCAATTTTCTCCTTCTTTCAAAGGTATGTCTTTCTCCACTAAAAAATTGGTACAAGCTGGCTCTTCTCCAGTTAAACCGGGAAGGATCGGATCTGATGCGTATTCTAATAGTTTTGGAAGAGGTCTGCTTTCTATACCGTAAAGTGTGGTGTCCTTCTTTTTCACGACCACACCTGCATCTATTCCTTCTTTTAATATCTTCCTGTTCTTTCCAACTAACTTGTTATCATCCGATGCCTGAAGGTCTCCTATTGCGCCGACTACGGCCAATTTACTCAAGTCTCTGTTGTTTTTATCCATCTCTTTAGCAACCAGGTAAGTGGTTCCAGAACCTGAAAGCTCCTTTGCCCCGTCGAGTCCATATCTGTGTGGATTTAGTTCCAAACATCTGGAATTTCCATAGTTCAAAATGTTTCCCCGTTCTGCCAAGCTGGGAGTACATGCTCGACCTTGAGGTTCATGATGATCAGTGATTACACAATCTATACCTTTAAGTTCCTCCAACTGTCCACTTCCTAGATCTGTGAACCATATCAATTTATCGTCATAAGAAGACAACTCGCTTATTTCGCTCTTATCGAGCTGTTTGACGAATTTTACATCTGCTTCTTTATCGGCTCTTTTAAGCGCCTTATAAGCTATGCTGGCCGAAGTGATACCGTCAGCATCTATATGTGAGATGATCTGAATTTTCTCATAAGCTTTTATTTTATCCGCTAACTGTTTGGCTTTTTCTTTCACGAGTGACACGTACTTCCTGAATGGTAAATAAATGTTATCTTCCCTAAAACCTTTACATTATTCGGTCGAAATATCAAAAAATTTCATATAGTATCTAAGTGTAAATAATATTGTACATGGATACAAATTTTACGGCCAAGGAGAAAGTCCTCGTTCATCTGCTTAACCACTACGGTGGTGATGATGGAGGATACGCACTACCTGTGGAATTGACTCAAGAGGGCATAGCTGATCGCTTAGACCTCAAGCAGAATACGGTATCTTATGCGGTAAGAAAACTCGTTGAGGAAGACCTATTAAGGGAAGAAACACACAGGATAAAAAACAAAAAACAAAAAAGAAAGGCCTACTTCTTGACTGAAAAAGGATTCAAAAAAGGAAAAGAAACTAGAGAAAAAATGCTCGAAACAAAGGTGGACGTTATCCCTGATAGTGAAAAAAGTCCAATTAAGATTGGAGAGATCAACGCCTACTTCCAGACCAATCTTTCATTGCTGGACATAATCCGTAAAGTTGAAAAAGAAGGTTCATTCGAGCCTGAAAAAGAAAAGGCGAAACAATCTTTTGAAGCTCATATTACACATTTACCTTCATCAAAAGAAAAACCCCATCCAAAATTCGATGATTTCATGGACCTTTGGAAAGAAGGGAACGAGATCATATCAGTTATCGGAGAAGAAGGTACAGGTAAAACTACGCTTTTGAGTAAGCTGATCGATAAAATAAAGGAAAACAACAACATTTTTTATTTCAACGTAAAGAGTTGGCAGGATCCAATGAATCTTTGGATGGATCTTTCTGAATTTCTAGAAAAGTGTGGACATCATACTCTTTCCTCCTATTTAAAATCGGCCGATAAATTGGAGAGGGAGGAAAGATTCAATCATTTTTTAAAAGACATTGAAGAAATTAACACCGTTTTCATCTTCGACGATATCCATGCTAACGAGAAGATATCCGAAATTATCGAGGAGATAATATCTCTTAAAGATAGAATTGATTCTTCTAGATTTATTGTAACAATAGAAGAGAACGATCCTGATATTTCCATTGATGAGCCAGATAAAATCATGCTGGACTCGACTGATCTTCTTTTAAATGTTTTAAAAGATTTCTATGAAGATGCAAAAAGTATCGGATCTCTAGGTGATATCTTAGATTATTATATCACCGATGAAGAATATTGGGCTTTAGCCCTTCTTTCGATTTTCCGATTACCGGTAAACAGGAAGGCATTGTCTTTATTAGAACCTGTAACTCCTAAGATGGTTGAAAATCTTTTAAACACGCCTCTGGTCGACATCACTGAGAAAGAAAAAAGTATACATGTCCATAATTTGATAAAAAGAGACATTTGGGAGTCTCTGACATCTGATGAAAAAACTTGGCTTCATGAAATAGCCTCTGAACATTATATTAGTGAACCTTCAAGGGGAGAAGAACACATTATCGAAAATTTATACCACCTACTTAAAGCTAAGAGATACAGAACTTTTAAAGAAACTATGGTCGAGGAAGGAAAAGACATACTTTCTAGAGGATATTACGACACTGTCATAGGACTGATTGATGAGTTCGAGAATCACGTTCAAGACCATTCGGTAATCCTGATAAAGGCAGAGGCTTACAAGAAAAAAAGTCACTATGAACAGGCTCTAGAATCATACAATAAGATAATAGATTCAAATGCGGAACCTCTACTCGCTACTAAAGCATACGTTGGTTCAGCATCTACAAAAGAATTGCAAGGGAAGTATGATGAAGCTTTTTCTGAATATGAAAAGGCTGAGGAATCGGCGACGAAAATCGAGACTAAATCAAAAAGGAAAAAATTGATCGGTAAGATCTTATTCAGACAAGGTTCTTTGATCAGTGAGATGGGAGAGTATTCAAAAGCTGAAGAGCTCCTTTCTGAAGCTATAAACACTTTAGACAAAGAAGAACATTCTCTGTTGACCACGGCATATTTTGTTTTGGCTAGAATAAAAAAACTCAACGGCGATTGGGACGAATCGATCGATTATTTTGGAAACGGTTTGAAGCACTGGGAGCAGATAAAAGAAACATATCAGAGGATAGGAGGACTAAAAGAAATCGGGTCTTTTTATACTATCCTTAGAGAACTCACCAGCGCTGAAGAATATCTGAAGGAAGCCATCGATACTTCTGAAAGATTCGGTTACTGGGACTTGAAAGCATCAGCCCTCATTTCTTTGACGGAGTGTTATCTTGAAAAAAGAAAAATCGAAGAAGCTATCCAGACGGGAAAAGAGGCAAAAGATCTTCTAGACGAAATAGGTGACGAAAGTGGAAAAGCATTGATCTATACTTTGTTGGGAAACGCTTACAGTATGTTGGAACGATGGAAGAAGGCGGAAGAACATTACAATAAAGCCATATCTATTTACCAAAAAACGGGAGCTTCATATAAACTTGGATTAACTTATTTTTCAATGGCAAAATTACAGGAAAAAAAGGATAATAAAGAGGGTATAGCTGAAAACTACAGAAAAGCGATCCTTTCTTTTTCAGGAAGCGGTGCAAATTGGATGGCAGAAAAAGTTGAAAAAGAAATGGATAGTATACCTATCTCAATGTGATACAAGTGATAAAATGGCAAAGCTGAGCAAAGAACTGATGGACTCTCTGATATTTGATAAAGAAATCTATGATGAAAGTGTAGTTATGGGTCCCGCCTACGGTGAAGACGCTGCCGTTGTAAATCTTGGAGATATCTATATGGTTATGCACTCTGATCCAATATCTGGTGCTATAGATAATATAGGGTGGCTGGCTATAAATATCGCTGCTAATGATATAGCTGTCTCCGGAGCATCCCCAAAATGGGCTCTTCTCACCATGCAGTTTCCTCTAGATCATACGAAAGAAAAGATCCAGAAAATAATGATTGATCTTTACGACGCCTCTAAAGAACTCAATATAGAGATAATAGGCGGACACTCGGAGATAATAGATCATATAGATCACCCGTTGGTTACTACCGCTTTGATAGGAACAACAAAAAAACCGATATACACAAGAGGTTCAAAACCAGGAGATAAAATCGTTCAAATAGATGAGGCTGGACTAGAAGGGACATGGATACTTGCTTCTGATTTTGAAACAGAGCTCGCACAAAAAGGGGTAGACGAAAAAACTTTGCAAGAAGCTAAGTCTTTAAGAAAAAATATCAGCGTTGTAGATGCAGCACTAAAGATAAAAGAGGAGGTGACTTCTATGCACGATCCTACCGAAGGAGGTGTTTTTCAGGGTCTTTACGAGATGGCACATGCCTCGGGAAATGAATTCAATATCCGTTCTCGACCCGAATTGAAAGACATAAGCATCGAGATATGCGAAAAATTGAATTTGGACCCATTTAGACTTATTTCATCCGGCTGCCTTTTAGCCACGGTTCCTAACTCCGTAGACCTGGAAGTAGGAAAGGTTATCGGTGAAGTAAAAGAAGGAAACCCAGGGGTTGTATTCAAGGGTAAAAATATCGAGCCAGTACGAGAAGACGAACTGTTCAAGGCGATAAGATCTTTGAGTTGAAATTTATAAGTAGAAGTTTCTTCAGACGAAATACTTTTAATCGATACTTAGATTCTCTATTCCATGGATAAAAGTAATCTGTTGAATAAAGCAAATTATTATTTCATCACTGATAGTGAGTCCAATTTCTCCATGATAGAGCAGGTTCAAAAAGCGGTAGAAAACGATGTAAAGATCATCCAGTATCGGGAGAAAAATAAGAGTGATAGGGAAAAGTACAAAGAACTTGAAAAGATCAAGGAAATTTGTGAAGAGAAAGCACTTTTAATAGTGAACGATCGGGCGGATTTAGCTCTAGCCGCCGATGCAGACGGCGTACATCTTGGTCAAGATGACCTTCCTCCAGCTAAAGTAGTAGATTTTGCTAAAGACTTGCTTATCGGTGTCTCAACACATGAGCTTGACCAGGCTAAAGCAGCGGAAAGGTTAGTAGATTATTTAGCTGTAGGCCCCATATTTAAAACAAAAACGAAGGAAGATACCGATCCTGAATTGGGGATCGAGAGAGCTAAAGAGATTTCGGAGATAATCGATATACCGACTGCTGCTATTGGAGGGGTAAAAGAAGAAGATATCGAAGTTCTAGCGGAGTCATTCGACATGATATGTGCTATCTCCAGCGTGACCCGTGAAGGTAGTCTTTCCGAAAGGATAAGTTATTTTGAGGAAAAGATAGATGAGGTTAAAAGGAGAAAAAAATGAAAAAATTATCTGATATCGGAGAATTCGGTCTCATTGAGAAGATCGCTAAAAAATTCGAGAGTGATGAGGAAATCTTTAAAGGAATCGGGGATGACTGTGCCGTATTAGAGAACGAGGATGATTATACTCTTATGACGACTGATATGCTAGTGGAGGGAGATCACTTTAACCTTGATTGGCAGACTCCCTGGCAGATCGGTTGGAAATCCGTGATAGTCAACATCTCTGATATAGCTGCCATGGGAGGGTTACCAAAGTGGGGTCTTGTTTCTATAGCTTTTCCTGATGATATAGAAGTGGATTTCGCCGAAGACATTTTCGACGGGATGGCTGAAGCCTCTGAAAAACATGGTATGAAGATCATAGGTGGAGATACTACTCATGGAGATCTTTTGACGATAAACGTAGCAGTTGTTGGAAGAGTCGAAAAAGAAAACCTTTGTATGAGAGGAGATGCGGAGATCGGAGACTTTATCTGTGTCTCCGGTGATCTGGGAAAGAGTTGGGCTGGATTAGAACTTTTCCGAGCCGGAGAGAAAGGATATACGGATTATTATCTCCAACCTAATTGTAGATTGAATACTGCTAGGATGATAGCCCCTTACGTCAACGCTATGATAGATGTGAGCGACGGCTTATCTCCGGAGGTTAGACATATCTGCGAAGAAAGCAAAGTTGGCGCTGAGATCGAGAAAACAAAGATACCAATATCAGAGAAAACAAGAAGGACAGGAAAAAAATTGAATATAGACCCTTTTAAATGGGCGCTTTATGGTGGAGAAGATTTTGAATTAGTCTTTACGATCCCTTCCCAAAGGATCTCTAAAATCGAAAAAGAAAATGCTATAATCGTAGGGAAGATTTTGGAGGAAGGAATGTATCTTGTGAACGGCGAAAAAAAAGAACTAGGGGTAGGATATGATCATTTCAATCGATAGAGCTCAAACGAGCTTTTTTCTCTTTTTTAGTAGATAGGTTTCATAACCTGCCTCATCCCAAAATTTTACAGCTCTTTCGTTTTCAGGTGAAACAGTCAAAACAGCGACATTTATTCCTTTCTCCTTAATCCATCTTTCCGCTCTTTTTGTAAGTTGAGTTCCGACGCCTTCCCCTCTTTTTTCCTCCTTAACGAATACGTCCAATATCATCCCTAAATGAGCATCTTCGAAAATGCCCATCCTTTCTCGGATCACTACATTCAAAAATCCAACGAGGTCCCTTTCTCTTTCTGCAACGAACGTGCACATGCCCTCTTTGTCTAAACCATCTTCAACGAAATTTCTCCATTTTTCTCGACAGTCTTCCGCTAATTCATAACCTCGCATCATCTCTTGATGACTAGTTGCCAAAGTATACCACATCTCGACGATCTCATCTAAATCGTTTTTATTAGCATTTCTTATATTTACAACCATTTTTCCCCTCATATTTTTGCTGTGACAAAAGTACATATGAGGAACAAATATAAATATTTGAAGTATTTCCTCCACTGTGTTGTCTCGGAATTGGGTTCTTCCGAGGATAAAATTATAAATAGAGCAACCTATTAAAGAGAAGCAGATAGATAATTGGAGGCATAAAATATGGCAGATAAACC
>SL_8KL_010_SEDDRAFT_10002269_pt1 | contig 16293 bp, 10 predicted proteins | sample SodLakKL_010_SED_4_FD_11160 | JGI IMG/M metagenome (IMG submission 11160)
ACCTGTGTGACAGCGGTATGCTGAAATAGTTAAAGAAGGAAGTGTTCATTACATAACGAACCACCCCTGCCCCTCCTTAACCAAGGAGGGGAGTAGACCGTGCTTTACGTACAAAATGAAACACCTGTGTGACAGCGGTATGCTGAAAGCATAAAAAAATGAAATTATAGTTACTTGTAAGGATACAACCGTGGATGTTCAATACCCGCAAATAATCACATGCCTTCGCTGTTGGACAAAAAGACTAAGGGCAATGCACTTTTGCCTGTTTGTGTCTGTTTTTTTCATCCTGCTTTTATTCCGGGCCGAGGCCGGCATGGCCGCACCCCCGGCCGGACCGGACAACCCCAGACCGGATGAGGCGGATATAGTCCTGCCCATGCCCGGCGATTCTGTAATGGTTTTTCGCAAGGTTCAGGTGCCTGGTCAGGGCTACTGGGGGGATGAGGAGCAGATCATCCAGATGGGCGATGCATCCGGCGGGATTTTCGAAGGCCTGCAGCGCACCCAGATCAGCGGATCATTTCCTGCTGATGATGGCCGGGGACAGGCAATTTATCTGGCCAAATATGAATTGACCAGGGGGCAGTTTGCTTCGGTCATGGGCCTGGATACCTTGATTGAGGCCAGTGCCGATCCGGATGCGTCCCAGCTGGCTGAACTGGAAGGCCGCGCCCTGCAGGAGGCCATGATGGTGCCGCTGTCTTTTGTCAGCTACCAGGATATCCAGGAGTTTATCCGCAGCTACAACCAGTGGCTTTTTGATGCAGAGCACCCCGAGCGCCTGGAAAATATACCGGAGATAGACGGTATACCAGGATTTATCCGGCTTCCCTCCGAGGAGGAGTGGGAGTTCACTGTGCGCGGGGGGCTGCCGGCCATTGAGGACGGTACCTTCAATGATCGCCTGCCTTTCGCCATGCAGAGGATCAATGAGTATGCCTGGCATCTGGGCAATGCCAGCCACAGGGTGCGGCCCATAGGCCTGCGCCAGCCATGCCGCCTGGGTTTTTTTGACATGCTGGGCAATGTCCAGGAAATGACCGCCGGTTTCTTCAGGCCCGAGGTGTGGCAGGGCAAGCCCGGCGGGGTGAGCGTTCGCGGCGGCAGCGTGTCCACGCCGGTGTCGGATATGCGCTCCTCCCTGCGTCAGGAGCTGGATGTCTACGCCTGGAACCAGGACCAGGAGCGGGTTCAGGAAAGGCGTTCCTTNAANACCGGGGCGCGCCTGGCCATTGGTTCCAATGTGGTGGTCAATACCAGGGTCAGAGCGGCCATGGAAGACGAATACCAGGAATACAAGGACATGGTGCGCAAGGCCATGCCCGTTGGCCGGACCATGGACAACCTGGTGGCCCAGGCCGCGGGGCAGCTGGGGGACGTGGAGCCCATCCTGGGCAGGCTCATGGAGGAGCACCCCCATTTGAGCGATGATCTGCATACAGTGCAGGAGTTCATGGACCAGGCCAGGCAGCGCCTGGACATGGCCCAGCGGGAAAGTGCACGCAGCCTGGCCCAGGATGCGGCCCGCAACGGGGTTAATCTGAGTGTCTACATTTCCCGCCTGGTAAGCCTGGAAAACAGCCTTGAGGCCGCCAGGCGGCTGGCGGAAATGTCCAGCAGATACCTGGAGCAGGTCAGTGCTGTGGAGCAGAGGATAAAAGANCTGAGTTCAGCCCAAAAAGAGCAGTTTCAGGCTTATACGGACAAGGTGGGCGAGCTTGGGGACTACGAACAGGACTACATAGACCAGGCCCTGGAAAGCATGCGCGAGCAGGAACCTCTGCCCCGGGAGAAGGCCGTGCTGCAGCTTTTGACCACTCATGTCGAGGATTTCAGCCAGCACCGCCGTGCAGACAGAGAAGGCTGGTTTAAAGAGTATGAAGAGGTCTTTAAGGAATTTGATCAATAATTTTTACTTCAGGGATTTTACCAAAGGAGGAAAGCATGAAAGGGTCCAGGGCGATTATATTGCTGGTTTTTATGGCCGTGATTCTGTCCGGATGTATAACCGGTTCTGATCAAAGGCGGACCAAGGCCGAGGGTACAGCCGTGGGTGCTGCAGCCGGAGGTCTGGCCGGATATCTAATCGGAGACGGCAGGGGGGCATTGATCGGGGCCGCGGCCGGAGCAGGCCTGGGGTATCTTGTGGGCCGGGAGGTGGCCAAGCGTAAGGCTGAGTACGCCACTCAGGAAGAGTTTCTGGAGGCTGAAGCCGCCCGGACAGCGGAATACAATGAAACCATGCGCGAGTACAACGATAGAAGCAGGCAGGAACTGGCGGCCCTGGAAGAAGAGGTGGAATCCCTGCGACAGGCCTATGAAGAAGGTGCAGAGGAGAAAGACACTCTGCTGGCCAGACAGGCAGAGGTTCAAAAACGTATCCAGGAAAATGAAGAACTCNAAGAAGAACTGAAAAGCGAGCTGGCCATCCAGNNGGCNATCATAGANGAGGAAAGNCAGANNCTGCCCGAGGATGACCCCCGCATTGCCGCCCTGGAAAAGGAAGTGCAGGAACTGCAGGCCAATATCGCCGCCCTTGGCGAGGGCAGCGCCCAGCTGGCCAGCATAGATGAGAGGCTGTCCATATGAGATACTTATACTTACCGGTTTTAATCTGCGTTTTGCTTTTTGCCGGGTGCGGCGCTTCCCAGGATCCGCGCGAGGGAGGATTTTTCGGAGGCATAAGCGGCCTGGGCTCGGGGGCTTATGAAGAAAGGGTGGAGGAGCGCGAACAAAGGCTCAGTCGTTTACAGCAGATACAAAAGGATTTGGATGCTGAAAGCCGGGAAATCGACGCCCAGAAGACCGATTTGCGCGAACAGATTGAGCTTGAAAGGGCACACCTGGAGGAGATGCAAAATTCCACCGCCCGCCTGGAACAGGAGGTGTCCCGGATGAGTGCCGGCGATGCTGCAGGGGAAAAAAAGGTCAATGAACTCAGATCCAGGCTGAATGACCTGCAAAGTGGCCTGCAAAAACAGGAGCAGGAGCTAAGCGCCCTGGATCAGTTGGAAGGCACACATGGCCACGGCGATGCCGGGGAAGAGGTGGACCTGCGCCGCAGGCAGCTGGAAGAGCAGAGGCGCTACCTGCAGGAGGAATACGAGCTTTTGCTGGAGCTGGCCTTGGAACTAAGCGGTTAGGTTGCAAGGAGGCGACAGGTCAAATGATCCTGTTGTCCGTCTGCTCCTGGGTGGGCTTTATCAAATGTTCAGCAATAGTCTGGTAAATTTATAGGCTTTTTCCTCGACCCTGCGCGGAAAAAGAGGCCTCTTCGGGGCAACATCCGAAATAAGGAAGGGATCGGTTACAACCACCCTCCGGCCTTAAGAAGTATGGGAGTAAGGGCGTATGGGGGTATGGGAGTCAAAATATCTTTACACCCGCACATGGATACCCATCTACAGCCATACTTTCTTCTTAAAGTAGGGGAGAGACAATGAAGGGATCGGTTACAACCACCCCCGGCCCCTCCTTGGCTAAGGAGGGGAGTTTACGCCGTGCTCGTAATCTAATCCAGAGGGGCAGGATGTCAGAAAAAGTTATCAACATGTTTGTTGGAAGTTTGTGTTAACTGCCTGGAAACTGGAAGTGCTTATATGAAAAAACATCTACCCTGGCTTTTTCTGCTGCTGTTTTTTTTTCCGGCAGATCTTGCTGCGAAGCCTTTGCTGGAGGAAATACGCCAGGTTTTGCGTCAGCACCTGCCGGACCCGCCGGATGAGGCTTTGCTGCAGAGTCTGAGCAAAGACACTCTGCAGGATGATCTCCAGTCTCTGGATGCCTACGCCAGGTATTTTGCAAAAGGCGAGTCAGTACATCAGACTGCCCTGGAAGCGCAATATACAGGCATAGGGGCCGAGATTTTTTCCAGGGACGAAGAGATCCTGGTTTCACCCTATCAGGATGGTCCTCTGGCCAGAGCAGGAGTGACAGAGAGATCGGTACTTCTTGAAGTTAACGGAATCAGGGTAGCCGGAGAAGAGCTTGAAAAAGCAGCAGCCATGCTTCAGGGGCCTCCGGGAAAGATGGTTGACCTGAAGCTCAGGCCTTTATCCGGGGAGGACATGGTAGAGCTCCGGGTGAAAAGAGAGGCTGTCCGGCCTCTGCATGTGGAGCTTTTGCAGCCCCAGGATCAGGCCGTGCTNAGAATCCGGGATTTTGCAGCCGGGAGAACCAGGGCCTCTCTCAGGGTGAGTATCGATTATCTGGGGGCAGGCAGCAGCCCGGTTTTTATTGACCTGCGCGAATCCACGGGAGGAGACCTTTTCGAGGCCCTGGACTGCGCCGCTTTGTTTATTGAGCCCGGCAAGTCCCTGGGGGGCCTTTGGACGAAAAAATCCGGCAAGACACTGGTCAACTCGCCTCCCGGGGAGAAGCTCTCAGGGCGGATAGTTGTTTTTACAGGGCCGGATACAGCCAGCGCGGCAGAGGCTTTCGCCGCAGCACTTAAATTTCACGGCAAAGCACTCCTGGCAGGAGAGCCGTCCTATGGCAAGTGCAGCACCCAGACCCGGATTTCTCTGTCCGATGGTTCAGTTCTGCAGATGACCAACGGATATGTCCTGGGCCCTGAAGAAACCCCCTGTTCTCCTGAGGGACTGCAGCCGGACATTAAAGTAGCCGGCAGCAGGCTTTACGACACAGCTTATCTGGTCCGGGAGGGTCTGGCCGCTTTAGAAGCCCAGGACGCCCTGCCGGAAACCAGGCAGCAGTATACACTGCAACAGCTGGCTGAAGAAGACCTGCTCACGGTGCGGGCGCTGCGGGCCTGGGACAGGCTGCCGTCGGGTTATGTAAGTCTGGTGCTGAATCTTGTTGAGCACGATATGGACCTTCTGGGGGCCAACCAGGTTCAGGTACGGATCTGGTCAGATAAAGCCCGGAATTCGGATGATCCGGACCTGGCCCGGCATGCAGGAGAACTCGAGTCCCTGGCGGAATATATGGAAAAAAGTTCCTGGAGGTAAACCCGGTTGGGTATGCTTACCCTGTTTAAGGAGTGAACAGTGTGAATAATGATTTATGCCTGAAATTTTTTTTGCAGCACTTGATCTGTATAGGATTGATAGTCTTTTTAGCGCTGCTTTCGCCTTGCCGGGCAATGAGTGCGGTGGACCCTGTTCTTTACACCGACAAAGAACTCTGGGCCATCGGCAACCTCTGGAAACAGACTGAAGTGGCCTGGGATGCCGAGATGCAGGCCTACCGGGATAACCTTGCACAGATTGAAAATTCACCCATGTCCGAGACCCGGAAGAAGTATTTTATGCAGCGCGAAGTCAGCCGGCACAGAGCAGTGTCTCAGGAGCTTGGTCGCAAGAGGCATCAGGTGCATCAGGCAGTGTTAAACGAATCCAGTGCCAGGGCCGGTAATTCCCGGAGCATTCTTCGACAGCGCATAGACGCCTCCCTGGGAACAAGTATAGACGACCGGGCCCATCGCGGACTGATGGGGGATCTGGATGCAGCAGGAGGAGCCGTTGCAGTGGATAATGTGGAATCCGTTCTGCAGGATATGGGGCTGGACCATTTAACGGTTACCGACAGTCCGGCAACATTAGAAGTCGGTGCTCCGACTCCCTGGGGGGACGACCCTTTTGATCTTACAGTGCATAAACAAGGCCTGCCGGCCCAGGTAGGCAGCGAATACCACCGGATCCAGATTGAAAACCATGCCCGGAACCATGAAGTTTTTGTCTCCGCCTCCATGCGTGATCCGGTTACCGGCAAAACCCGGGCCGGGGCAGGATACGTTGAGGTCCAGGATCACCTGAAAAAGGCTTCCGGAGGACTTAATTCCAGTTCAGGAGATCTGGCAGGAAACCCTGAACTCATGCAGCCCATGGCTAAAAGTGTGGATAAAACCTTGAGAGTCAGTGAACTGCCTGATGAAGAACTGGGTTCAATCTTAGAACGTCACGGTATACGAGAGAGTCCGCAAGAGTTTCGCAGGAAACTGAACAATATAAAGGAAGCCCGTACCGTGGTCAGTGATCCCTCTGAGGCCGGACGTATGCGTCAGGCTGCAGCAGAAATTTTTGACTCTGCTGAATCCAGAACACTGCAGCGGGCCAATCAGGAACTCAGGGCCAGGGAAGATGCCCTGCGCCGTATAGATGAAAACATGCGCCGACTCGATAACGTAAGTGACACAGAGGCCACAAGGCTCAGAAAGGAAAGGCTGCAGCAATCCTACCAGCAGCGACAGAGTGCACTGCGTCAGGAAATAACAGATTCCAGGGCCAGAATGCAGGCCACTGCCGCTGCCAACGGCAGAAAACCGGTAATTGAACTGACAGGCCCGGAGACCCCGGCCGGGCCCACAAGGATGCAGCAGCTGGGCAGTGGGGCACGCAGAGCAGCCCAGGTTTACGGTACTGTTACTGATTTTACGGATATAGGTCATCTGGGACAGACCCTGGAAGACTATATGGAGGGGGATGCCAGCCTTTTTGATGTGGCCCGTCAGGGCCTGAGGGTACCGCCCTTGTCTGCTACCCCTGTGGGCATGGTCGCAGGTGGAGCGGAAACCATAGTTGGAACAAGCAAGAGAATGGGACAGAGCATAGTGGATGCCAGGGACGCCCACCTGACAATCAGGCAGGCCAATGAGAACAATCTGGCTGCCTACCTGACCCAGTGGGAAATCCGTTTCAGGAGGGCGGGCATGGACCCGGGAGAGGCCAGGGCATACGTAGCTGCTTCGGTAGAGGCGGGAAACCTGGACGTCCTGGAAGCCAGGGCCGAGGCCCTGCGTGCCGCCGGTGCAGAGATAGAATCGCCGGAACTGGTGATAGAGGACGGGATAGGACCTGACGGCGGCAAGCTGTACATGCTCTATAACCTCGGGGATGTAGTGTACGGGATGGGGGAGTCTGTCTACAGCGGAGCTGCTTATACCATCAGAGCCCCCGGGCGGATCGTGGAATCCTGGGCAGAAGGGGAACTGGCCGAGGCGGTCCTGGAATACGACAGCCGCACCGCTGAAGCGGATATGCGCGTACAGATGTTCAGAGCTCTGCGTAATGCCGGCATTGAAAGAGATAAGGCCCTGCAGGCGGTTAATGAAGGCGGCAGCTTCATGAGAAGTGTTTTTCAGGAGGCCAGAGAGCTGCAGGAGCAGGCCCGGCTGGAGCAGGAGAGGCTGGAAGCTGAAATCCTTGATCTGGAGCAGCGCATAAACCGAATCCTTTCGGAAATCAACAGGCTGCGCTGGATGGATATTACCGTGCACACCACACCTCCATCCCCCATGAACATTCCTTATGATCCGGATGCAGATGAGGATATGGTTTTTGAGGTGGAAATAAGCCTGGGGGGAGGTTTTCAGAACACAGTCAATCGCATCCGGCATGGAATCCGTGACGCCGCAGGGCAGGACCCTGATGTCAGCGTGACTTATGAGATATCCCTTCCCGGCGCCCAGGAGACGGAGCCGGGCCAGTGGCTGGCTGAGATCCCTGCAGTACCCGAGGCGTACCCTTTTTTAGTGGATATTGAGGTGAATATATCCGGTCTGGACGGACACTTTTCCTTCATGCAGCGCACGGTTCGGCGTCAGACGGGAGACGTCCTGCTTCTTCTGGCAGCAGAGGAAAAAATCGAGTTCCAAGAAAGCCAGTACAGTTTCACCGATGGGGACTATGAGCCAGTGCATGCTGTTGTCTCGAATCTGAACCCGGACAGCACTTACTATTATTACTGGACCTTTATGGAGCAGGACGGCATCACCGAGATCCCCGCCTGGAAGCTGCACGCCATCCTCGAGGACAGCGAAGAGCCCCAGAGTTTTACGGCTACTGTCAGCCTTGCAGACATAAGGACAGGTCTTCTTCTGGATGAAGACCAGGCCATGGTGCATGTGCATCCCGTGGAAATTCTAGAAGAAACCATCACTATGGATCTGTTTGAGAACCGTACCTACTGGACCACTGCAACACCTTTTGCCAACGATCCCACGGTCAGGTTTCCAGAAGCCACAATTATAGCCACCCCCGGGATTTCAGGAATACAGGAAGAGATATCCGAATACAGTTCCGACTGGGAGAGGCTGCAGGAAATGCTTCACCCCAAGGAGTCTGTGGAGGATATTATGAAGCAGCACATGCAGGCGGAACTGGAAAAAATGGGTATGGAACTGAGTGAAGCACAAATGGCTCAGGCTCTGCAAATGGCCGGCGGTCTTACAGGTCTTGCAGGAGAGCAGGGGATTGAGCCGCCGGACCTTCTGGGCAGCGGATATGTTTATCCAGGAGAGCCGGTAGAGCTGGACCTTACAGTTTCCGTGCCCATGCCCCCGCGGTTCAGGGTTATGTTTCCTTCTCCGCAAGGAGCAGCGTCCCTGGATGCCGAGGTGCGTGTCAAACACTGGATGCTTTCCACAGGGTTTATGTACAGCCCCAGGGTAAGGGGCAACAATGCCGCAACCTCTATTTCCTGGGTTCCGGAACCTGATGAGCACACCGAATCCTTTTCACTGGAGCTTATTACCAATTACAGCATTGATTTTTTCAAGGCCGGGACAGATGAACCCTTGGTGGAGGACGGTATACCCTTGAGATATGACCCCATGACCACATATTTTACCCTGGGATTTTTCTTTTTGCCGTTAAAAGAACCCCCCGGGACGCTGGAGACTGATTAGCAAAATGGTTCAGGCCCGGACTTTCCGCAATCCAAGAGAAGTCTGTACCCCGGGCTGATAAGAGCAGGCAGTGCAGGCAACGCCAGCATTTCCAGGCTCCAACCTTTTTGGGGAAGTAGTTCATCATGCACGATTATTTATTGTTTTACAACAAGATATGGCCGGGCAAGAGTAATGTAGTGCTCTTGGTGCTTGTATTCTCCTGCCTTGTCTTCCCGCAGAAAATCCACGGGGACTGGAATGATCCGTTGCAGGGTCTGCCACAGGTGATGGAGTTCGGGGCTTATCTGCCTGACCCGGATGAAGAGCAGGAAGCGGTGGTCACCCAAATCTGGGTCAGAACAAGTGCTTCAGGACATCTGCAGCTTCTGGATTCGGCAAAAAGACCGGTGGCAGGTGATGAGTCCAGTTCCCCGGTTGTCTTTTTCCAGGTTTTTCAGGACCCGGATCACGCTGAGGACCAGGCCTTTTTCGTCCAGTTTGTACCCCAGGGGAACAAACTGGGAACCCGGAGGCTGATCAGGGTTCACCCGGGAGAAAACATTTATATTTCTCTGGACCGGGGCCTGGCTGATCAGAGCTGGACCCTGAACAGGGTGCGAATGCAGGACTTTGGTCTTCAGGCTCAGGAACTTGAGTCAGTTGTATCCGTGGATTCTGTTTTTGATGAAGAAGCCCTTACGCAGGAACTGGAAGAACTTCTTCGAGTCTCGACTGTTCACCCGGGCGAAGATCCTGCGGGCAAAGTACATGAACAGCTGGGCCAGACTGAAGATTCCGCTGCTGCCGGGATGTTCAGTAAGGGTATGGATTTCATGGGCCGGGGAGAATATTCCCGTGCACTGGAGTATTTTGAACAAAGCCAGGAAATGGAGCCCACTCCTGAACTGGCAGACAGAATCAGGCGGCTTCGCTCTTATATCGAGCTGCAGCAGTAAATGCAGGCGTGTTTTTTTGAGAAAAGCGTAATGAATACTGCAGAGGTATCTGCTTTGAAGTTATCTGGGTGCAAGTAAGATGTGACTGCAAAAAGTCATTTTTGCAGTCACAGACGTCAGAGATCAGACGTCAGAGTTCAGTAAAATCAAAGACTTATGTAGATTGTTGGTTTCTGAATTATTCATTTCCCGACTTTTTGCAGGTGCATCAAGTAAAGAGATTCTTCCGGTAAAGGCCGGGGGATAAAAGGAGTCCAAAATGATTAAAGAGCTAAAAAACAGCTTTGTCCCTGTGATTTTTATGATGTCCTTAATGTTATTGCTTTTTTCAGTAAATGCTGCAGCAGAAAAGAACGAAACTGTTACGCGCTGGATGGGTGGATTTTATCTTGATCTTCCTGCAAATGCCCTGCCTCTGATGGAAAGAGATGAGTTGCTGTATATTCTGGGTATTGGCCCCATGGGAATTCCGCAGGATATTTCAGTTGAAGAGCTCAAGAAAATGGCCAGGGGAGGTGTTGGGCTGGGACACGAACCTCCTCCGCGCGGTCATGCCGAAGCCGGTTACCGGGGTTTTTATAAGGATTTTCAGGAAATGCTGCCTGAGATGAGTACTGATGAACCAGAATTTGAAACATCGTACATTACCCTGGCCGGAGAGGAGGCATTCCTGGTCAAAGCCATGTTCACAATGCAGGAAAATGCTCCGGATGGAACTTTTGACTCACATCAAACATGGGCTGTGGCGGTGAATAAGATACCTGATGCAGAGGGCAACTACCGGATGTTATTTCTTATGGCCAATGACCATCTTTTGAACCAGCATCCGGGTTTAATTGAAAGTATCCTGAAATCCGCAGATGCTGACAGCCCGCCTCCACTGGAGCTGGATTCCTATTTTACATACAAGGAAATTGGAGAACGGGAGTTCAACGATTTCCAGCCGGTGATGCTGCCGGGCAGGTATGCAGCTCTGGTGGACCGTTCCCGGTACGTGGTGCGCATCTATGACCATGGGGGAGAGGTCCAGCATGAATGGAGCTTTGAAGAAGAGGCCACAAGAGATAATCTTGCCGTAAGACGCATAGATGCAAGGGCGGAAAGCGATGGTCACCTGCTGATCCTGATAGGCAGAAATAATGAGAACCCGGATGAGCTTTTGAGATTCAGTCCCGCAGGAGAGCTTGATGACAGCTTTTCCCTGGATCTATCGGTGTCTGGTAAAGATGAACGTTTATATGCTCGTTACATAATCAGCTCAAATCAGAAAGGTCTTTTAATGGGTGCAGAATCCAGATCGGGTGATGCAAATGGCCCTTTTTTAGTCAAATTTTCAAGGGATATGCAAGTTCAGACAAAGTTGAATATGGACGGTACATATCCTTTTGCTATTTTTCCTGACGGGAGCATATTTGCAGTTTATGAAGATGATGCAGAAGGATTTTTTGTAAATTTGGACCATGAAGGCCGGCGTATGGAGGCCTGGGGCCTGTATGGTTCAGGTACACCGCCTGTATATGTAGATGAGTTCAATATGCCGGATTTTGAGCACCTGGAAGTTGATAATGCCGGCAATATCTATGCCCAGGAAAGATATTCCATATGGATTTATGACCGAAGCGGGCGTTTACTCCAGGTAGTACCCACCAGCAATCAGGCGGGCAACCGCAACGAAATGGCTGTGGGACCGGAAGGCCATGTTATGCTGGTAAATACCGGCAGGAGGCCGGGACCTATGACTTCCGGTCCTGCAGTGTTCATGTATAAAAACATAGAGCCTGCTGAAGTCAGGGCAATTGAAATGCCGGCACCTGCACCTCAGGAGCCTGAAGAAGTGGAAAGCAGCGAAACAGTCATGGGTGACGACACTGCTGAAGAGGTGGAAGTTCAGGAAGGATTCAGCCGGGAACTTTTGGCCCTGGTCAGCCAGGAAGGGCTTACAGTACGGGCCTTCAGGGCTTTTGAAGATGTGCCCCCGGGATTTAACTCCCTGGCCATGCATCTTAGGGGGCAGGGCAAAGATCTGCTGGGCGCAGATATAGATCAATTAGAAAAATGGATCAACAGCGCTGACAGCCTGCGTATGTCAGCAGAACATCAAAAGACCTTAAAAAAACTGCACGAACAAATGAATAAAGTTATGCAGGCTGCAGGTGTATCGTGATGATTTATAGGGATATGTATCTATATTAAGGAGACAATAAAAATGAAAATCAAACATAGAATATACCAGATAGTGTATATTTTTTCCTGCATGATGATCTTAATTCTGTCAGGGTCTTTTTTTACAAGATCAATAGCATCCAATGAACATTCTGAATTTAAGATAATAGATACTAATATGTCTTTAACTCAGAGTGTAAACTATGAAAAAGATATTTTAATACTGAGTGGTAATGTTAATCTGAATGGACATACCTTTACTTCTTCCGGATCTATATATCATGTGGGTGGAACCATTAATGTTAATGAAGGTAAACTGATTGTCGCTCATGACTACCGCCTGCAAAGCATGGAAAAAGATGATGAGGGTAAAAAGAAAGACAGCAGCGGGTACCTGGTTATGACCGGAGAAAACGATTCCGTATTGGTTCAAGGTGATTTCGTCACTCAGAGCAGTCACAGTCACTCCAACAGGCTGACCAGTGGAATCCTGGAAGTCCGGGGAAATTTCCAGCAGAAAGCGGGCAGCAATCATAATTTCAATGCATCAGGTTCTCATAAAGTAATTCTTTCCGGAAAGGAGAAACAGGATGTATCATTCGAAAGTCCAGGCAATTCCGGATTTGCTCTTTTGGAGATCTCAAATGATCATGTCCATTTCGATTCTGTTTTAAGGGGGTGGACACTGCATGATGATCTGAAAATCAGGAATGTAGGGCATGGTTTTACTGGTACAATGGATATGGCCGGAAACAAGATGACCGTTAAAGGGGGAATCCCGGAACATCATGGCACTTTCAAACTCGCAGGAGGGGCACTTGATATACATGGCGACTTTATCCAGTCCGGGGGGACAGTTGATATAGATGGAGGCAGGTTGACAGTGACCGGGGACTACCGCCTGCAAAGTATGGAAAAGGATGATGAGGGGAACAAGAAAGACAGCAATGGGTACCTGGTTATGACCGGGGAAAATGATTCCGTATTGGTTCAAGGTGATTTCATTACTCAGAGCAGTCGCAGTCACTCCAACAGGCTGACCAGTGGGACATTGGAAGTCCAGGGAAATTTCATGCAGAAAGCGGGCAACAATCATAACTTCAATGCATCAGGTTCGCATAACGTACTACTTTCCGGAAAGAAAAAACAGGAAGTATCATTCGAAAGTCCAAACAATTCCGGGTTTGGAATCAATACTATCTCTAACGAAGAGGTTTACTTCCTGACAGTTGTGAGAGGCTGGAAGTTGAAGGAAGATGCTGTCATCAGGGAAATGCACGGGTTTACCGGGACTATGGATCTGGGAGGACGCACGCTGACAGTGAAAAATCCGGTTACAATGCAGGGTCCAGGTACATGCAGTCTTTCCAGGGGGAAGCTGGTTATCGGAGGTGACCTGGTCCAGCCTGATGGCACCCTGACCATTGGTGGAGGCACACTGATCGTCCAAGGCGATTACATTATGCAAGGCATGCCTCAAGAAGAGGGAGGCGAGCCTGAAGACAGCCGGGGTTATCTGAATATGACCCACGACAGAGACAAAGTGCTGGTCAAGGGGGACTTCATCACTCAAACCAGCCGGAGTCATTCCAACCGTTTGACCCGGGGTGTTCTGGAGGTAAGGGGTGATTTTCATCAAAAAGCCGGCAACAACCACAATTTCAATGCTTCTGAATCCCACAAGGTGCTCTTTTCAGGAGAAAATGAGCAGAGAGTTTTTTTTGAAGCGCCCGGCAATTCAGGTTTTGCCGGGTGTTCCATCTCAAACAAAGATGTCTATTTTGACAGCGTGCTGAGGGGATGGCGGCTGACAGATGATGCTGTCATCAAAGGGCTTTATGGCTTTAACGGTACCATGGATCTGGACGGTCACTCTCTCACGGTTGACAACTCTATATCTTTTGAAGGTCCAGGAACGCTGGATATATCCAGCGGAAACTTTACTGTTCAAGGCAACCTGGTCCAGCCTGATGGCACCCTGACCATTGGTGGAGGTACCCTGGTCGTCCATGGCGATTATATTATGCAGGGCATGCCTCAAGAAGAGGGAGGCGAGCCTGAAGACAGCCGGGGTTATCTGAATATGACCCACGACAGAGACAAAGTGCTGGTCAAGGGCGACTTCATCACTCAAACCAGCCGAAGTCATTCCAACCGTTTGACTCGGGGTGTTCTGGAGGTAAGAGGTGATTTTCAGCAAAAAGCCGGCAACAACCACAATTTCAATGCCACTGAATCCCACAAGGTGGTTTTTTCCGGTGACTCCATGCAGCGCGTCTCTTTTGAAAGACCGCAGAACTCGGGGTTTCAAATCCTGATTCTGGTAAATGATCACAATAACAGGGTTGTTCTTCCAGAGAGTTTTCGAGTCCACACCAAGTTTGGAGTCTCATTGAGTCCTGTGCAGATGGATCTGGTTTCCGGAGCCTCTTCCAACCTGGAGGTTGCTGTTGACGCCAGGGACCACAAGCTTTCCTGGGAACCAGTTGATATACAAGTGGCTTCTCTTTCCGAACTCGGGGAGGTTACAGGAGAAGAACCCGGGCTGACACAGATTAAATTAATAAGCCTGAATAATCCTGATGTCTTTCTTTACAGCTGGGTCAATGTCCTTCCCGAAAAGTCTTCAGTGTCAGACTATACAGCTGAGCATACAGTATTGCATGACCAGGTTACTGTAAGGGCTCTGGGCGCGTGGGGACATCTTCCGGATCGTTTCAGCCGGCTGGCCCTGGACCTGCGCAGGCATGGGGTCGACTTGCTGGGGGCCGATATGGCCGAGATCAGTGAGCTGCTGGCTAAAGCAGAGTCAGGGACCAACAGGTCTATCTCGGAATATGCCCAGGATATTCGAGCTCTCAAGGAGCATATGGAACGCTTTGCCTTTAATAATGAAGGGGAGCTGGTGCCGGTGGACACGGGGTCCAGTTTGTAGGCTGTGCTGCAACAACTCCCATAGCAAGGACCGGACAGGCCCTGCTTTTTCAGGTGGGTAAATGCCAGTATATCTTTTCACACAAGGTCAGGGGAGTGCTAGATGAGCAGTATTTCAAAAAGGTATTTTCCAGGGCACGGGCGAGGTTTTTGGATCAGTTATTCGGGCGTACTAATGTGTGCGCTGCTCTTGCTGTTGACTTTGTATATTCCTCTGCATTCAAAGGCTGTTCTTGCTTCAGAGCCTGTGGATACCACCCTGGTGGGGTGCGTGGTGGAAAGAAGTTTTTACAGTCTGGGACACCCCTTATTTGAACATGACCTGAACAGGGCTGAAGAAATATACAAGGGTCTGGTCTCGGATACCCCAGGCCTGGGGGATGTTTATCAGATATATCCGCACATTGATAAATCTCCCTATGAGCTTTTGGATCTGAGCGATTATGAAGGCAAGTCGCTGGGCATTAAAGGAAGTCTTCTGCCTGGAGACACTTTTTTCGTCTCCGGTGCTGACTCCGTGACCGTTCTCCAGGACGCCTGCCATGAGAACCTTCTGGATGTTATCACGCAAAAGATGGAATTGGTGTCTTCAGCTCTTTCCACAGATGCCGGCGCAGACGAACCCACAGACATCAGCCATTCCGGCCAGGGCAGGGCGGCCCCGTCTTTCGAAACCGACCTGCCACCGGAGCTTTTGCCGCTGGCAGAACAGGATGCGCTAACAGTCAGAGCCTTGCGCGGATGGGGCATGCTGCCTGAAAAATTTGACAGCCTGATTCTTGCCTTCCAGCACCTCGACTCTGACCTCCTTGGTGCTGATCATCGACAAATACGGGTACTGTCCCAAGAGGCGCGGCAAGACAGTCAGCTTGAACAATGGGCCGACCCTCTGGAACAACTCGCCGAAAGCATGGCTTTAATCACGCGTGAAGTTCAGTAGTTATCTAACGGGGCTGCAGTATGTTCAAAGCTACGATGAAAAATGTAACTATCTGGGAGTTTCAAGTACATGTTCTTCATATAATCAAATGTGACTATAAAAATTCACATAGCACACATTTCTTGAGTAAAATGCAGTGCATAACTTTTTGACTTTTGTCACTGAACAATTCTTCGAGATGTTATGCAGAGCCGTGTGAGTCTTGAGCAAGCGTGTGAGGAGGTATGAATGGCGGGAAAGATGCTTTACTTTTACTTCAGGAAAGCCTCGATTCTGCTGGTTTTTTCTGTACTGTTTCTGTCTGTGTTTTGTGCTGCCCCGACATGCGGCGACCCTGGAGATCCCTGCATTCGCTCGGGGTTTGGCTGTTCACGCCACTCACTGCCCACAGACCCTGAAATATGGGAATATTGCGCTGGTAAGCAGTTTGGCGTTGAAATGCTTCAAGCAGTAGAGGAATGGCAGTACCAGCGGTAGATCCGGCAAATTGTTTTCATGAACATGAGATTACAGATCCCATGCCATTGATTGATGCATTCTGATGCACGCATCAAATCATTAAATAAGCTGACAACAATATTTTGAAATATTGAGCGGACATTGTAATGTTATGAAGGGCAAAAAATAAACTTGAGCAAGGAGAAAGTGCCATGGGTGAAATCTTGATC
>SL_8KL_010_SEDDRAFT_10002270_pt1 | contig 16287 bp, 6 predicted proteins | sample SodLakKL_010_SED_4_FD_11160 | JGI IMG/M metagenome (IMG submission 11160)
GGGCTGAACGGGCTGTAGCGTTAAGCCCTGCCGATGCCACCCTTCATACAAACCTGGGCAAGCTTTACTTTGAGCTGGGCCTGCACCACAAGGCAGAAGAGCACCTTAAAAAGGCAGTTGAGCTTGCCTCCTACCGGCTGACCATGTACGTAGAGCTGGCCCGCTTCTACATGCACCGGGAAAGGTATGAGGATGCTTTAGAGGTGGTGGAGGAGGGCTTAGCGCTTAAAGAGCATGCCGCCGGTAAACACCCCACCGACGAAGATAAAATGCGGGCCGAGGAAAGTATCAGGCAGCTTGAAATGATGCAGCAGGCGATAGAGGAAGAATGAAACGCAGGGACGGTTCCCGCGTTTCACGCAGGGTACGCGGGCAAATTCTTTTGCTGACAGGTATCCTTTTGGTGAGCGCTGCCCGGAAGATTTTGCAATTCCCAAAATCTCCCTCTAAGGGTCAGACCCCCCTGTAAATTTTACCAGTTAAAAAGCTCAATATATCGTTTAGCGGTTTTCTTACAAGCTTAACTGACTGATGAGAGGTTCTAAAAAACATTCATGCACTGCAGGGGTTTTTTTACCCTCTGTTGAATTATTAACCGGGTGGAGAAATAACTTTTATCGCATCTTTAATGTTTATAATAGTGGCGGGTGGAGGCTGATAGCATGGATAATGAAGCGGTTCTTAAACAAATTCTAAATAAATTAGGTGACCTGGAGACTAAGCTAACTGGCTTAGAAACCAGGTTTGATGGCATGGAAACTAAACTAAGCGGCCTGGAAACCAGGTTTGATGGTCTGGAAAATAGACTAACTGGTCTGGAGAGCAAATTTGATGGTTTGGAAAGCAGGCTAACTGGCTTAGAGACCAGGTTAGATGGCATGGAGACTAAGCTAAGCGGCCTGGAAACCAGGTTAAAGGCTGTTTTCGAACAGACAGCATTATTGAAAGAGTTTAAAACAGAGACAGAGGCAGCCCTGACAAAAATTAATAAAACCATTGAAAGTAAGTATGACTTGATTTTGCGCGATATAGAGCTGGTTGCCGGTGAACAGGGGAAACAGCGAATCGACATAGCGCGCCTGAAGTCAGTAATCGGTGAGCGCTAATGAAACGCAGGAAACCTTTCCCCTTCGTTTTACTATAAGTCCTTGTAGGCCTCATCGGGGTCGAAGGCGATGTCGAAGTCTTCCTCTTCTTGCTTTTTCTTTTTCTTCTGTTTCTTCTTACGTCCCTTTTTTTCGGGCGGTTTTTCTTCCTCGTAATAGCCATAGTAGCCGTAGGGGTCCTGGTGGGGCGGCAGGCCGTTGATGACCACGCCGATAAAGTTGGCCTTGGCCAGCTCCAGCTGCTGCTGCACCTTCTGGGCCTCTTCCCGGGTGGTTTCCCCGTAGGCGACGACTAAGATGGTGGCATCGGCCAGCTGGGCCAGGATCGAGGCATCGGCCATGTTCATCATCGGGGGTGAGTCGAGCACCACGAAGTCGTAGCGGCTCTGGAAATCTTTTAAGGTTTTATGCATTTTCCGGCTGGCCAGCAGCTCTGCCGGGTTGGGGGGTGCGGGTCCGCTGGGGATAATATCTAAATTGGGAATCTGGGTTTTCTGGCGGGCGGCGGTGACGTTTAAGTTTTCTTCGATCAGCAGGCTGGTCAGGCCGAAGAAGTTTTTACTGCCGAAGACCTTGTGCATAGTGGGGCGCCTTAAATCGGTGTCGGCGATTAAAACCGAGCTGCCGGCCTGGGCCATGGCAAAGGCCAGGTTAGTCACGGTGGTGGTTTTGCCGCATTCGGGGTGCGCGCCGACGATTAAGATAGTTTTAGCCAGGTGGTCTAAGGTCATGAACTGGATATTGGTCCTTAACGTGCGGTAGGCTTCAGAGGCCGCAGAGCGACCGTTGGTGACGGTAATGGCTGCGTTCGCAGCCGCAGGGTCGCGCGAGAGCTGCCTTTTTTCCTCGTCTTCTTCGAATTCGGGGATTACCCCTAAGACCTGGGCCCCTAAATGTTTTTGCACGTCTTCTGCTGACTTGATTGTGTTGTCGAGGTGTTCGAATAAAAATGATAAAGCCACGCTTACCATTAGGGCAAGCACGAAGCTGATCGCTACATTTAAGCCAAACTGCCGGTTAACCGGGTCTTCAGGCACGGTGGCCGGGTTTAAGAGTTCCACGTTGTCAAGGCGGGCGGTGACGGTAATCTGCTCCATCATTACATCGGTGACTTGGTTGGCGATCTGGTAAGCCCTTTCGGGATCGGCGCTGGTAGCGCTGATCTCGGTGACATCGCGGGAAACGTTGATCTCTATGTTTTCCTGCAGTTCCTCGACGCTGTAGGGCAGGTTCAGCTCGCCGATGATTTGCTGGAGATTGTCGCGCCTCATGGTCAGTTCCTTGCAGCTTTGCACAACCTGGTAGGTGGAGTCGATGTCGTGGCGGATTACCCCGCCGCCTTCAGCTTCTTCGGTAAAGGGCATCACGATCAGGGCGGAGCTGGCCACATAATTGGGGGTGTAGGTATATAAGCTGATCCCGTAGGCGAGTACCGCTGCGAGGAGGGGTAAAAATACCAGCAGCTTCCAGCGCTTTAACAGGATCTGCATCAATTCAACCAGGCTAATTTCTTCTTCCATAACCGCCAGTTCACCTCTTAAAAAAGCCTAAAAAGCCCATACTTTACATAACTAGATTTCTTTTATTCTACCTGAGCCAACTATTCTCCTGCCTGCGAAAGTAAGTTTTAAAGAAGATTAATGAAAAAAACAAAGAGCGCAGGGGGGGTGAAGTTGTCTTTCCCTGCGCTATGAAAAAGTTTTCCCGGCAACGATTAAAAAATAAAAAGAAATGCCCCCTGCAGGTTACCTATAAGCCTTTTTGCATCTGGCTGACGATAGTGTTTACCATTTTTTTAGGAAACCACTGCCCTGATGAGGCTTGTTCGGCAATTGACATCCGGTCGTAGACAGATCTTAACTTGGCGATTTTATCGCCATCAAACTCGTATGCGCATATAATGGGGTAGCTCACTTTTTGTCCCTGGATTACGCCTGAAATTGTATGCTCATAAAAAGCCTTGTCCCCTTGCTCTACTATGCCGTTGCCTGATTCAGTGATCTTAAATTCTGTAACGGTTTCAGCAAGCCAGTTAAAAAAGTGCTTAATACCATTCTCGCCTTTAAAATTGCCCATCGGGGTTTCCCAGGTGATATCCTCTTTGCATAAGGATAACGCTTTTTCGGGGTTGTTTGTTTCAACACAGCTGACAAAGTCGGTCATAATCGAAGCCCTGCTCGCGACTGTCACTTTTTTCACCTCCTCCCGGTGTGGTGAAAGAAAGCTACCTGCTGCCGGGTTGACAGGTAGCAACAGGGGCGGGTTGTGGGCAGAAGTTGCCTGCTAATTTTGCTGCAGTCAGTAGTAAAGAACCAGCGGGTAGTTGGCCCTACAGGCATTACAGGCAGTGGTTGATGGTAAGAGGTCGTATGATGGCAATTTTCTGTTATCTAAAATTTTAGTCGAATGTCTGCAGCTTGTCAAGTGAAATGCATAAAACGCGGGGGTGAAACGCAGGGACGGTTCCGCGTTTCACCCAGATTACGCGGGCAAATTTCTTTGCTGACAGGTCAGATGTCTTTCAAGGATCACTTAAACAAGTTGAAATAGAATGATTTAGATATGAATGCAAACGGCCCCGGAGGTAAAATGCTTCCGGGTTTGTTTTCATGCATATCCTTATTGCTGCGATAATTTAGCAAGTTGGTATGGTTTTTACCCTCTTTCAGCGCCTTTTTATAAGCATTGGTTGGTGGTGGTTTTGAAACGCGGAACCGTCCCTGTGGAACCGGTGAAACGCGGAACCGTCCCTGCGTTTCACCGCACTGTCACCGTTACAGGCAGGATTCTTATAATTTATGCAGAAAAATATATCATTACTCGCTTTTTTTTAAGTCTAAACATATTTGATCACTCGGATTATTAATTGCCTTTTTGTCTATCTGCCTGGTGTATGTCTATACTTGTGAATTCCTCCGGATATAAAGCTAAAACCAAATATTTGAAAGGATGGCGCTTCATGTATTCTAAATGCTTAGTTTCGTTGGTTTCACTAAAAAAAAGCAAGCGACTCCTGCACAATATGGCCTTAACTGCGAGTTTAGCCGTGATAGCTTTGCTTTCTTTTTTCATCCTGGCTTCTTCTGAGGCAAAAGTAGCGGCTATGGTTCAAGCAGAGCCTGCAAACAATCATGATGAAGTTATGACCGGGGCCGGTTCAAATAGCATTGATTATGCTCTTTTTTGGAGTTACAATGCCAACTCTCCAGGCAGGGCTGCCATTAACCCGGAAGATTTAAGGGAAGTAAATGCTGCTGCTGTCAATGCAGATGGCTCAATGGTGGCGGTAATTTTGTCAAATAAAAATGTTCTTTGTTTTGACGGTGACGGCAATAAATTATGGGATTATCAAATGGAGGAATATAGTTATCGCAGCAGCCTGTCAATGGATGCAGATGGCAGCCATCTGCTCGCCAGCAACGCCGGTCAGCTTAGCGGGGCCAACCTTCATATGCTGGACCATAACGGTAGTCTGAGGTGGCGTACGAACATGTCTCAACCTGTGTCTTCGGTGGCTCTTCCTCCAGAGGGCCACGGCTTTGGCTTGACCACGAGGTTCATGAGCGGCATCGGGGTCTGGTATGAAAGGCTTTACTTTTGGGATGAAAATGACCCGGAGAAAGAAGCGGCCTTCTCTAAAAATTTGCATAAAGACCTCTCAGGCTCGGTCGCCATGTCCCGGAACGGAGAATACATTGTTGCAGCCAGCGGTGGTTATGACCATGGTTATGGCTTAACCGGTAATACGGGGGTGCACCTGTACGATTACACGGGCGAGCGGCTTTTCCGAACTGAATTAAATGATAGAAGTACCCTGGGGGCCAAGCATCATGTTTCCATCACCTGGGACGGTTCTCTGGTTGTTGCCGGTAACCGTTATGAAAGTAAGCTTTATTTGCTTGACCGGGATGGGGATATCCTGTGGGAGCATGATACCGGCAGCACGCTGCGAGGGGTTTCTATCTGCCAAAACGGTGATTACATTGCTGCCGGTAACAGTGAAGGGGATCTCTTGATCTTAGATAGTAATGGTAGTGTTCTCTGGAGTAATAGCTTGCCTGTCGCCGTTAATGACCTGGCGCTTTCTGCCGATGGTAAAACCCTGGTGGTTGCTTCGGATGAGAATATTCATGTGTTCCGGGAGGGTGAGGAGGAACATCCCGAAGAATTACCGGAAATAACCGGTTTTTCTCCGGAAACATTGATGGTAAACCGGGGGGAAAAGCAAAAGCTTACTATTGAGGGAAACAATTTTACCCCCGGGTTAAAGGTTAAATTACTTGCTCCCGGAAAAGAAGAAGATCAAAGGAATAATTATGTTATTCCGCGCCCCCAGAACAGCAACATTGAAGTTGTCTCCAATCAAATCCGTATCGAAGAAGAATTCTACAAACCGGGGACCTGGACGGTGGTTGTTACCAATCCTTCAGCTTCAGGCACAGCAATCACAAGCCGCGAGGAAGGTTTGAGCGACCGCCGGGACATCACAGTTGTGGGAGAACAAAGCTACGCGATCCAGGCCCGCATGGGCGAACAACTGGTTGATTTAATCGATCGATACGTCGAAGGTGACACCTATTATGACAGCGCTAACTGGCAGTTTAGCAAAGATCAGTATAAAGCCTGGTTAGCGACTATCGCCTGGGGTGAGGGGCATGGTAAGTACAATACACACAGCGCTACCGGCCGCGCCTTAATGGATCAGTCAAGTTTCAGCGGAGCCGATGTGTTTAAACATGATTACCTCGATACATTTAGAGAGTTTCACTTTTCCACCGGGATCGGTCCCTTCCAGGCAGATTTCGGAGGCTACTACCTCCCCTTTGAAGGTGGCAATGCCCGCAGGGCTTTTAACCCCCTGTTCCATGACTGGTTTACCATTGAAAAATTAAACGCCGAGGCTGCTTTAAAGGCTTTGCTTAAGCGGCATAAAAATAATTTTGCAGGCCACAGGGTAACCTTAGAAGAAGTGGCCGAAGTGATCGGCACCCAGTTTCCCTGGCATGCGGTTTCACCGGGCAGGCTGGAAGAAAACTGGCGTTACGTGACCGGTGAAACCTGGGATCCTGAAAAGGGAGCGGGCAACCAGGTCAACTGGCCTGCCATCGCTGCTACCCTTGCCGGCAGGGCAGAGGGGATCAGCGGTTACCAGTGGTCCGATAAAGTGCGGATGCCGCAAGATACCGGCTACCTGGGGATGCAGCAATGGAGCATAGATGTAGATGGTTACGAAACAGAAACCGGCGATAGGTACCATACTTTCCTGGTCAGCATAGAAACCCACCTGGCTTACGATTTCCAGTATTACTATACTTTCTGCCCGGAAGAAGAATTCGAGGTCTGGGCCTACTTTGATGATCCCCGTTATATTTTTATCAGGGATTTAAGCAAGAGCGGGGAAGCAGAAAGCGCCCGCCCCTATAACGCTAACCTGGGGCGTTACAACTGGCGCGAAGACCCCAACCGGGCCGGCAACAAGCTGTCCCAGGATGCGGTGCAGTTAGATCCATTTTTTGCAGCAGAGGTGGAAGAGCTCTCCGGCAAAGGGATCATCGGCAATGTTACAGTATGCATCTCTGATGGGCTGCCCTCGCCGTTTAACCGGGAAGGCTGGATCTCTGTTTCCGGTAAGCAGGAAGCTAATCCGGTGGAGCTTGCCGGGGAACCCCTGCAGGAAGTAGAGCGCTCCTACTACAACAGCTCTGAATCACCGCTGTCCTTTGTTGCCACCTGGGAAGAAGGACCGCTGAAATTGGAAGTATACACCCCCGGGGGGAGCCTGTATGAAGAAAAAGAATCTGATGATGCGCCGCTGGTCATAGAGATCCCCCGGGCTGAAGCAGGCAAGTGGGAATACCGGGCTGCCCGCCTCGAAGAACCTCCCCAGGGCGATTTGACCTATTTAATGGTCGGTGAAACCATCCCGCAGGTGGTAGAGGCAATTCCCGGTGCCGAAGCAATCGAGGTGCCCCTTGATACCCCGGTGGAGCTAACCTTTAACCGGGAGATCGAAGCAGTGGATTTAGGCGGCATCACCTTAGAAAGTGCTGCTACCCCTATCGCCGTCTACCCGGAAGTAGAAGACGATAAGTTGATCGTAAACTATGACCGCTTCAAAGATGATACCACCTATACGTTGGAAGTTCCGGCAGGTTCGGTGCGTTGCCGGGAGTATGGCGGTGGAAACCGGGGGGTTACCATTACCTTTACCACGGAAAAGGACTTTGCTTTTGAGATCAACCGCTTAGAAGGAATAAACCGCTACGAAACGGCGGTGCAGGTAAGCCGGGCGCTTTATGAGCCGGAGGGCAGCGCAGAGGCGGTGGTGCTTGCCCGGGGAGATGATTTTGCCGATGCCCTCTCCGGGGTGCCGCTCGCCCATGCAGAAAACGCACCCCTGCTGTTAACCGCTACTGATGAACTAACTGCCGGCACGGCAGCTGAAATTGCGCGGGTGATGGAAAATGAGGGCACTATCTATTTACTCGGCGGCGAGGCAGCTATCTCCGGGGAAGTGGAAGATGAGCTAGAAGAGGCAGGCTACCGGGTAGAGCGCCTGGCCGGGGACTGCCGCTACGAAACAGCGGTGGAAATCGCCGGGGAACTAACCGGCGACCCGGGTGAGGTTTTCCTGGCCACCGGGGAAGGCTTTGCCGATGCGGTGGCTGCCTCGAGTGCGGCGGCTATAAAAGGAGCGCCGATCATTTTATCCGGTGCAGATGAGTTAAGCGAGCCGGCAGCAGCCTACCTCAAAGAACACCGGGCTTCTTTAAATGATATCTACGTGCTTGGCGGAGAAGCGGCTATCGCTGAAGCGGTGTTTGATGAAGCAGAAGCCACTTCCCGCATCGCAGGGGCCGACCGCTGGGAAACCGCCACCGAAGTAGCAGAAGAATTCTTCACCAGCCCCACAGAAATCACCCTGGCTACCGGCGATGCCTTTCCCGATGCCTTAAGCGGCGGGGTCTACGCGGCAACAAAGCAGGCCCCGGTCATCCTTACCGGCACAGACAACCTGCCGGGTGCAGCTGCAAACTACGCCCAGGCCGAAAAAGAAACCTTAGAAAGAGTGAGCGTCTTCGGCGGCGAAGCAGCGGTAGAAGAACGGGTGCTCGATCAGTTAACGGGAATCGTTGAATGAAACGCAGGGACGGTTCCGCGTTTCACCCTGGACTCACCGGTCTTAGCGGTCTCATTGCAAACTCCTTTGCTGGGCGGGATCCCGTAAGCCTTTAATTCTGAAGTGCTGCGCAAAGTTGTTAAGACTTTTTGGCAATCCTAAAAAATGTCTTTCTATACTGGGTTTTGAGGGGGTCATTTCGAAATCCAACTTTTGTTATACCGGCCTGTCTGGGCCCATGTATTCTTTAGGAATCTTTTAAACAAAGGCGATCAAAAGATTAATGCAAGTAGCCCCGGAGGCAAAAAAGCTTCCGGGGCCATTTTTATTGCATCTTTTTATCCTGTTGAGGGTTTGTTCTTAAAAGATGGTTTGCTCTTTCTTGCTCGCAAAAAAAACCGTAGCGGTTCCGAGGTTTCGCTTGCTCTCTGTTCCTGACTCTTTCCCTGAAACGCGGAACCGTCCCTGCGTTTCATCCCCTGCGTTTCATCTTAACCTGGTATTGAGTAGTTATAAAATTTTTAAAAAAAGCAGGATATTTTCAGAAATCCGCGAATTGTTTTAGTTAAAAGAGGATCGAAATAATTGTAAAATACCTACACCAAGCAACCGCGCTTTTTCAGCATCCTTTTTTACTGACCTCATGAATTCTCAGCACTGAAGAACGAAAAAAGGTTTTACAAATTCTTAGTTAAATGATCTCTCATTAATATCTCCAGTAGACGAATCAATGCTTCATCCACCTAATATTGCATTTAGACCTTAATAGGTTTTAATTGTCATCACCAAAAGGGTAACCTTAAAAGTTATCATCTACAGGCTATCAAATCTTCTTCTATCTGCTTAAGTTGTTAAATTCCAAAAAAGGAGGTTAGAGGTTATGGGTTAGGTGTTTTTTTAGGTGATTGCCGGATTTTGGTATTTTTGCACTTATAAGTGCGGGTAACATAAGCCTGTAAGGACCGTAAAAAAAAATCATATGGGAAAGAGGCGAGTGAATATGAAAAATGCAGGTAAGTTTTTAACAGTGCTGCTTGTTTCTCTCATGATTATTGCCCTTCTGCCGGTTTTAAGCTTTGCCGGAGATGATAATGAACCGGGGGGCCAGTTGGAAAGATTATGGGGTGAAAACCGCTGGGAAACTTCAAAAGAAGTGGCTTTGGCGGCCTATCCTGAAGGCGCCGATCAGGTAATCATTGCCCGCGGCGATGGGCCGGGTGATGATCCCAATGTAGTTGACGGACTGGCGGGAGGTTACCTGGCCGGGGTGCTCGATGCCCCCATCCTGATCACCGAGCAGGACCAGCTACCGGGGGCGGTGGAAGAAGCGATCGAAGAGCTTGGGGCAATGAAAGCCTATATTCTTGGTGGCACAGCCGCGGTTACTGAAGCAGTGGAAGACGAACTGGAAGGCCTTGGCTTAGAAACCGAAAGGATCGAAGGAGTAGACCGCTACGACACCGCAGCACAAATCGCACACCAGAAAGATAATCCGGTTGGCAGCGCTTTTATCGTCAATGGCTGGGCTCTCGCCGACTCCATGGTGGCAGGGGCAGCAGCTTTTGATAAGGGCTATCCCATCTTGTTGGTCAGTTATGATGATGAAATTGACGACGCCACAGAAGATGCCATCACTGAGCTGGGCATAGGAAACCTGATTATTGTCGGTGGTGAGGCTGTGGTCAGCGAAGGGGCAGCAGAAGCCCTGGAGGCTTTAGACGGGGTGGAAGATGTTAGACGCCACTGGGGTCCAGGAAGAGAAGAAACCAGTGAGGATTTTGCGCACAATGAGTTCCCCGGGGCAACTGACTTTTCGATTGTCAACGGGCGAACCGGCCTGGCCGATGCGGTTGGTGCTTCAGTGTTCGGCAAACCGATCTTATATGTGCAGGCTGAACTTGTTCCGCCGGTTATTAGCTACATTCTAAATAACAGTGTTACCGGAGAAAGTATGCTCCAGATTTTTGGTGGGAATATGGTGGTGTCTGATTCTGTTGCAAACAGTTTGGGCCAAATCTTAGATGATCCCGTTACTTACGCCAGGGTTTCGGGAACCGCTAAAGATGCCAGGACCGGGGATCCTCTTCAAGGTGCTAATATCAATTTTTGGAACCTGGAAGGCGAATTTGACGCGGATGTTGTGCAAAGCGACGGTAAAGGTTATTTCTCCGCGCATGTTCCCATCGAACCGGGTAAAAATAGTTACCACATCTGGTTTGACTACGAAGGTTATACCGATCCCTTTGCGATAGAAAAAGAAATTGTTGAAGATACAAACCTTGGCGAGGTTGATTTTTATCCGCCAGATATGGCCGGCACTATTAAAGGAACAGTTACTGATAAAGATACCGGGGAAACCCTCGAAGAATTCCATATATTTGCTGAACTGAATGACACTCCTTATATTTTCATGTATGATACTGATCATGTTTATACAGAAGGGCCGGGTAATTATGAAATGTTCGTGGCCGAGGGTGATTACTCTATCCGGGTGTCTGCGCACGGCTATTATGACTATCATGAACAGGTAAACGTAGAAGCTGAAGAAATAACTACCTTGGATTTGCCGCTGGAGGCGTTAGAGAAAGTAGATCCTCATTTTACGGTTGACCCACGCCATAATAACATGTGGGGACATGACTGGCCGGAAACTACCGAACTTGATGTAATAATCGGTGATCCGGATAACCCTGATTGGGGTGGCAATGTACAGACTGATGAAGGGGGCTATTTCCCTCTCTTTGGGGAGATAGACTACAATATTGAATTTGGTGATCAGGTAATAGTCACCGACGGGACAATCACCCGCGCCCACCAGGTAGAGCTATTGAGGATTGTCGAGATCGATTATGAGAATGATATCGTCTACGGTGACGCTGAAGCTAACCGGGAAAATATTGATGTAGCAATTTGGCAGGGTCCAGATGCAGATGAACATCCCCGAAAATATGTTGATGCTGACGAACAAGGTAAATGGGAAGCGGATTTTTCAGAAATCGGTGAGGATGTAGACCTTGGGGACGAGATTCATGTTCATGTCCGTGACAATGAAGAAAATGCCACTTTTGCCGGAGGCAGCTGGATGATCTCACGTATTTGGGTCAATCCGGTAAAGAACAGTCTCCATTTAAGGGCTTGGTTACCGGATCAAGGGTTTGTAATTGACTTCAATGGTGAAAAGGAAGAGACAATAGTCACTGATCCCTGGGGTGATAGAGGTTTCCTTGTTGATGAAGAATTTTATGACATCCAGGCCGGGGATACTATAACGGTGACCCAGGATGATATAATAGAGTCGCACACGGTTACAGATTTAACCCTTACCGAGGTTGATGAAGAGGCCAACACTGTATCCGGCACAGCTGAGCCCGGCAGCGAGGTAAGAGCCGATATATTAATAGGTGACCATTATGATGAGGAACAACGGGTTACAGTTGACGAGCAAGGGGACTGGTCAGTAGAATTCACGGAGATAGAGCCTGACAGTGAAGGCACGGTTTGGCAGGTTGATGATGAAGCTGAAGTAGGGAATCTTACCTGGCTTTCCTGGCCGGATGACCTCCCCGGTTCTGTGGGTAGCGTGGAAATAGCCGAACCACTGGAAGGCAGTACCCTTTCCGGGGATGAACAGATCACAATAATGGTAGAAGATAATACCGGTGACCCATTTATGGGGACAGCTGACATAGAGCTTACCTTTGTTTTCGATGATGCTACCGAGGAAAGTGGTACTCCGCCAGAACCGATTGATTTCAGTGAAGATCCGGAAGGGGAACATACCACCCATCCTACTATTGAAGAGCATATTGAAGAATCCGGCAAAGATGTTGCAGATATCGCAAGTATAGCAGTCGAGGTTGAAGGTGTAACCGATCGAATTAATGTAAACCCCTAAAACACATGAAACGCAGGGACGGTTCCGCGTTTCATTCAGGACTCACTGGTCTCATCGCAAATTACTTTGCTGAGGAAGGATTCTACAGATACTTGGGTATCCCTCGGGGATCCCTTAAACAAAAGTGATCGAGGAAATTAACTCAAGCGGCCCCGGGGCTCACAAAAAGCTTCCGGGGCTGTTTTTATGTCTTAGAAGAAGCCAGGGGTAAAAAGTATNGTAAAACCTNAACAACAAGCAAAAGCTGCAGATTGACAGCACCTCCCCGGTGGCATAACATAACGGGGGAGGTGGCGGGGAAAATGCCAAGAACAGCAAGAAAAAAAAGCGATACCAGTATCTACCACGTAATGATGAGAGGGGTCAACAAACAAACCATCTTTGAGGGTGATCACGATAACGAGAGGTTTATCGATACCCTCGCCAGGTACCGCAAAGAAACTGGTTGTATTCTCTATGCCTACTGCCTGATGGGCAATCATTTTCACTTACTGATCAAGGAAGGAAGCGAAATGATTGGTAATACCATCAGGCGAATTGTTACCAGCTATGTTTTTTGGTACAACTGGCAGTACAGCAGAAAGGGGCATTTGTTCCAGGATCGCTATAAAAGCGAGCCTGTGGAAGATGACTCTTATTTCTTAACCGCTTTAAGGTACATCCACCAGAATCCTCTAAAAGCAGGGCTGGTTGAAAATATAGATGCATACAAGTGGAGCAGCTACCGGGAATACCTGGGGCAACCCTTCCTGGTCGATGTTGATTACGTCTTCTCGCTGTTTGCCCAAGATAAAAAAAGAGCCCTGGAGCTGTTTGATCAGTTTAACCGGTTGTCAAACAACGATCAATGTTTGGATATGAATGAAGAAAACAAGACATTATCGGATGGGGAAATCAGGCAGCTGGTGCATGACAAGTTTGATGTGGACTTAACAACGCTTAAAAATGAGCAGATAGAAACCCAGCGAAAAATCTTAAAATATATGAAGGAGCTGGAGGGAAGCTCCTACCGGCAATTATCCCGGCTGAGCGGCTTTAGCACCAGCAAAATCTACCGGACCTAAAGTGAAACGCGAAATGCGAAACGCGGGGACGGTTCCGCGTTTCAGGGTGTGCTGCTATCCTTTTCTACAAAGAAAATGCTAAAAAAATCTTTTCTGGGTGAAACGCGGAACCGTCCCCGCGTTTCACCCCCGCGTTTCATGTAAATATCACAATATTCTTGACTTGCCTGTTCAAGTACTATAAACTTTATAGGTAACTAAACAGATCAGCCTGCATGAAAAAAGCAAAGCCGCCGAAAGGCGGTGACGCAAAACCAAAGGGTCTAAAGCTCTTCATTAGAGCTATGACAGCCAGGTTACCGGAGCGGGTTTTTTTGTTGCCCTGCAAAGCTAGTCACTTGACCCCACTTTGATTCATCACCATGAATGCTGACAGCTTAAAACTCAGGTGAGGTTTATTCTATTACGCTGCTTGATCCTGGAAGGTTAACGGCTTACTTTTTTTCACGGGACACTTTGCTTAATCTAAAGAGAAGCATAATTAAGCTAATCCAGGCCTTTCTGTATCATCAACGAGGTTGTAAAATTCTAAAAATAAATATAAAAGCAGGCAGGTGGTTTATAGCCGCAAGTATCGTTGCTTAATGCACCGCATTTATCAGGATAGTGGATAAAGCAAATGTTAATTAAAAGAACTAAAAAATAGCTTACTGGATGGAGGTATTACTATTGTGTCAAACAAGACGCTAGTTTTTATTATGTTGTTAATATTTTTGCTTCTGGTTACACCTCAACTACTTCTGGCCGAAGGTAAAGACGATCAAAATTCCTTACAAGAAAATTTAAATTCAAAGATTATCGGTTTAGATGAAGCTGTAACGGAAGGAGCAGAGCAAGATGGCCTTATGAGTGTTCAACCTTCCGGGTTCGAAGAAGGTGCTGTTCTTGTGACAACAGGTAGTATGAATATGCGTACAGGTCCTGGTACGGGATATTCTATAATAGAGACTTACCCGGTAAATACTTATGCCGAGATCCTAAACAACGGCCTTAATGGCACTTTTAGTGATGGCTTTTATTGGTGGTACGTAGAAATAGATGGTAGTGGTCAAAGAGGGTGGTTTGCAAATACAGCCAATATAGAGGTGGTTGAGCCACCTGAACCACCTTCGCTCACTAGCCCCGCAGATAATGCCACAGGAGTTTCAACTCGCCCTACATTTAACTGGCAGTCTGTAAATAATGTTGATCAGTATTATCTCATAATAGTTGCTGACTACCTTGGTGAAGAGGGTATTATCAAGGAAACTACCAATACATCTTTCTCGTTGTCCTTTGCTGATGAGTTGAAAGAGGGAGAGTTACATGTTTGGTCAGTGGTAGCAGAAAACAAAGGTGGTATCAGCGAAGATTATGAATCAAGAAGTTTTACCACTGAAGAACCTGAAGAATCCTGCAATGTTTCCAGGCCAGATAAACCTACAGGACCTGAGTACGGAGAACTTGACAGGGCAGGTTTGTTTAGTGCTGTATACAATACTGGTGGGGCAAGTTGTAGTGCCGGTCATGATGTTGAATATCGTTTTGACTGGGGTGACGGAAATATTTCATTGTGGACTGACTCTACTAGTATGAACATGACTTGGAGTGAACCTGGCTCCTTCCAAATCAAGGCGAAAGCAAGGTGTGCTGCAAACCCTGCAAAGGAATCTTCTTGGTCACCTGTTCATACACTGACCATTGTGGAAGAAGACGAGGATGAAGACGACGAAATACCTCCGGAAGAGGATCCAAATAAACCAGTTAATCAAGAACCGCATGATGGAGCCACCCAGGCTTGTCTTGAACCCGAATTGTCAGCTTCGGAGTTTATTCACCCCGATCCAGCAGCGGAACACACTGCCTCCCAGTGGACTATCACTGACAGCAGTGGCAACCTTGTTCTTGATACAACAACTTATGCCTGTTTAGAGGAATACTCAGTTGTTGAGGATGACCTGGAATTCGCTGCCACTTACGAATGGAAGGTAAGATACAAAGACGATCGGGGTAAGTGGTCGCAATGGTCTGAAGCTAGTAACTTTACGACTATGGAAGCACCGCATGCAGAAATTAATGTTATTAGCAACTTATCTGGCAACCTGACATTAGATGCTGGAAATTCATATTCTAATCATTCTGAAGGGGAAATACTGCATTATTACTGGGATTTATCGGGAGATGGAATGATAGAAAGGAGTAAGGAAAACTCGGAATTGAATATTTGGTGGTTGCCTGAAGGCACCCATAACATCACTCTAACTGTTGTTGATAGTCAAGGCGGCTTTTCGACAATAGATAAAGATGTTTATGTAGCTGAATCACCATACAGCAGGTGGATAAATACATTAATTAACCTTTCTGGTGATGAAAAAGAGAAATCTCTTTCCCCGGAATTTATCAACTGGCCACCAGATTGGTGGGTAATGATGTTTTCTAATTTGGACGAAATAGATGACTGGGTGAGAGAGCTAGACGGGGGAGATGCATTGAGCTGGGTCGATGAAAACTATACTGCCCATGATGTTGTTAATATTTTAGAAAAAGAAATAGATCCGAGAGCGATGCATAATGCTGCTAGTAATCTAGACTGGCTTGATCCCAATGATATTGACTTTGTTAAGCAGTCTGATTATACCTATGAAATGCATATATTAAGCATGATTGAAGAAGAAACTATGGTTCACAATTCTTACCGGTTTGAAGGTGATCCATTTTTACCCCCAGCAGCTGAAAGAAGTATAAGAAGCACTGGAGTACAAGACATTATTAGCCAAGTATTTATAGGGATGGTTCCAACTATAGATGGGATTGCTATAAGTAAGATTGCAGGTTATTTTGATCCAGCACTTAAAATGGGTTATACCGTATATCAAATCCATTCAAAGTTGAATGAGCTTGAAGAAGCATCAGTGGAGAACTGGAGTAATCTGAACTACAGGGTTGGGTTTTTACAACATGTGCATGGTGATATTAGTGACAGAGATAGCAGTATAAAAAGAGCTTTTAGGGAAGATATTAGAGAAAGAGTAGGTTTTAATGAGTATGAGGAGATCGAATCAGATGAGGTAGATAAAATTATAGACGAAGTTACAAGCCAATATGATGTGGTGATAGATAAAT